>Ga0209006_10000018_pt1 | contig 164810 bp, 157 predicted proteins | sample JacPin_JW_Ref_O2_FD_188567 | JGI IMG/M metagenome (GOLD analysis project Ga0209006, IMG submission 188567) | Forest soil microbial communities from Algoma, Ontario, Canada - Jack Pine, Ontario site 1_JW_Ref_O2 (SPAdes) (version 2) | ecosystem: Environmental > Terrestrial > Soil > Boreal... | reverse complement strand
TGGTCGGTTCACTGGCACCTTCTCCCCCGCGCTGCGACCGAGTTCTTCGCGCACGGTTGAAAGACGCAATCCCCGCTCAAGCAAAATCTCCGCGCCGAAGGATTTTTCCTCGCGCAGAACTCCCAGCAACAAATGCTCGGTACCGACGTGCTTGTGCCCGAGGCGCTCGGCTTCTTCCGCGGCGAAATTCAGAATGCGCTTGCATTCCTGGCTGAGCGGAACTTCCACTGACGTGGAAATGCGTTCGCGCACGGTAATGCGCGCTTCGATTTCCTTGCGTATGGATTCGATCGAGCCATGAGACCGCAGAAACCTGTTGGCGAGCGCCTTGTCCTCCCGCAAAAGCCCGAGAAGCAAATGCTCCGTCTCAATGTAGGGGCTGCCGTACTGGCTGGCCTCGTATCGCGCGAAAAATATGACTCGCCTAGCCTTCTCTGTGTAGCGTTCGAACACGGGTCACCCAAGGTTTTCCAGGGTTTGCGAAGCAACGCCTGCCGTAAAACTGAGGGGAGCAGGCTGGGCCAGCAACACCTGGGCCGGCGCAAGCTTTCCTCGCTCCAGAATCAGAGCGCGGTCGGCACGCCGGGCTAACGAAAGATTGTGAGTTGCAAGAATAGACGTCAAACGGTGAGACTGATGAAGACGGTGCATCAATTCGAAAACATCTTCGGCGCTTTTCTGGTCGAGGTCGCCCGTAGGCTCGTCGGCAACGAGCAACGATGGACCGTTCACCAGAGCTCGCGCGATGGCGACACGCTGCTGTTCGCCCCCGGATAATTGCCCCCCACGTTGCCCTGCCCGGTCCGTCAACCCAACCTCACCGAGCCATTCTTTCGCCGTTCGCAGCGACTGCGCCAACGGGACGCCTCGAACGAGCAGCGGCATCGCTACGTTTTCAGCCGCGGTAAAATCCGGCAACAAATGATGACGCTGCCAGACAAAACCCACGGCGCGGTTGCGATATTCCGCCAAATTTCTTTCAGCCAGATCGCGCAGCGAATCTCCGGCGAAGTATACTGTACCGCTTGTTGGGGTGTCCAGCGCGGCCAGCAAGTGCAACAGGGTGCTTTTTCCGGCTCCGGATGGGCCTACGATCGCGACGATTTCGCCACGTCCAATCGTGAGGTTGATTCCATCGAGTGGAACGATTTCCTGATTGCCGGAGCGGAACACTTTGCGGAGATTTTCGGCGCGCAGTAGCTCGGCGGTGTCGGTGACGGCCCCAATTGGAAGGGAACCGTCAAGAAGGGCTATGCCGGGCGTAGCCTGAGTCTGCATTGCTGACAACTAAACCTCTTTCACTTTAGATGCCGAACGCCCCAAAGTGTATGTCCTTTTTTTACAGGCGACTAAGTTTTCCCAAACGGGGATTGCCACCATCCACGACCATTAAAGTTCTCTTTTCTGCCGTACTATTACCCCCAGAAGTTGGTCGGCGTGGTTGGCTTTCGACAACAATCCCCCGATTTGCCGTTGTGGCTTCGCCTAAAATTTGGTCCACTCCAGAATTCTAACACGGTCAGACTCGCAACAAAAATTCGCTGGTTGCTGAGAGGAAACTCGCAGCAGCTGGCCGACCAAAAAACGGGCTATTCGAAGCGAAGAATTTCGACGGGGAGAATCTTGGCGGCAGATTGCGAAGGTAAAAGCGTCGCAGCGAGGCTGATGGCCAGTGCCGCGCAGGTGATCCAGATCGCGTCGAGCGCATTGGTGTGAAACGGCACATAGGGGATGGCGTAAACCTCGGGATTCAGGTGAATCAGGCGCCATTTGTTGGCGATTCCCGCGAAGCTGTAGCCGACCGCCAAACCTACGAGTGTTCCGGCAACGCTCACGACCAGACCTTGCAGGATAAATATCTTCCGGACTTGCTGACGCCGAGCTCCGAGTGCCATCAGGACCGCGACGTCGCGAGCGCGGTCCGTAACCGTCATGGTCAGCACGACCAAAATATTCAGGCCCGCGACAAACGTAATCAGGCCGATGAAAAGCGCGGTTACGAGCTTTTCGAGGCTAAGAGCGCGAAAGAGCGCGCGATTTTCGTCCATCCAGGTGGAAGTGGTGAACCCCGGGCCAGCTCGCTTCAACAGTTCGTCGGCAATCGCGCTCGCATCGTCCATTTTTGTGACTCGAAATTCGAGTAGACTCACCACGTCGCCAATCCCAGAAAGCGACTGCGCCGAGGCGAGATTCACAAAGCCCCAGTTCGCGTCGTAGTCGTAGAATCCCGAGTTGAAAATTCCAGTCACGCGGAACCGCCGGGAGCGCGGCATCATGCCCAGCGGTGTCAGATTGCCCTGCGGACTCGTTAGCGTGACGTAGTCACCTGCTGAAATTTCCAGATCGTTCGCCAGCATGCGCCCGACCAGCAACGAAGGAATACCATCCGCATCCGGAGCGAAACTACCCGAGCCGGCCACCAGCTGATGCAACGCTTCGCTGGCTTCAAGTTCGAGCCGCGGGTCCACTCCCTTGAGCACGATCCCCCGCGCGTGGCCGCCGTCCGAAAGAAGAACCGTCGCATAGATGGCCGGCTCGATGGAACGCACGCCAGGGGTGGTTTTGAGTTGGGCGATAAGGTTGCGGTAGTCAGGAATGCCGTTGGGGCCGAATGGCTTGAGGTTGATGTGCGCCGTGACGCTCAGCAAGCGATCGCGAATCGCCTCGCGAAAGCCGGTGTTCATGGAAAGCGCGATAACCAGAGTCGTAACTCCGGCGGCGACTCCCACCACCGCGAGCAAGGTGACGATGCGCAGCACGGCAGGCCGGTTTGGCGACCTGAGGTACCGCAGAGCCACCAACCACTCAAACGTCATTTTTTGCCGCCGCCCGATCCGGAATCCGTTTTCAGATCTGTTTTCGAGTTTGTTCCGGGTTCCGCAATCTCCTCTGCCGTCGGTTCTCCCGATTCAGCGCGCAACAGCGGGAACAGCACAACTTCGCGAATCGCGTGGGAATCGGTGAGCAGCATCACCAACCGGTCAATGCCGACGCCCTCTCCGGCGGTGGGCGGCAATCCGTGCGAAAGCGCGCGGATGTAATCAACGTCCACTTCCTTTGGTGCTTCGTGGCCGCCCTTTTCCACTTGTGCTCGAAAACGCTGCTCTTGATCGATGGGATCGTTCAATTCGGAAAAGCCGTTGGCCAGCTCCATCCCCGCAACATATAGTTCGAATCTCTCGGCGACGGACGGATCGTCGGCCCGTACTTTCGACAGCGGCGAAATTTCCACCGGAAAATCGTAAATGAACGTTGGCTGCGTCAGGTGCGGTTCAGCCACCGCCTCAAACAATTCGCCGGTCAATTCTCCCCCCGAGAGTTTCGGCAAATTTGCGATGGGCTCCAGATTTTGTGACCGGGCGTATGCGTTGTAACGCTCCGCTATTGCCAGCGGGCCGCCTGCAGCAGCTAACTCAACGATCGTGGGGGCAGAGCCCGCGCTCGCCGGCCAGAATTTCATGATCGCTTCGCGCATCGAAAGGCGATCGTAATGCCCGAAGTCAATTTCGTCGTCGCCAAATTTGAACTTCGTCGAGCCGCAAATCCTTTCAGCCAGGCCGCGGAACAACTCCTCGGTCATATCCATCAATTCGCGGTAATCGCTGTAGGCCTGGTAGAACTCCAGCATGGTAAATTCCTGCAAATGAATCGCGTCAATACCTTCGTTGCGAAAGTTTCGATTGATTTCGTAAACGCGATCGAGGCCGCCAACCACCAACCGTTTCAAATAAAGTTCCGGCGCGATCCGCAGGTATAACTTCATATCCAGGGTGTTGTGGTGAGTGATGAAGGGTCGCGCGGTAGCCCCACCGAGAATCGGATGCATCATGGGCGTTTCCACTTCCGAGTAATTGCGCTCGTCGAAAAAGCGGCGGATTTCGCGAATGATTTTCGCGCGACGGACGAAAACTTCGCGCGCCTTTTCGTTGACGATCAGGTCCAGGTAACGACGGCGGTAGCGCAACTCGACGTCGGCCAGTCCATGCCATTTTTCCGGTAGCGGGAGCAGGGCCTTGGTAAGCAGCTCCAGCTTTTCGATTTTCACCGAAAGTTCGTTGGTCTTGGTCCGAAACAGGTGTCCCGAAATTCCGATGAAGTCGCCTAGATCCATCAACTTAAAAAGCCTGTAGAGGTCCTCGCCGACTACGTCCTGCCGGACGTAAATCTGTAGGCGGGCGCCGTCACCGGCAATGTGCGCAAACGCGGCCTTACCATGCGGACGAAGAGCTATGACGCGCCCCGCCGCGACCACATTAACGGGCGAGCGCTCCAACTCCTCGGCCGTGCTTTCTCCGTATTTCTCGAGGATTTCTTTGGGTGTATGCGTCCAGGCAAATCTGCGCGGGTAAGCGGCATGGCCCAGGGCCTCGATTTCGCTTAAATTCTTGCGGCGTTGCTGATACTGGTCGAGCGGTTCAAATTCCAACATTTATTCCTTTCAACGATTTGCCAATCGGCAGCGAGGGCCACCAGTGACGAGGCGTTTCGGAGAGCCGGACCGGAGTATAGCGGCCATCTTCCGCGAGCGTCAAGAAAACGGCGGGAAAAAGCTACGCGGCGAAAAACCAATGATATACTCCGGCGTCTACTTGGGGGGCGACGTGTTCGCGAAGCGGAAACCAACTCTTCACCCGGTAAGGCGAAGCGTTTCCGAAGACTGGATCGCTTCTTTGCCCCGCGAGAAATCGCAGCTTTTTGAGGCGATCGTACATCGCTGGGAATGTTCATTCGCGATGGCGAGTGTTTCGCTGAACGAAGCGCTTTCTCTTCGATCGCGCGGTGAATTGGTCCGCGCCCGGCAGCAGGTCACTATCTCGGCTGAGTTGCTGACGCGCATCGCGGTGGCGTTGATTGATGCGTGCCAGTCGATTTCAGCGCACGGACGGGGCATCCACAACATTCCGCAGGTCTTTCCATTAAACACGGAGTACTTCAAAGGGCAGACTGCGCAAAGCGCTGCGTCCTGGAATGAACTGCTGCACCATGTGCTCTTTGCCGATCGCTCGCGCTTTTTTCAAAAGCTTAGAATTCTCTCGGAAACATTGGAAAAGCTGGTCGCCGAGTTTCACGCCGAAGCCCTCGAATTATCGGACGCGCTTTCCATCCACCCGAATGACAGCTGGGAAGTTCTGGTCAGCCATCACTATGACTTCAATACCTGCATGCGTGAAACCGAGATACTGCTAAAGTCCTTTCTGCGCACCCTTCCAAACGACCAGATTTCCGCCTTCTCAAGCGAACTCGACGTGACCCCCTCGCCGGAGAAGCTGAATAAACTCAGGAGTAATCGCGCTCGAAGCATTCCTCAGCACAGGCATCGCTACGTCAGTATCTAGAAGCTGGCAGGCTTTCGTTCAATCCTCCGAAGCAAAAAACACCAAACCGCCGCCACGCGATTACTTCCCGCGCCGACTGGACCTTTGCGCTAATTCCGATGACAATGTCTATGAGCTGCGGCTCAGCGCGGGCGTTCAATTCGCAATGATTCTCCGCCGGCCTTCAGAAATCGAACAGCGGGACTGCTCAGGCGTTAGTGTCCTGGTAGAAACATAAAGTACAACTCAGGGAGCCGAGGGCGCATCGGAACTAGGAATGCGTCCAAACGGGTAGCGTGGCCCGAACGAGACGAATAGATACTCCTGGGGAAATGCCGGAAGCGGAAGCCATCCGGCTGGCCCAGCAAGGAAGTGCGCCGGCCTTCGAGCGCTTATACCGCCTTCATAACAGGCGGGTTTACTCGCTATGCCTTCGAATGGTGAGCAATACGGCGGAAGCCGAAGATCTAACGCAGGAAGCGTTCCTGCAGCTTTTCCGCAAAATTGCCACTTTTCGAGGGGAGTCGGCCTTTTCCACTTGGCTGCATCGCCTGGCCGTAAATGTGGTGCTGATGCGGCTCAGAAAGAAGTCCGGGACGGAAGCCTCGCTAGACGAGATGACCGAGCCAGACGAAGAGTCGGGGGGGCCCCGGCGAGACTTTGGAGGGCCTGATTTGCGGTTGAGCGGTTCGATCGACCGGGTCAACCTGCAACGCGCGGTGGACCAACTGCCGCCGGGCTACAAATCGGTATTCGTCTTGCATGACGTGCAGGGCTACGAGCATAACGAGATCGCGAAAATCATGGAATGCTCCATTGGCAACTCGAAGTCGCAACTCCATAAGGCCCGCATGAGGCTGCGCGAGTTGTTGCATGAAGCGCTGCGAAGCAAGGCCCGGGAAGACCGCAAAGCCGCCAGCGACGGCGGCGAGGACTAAGGCCATGGCCGTAAATAATTGCAAAGACTTCTTGAAGCACCTCGAAACATGGACTGCGGGCGAACACCCGCCGGAGGCACAGCCTCATTTACGCAGCTGCGCCAACTGTCGCGGACTGGTCCAGGACATAGATGCAATTCGTGCCGAGGCCCGGTCGTGGGGCGGGCTCGAAACGGAACCACACGAGCGGGTATGGACGTCACTGCGTGCCCAGTTGGAACAGGAAGGTTTGATACGTTCGACCGAAACGGAGCAACTGGTTCCGACTGCCGTACCGAGCCATGACAGCTGGCTAAGCGGATTCTTTGCGAGAATTCCACGTCCGGCCTTAGCCGGTGCATACCTGTCGGTGCTTGTCGCGCTGGGCTTTGCCCTGAGCGGACCGCTGACCAAGCAAACAAACGAAGCGCGCTGGCTCGAAGGCACGCAAGTCGCGACATCGCCGCTTAGCGCCAGGCTCAATACTTTCGAACAAACTGCAGTCCCCGCGAGCCGCGATTTGAATCCTGCTGTGACGGCTTCGCTGCATCAGAATCTGGCGATCGTTGACAACTACATTTTGTTGTGTGAAAAAAGCGTACAAGAAGAGCCCCAGAACGAAGTGGCGCGGGATTATCTCTATGAGGCGTATCAGCAGAAAGCGTACCTGCTGGCGCAGATCGGCGAACGCGGAGAAAACATCCAATGAACTCGGGTCACTTGGTTCATACGCAGGGGACCGTCAAGGCTAGCTGGAAGACGGCGGGATTGCTGGTGCCGGGACTGCTACTCTGCAGCACAATTTCCGCCGGGCCCATCCGCCACGAGCAACATTTCAAAGTGGACGCCCATCCGGTCATTACCATTCACAATCCGGAAGGGCTGATTACCGTGAAAGCGTGGACCAAAGCCGAGGTCATGATCATTTCCATGCCAGCCAGCACTGAAGTTGAAGTGGACGCCGAACAGATGGGAAACCGGGTGGATGTTTCCACTCGGTCCATATCCGATTCCGTGGCCCCGGGCGACCTGCGCGCTGATTTCCAAATCAACGTGCCGGAAGACGCGGAACTCCAGATTCACAACGATGCGGGCTCGGTGAACGTAGCCAACGTGCTCGGCGACATGAACGTTGAAACGGTCGCAGCCGGCGTGGACCTTGAAGACACCTCCGGCTATTTGACGGTCAAGACCGTGGGTGGATCGTTCCAGTGCGTGCGCTGTGCGGGACGGATTGAAGTCTCTTCAATCACCGGCAGTTTCCGCCTGATTGATTTGAAGAGCGCTCACGTCTGGGCCCAAACCTCCACGGGAAACATTCTTTTCAACGGCGCATTTCTTCCTAACGGAACCTACTCCCTAAAAAATTACAGCGGTGTGATCGAAGTTCGGTTTTCGCCCACGGACTCCTTCGATATGAGCGCCACTTCTCTTAAGGGAAAAGTCGTGAACGAAGCCAAGCTGACGCCTTCCACTCACGAGCATCACTTCCTGCCGCGATGGGGCAATGCGCTTTTTGGCACATTCAATCAGGGTCGCGCAAAAGTGGAATTGACTTCCTTCGACGGAACAATCAACATTCTCAAGCGTGACTGATTTTCGACTCCACGACGCCTTATACTTCAAAATAAATGGCAACTGATTCGCGTTCGCGTGTGATCGTCTGCCTGACCGGTTTCATGGGCACCGGGAAATCCACCGTCGCCCGACTGTTGGCCCGGCAAATCGGCTGCCAGCATGTAGATCTCGATAAGCGCATCATCGAAGCTACGAAACAAACCATCCCTGAAATTTTCGCGAAGCGCGGCGAGGGTGAATTCCGCGAAATCGAACACGCGCAACTCGTCCGTATTTTGGGCGAGGCCGCCGAGCAAAATCGCCCGCGACTCATTTCGCTGGGCGGCGGAACAACGGCTCAACCGCAAAATCTCACGCTTCTCCGCCAATCGGGAGCAATTCTGATCTGGCTGCATTGCCCCCTCGGGGAACTGCTGCGGCGCGTGGCCCATATCCAAGATCGCCCTTTGTTTCGCGACGAAGCCAGTTTCCGCAAACTATATGAGGAACGGCTGCCGTTTTATGAGCTAGCGGACTATCGCGTCGAAACCAATATCGAACCTCTCCGGGTCGTGGAACAAATACTGGCGCTGGGAATCTTTCCCAAGGTGATCGCATGAAACAGAGAACCGGAAGATTGCGCGTTGGCCTCGCAGAGAAAATGTTTTTGGGCGCGCTCGTACTGCTCACACTGAGCCTCGCTGATTTTGCGCGGGGCGTAGCTTCCTTCACATCGTTCTTCACGCCTTCCATCGTCTCAGCCGCAGAAAAAAGAGAGCCTCTCGTTGCCGACAAAGGGAAATTCCGGATCATGGTCAACGGGCAGATCGTGGGCAAAGAGGAATTCGAGATCGGTCCGAGTGGTGCGGATTGGAGCGCTCACGGAAATTCCGAAATTACCACGCCGCAGGGCGTGACCAAAGTAAACGGCACTCTTACCTTTCATCGCGACGGCTCACCCGCACATTACGACTGGGCCACGCAGGGTTTGAAAAAGGCTTCCTCGACGATTGCGTTCAGTGGAACCGCCGCCAGCGTCGAGTTGCGCATGGAAGGCGCCAGGCCCTTTGCCCAGGATTTCACGTTCAATACGCCGCTGGTGGTGGTCCTCGATAACAATCTTTATCACCAGTTCGAACTGCTGGCCAGGCTTTACGATCGCGAGGCGAAGGGCGCGCAGACATTTTCCGTGCTGGTTCCCCAGGAAATGACGCCGGGCAGCGTGACAGTGGACTCCATGGGAAAACAGGATTCAGGCGGCAAGCAACTCGAAGAGCTGCGCGTGCGCACCGAAGACAACGAAATTGATCTGTTCCTCGATGGCCAGAAACTGATGAGAGTCGTGGCGCCATCGGCTAACGCCGAAATCGTTCGCGAAGAAAAGTAGCCGGAAATGACGAAAGGCCCGAGAACATTCGGGCCTTTCGTCATTTTATTCAGTTTTCTTCCTACGGTGATTTAAACGCCGGGCGATTGCAGCAGACGGATTCCACCGTTTACGGTGCGCACCGAGATCTCCCCGCCGCCGTTGCCCAGCTTGGCCTTAAACGCATGCGGGGTAAGCGCTCCGGAAATTCGGGGGACGCGCAATTCCGAATACACATTCCCGTTCATGCTGAGTACTTTTAGATCGGCTCGCGCGCTCGCCGGCAGGCCTACGAGGACTGAACCATTTACAGTCTCCAGATTCATCGGACCGCCTTCCAACAATTCGTGGAGTTCCAGCCGGATGTCTCCATTCGTCGTTTTCTCGCTGAAGCGGCCAGATGAATTTGAAACTTCAACGTTGCCATTCACGGACCTGAGTTCGCCGCCGCCTTCGACTCCACGCACGATGACGCTGCCGTTAACCGTTCCGATGCTCCCCAGTAAAACCCGATAAGGCACGTGAACGTGATACTCGACCGCGACTTCGGCGCCTTCGCCTTTGGGGTAAAGCGTGTGCACCGCAATTTGTCCCGGCTTGCTGTTGTCCACTTCGATTCTTACTTGCTGCACATCGCGGGATTCGTTGGTGCTGGTCTTCACCGCGCTGACTTCGACTTCGTCGCGATCCCAGCCATCCACATGAACGGAGCCGTTCACGTTTTCAAGCACGAAGCTGCCGCCAGCTGTGAGCGGATATACGCGGTGGAAAGTTTCATCGTAGGCGTAGCTCGGGCCGCAAAGGCCGACAATCGTAGCCAGGAGAAACGCGCCGTAAATTCCGGTTCGCAAAAAAAATGAGCCGAGTGGAGACTTGTTGCTGGCCTTCGCTGCCGAGTTCCCATGTGATTGCATGTGCATGGTACGCCCCCTCTAGTGAAGCACCCGCCTGTTGGACATTTGGCCGCTTCTAGTCGGCCGGAATCCTATGACGCCTGTAAATCGCTCGGCCGAATCATGTGCATCGGCTCGGCCGGAAACTTTCGCTACGGCGACTCTTCCGCCTGACGCGATTCCTGCAGCATACGCAGTTGCGATGCTAGCTTCTGCTGTAACTGTTGCATCTGCTGTTTGTACAATTGCAGTTGCTTTGCTGTATCGCTCATGATGACGCGAATGTTGCCGCCCGTGGTGCGCAGTCGAATGACTTCGCCGCCACCATTCAATGAACCCTCGGCCCGGACCGCGCCTCCCGACGAGTCATCATGATGGAACGTCGTCGCGAACGCTGGATCGAACGATAGGCGATGTTCGTCGCCCGACTGCACCTGCGCATCAATCGTGACTGGAAGCTGCCGCGGAATATAAACGACGATGTCTCCATCCCCGGATTGAAACTCGCATCGGCTCGGCGGCTTTACCGGCGCCACAAACCAGGCGGTAATCGCGCCGGTGCTGGTGGATGCTTTCACGGCGCTGTCTACCTGCGTCAGATAAATGCTGCCTCCGCTGGTCTCGAGATTCGTGGGCCCGGAAACGCGTACCACGCGTATTCCCCCACCACCGTTCTTGGCTTTAACCAAGCCAGCCGTTTCTCCCACTTCAATTTGACCGCCGATCGTCTCGGCAATCAGTTCGCTGCCGGAGTGATCCACCGAGATATTGCCGCCGCCGGTCGAAACGTGCGCGGGACCTTGAATCGATTCCGCGCGAATGTGACCGCCATTGGTGTGCAAATTTCCGTAGCCCGCGACCGATCCAGTCGTAATGTGTCCGCCGCCTGAAATCGCGGTCAGATCGCCGGCCACGTTCTTCACCGTGACGTGTCCTCCGGTGGTTTCCAGGTGCGCAGAGCCACCGATATTCCCGGCGACAATTGTGCCGCCTGCCGTAATCAGCGAGGCGCGGCCGTTCACGTCGGCGCTTTCTATGTTTCCTCCGCCCGTATTTATATCTACGTTGTAGGATTTGGGAATGTTCAGTTCGATCGTGACCCACAGGCGTCCACTCGACTGCCGGCCAAGGGCCTGCCCGCGAAGGTAGACGCCATCGGGTGTTTCATGGGCCGAGACTGAAAAATCCCGGAGGAGACGCTGGGCGCCCTTTTCGGCGGAGTTTACTTCGAGGCGAACTTTGTAATCCACTTTGCCGTTGTTCCCGGTCTTTATAACAACGTTGCCCAGATCAGTAAGCAGGCGAAGTTTCTGTCCATCGCGAGTCGAGATACTGCCGGTAATTTCCGAAGTCAGCCGCGATCCGTCCGATGCTTGGGGCGCACGTTTCACGGTTCCGTCGGCGTCCGCACCTGCCGGCAACGACACGCAAATCGCGATCAGCAAAGTAAGTAATTCGGCAAACAGGATGATCGTAAGCGTGCTGGTGCGCTTCTCCCGGCGAACGACGGAGCGGTAGCCGTGCATTTTGGAGGACATGTTCAGAATTTCTGCCGCGGACCGAGGTCGCGCAGAACTGCCGCGCTTTGCAAACGGATGTAGGTGCTGGGATCTTTTCTGGCGTGTTCCTTTAGAATCGCGAGTAATTGCTCGTCCGAATCAACCTGTCCCTTGGCCACCATGTCGCGAAGCTCGTTCATCGCTTCCACGCGGACGCCGGGATTCTGATCGTCCGCCAGCGCATCTAGCAGCGTCTGCCTGATAAGGGGCTGTGGTTCGGCTCCGTCCAGCGCTTCGACAGCTTTTAGTCGCACTGCGGCGTTGTGATCGGCGTGCGCGGCCCGGCAAAGCGCAGAACGGACCGCCGGATCGTTATTGCGGATGCGCAGCAAATCCACGGCGTCCAAGCGGACATCGGGATCGTTTCGCTGGCTATCCTGCAGCACACGAATCAGCGCACTCTTCACACTGTCATCGTAAACCGTGCCGGATAGCGTCATCGCGCGCTGGGTGTTCAATTGCAGCTGAACCTGGGGCGGCTGATTGCCATCCGCCGGGAAAACATTGATCGAGGCCACATCCGCCGGATGCAAATCCAGCGAGGTGATTGCCGGATTGGAGGTCTCTGTGCTGGTGGGATTCACATCAACAGGTTGCGCTGCGGAAAGCGTTCCAGATGAGCCTTGATTCGCGGGGATCGCCGGTGACTGATGCAGCAGTCCCGGCCCAAACAATCCCACCGCAAAGCCGATCACCAACAGAAACGCGGCGCTCCACGCAGGCTGCGGGGAAATCCAACTGGAGGGTAAAAACGATCCGGCCACGCGCTGCAGCCAGCCACGCTCCTCCTGTTGATCGAGCGAATCGAAAAGTCCTGCGCGGCAACTGGCGAGAAGAGCGGCGTCGGGTTCCGGACGATGCGCGGAAAGCAAAGCGAGAAGTTCGGCCTCACGCTCAAATTCTGCGCGGCATCCGTCGCACGACTCGATGTGCTTCCGCAGTTCCTCGGCTTCGGGTGAATCAATTTCGCCCGCGGCCAGCAGCGTGAGTTTAGGTTCAAACTCACCGCACGCCGTGCTCTGTAATCCTTCGGGACCCTCTTGATACATTCTTTCCAGCCTTTTCAATCTCGATTAACGCATGCCTTCCAGGCTCGCGCGTAATTTTCGCGTCGCCCGGAACAATGAATTCTTAACTGTCTCTTCAGACGTGCCAAGCATATCGCCGATAGCACGCAATTTTAATCCTTGATAGTGCTTCATTTCAAAGACCATTCTCTCGCGCGCCGAAAGATGGTTCAAAGCCGTGGCGATATGCTCGCCAAGTTCCTGCCCCAGAAGATTTCTCTCTGGATTCGCTGCCGCTCGCACTTCCGGCTGGCGATCGAAAAAGTCACGGGTGGTGGCTTCCGAATCTTCCGGCACCGGAGCCTGATCTTCCTTGCGGCTGGTGCGGCGCCGCAAATGATCGAGCGCCACGTTCGTTACAATGCGATACAGCCAGGTATAAAAGCTGCACTCAAAACGGAAGCGATGCAGGTTCTTGTAAACCCGCATAAACGCTTCCTGGTAAATGTCGCGAGCGTCCTCGGCGCGATGCACCAGATTCAACGCCAGGCGCAGAACTTCACGGTCGTACCTTCGCACCAGCTCTTCAAATGCCAAGCGATCACCGGCCTGCGCATTTCGCACCAGCCCGTGCTCTTCCGCCACTTTGGCCGCCGCTGCTAGGCGCGCATCCCCATCGAGTGCGACGCTCGTCCCCATGATTCCGACCGCCGGTCGAGATCCGCTTCCGGTTATTCCGCCATTTCCCGAAGCTGGAGCTGCCCGATTCCCGGTGTTTTTTGAATCTGCAGTATCTATGGACTTCATGACAATAGACGGGTCCTCTGGTCGAAGGTGAGCAGGTGTAGACGGTGTTTTCCCAGTATCGGACATTTGCCCCATCATCCGGTGCTTCTTGGTATGCTAGTACTAGCTAATCCATTGCTGTTGCTCGACTTAAAACGGCACTATTTCATCTTTAAATCGCTCCATTCTCACATTGCATCTCCCCCTCCAAAATAATCTAGACTCCGCGGGCTCACGATGAAATTCGGGATGGAACAGATGGTATAAAAGTACGGCGGTTTGCCCCTCTCCGCGCCGCCGATCCTAGTGCCGGTCGCCCTCGACAACCCGGTAAAATATTTGCGTGGCGTCGGCCCGCATCGCGCCGCGATTCTCGAAGAACGCGGAATCCTGACCGTCGGCGACCTGCTCGGCTACCTTCCCTTCCGTTACGAGGATCGCATCCGTTTCACACCGATTGGCCAGATCATTCCGGGTCAGATTCATACCATTCTCGCGGAGATAGCCAGCGGAGGCAGCACGGTGCGCTTCGCGCGCGCGCGAAAATCGATCTTCCATGTCTCGGTGCGCGACGCAACCGGCGTGGTCCATGCGCGTTTTTTTCATGGCGGATATCTTGAGGGAAAACTCAAGCAGGGGCAGAAGCTCGTGCTTCACGGAAAAGTGGATCAGGATCTATATCGCCCCGGTCGTCTGGAAATGGTCAACCCGCAAATGGAAATGGTGGGGGACGCCGAGGGCTCTTGCGGCGATTCCACCGAGGTCGGCCGCATCGTGCCGATTTACGAAGCGCTCGGCGGAATCAGTTCACGCATGTTGCGCCGCATTATCTACAACGTCCTGATGAATTTCGATGGCGCGATTCCTGATGCATTGCCGCCCGAAATTCTGGAACGCTACCGCTTCCCTTCCCGCCGAGAAGCAATCATCTACGCGCATTTCCCTCCCAAGGACGAAAGCCTGGAACTGCTGAATCAATTTCGCAGCCCCGCGCAAGTGCGCCTGATCTTTGAGGAATTTTTCTATTATCAATTGGCACTGGCTTTGCGCCGCGTGGGCGAGCGCAACCAGCGAGGCATCGCCATGCGCGTACGCGAAGAAAAAGTCCGCGATGCTCTGAAACGCATTTTGCCTTTCAAGCCTACGGCCGCGCAGAAACGTGTATTGGTTGAAATCGCCGGCGATCTCGAAAAATCTTTTCCCATGCATCGTCTGCTGGAAGGCGACGTGGGCAGCGGCAAAACCATCGTGGCGCTTGAGGCCGCCACGATTGTTATCGAAAACGGATATCAAGTCGCACTCATGGCCCCTACGGAAATTTTGGCAGCGCAACATTACCTCTCCGCGAACCGCATTTTCAAAGGCGTGGGCTATGGCGTCGAACTGGTCGTCAGCGGCCGTAAACGTTCCGTGAAAGAAGAAGCGCTCGCTCGCGTCGAGAGTGGCGAAGCGCAGATTGTGGTGGGCACGCACGCGCTGATTGAAAATCCCGTGGCCTTCAAAAAATTGGGCCTGGTTATCGTTGACGAACAACATCGTTTCGGGGTCATGCAGCGAAAACGTCTAATTGAAAAAGGCGCGTCCCCGCACGTTTTGGTTATGACTGCAACGCCCATTCCCCGAACGCTGGCACTGACTCTCTACGGCGATCTCGAAATTTCGGTAATTGACGAAATGCCGCCGGGACGCACGCCCATCGAAACTCGCTGGGCCGATGAAAGCAAACTGCCAGGAGTGTGGGAATTTGTAAGCCGTGAAATTGCGGCTGGGAAGCAGGCGTATGTCGTCTATCCCGTCATCGAAGAGTCCAAACAGGAATTAAAGGCTGCGACGGCGGAATACGAACGCCTCGCAAAAATCGTATTCCCCAAGCTGAACGTGGGCCTGTTGCACGGGCGTCTGAAGAACGATGAAAAAGAAGCGGTGATGGAAAAATTCCGGCGAAACGAAATTCAGCTTCTGGTGGCGACCACCGTCATTGAGGTCGGCGTTGATGTACCCAACGCCACCGTAATGGTCATCGAGCATGCCGATCGCTTCGGCCTGGCCCAACTTCATCAACTGCGCGGGCGTATCGGCCGCGGAACCGCCAAATCGCATTGCATTTTGGTCGCCCGCAAAAAAATAACCCGAGAGGCGCTCGCGCGAATCGAAACCATGGTCGCTACGTCCAACGGATTTGAGATCGCCGAGCAGGACTTAAAGCAGCGCGGTCCCGGAGAATTTTTTGGCACGCGCCAGCATGGCGACGCCGCATTTTCCGTAGCCCAACCGCTACGCGACCGCGAAATTCTCGAGTTGGCGCGCCGCGAGGCCTTCGCACTGGCGGAAAAGCCGGAACGCGCGTCCGAAATTATTGCAAAATTGGAATCGCTAAGCCCAGCATGGCGAAGGCGCTATCAATTGGCCTCGGTGGGATAACTCGTGCGAGTGATTGCAGGAAAATATCGAAGCCGCGTGTTGAAGGGCCCGGGCTCGCTGAAGCTGCGGCCCACCAGCGACCGTCTGCGTGAAACTCTTTTCAACGTGCTGGGGCCGGCCGTCGAAGGCTCGCTGTTTATTGACGTTTTCGCCGGCACCGGCGCCATGGGCATCGAGGCGATCAGCCGCGGCGCGACCGAAGCGATCTTTGTAGAATCGTACGCAAAAGCCGTACAACTCATACGCCAAAATCTCGAATCACTCGAAATTCAAAATGCCGACCTTATTCACGCAGACGCCGTCACCGGTCTCGAGCGAATTGCGCAGCGCCACGTTGTCGCGGATTTCATTTTCGTGGACCCTCCCTACGAAAATGTTGAAGACTATTCTCGAGTGCTCGAATTTCTTGACGGCGCACATCTCCTGGCCCCACTCGGCATCGTGATCATCGAGCACTTTGTTAAACAAAAACTGCCCGGGCAGTTGGCGCGGCTGGAGCGAACGCGTCTGCTCGAACAGGGCGACGCATCTTTGAGTTTCTTTCGCTTGGCAGCCGCAGCCTAGCCTCAGCGCATCCAAGTGCGTCAGGTATAATGGCCGGACCTATGCAGCCTGTTATGCAACGCGAGCGTGAGCCCGAGCCGGTAGTCGAGGAGTTCGTCGAGTTGCCTTCGCACTCGCGCCTTCCGAGATTGGACCTCGGCGTTGATTGGGGATCGCCGTGGGCGGAGTTTCGCTCCAGCTGCCGCAATTTCTTTGACGGATCGAGGGCGCCTAGCGCCGCCGAATTACCGGCGGATTCGGATTTGCGCATTGAGTGGATCGAAAACAGGGTTCCGCGCGCGGCGTTCGGCTCGTCCGTTCTGTGGCACATCGCCTTGATTGGACTGCTTTTCGTGCCCATCTGGCATTTTCTTGAAAGCCCGCTACCGGATCTCGCTTTGCCTCGAATTGAGCTGACCTGGACCAATCCGTCACAGGATTTGCCGCCCATTTCGCTGCCTGGCAATGCTCCGAAACCAAGTCCGCAGGGTGATCCGGCCAAACCGCTGCCGCAAAAAGGCGCTGACGCTTTCCATCCGCGCCAGACGATTCTTTCACAACCGGTTCGCGTAAATCACCCGCGGCAGACACTAATACAACCGGACGCACCTGCGGCGGCGCCAAAAATCGAAACGCCGCTGCCTAACATGGTGGAATGGGCTGCGGCTCCGGCCCCGCCGAAACCACAGTTGCGCATGGAGAATTCCGCGGCAGCGCCGCAGCGGCAGCATCGGGCAACCGATGATTTGACGGCCCCGGAAATTGCGAACCAGGAGAAAAATCCCAGCGAATTGAATATCGCAGCATCACCCGCGGTGAACTTGCAACCGCGCCTGGCCCTGAGCGCGACGTCAAAAGCCACTGAACGCGAAAGGACTCAAGCCGATAATGCTACTGCGCCCGAAGTTGGCGATGCGTCTTCCGGAGACGCGAATTTGCATCGCCTCATCGCAATTTCAGCAAATCCTGCTCCGCCCGCAGCCGAAGTTAGCGTCCCTCAGGGAAATCTATCCGCGCGCGTGGCAATTTCGCCCGAGGGCGAACAACCGGGAAGTCCTGGAGGTGTAGAACGCGGTTCCACCGAAAATGGCGGCACGGGTGGCTCCGTTTCCAGCAGCGGCGGCTCCGGAAAAAATTCAGCAGGGAACGGGAGTTCGCTTCCGGCTGGCATTAGCGTAAGTGGCGGCGCGCATTCTTCGAACGGCGGAATCGCGCCAGCAGGAAGGACCGCAAATAAATTAATTCTCAAGCCGTTGAATCCCGCGGACGCACCGCCCATCGCGCACAAAGGTCCTTCGGTTATTGGCCCGATCGATCCGAACTTGCCCCCCGAAAAAATTCTTTCCGGAAAAGAGGTTTACACGCTGCACGTCAACATGCCGAACCTGACCAGCGTCAGCGGAAACTGGATTATGAATTTCGCCCAGCTCGATGAAGGAGAGATGCCATACAACAAGCCGAAAGGCCGGCTCTCCGGGCCCGAGCCCCAACAAAAAGTAGATCCGAAATATCCGCAGACCCTGATAAAAGAGAAAGTAGATGGAGAAGTGATCCTCTACGCCATCATTCGCAAAGACGGAACGGTGGACAGCATTCAGCTGGTCCGCGGAATCGATCCGCAACTCGATAAAAATTCGATGGATGCGTTATCGCGCTGGGTGTTCCGGCCCGGCGCGCGCGACGGCCAGCCCGTGGATCTGGAAGCTGTAGTCCACATTCCGTTCCACTTCCGCAAACCGGAGTAAGTCCAATCGCATTGCAAAACTTCTCGTTCGTGGAGTCCTGCAGACGCCAGATCGTCAAATTTTTGTCGCGGGAAATGCAGGCGAAAGTCTAGAAGTGCGATCGCAATTCGCGGAAACTCGAAAGTATCAGCAGCTTGCCGGTGCCGCTTTCCAGTTCCGCATGCTCCAGGTGCCAGGTGTTTGAATGCGGCAGAAAAACGGCGTTGAGCCCAATCTGCAGCGCCGGATTGATGTCACTGCGCGGGCTGTTCCCCACCATCCAACCATGAGTCTTGACGATTTTGAATTGCTCGATCATGCGTTCGTACACCGCTGCATCCTTTTCAATAACGATTTCGATCGCATCGAAATAAGGCTGCAGACCCGAACGCTCCACTTTCGCGGCTTGCTCCGCGGCCTCGCCTTTGGTGAGCAGCACGAGCCGGTGATGCTTCGCGAGGTACGCCAGAGTCTCCGGTACGCCGTCCATGATGTGCGGAGGAGTGGCCTCAAGTTCGGCGGCGAGACGTTCTATTTCCTGCACGATCTCGCGACGCGCTGCATTTCCCGCTAACTTCAGGTAGGTCTCTTCAAGCGAGCGCCGGAAGCTGCGCACTCCATAGCCGTGCTGGCGGATATTTCTTTTTTCAGTTTCGTTCAGAATGTGCCGGATATATTCGCGCGTGTAGCCCAAATGTTCGAGTTGGGTGATGAAGTGATCGATCGACTTCTCGAAGAAAATATTATTTTCCCAAAGGGTGTCGTCCGCATCGATCAATAGAGTTTGGCGAGCCATGGACCGTCAGGAACTCCGTTTGTTGCGATCTTTCCACTTCCCAGGACGTCGCAGGCCGCACCCGCGAAATATGCAACGAGCCACGGGACTAGGAAGCTGAAGCCTTGCGCTCTCCCGTCGCAAGTCTTTCCAGAATACCGCGCGCCGTATTCTGAACCTCGCCAAAACTCGTCAAATACTCCTGGAAGTCTCGATTCAATTCCAGCGCAGTCGTTGGGTCGAGCTTGGTTCTTAGGATCATGTCGCGGAGATGCACCGGATGCGGCAGCACGGCATCGTCGCGCAATTCATCGAGCGCAGTTTTCGGGTCGTAGTGGTACATGTATCCCCCGTATAGCAGAACGAATTTAATTTTACTCTGTTTTCAGCAAACCGTCAGGACGCGGCAGGAAGAAATTCGTAGCGGTCGATGCGGGCAGCCACTCCACGATTGCCATTTTGGGGATCCACTCGCAAAACGCGAGCATAACAGCGAATGTGAACGTCTCCAGCGAGTGTAATCTGTTGAGGTAAGGTTAAGACGAATTCGATCGAGGCTCCCGTTTCCAACATGCCTTCGGTCGTGAAATACAAACCGCGAAAACTGACGTCGCGCGTCTCGCCATGCTTCTCGATCAGATCGTCGTCTTTCGAGAATCGGACCTTCAGCGGCAACATCATCGAGAACCGGCGCGCGGCACGTCGTTCGACGGCGTTATCCATCGACCCCCCGTTTTGCTCAGACATTTTCGTCACGCTACCACTGCTGATGTCCATGCGCAATGGTATTAAACGCGAGGCCTGCGCCCAACCGCGAACAGCTTTCGCCATTGATTCTGTATGTAAGAGACGCGTTCACTTCCGTCCCGCTTACCTTGAATGGTCCCGAAATTGGGCGCGCACCCCATGGCCCCTCGTTTGACGTTCCCTTCCCGTGCCGCTAGGATAGCTCGGTAATGAATCAGCTCACGACCAAGTCTTCGCTGGAGATGCGTAAACATCCGCGCGCACAGTTGCGAATGCCAGTGCGGCTGCGATGGCGTGGACCGCTGGGGATGCGGGTCGAAGTGACACGCACCATTGATTCTTCACGCGACGGAATTCGCATCCCGCGCAGTGAACCGTGCGAAGTGGGCGCGCGCGTCTGGGTCACATTTCCGTTCGATGCAAGTAATTCAGCCCCGGCACAGCCGGAAACTCCCGCGCGCGTCGTCAGAGTCGACCAGAACGCACAGCGCGGATACGACGTATCTTTGAGACTCGAATTGCCGGTGCGGGCCGCCGTCCGTGCGAAAGATAAAGAACGGCGAACTTGCTCTCGAATGACGTTTGCCGTTCCCATTTTTGTGCGCGCTACCGGCTCGCCCTGGCCGGAAGAATCAATGACTTATGATATTTCTCGAGCCGGTGCGCGGTTCGAGTCCGCACATATTTACGCCACGGGCGATACGGTCCTGGCAAAGATTCCCTGGGGCGAATGGGAGCGCGCGGGAGAAATTCGAGCGCGGGTGGTTCGCGTGGAAGCCGAGCGCGTTTCGCCGGGGCCAGCGCCACAATCGAATCCAGTTGCCGGACGGAGCGGGATGCTTACGTCTGTCTCGGTGCGGTGGGAAGCGCAACGGAAATTGTAGGGCACAGCTTTCCTTCGATTCATACTTCTCAGCCTTGGAGTGCATTCGTTTTTTGGTAAACCCACCCAAATCACGTTCATGAGCGAAATATTTCACCGCAAACTTTTCATCCCGGGTCCCGCAGGACAACTCGAATCTCTGCTTTGGACTTCCGCCGATCAAAACCCAAAACTTGCCGCGGTAGTTTGCCATCCGCATCCGCTTTTTGCCGGAACCATGCACAATAAAGTTGTGTATCAAACGGCCAAAGCGCTGCATCTGCGCGGCATTCCGGTGCTGCGTTTCAATTTTCGCGGTGCGGGGCTGAGCGAAGGTGTCCATGATGAGGGAAGAGGCGAGCGCGAGGATGTTCGCGCGGCGCTTGATTACATGGCGCAACAATATCCCGCAAGCAAATTGCTTCTCGCGGGATTCAGCTTCGGCTCGTGGGTAGGATTGCGCATCGGTTGCGAAGACGCACGCGTCAGCGATCTCATTGGACTTGGAGTTCCGGCGAATCGCTCAAGTCTGAAATATCTGGTGCAATGCACCAAGCCAAAGCTTTTGGTGCAGGGCGGCGACGATGAATTCGGCTCGCGCGAAAATGTCGAAGCTCTTTTCGCCACGCTGCCCGAACCTAAAAAATTAGTGATCGTCGAAGGCGCCGATCATTTTTTCAGCGGCCAGCTCGACAAAGTGGCAATCGCCATCAACGACTGGCTCGACTCACGCCATCCAGGCACGGCGGAAAATCCCGGTCAGCACTAGCGCTTGGCTTCAAACAGTTTTAGAAATTGCTCGCGCGAGGCGGGCTCCACTCCCACGAGCTCCGCGTTCGACTTCACGTGCTGCACCCGGCTCATACCGACGAGCGCTGTCGTCAGCCCCGGGACCGAACGAGCGAACTGCAGGGCGAGCGATGAATTTTCGGTTCGACCGAGCGCCGCTGCAATAAACGGCGGCAAATTTTTGGTGAGTTGCCCTTGCAACAGCGCGGCGCTGGTTACTAAAGCGATTCCCAATGAACGAGCGGCCTGCACCATAGGCACCAACTTTCCGTCAATCAGTTGGTTCGGACGTGTGAGTGCTTCGGGCATTGCGATGTTGAATGGTAATTGCACAAAACGAAAATGATGGTCGTCGCCAGCTACGTCTCTCGCAATATCAGCCATTTCCTTCAGCGAAATGTACCCTGGCGCTTTCGGGTCATCGCGAAACGAATTCCAGGTGGCCATGCCGTAGGCGCGAATTGCTTTCGAGGCCACGGCGGATTCGAGGAACAAAAATGCCTCGCGGATCCGGGCGCGAAAAACTTCAGGGGAAACCTCGCTGAGTTGCGTTTCGGGATTGTGCAGGTAAAAAACATCAATGGTCATCAGTCCCAGGTTGCGACGGCTGCGTTCGAGCTGATCGGAAAGATATCCCGTAGCCATGCAGTGACAGCCGGCGGCCACGTCATCGGCGGAGAAAATACCCCGTTCCAGAAATTCGCGAGCGAAGTAGGAATTCGGATCGGCGGGCATGTCGCCATCTGGTGTGAGGAACCCGGCCTTTGTGCAAACCACAATTTCGTCGCGCGAGTAGCCCTTTAGGAAAAGTTGCTTTAGCGCGGCCCCCACCGCGCGTTCGCTACGCTGAAAACGATAATTAATCGCCGCGTCCACCACGTTGATTCCGTTTTCGATCGCGGCGACGATCGCGGCGGTGTAAGCAAGATCGGTCGTGTCGTCAGGCTCTCCGAGATAGGTTCCGATGCCGATTGAAGAAAGGACCAGGCCGCCGCGAATCTCACGAAAATGACCGGCGGCCGCGCGACCCTGAAAGCGCGCGGCGTAACGCAATGTTCCGTCCGCAGTGGCGGAGCCGGTCTTGCGCTCGTCATCGAGTGGTGCAAAAGACGACATGCGTTCCCTCTTCGCGATTCAGATCAAAAACAAATGCGCAGTATAGCAGACGATGTGTTACGCCAAGCGCGCAGCGATCTCACGACACTCCTCGCGCCGCCACCTCTTCCGAAGTCTCCGCAGCAGCCAGTCCTTGCGCGTCGAGAAGCTGATGCGCCTCGAATCGGAGCGACGGTAAACGACGCAGGAAATAAATTGCCCCGGCCACGGCACCCGCGCCACCGATAGCCACCGTCCACGGCGCTCCAATCCAGTCTGCAAACACGCCAGAGAGCAGCGAGCCGATGGGCGCCATGCCCATGAACATCATGGTGTACATGGCCATCGCACGGCCGCGCAATTCATCCGGTACCATCGCCTGAATCAAAGTGTTCGAACTCGACATCTGCAACATGACACCGTAGCCGACCGGCACGAGCAGAAACACGGAAAGCCAGAAGAATTTTGACAGGGAGAACAGGATCAGTGAAATTCCAAAGACCATCGCCGAATATCCCACGACTCGGCCCAGCCCTTTGACCCCACGCCGACTCGCCAGCGTCAGTGCACCGAGCAACGCGCCTACTCCGGCAGAGCCCATCAGAATCCCGAGGCCGTGCGCGCCGCGATGCAAGATTCTATCGGCGAAGATGGGCATTAGGACGGAATATGGAACCGCGACGAGGCTGACGATTCCGATCAGGGTGATCAACGCAAGAATCGGGGCAGTTCTCTGAATGTAGCGAAAGCCTTCGGCGATGTGCTCGAAGGGAGACGTGCCGGCCGGAACCGGATGATGCGGAGCCAGCTTCATCAGCATCAATCCCGCGATCACAGCGATGTAGCTCAATCCGTTGACGAAGAAACACCAGCCTTCACCGATGCGTGAAACCAGAATTCCGGCGATGGCCGGGCCGATTACCCGCGCACCATTGAACATAGAAGAATTCAGCGCGATGGCGTTCATCAGATCCTCGCGCGAAACCATCTCGATGAGAAACGATTGCCGTCCGGGGATATCGAACGCATTCACCGCGCCGAGCAGCGCGGCCAGCAGGATAATTTCCCACGTCTTGACGAGATGCAAAAGCGTCAGCGCAGCGAGGATGAGAGCAAGAATCATCGAGGCCAGTTGAGTCGCGATTACGATGCGGTGCCGGTTCCAGCGATCCGCGGCGAGACCACCGAGGGGAGACAGAATAAAAATGGGAATTTGTCCGGCAAATCCGACGACGCCGAGCAGTAGCGACGAACCGGTGATGCGGTAGACCAACCAGGCTTGCGCGATGGTCTGCATCCAAGTGCCGATCAGCGAAATCAGTTGGCCGCTGAAGAAGAGCTGAAAATTCCGGTGGCGGAGCGAGCGTACCATGTCACGGAAGCGCGAGCGTTCGGATTCAGCGGAAGCTGGTTGCTCGGCGATGGGGGCGCGGGAGGCCATCTTCAGAAGTGTACGATGCAAAGGCATCGCGATGGATTGGATTTGCGAGTCATGGTTGCGCTTGTGGCGGCGGCATTAAGTTTTTCTCATGTGGGTTGAGCAGGCGCGCGCAGGCGCGAAGGATCCGGCGGTAGGGCCAGTCGCCGGTGCGGAATAAGATTTCGCCGTCGCGCGGTTTGGAATAAAACCATCGCGAGACGAGCGATAAGTGCTCGGAGAGGAACGGCGGAGCTGCACGAAGCCCGTAACGCGAGCGCGATGCATCCGCGAGGTCCATTTCTGGTGTGACGCTCTCTGTGGATTTTTCGTCCGCGCTTTTTTCTTCGGCGTGATGTGCTTCCGCTGGATTCGCAGGCGCGCCGTCGAGCGGTTCGAAGGCCTCTCGCAGGATTGTTTCGACGGAGCGAGGTTCACTGACTTCAGCAAATCGCAGATAAAACGGTTCAGACAAGATTCCACCGTGTAGGCAAAAAACCAGGATCGATTTTTCTTCAGCGCCACGCTGCAGAATTACAGCGTCGAGGTCTTCCACTCTGCGGGCGATATCGGGCATGCCGCGCAGCGCTTGCGAAGCTTTTTCGATACGTTTGTGCAGCAACGCAGCGCGCTCGAAATCGAGCGCTTCGCTGGCAGCCTCGCGCTCGTCTTCGAGCCGCGCGGTAAGCGCCGAACCCTGCGACGCCAGGGCGTCCAGAACGTGACTGACTTCGACATCGTATTCTTCCTTGGTGCATCCGGCAAAACACGGAGCGAGACACATTTTCATTTCTGAATAAATACACCCCTGAAAATCGGGGTCGCGGCGGATTTTGATCTGGCAGCGACGCGTCTTGAAAAGATCGAGAAACCCCTCGCTAAAATCCTCGGCCAAGCGGCGCGAGGCAAACGGTCCAAAGTAAAATCCTTCGTCGGCGCGAATCTGGCGGGTGACGTAACAGCGCGGATACGAATTGCGGAGATTGACCTTAAGCATCGCGGGCGGACGAATGCGCGCGAGAGTACGATAGCGTTGTGGAAAGTACTTGCGCGCGTTCTGGTAATGCAAGAAGGACTGTTCGAATTTCGAACCGGTGACGCGATAGCGAATGTTTCCGACAACCTCGCGCAAATTGAGGCGCTTCGATTCGGGATCAGCGGGCGAGAGCAGCCGTTCGGCGGCGCGGCGAATATCGGCGGTGCGCGCGAGGTAGGGCTGCCCACTCGATACTCTCATTTCGAGCAACATGATGCCGGGTCGAGCCGGAAGGGCCGCGAAAAAGTCCGCGTCGAACTCCGGGAAGAACGGCAAGCCGCAATCAAGCTCCAGCATGGAATCAAGAATACAACGGGCTTCGAAGGTTGGGGAAACGGGTTGGGCTAATCGCCACAGTGGATTTGTCGTTGCTATTAGAAATTCGATTGGCCTTTGTTTGAGGTGATTTTCAGAGGGATCTCATCAGTAACTACTAATAATCAATATGACTTTAAGACCCACGAGGCGATTACGAGTCGCTGGATTTCGCTGGTACCCTCGTAAATTTCGGTGATGCGCGCGTCGCGATAGTTGCGCTCGACGGGATATTCGCGGCTGTATCCGTAGCCGCCGTGAATCTGGATGGCTTTGTGCGCAACGCGCGTGGACATTTCGCTAGCGAAAAGTTTGGCGATTGCCGCCTCCATCGAAAAACGCTGACCGGTGTCCTGTTTCCAAGCGGCACGACGGGCGAGCAAGCGGGCTGCGTCAATTTCGGTGGCCATATCCGCGAGCATGAATTGGATAGCTTGGAAATCGGCAATGGGATGGCCGAAGGCCTGGCGTTGTTTGGCATAAGCCAGCGCGGCTTCGAAAGCGCCTTGGGCGATGCCGATGGCCTGAGCGGCGATCCCGATGCGGCCGCCATCCAGCGTGGCGAGCGCTACTTTATAGCCCTCGCCTTCTTTACCGATGCGGTTCGCTTCGGGAACTTCGCAATCGCTGAAGGAAAGTTCGGTGCAGGCGGTGGCGTTAATTCCGAGCTTCTTTTCTTCCTTGCCCACCGAAAATCCGGGAGTTCCCTTCTCCACAACGAGCGCGGTGATTCCCTTCTCGCCTTTTTCGGGTTGGGTATTGACGTAGACGATGGCGGCGTCGGCTGCGCCACCGTTGGTAATCCAGGCTTTCGTACCGTTAATTAGATACTTGCCGCCTTTGAGCACGGCTTTAGTGGCGAGCGCGGCAGCGTTGGAGCCGGCTTGCGGTTCGGTGAGAGCGAAGCAGCCGATTTTCTCGCCACGCGCAAATGGGGCCAGGAATTTTTTCTTTTGGTCGTCCGTACCGAATCCGTGGATCGGAGCGCAGTATAAGGAATTCTGAACGGAGAGAATCACGCCGGTGGAGGCACAGGCCCGGGAGATTTCCTCGATCACGATGGCGTAGCTGATGTGGTCCATTCCCGCGCCGCCTTCGGCCTCGGCAACGGCGACGCCGGTCAGGCCGAGTTCGGCGGCTTTGTTGAAAAGTTCACGGGGAAATTTGCCTTTCTCGTCGTTTTCGCGCGCTAGTGGCTTTACTTCCGCCTCGGCGAAGTCGCGGACGCTTTTTTGCAAGAGTTTTTGTTCTTCGGTCAGTTCGAGGTTCAAAATGGAGACCTTTTCCAGAGCAAGTGCAGATTTTGACGAACTGAAATTCTAGGCTGCCGGACGGGAATAAGAAAGAAAAAAGGTCGGAGCGAACGCAACCTAGCTGAGAACGGGCGGTTGGGGAGGAAGTGGACGCACCGGCAACACAATTTTTTCGGCGGTTGCGGGTGCTTTGCGCGGCAGGAGCCGGACGCGGAAATCGGCAAAATCCTCTTCGAGAATATTATTGTAAATGACAAACAACCCGGCAGCGCCATCCACGGCAGTGACTAAGGCTAAATTCACAAGAGCCTGGACAACCGGCATCCGCGAAAAAACTCCGAGAATAACGCCGATCGGAATGGAGGCCACGAAGCTGGCAATCAGCCGGTAGATAAAAGTCCGCCAACTATAGGTGAACCAAACAGGCAAGGTGCGCCGGAAAGTCGGCTGCAGCGGCTGCGCGCCTTCGCCACCGCCATTCGACAGCAAACCGATATGGAAGTGGCGGAAATTCTTGTGAAGAACGTAGAACATCACGAAGAAAGCGACCGCGTAGCTAATAAGATAGGGAGCGGCGATGCGGACGTAACGCAGCGCCGAACCAGAAATGTAGGAATTTTGGTAAAGATATCTTATCCAGGCCATCGCCAAGAAGCTCAGGATGCCACTAGCGAGACTCGCGGGCCAAAAGAATGCCCACCAAATGCGTAGCCCGTCATTAAAGGTCGGCTGAATGTAATCTTGGTCGCTACTCGAAGTGGCAGCCGGGCGCGACGAGGTTGAGTCAAACATGCAAGGCGGGCTAGACATGACGAATGCCGCGCATTTTCGCCGCAGATACTCAGAAAGTCAAGTAACGGGCGACTCAAACACCGAGCGCAGTGCGTAGCTTTTCGTATGTTGTGGACAAGTCTTCGGGTTCGACGCGGGTTTCGGATACTACGGTCATGAAGTTGGAATCACCTGACCAGCGAGGCAAAACATGCAGGTGGAGGTGGCCGGTGACTCCGGCGCCGGCGGCGCGGCCCAGATTCATGCCGAGGTTGTAACCTTCGGGATGGTAGGCCTTTTCGAGGGCGACCTGGACGCGCTGAGCGAGGACCATCATCTCGGCGAGAGTTTCTGAATCCGCCGCCGCCAGGTCGGCGGAATGCGTGTAGGGGACAATCATAACGTGGCCGGACGTATAGGGATAACGATTGAGGATGACGAAATTTTTGCCGGCGCGAAAAACGATCAGCGCGGCAGGATCGTTTTCCATGGCAAGAGCCGCGCAGAACACGCAGCCTTCATCTTTCGCCGCGTCGGCGATGTAGCGATACCGCCACGGGGTCCACAAATAATCCATGCCGCTAGCTCTGGGGACCGTGTTCGTGCGAGCCGTGCGCGGCAGCGGGCCGAGGATTATTAACGTAATCTTTCAATTCTTTGCTGGGCTTGAAGTACGGAATTTTTTTTGGCGGGACTTCGACCTTCGCGCCGGTCTTGGGATTGCGTCCGGTGCGACCACGTCGCTGGCGGGTACGGAAGCTGCCAAAACCGCGAATTTCGATTTTGTCGTCGGATTGCAAGGCAGCGATGATGCTTTCGAAAATCGTTTCAACCACCGCTTCGGATTCCTTGCGGGGCAGTTCGGTGACGCGCGTGACCTCTTCGACGAGTTCCGCTTTCGTCATGGTGTGTTCTTTGATTCCGTGCTCTCCGGCAGCGTCTGCCATGGGGTGAGAGTCTCCTCTTATGAAAGTCTATGAACTGAACCTTTTAGCGCGCTGGGGGCGGGACAACGCATGTCCTTGGATATCATCAATCTAGCGCAAGGTAAATGACTTTCGTGGGACAGGGGCTCGGCCGGTTGCCCCGGCACCGGCGCGCGACATGACCCAACCTTATGCGGATTGCAGCTTGGCCTTGATCGCGTCACCGATGGTCGCGGTGGGCGAAGATTTCGGAGATCGAGTTACGGCGGACTTAAAGGTTTCGATTTCCTGGCGCTCGACCTGCTTCTGCGCCGCGCGATAACTCAAGCTGATTTTGTGCTGCCCAGGTTCGAGGCGCAAAATCTTGAAATCGTATTCGCCCCCGGCGGTGAGGACGGCGGTGACGCGAGCGCCACGCGCAGCCTTCTGCTGGGCTGCGGCTTTATCGCGGTCGCCTTTCGGGCGGCGTTCTTCGATTTCAGAAACGTGGCAAAGGCCTTCGATGCCTTCGGCCAGTTCGACGAACGCGCCGAAATCAGTGGTACGCGCGACTTTTCCTTTGATGACTTCGCCGATCTTATGGTCCGTGAACCAATTGGCCCAGATGTCCTTGAGCTGCTTGATGCCGAGCGAAAGGCGGCGATTTTCGGAGTCGACTTTCAGAACTTTGGCTTCGACCGTGTCGCCTTTCTTGAACTTCTCGCTGGGATGCTTGATGCGCTCGGTCCAGCTGACGTCGCTGATATGGATCAAACCTTCCATGCCTTCTTCGATTTCGACGAAGGCGCCAAAATCGGCGAGGTTGCGGATGCGTCCAGTAACGATGGTGCCGACGGGATATTTTTCAGCGGCAGCGCCCCAGGGATCGGCGAGAGTCTGCTTCAAGCCCAAAGAGATGCGGCGCTGGTCGGTTTTTACTTCGAGGACCACGACGTCAACGTCGTCGCCGGCCTTCACGACTTTCGACGGATGCTTGGTGCGTTTCGACCAACTCATTTCGCTGACGTGCACCAGGCCCTCGACGCCAGGCTCGATCTGAACGAAAGCGCCGTAGTCGGTGACGCCGACGACTTTCCCTTGGACGCGCGCGCCGACCGGAAAACGTTCCGGAACGCTAGCCCATGGATCGGGCAACAATTGTTTGCGGCCCAACGAAATGCGCTGCTTGTCCTTATCGAATTTCAGGATTTGAACTTCGAGGTCGTCGCCCGCTTTTACGATTGAAGATGGGTGCGGGACGCGGCCCCAGACTAGATCGCTAACATGGAGAAGACCATCCATGCCGCCGAGATCCACAAACACGCCGTAGTCGGTAACGTTTTTCACTTTTCCAGTGACCACGGAACCTTCGGAGAGCGAATTCATCAATGTGTCGCGCTTGGATTTTTGATCTTCTTCGAGGATGGCGCGACGGCTGACGACAACGTTGCCACGCTTCCGATTCAATTTGAGGACGCGGACTTCGATGTCCTTATCTTTCCAGGCGTCGAGGTCATGCACGGGACGCAATTCGATTTGCGATGCAGGCAAAAATGAACGGACCCCGATATCAACGACCAGGCCGCCCTTGATGCGCTCAGTCACTTTGCCGGTTATGGTGGTGTGCTCACGATACGCTTTCTCGATGCGCTCCCAGACGCGGCGGCGATGCGCGCGAGTGTGCGAAAGAAGGACATAGCCATCTTTCTGGGCGTGCAGGCGCTCGACTTCGATCGTCTGGCCCTTGCCAAATTCGATGGGGCTGCCCGAATCCAGAAATTCCTGGGCGGGAACGAGGCCCTCGAATTTGCCGCCGACATCTACAATCACGCCCGCGTCGGTTACCGCGATCACGTGACCATCAAAAATTTCGCCTTCCGGAACGACCGGCTCAGGAGCGTCGAACTGCTTCATGAGCTGGTCCATCGTTTCGTTGGTGTCGCCTAATTCGGCGTTTGCATCCGCTGTGGAGGCGGCGACTGGAACTTCGGTGGTGACGGCTTCCGATGGCGACGCTTCGACCGCAGCGGGGGAGAGTGCGTCCGAGCCAATGGGCTCTGGCTGAGCATCCGCGACAACAGTAGAGGTTGCCGAGTCTTCCAGCGCGGCGACCGCGGGTACCGACTCTGCGACAGCAGTCGCGGTGGCTTCGACGGTGAGTACCGGTTCGGGAACAGGCGGCAGATCCACGCTGATGTTCGCGCTGGCAGCTGGAACTTCCGGGGCAGGTTCGGGGGCGCGCGCAACAGCTGTGGCCGTTGCTGCGGCCGCACCGGCGCTCCAAGAACTAGCTGACGCGGAATTCTCCACCGGTTCGGCGGTTGTTGCGGATTCTGCGGATGCGGTTGAATGATTTGGGTCGAGTTCGGGTGACATTGGGAGCGGCCTCCGTGCGGATTCGTGCCCTATTTGCCGATAGTTCGGTTATCGGTTACTCCACCCGCTGGGTTTGGAGCAATGAAGGGGATAGAACGCCCACGCTCGAGCGTTTCTAACACCGGAATGATACCCGGCCGATTCGCGCATTGTCAACCAAACCGTGACTGGATGGACGATCCGGATTCGCCGGCCAACTTTTGAAAAAAATCTCGAAAAAATCTATCGGGTTCCACCGGCGTGGCGAATTTCCTTGCGGTAATCGGGGGCGTAAATTTCCACGGTACGGCACATTTCGTAAAGGCGCGAACGAATGCGTTTGCCGACGCGCTCGGTGAGCGAATCTTCGATTGTTGGAGCGCGCATTCCGGCTACGCGGGGGGCCGGCGATGTTGGATTTGCAACGGCTGCATCGGAGTCCAGGAAATTTGTAGTCAGTAAGGTGACGCGCTTTTCGTTGTAGCGCGTATTTAAAATGTGGCCGACGGTTTCGAGGGCCCAGAGCGACGGCTTGCTGGAGCCCACATCATCAAGGACTAGAATTTCGGTTTTCAGCACGGGCTCAAGAACGCTCATCTCAGTGGCTTGATTCTCCGGATTGTAACTATCCTGGATCGCTTTCAGAAGTTCGCGGTAATCGTAAAACAAGCCGCTATGGCCGCGGAGTACGATGGACTTCATGGCGGACACGACGAGATGCGTCTTGCCCACTCCGCACGGACCCATCAGAAGCAAGCCGTGCTCGCTGCCTACCGGAAAATCCGTGGCAAAGCGTTGCACCAGCATTTTGGCTTGAGTGAGGCTGCGATTCCAATTGGCGAGTTGTTCGCGCGTCACATTTTCGATTTCGTTGTCGGTTTCATAGTTTTCGAAATCACAGTGACGATAGCGTTCGGGAACACGGGCGCGTTGCAGGGCGCGTTCGGTACGGTCGCCGGTGGTGCAATCGCAGGCGACGGCCCACACCATTTTCGGTTCGCCCAGGCCGGCGCCGGGCTTGTCTGTAGAAAGCGGTTGAGCGCCCTTTTCGGTGCGCTCGACAACTTTCCATCCGCTCCCCTGACAGAGGGGACAATCTGGCTGCGCCATGAAGGAAGGATAAGCGGGCGGTGCGGGGAGCGCAAGCGTCGTGGCTTGTGCAAAAACTTTCGCAGTGTGGAAATTATCTGCGAGACAGTTTCGAGGACGCGACAAATTGCGGGGTTAAAAAACTCGTCTTCCCTGCGCGCAGTTATTTCTTCGACGGATCCTAAGAGGCAAACCCCTCGCTTCGCTTCGGGATGACAAGTTTCATGGTGCAGCGGGAAGCCGGCACGGCGACAACCCTGCGTCCGATTTATTTATGGACGCGGATGGCTTGGCGGGGGACGGTGCGGATGATTGCGTTGCGAGATTTCGGTTGGTCGTTGGCGTTGAAGTTACGAGCCATTTCATTGCGGACAAAGTGGGTGAAGGCTTCCATTTGCGATTGCATTTCGGACATTTTGTCGCGCATGTTGAGAATTATTTCGATGCCGGCGAGATTTACGCCGAGTTCACGGGTGAGATTGAGGATGATTTCCAACCGCTCAAGATCCTCATCGGTGTAGAGACGCGTATTGCCCTGGGAGCGCGAAGGCTTCAGCAGACCGACGCGTTCGTAGAGGCGCAACGTCTGCGGGTGGAGTTTGTAAATCTCCGCGACGGCACTGATCATGTATCCGGCTTTGGCTTTTTTTCGCGTTTTGGCGACCATGATACGTTTTCCTGTGCGGCCTTAAACCGTCGCGCGTTCGAAAATCTCGCGACGCGGATCTTCGGGATCGAGCTTGCTCAATTCCTTCAAGAGATTGCGCACTCGCTCGTCTTCCGGCTTCGGAACGATAATCTGCACCTCGATAATCTGATCGCCGCGTTTTCCTGCCTGACGAATCGAAGGCGCACCCTTCTCGCGGAGCCGCAGTTTCTTCCCACTGTTGGTGCCCGGCGGAATGCGGACCTGCGAACGACCGTCGATGGTGGGAACCTCTACCTTGGCACCGAGCGAAGCTTCGGTGACGGTAATCGGGACAACGGAATAGAGGTCATCGCCGCGACGTTCGAAAAACGGATGCGGCTCAACTTTCATGACGATGTACAGATCGCCGGGCTGACCGCCATTCGTTCCGGCATTGCCCCGCCCGGCCACGCGGACGCGCGAGCCAGTCTGCGCGCCAGGAGGAATGCGGACGTCCAGCGATTCAACACGCGGGACCCGGCCTTCTCCCCCGCAATTCTTGCAGACGGTTCGCAGCTTGCCGGTGCCACTGCAGCGCTGGCAGGCGATCTGGAATTTCATTTTGCCGCTGACCTGCGTCACCTGACCCGAGCCGCCACAGGTCGGACAAGTCTTTTCGTCGCCGGGCTGCACACCAGCGCCATGACAAACGTTGCAGACGTCCATCCGGGAGAAACTTATTTTCTTCACGGTGCCTTTCATGGCCTCGGCGAAGGTGATGTCGATCTGAAATTCGAGATCTGTGCCGGGCTCGCGCTCGTAACGCTGTTGCGCCGCGCCGCCACCCTGGCCGCGAAAAACCTGGCTGAAGAGATCGCGGAAGCTGGTGCCGCCGCCGGAGCCGGCTCCGCCAAAATCAAAACCGCCGAAATCGAAGTGCACATCTTCCGGAGCACCGCCGCCATAGCCATAGCCGCCGGAGCCTGGAGGCGGAGAACCTCCCTGGCCCGGAGTATTGAAACCAAACTGATCATACATCTGGCGTTTTTTAGTGTCGGAAAGGACTTCGTAGGCTTCCTGAATCTGCTTAAATTTTTCTTCGGCGGATTTGTCGCCCGGATTCAGATCGGGATGATATTTGCGCGCGAGTTTGCGATAGGCAGCGCGAATGTCCTTTACCGGCGCCTTGCGCGGCACTCCGAGAAGATCGTAATAATCCTGTTTGGTCGTGGTGGCCATGGGTTCACTGTGCCGGCGGTTGTCCGGCGATTCGCAAATTTCTCCCGTACAACCAACTTACATTCCGAAAAAAACGAGGGGCGGATCCTAGACCCGCCCCGCGCTCGTACAAGTTGCAGCTTTAGTTTGGTTTCTTAGAATCGTCAACATCCACGAACTCAGCGTCAACCACATCGCCTTGTCCGGAAGTGTTGCCGGTCGCGCCGCCTGCCGGACCAGCGTGACCACCGACGTCCGCGCCCGCCGCGCTACCTGCCGCCGCGCCAGAAGCTTGCTGAGCCTTGTACATCGTCTCGGCGATGTGATGCGAGGCCTTGGTCAAGCTGTCCACCGCTGCGTTCATTTTTTCCACGTCGCTGCCGGAGAGAGCCGTGCGCGCTTCGGCTATGGCGTCCTCAGCCGCTTTCACGTCCGATTCGGCGAGCTTGTCGCGATTGTCCTTCACAACTTTCTCGGTCTGGTAGACGAGATTGTCGAGCCGGTTGCGAGCTTCCACTTCCGCGAGCTTGGCCTTGTCTTCCGCCGCATGGGAATCGGCTTCCTTCTTCATGCGGTCGGCTTCTTCCTTGCTCAGACCGCTGGAGGCGGTGATGGTGATTTTCTGTTCCTTCTGGGTGGCGTTGTCTTTTGCCGCGACGTTGAGAATGCCGTTCGCGTCAATGTCGAACGTCACTTCAATTTGCGGCACACCACGCGGAGCCGGAGGAATTCCGACCAGCTGGAATTTCCCGAGCGTTCGGTTTCCACTGGCCACCGGGCGTTCGCCCTGCAATACGTGAATTTCGACCGAAGGCTGATTGTCGGCCGCCGTCGAGAAAGTTTCCGACTTGCGAGTCGGGATGGTCGTGTTGCGCTGAATCAGAACGGTCATTACCCCGCCCTGGGTCTCGACGCCGAGCGACAACGGAGTCACGTCGAGCAGCAAAATGTCTTTTACTTCGCCACCCAACACGCCGCCCTGAATCGCCGCGCCAACCGCGACAACTTCATCCGGGTTCACGCCCTTGTGAGGCTCTTTACCGTTGAAGAGGCCCTTGACGATTTCAACGACCCGCGGAATGCGGGTCGAACCGCCCACAAGAACCACTTCATCAATTTTATCCGCCGAGATTCCTGCGTCGCTCAAAGCCTGCTTCACCGGACCAACCGTCCGCTGCAACAGATCTTCCATCAATTGTTCGAGCTTCGCGCGAGTCAGTTTCAGCGCCAAGTGTTTTGGGCCGGAGGCGTCGGCAGTGACGAAAGGAAGATTGATCTCCGTCTCCATCAACTGAGACAGCTCAACTTTCGCCTTTTCCGCCGCCTCCTTCAGCCGCTGAATGGCCATGCGATCTTTGCTGAGATCGATGCCCTGCTCCTTCTTGAACTCCGTAACGATCCATTCGATGATGCGCTGGTCGATATCATCACCGCCCAAGTGCGTGTCACCGTTGGTGGATTTCACTTCCACGACGCCCTCGCCGACTTCGAGAATGGAAATGTCGAAGGTGCCGCCACCAAGGTCGTACACGGCGATAGTCTCTTCCTTCTTCTTGTCGAGACCATAGGCCAGAGCCGCCGCAGTGGGCTCATTGATGATGCGAAGAACTTCGAGACCGGCGATTTCGCCGGCTTGCTTAGTGGCCTGGCGCTGGCTGTCGTTGAAATAGGCCGGCACGGTGATGACCGCCTTGGTCACCTTCTCGCCCAGAAAATCTTCGGCCGCAGATTTCAACTTCTGCAGAATCATGGCCGAGATTTCCGGCGGGCTGTAGCTCTTGCCGGAAATTTCGACGCGCGCGTCGTCGTGCGGGCCCTTGACAACTTTGTAAGGCACGCGCTTGGCTTCTTCCTGCACTTCGTCGAAGCGGCGGCCCATAAACCGCTTGATCGAATACACTGTGTTTTCGGGATTCGTAATGGACTGGCGCTTAGCCACCTGGCCTACCAAGCGCTCGCCGCCCTTGGTAATCGCGACCACGGAAGGTGTCGTTCGGGCTCCTTCCTGATTCGGGATTACGGTCGGCTCGCCTCCCTGCATCACGGCTACGACCGAGTTGGTCGTACCGAGGTCAATACCGATAATCTTACTCATGGATTGCGCTCCTATAACGTCTAACGGTGATGCCGGGAGACGTCAGCTTTAAACGGAGGACATCGTACACCTTGAGTGTATCGTTGTCAAGATTCTTATGCGTATGTATGTCGTTCGTTATCAGCAAATTACTGATATATTGACGATTACCCTAAATTTCTTCCCACGGCCAACCGGCGCGAATACCGAAACTTCTCGTCGCAAAGGTGTCTTGGGTTACCCAAGCGTCTCGAAGCGGCATCCTAAAGACCTGATCCCTGGTTGATTAAGCTTTCGCACCTTGCCATGGATGTACACGGGGCGAACGATAAGACTAGAGATATAATATCGAGGCTTTGAAAACATCTGAGGAGGCGGAGTTGAGTTCTTCAAAAACTTTCGGTGGGGTGAGCGCGAGTGGCTGGAGGATTGGTTCGCTGCTGGTAATCCTGGGAGCCGTGGCATTGACCGGCTCAAGCGCATTCGCGCAAACGACTCCTGTGGCGTCAACGACCGGGAAGTCCAAATCGACGAAGCCTCACACGCCCGCTTCGGATAGCGCCGCATCGGCAACTCCAGTGAAGACCTTCGGCAACAAGAACGCGCCGATTACCATGGAAGTTTTTAGCGATTACCAGTGCCCGTCCTGCGGGAATTTCTACGAACAGACGCTGAAGCCTTTGCTGGGGCCGGACGGTTACGTGGCCTCCGGGAAAGTTTATCTGGTGCACCGCGACTTCCCGCTGGAGATGCATCCGTATTCCGCGATTGCGGCGCGCTGGGCGAACGCGGCGGCCAAAATCGGCAAATTTCAGGACGTGGATGCGGCGTTGTGGGACAACCAGAGCTCGTGGTCGGCGGATGGCAATATTGAAAAGTTTGTGGCCGCGGCCATGAGCCCGGCGGATTTCAAACGCGTGCAGGCTTTGCTGAAGCCTTGCACCGGCACGGCGCCGAAATCGAAGGCGGATCGTTCGGTGCCGGCGGCGGATCCGGGCTGCACTGTGGACCCGTTCATCGTGCAGGATATTGGACTTGGCTATTCGGTGCCGGTGCAGGCCACTCCGACGTTTGTCATTTATTACAAAGGCCAAAAATACCCAGCTTCATCGGGAATGGTGAGCTACCCGATTCTGAAGCAATTTTTCGATTCGCTTTTGAGCCAATAGGCGGGACACGTTGAGCGGAGCGCGCGAATCCTTGGGGCGTATTTTCCTAATCTTGGGGCGACTGACGCTCGCAGGTATTTTTATTTTTGCGGCTTACGCAAAAATGAAACCGCAGGCGGCGATGGCGTGGTCCGGTGGGTCGGTAAAGACTTCTCTTTCCATGTTCGCGATGCAGGTGGATTCGTACCAACTGCTTCCGCCACAATTGGTTAGCCCCGCAGCACATTTTCTTCCGCCCTTCGAGTTATTTCTGGGTCTTTGGCTGCTAAGCGGAGTGTTGCTTCCCTACTCGGCGTTGGTGACGACGCTGCTTATCGGTATTTTTTTCGCCACACAGGTTCGGACCTACCGCATGGGACTCGAAATCAATTGTGGATGTTTTGGCCCCGGGGAGCGACTGGGCCCCAAGACTCTGCTGCATGACGGTTCGTTTCTTTTTTTGGCTCTGGCGGTCACTGTCGGCGCATTTATTTTAAATCGCAGGGCGCGCCGAAAATCGGCTGATTCGACTTCCAACTCGACAGTCTCCGCGCCCCAACACGCTGAGTAAGTGCCGTGGCGTGTCTATGAGCTGAAGTATTTCGTTACCTCTCCAACAGTTTGTATCTTCTGATACCGCAATTGTGCCGCGCGATATAGAATGTCGCGTTTGTTTACGGAGGTTGTCTATGGATCGTTTGTCGCGGACCGTGATTGTGGCGATTCTTTTTGTTGGGATGAGTTTTGCGGCAACGTTGAATGCGCCAATTGCGCTCGCACAGGCTGACGCTCCGGCCACGGGGACGAAGGAGTTGACTCTCGATCGCTTATTCAGCCCGCCTTTTCTCGGCGGACGCGCGACCCAAGGGATCGAGTGGGCGCCCGATGGAAAGCACTTTTCGTATCTGGAACGCAAAGGCACGGGCCGCGACGCAGTGCTCGAGCTGTGGACGATGGACGCGGCGACGGGCGAGCGCAAGGTGTTGGTTAATGCCGAAACGTTGAAATCCGTGACCCAACCGGAGAAAGCCAAAACGACGCAAGCCACCGGCCTGGGGCGCGTGCAGGCAGACAACTATCAGTGGGCGCCGGATGGTAATTCGCTGCTTTTCATTGGCACGAACAGCATGGTGATTCTAGACCTGAAAACGATGCAGGCGAAGCCGGTGCTATCGAGCGAGAAGGAGATAGAAGACCCGAAATTTTCTCCTGACGGCAAGTGGGTTAGTTTTTCACGCGACGCGAATTTATTTGCCGTGAATCTGGGCAGTGGCGAGACGAAAACGTTGACGACCGGCGGGAGCGAAGAAGTTTTGAAAGGCAAACTCGATTGGGTGTACCCGGAAGAACTCGATACCCGAACGGCGTACTGGTGGTCGCCAGATTCTTCGGAGATCGCTTACTACGAAATGGACGAGCGACCGGTAACGCGCTATCCGATCATGGATATGAGTTCGCCGACAGGCGGGACGGAGTACACGCGATATCCACAGGCGGGAGAGGCGAATCCGATCGTGCGCGTGGGAGTGGTGGAAGTGAGCGGCGCTGGTGCGAACGCCGAAACTCGCTGGATGGATACGGGCGCGAATACCGACGTGTATCTTGCGCGGGTCAATTGGCTGCCGGATAGCCGGCGGATCGCCATTCAGCGGCTCAACCGCGGGCAGAATCAACTCGACCTGCTGTTTTGCGACGTGTCCAATGGCTCTTCGAAAATAGCGTTGACCGAAACAGATAAATACTGGCTGAACATCAGCGACGATCTTTATTTTTTCTCGGACAACAAACGTTTTCTATGGTCGAGCGAGCGCAGCGGCTACCGGCATTTTTATATTTACGATAATTCCGGAAAAGAACTGATGCAGCTCACCAGCGGTGACTGGGGCATTTCGGATCTTGGCGGCTTTGGGCCCGGCGCGATGAATCATCCAGCGGTCGACGAAAAACACGGATACGTTTATTTCACGTCGAACAAAGACAACCTACTTGAAACCCAGCTGTACCGCGTCTCGCTGAATGACAAAAGCCTGACGCGCATCACGAAAGAATCCGGCAGCAACATTTCGAGAATTTCGCCGGACCTTTCCTCGTTCATCAATTCCTATTCGAACGCGACAACGCCAACGCGGCAGGATCTTTACAGGATCGATGGCACGCGGGTCGCGGTGATCAATGACGGCAACGTTCCGGCCTTGGCGCAATACAAATTGACGCCTCAGGAATTTGTGGAGGTCACGGCGGACGATGGCACGAAATTGCATGCCTCGATCATTAAGCCGCTTGATTTCGACCCGTCGAAGAAATATCCGGTACTGATCAATGTCTACGGCGGCCCGCATGTACAGTTGGTGAGAAACTCGTGGGGTTCGCTCGGCTACCTGATGCACGAAGTGCTGGCCGCGAAAGGCTACATTGTTTTTACTTTGGATAACCGCGGATCGTGGGGACGCGGGCACGCGTTTGAAACTCCGATCTACCACCAGCTGGGAAAAGTCGAATTGCAGGATCAACTGGCGGGTGTGAAATATTTGAAGTCTCTCGGTTACGTGGATCCAGCAAGGATCGGAATTACAGGCGGAAGTTATGGCGGCTACATGACGCTCGAGGCTTTGTTTAACGCGCCCGATGCGTTCAAGGTGGGAATTTCGGATGCGCCGGTTACCGACTGGAAGTTATACGACACGATCTACACCGAACGCTACATGGGACGGCCGCAAGACAATCCGGAGGGCTATAAAAATTCGTCACCGGTGAATCAAGCGCAACATTTAAAGGGCAAGTTAATGCTGGTGCACGGGACTGGAGACGATAACGTTCATTTTGCGAATTCGGTGGAAGTGCTGAATGCGCTGATCGATTCCGGACTCTATCCGGACCAGTTGATGGTCTTTCCTGGACGTGGCCACGGCATCAGCGACGCCGCGGCACGTGTACTGATGTATCGCCGAATTATGGAATTCACGCTGAATAATCTTTAAAACACGAACCGGAAAGCAGCCCCGGCTGGTGGCCCATTTCGACTATAATAGGCCGCAGTGAACGGAAGTTTGGCGCGGGGCGCTTCCTTGAACGGATCGAAACCACTGGCGATTTTTAGATCCATGAATGAGAAGACACTTCTAGGCTATTCTTGGGCGTTTTTGTTGGCCGCCGGACTCGCCGCGGCCACCGCAATTGTGCCGGGTATGGCGATGGCGCAGTCTCAGGCGGCGGAGAAATCGTCGACGCCGGTGATGGAAGCAGACCCATCGGCGAAGCTCCTCGAAAGCGGATATCACCATCTGTATGAATTGAATTTTGATGCCGGGCGCAAGGATTTTCTGGCCTATCAGAAGATGCGGCCCGAGGATCCCCTTGGCAAAGCATCGGAAGCTGCGAGCTATCTGTTCGAACAGTTCAACACTAAAGGAGTGCTGACCTCGGAGTTTTTCCTAAGCGACGACAAATTTCTGGGTGGCGTGGACGGTTCCGCTTCGCAAAATAAAAATGAGGCGTTTCTTAAGGCTAATAACGCGGCGCGCGAACAAGCCAAGGCGCGAATCAAGACAAATCCCAAGGACATGCAAGGTCTGCTGGTGCTTACAATCACCGACGGAATGGAATCGAACTACGACGCGTTGATCATCAAGAAACAGCTGGATGGTCTGACCATGATGCGGCACGCCGAGGCCGAAGCCAATGAAGTCCTCAAGATCGATCCCGGCGAGCAAGATGCGAATGTGGCGCTGGGGATGAGCAATTACGTGATCGGCTGTTTACCCAGTTACAAGCGAGCATTTTTGTGGTTTGGCGGATTGCATGGCGACCGCACACGAGGAATGGAACAAATGCAATCGGCCGCGGAGCACGGGCATTACTTGCAACCCTTCGCAAAGGTAATGTTGGCGCTGGCCTACGAGCGCGAACATAAACCTGAACGCGCGAAAGAACTGCTTTCAGAACTAGCGACACAATTCCCGGACAATCCGGTGTTCGCGCGTGAACTGGCGCTGGTCAATAATCCCGCCTGCTGCAAAAACTAGTTCCTTTTTCTGTTTGGACCTCGTTACCACTTCACTCGAATGCGATAGGTCAGGTTTGAAGTTCCGTCCTTAGCGACCGGAACTTGGAAACCGACAGACCGGGCGTCCAGCTTCTCCGGCGTGAAATTTGAGTTCACGATCTCCCAGTCGCCGCCAACAGGCTCACGCACTTCGACGGTGAGTGGCGAGTCTTTATGGTTGCGCAAAGTGATCTCGAATTCCAGTTCGTAGAGATTGCTAGCTAGCTTTTTGTAGTCGGTCTGCTTGCGTTCGCATACGACATCGAAGGCATCTCCCACATAAACTTTTAGCGTTTCATCTTTTGGTGTGTGCTGGATATTGTCTTCGCCGATGAATTGGATTCCGCCCTTGGAGTCCGAGAGATACACACGGACCGTGCCGGCGGGCAGAGGCATCCCCAAGCCGCCCTTTTCTTCATTCTTAAACTGGTACAAGACTTTTACGGGCTGAGGCATCGCGTTGCCAACACCCTGCGGATTCCGGTAGTAATACGGCTGGCCTTCGGTGACCAGACGCTTCTCCACCGGCACACCCGTACCAGTGAGCAAACTGATTTGTTTTGATTCGTTGTTTTGGATCGAGGTGCGGCGACCGAGCGAATAGAGATGATATTCGGAAATGCCCTCCTGAGTGAATTGAGGGGCGGCTTTAGCCGCCGCGCCCATCTCAAGACGTGAGAATTCGTTCGCGGTCGGCCGGGGCGGAGAGACTTGATGGATCTCGCCGGCAACGAGTTGAAGTTTGGCGTTTTGGTAGGCCGCGCCGCTGTTGTTATTCAGTGTGACCCAACCATCGAGATCCGCCGATTTCTCATCGCGCGCTACGGTTAGAACGTAGTCCGCGTTCCAGCTCATATTGCCCGTTAGATATGAGGCTTCGACTTTTTGGGCAGGTGCGCCGCGATTATCGAGCGTCCAGATCAGGGTGGGACGGCTGTAGAAATTTCCGGGAAGCTCCGGAAAGCGGTACGAGTCGGAATTCATCCCGGTGACGATTTCGTTTCCAATTTTCCAGACCGGACCGTTGTTATTGGCGAGTAGTGTGGCCTTGGTCTCCACCCATTTTGTCGATCCCGCATCTTTTTCAGCCCGGACCAGAGTGACTTCTTTGCCCACGTATTTCTGCAGGAGTTTTTGGGGATCGAGCAGATCGTATTCGTAATTTTGTTCCACGACGCTGAGCTTGGTATCGTCGGTCAGGGAACGGAAATGCACCGTCGCGGGATTGATGGCGGCCGCGACATCTTCGAATTGCAGTGGGAATATTCCTTGGGCGGATTTGCCTGACGTCACGCACCAGGGCGATGTTCGAGTTATAGACAGTGACGGCGATCTCGGTTTGATCTTTGTCCGTCGTGGTCAGCGCGGCAGTCTTCGCCGCATGGTCATCCTGTGGCAGGGGCGCTGCGGCTCCTCTGGGCGCGTAGCACGCCAGCAAGAGCACCAGGGATGCAAATAAACTGATGGCCTTATACGACTTTGACGGACTGGTGAGCATCGGCTCTCTCCTTCGCGCAATTACTTTATGGTTGTATATCTTCCCTTCGTTCACGCGTCAAAGAACAAGGGACGGCTTCATTTTGCTCCCCGGGTCAAAGTCGTCTTCGAAAATTCCCGCGCCGCTGTGTCGCGGTGTAGAATGGAGTTCCATCATGAATTTCCGGCCAGCTTGCGTCTTTCTTCTCGTCGCTGCAGTTTGGATGTCTGCGCCCGCTTTCGCTACTGAAATCTCCTGCATTTCTAGCATGTGTCCGTGTTCCAGCGCTGCGCTGAGTTCGGAACCGCCAAGTGAAGCTGTGGCGCTGATACAAACCAACCCACCACAATCCATGGGCTCAATGAATATGGGTTCGATGAACGGAATGATGGACATGAATCACACCGCATCGTTCATAGACGAAATCCTACACCACGCGACCGCCGGCACCAGCGCCGAGCCGAATTCCACTCCGCACGACATGTTGATGACCCAGAAGGGCGCATGGACGTGGATGTTTCACGGTGGCGCGTTTCTGAACTCACAGCAACAGACCGGACCGCGTGGGGCAGACAAAGTTTTTGGTGCAAATTGGATGATGCCGATGGCGCAGCGTCAGCTTGGGCCCGGAACGTTCACGACGCGAGCGATGATCAGCCTGGAACCGGCGCTGATCACCGGCGAGCGCTATCCGGAACTTTTTCAGGTGGGCGAAACAGCTTACGGAAAGCCGATTGTCGATGGACAGCACCCGCACAACTTTTTTATGGAGCTGGCCGCGCTGTACGACATCAAAGTTGGCGATCATGGGCTGTTTTCAATGTACGCTGCGCCGGTGGGAGATCCGGCGATCGGCCCAGAAGCGTTTGCACACCGGATTTCGGCTAGTGAGGATCCGCTCGCGCCGCTCGGGCATCATTTGCAGGATTCAACGCACATCGCCTACGACGTGGTGACGCTGGGATTCGCCTACAAAATCGCTAGAATCGAGGTTTCAGGTTTTCACGGGCGCGAGCCGGGTGAAAATCGCTGGATCATCAGCGCGGGCGCGCTTGATTCATGGTCCACGCGGCTGACCGTAAATCCGGCCCAGAATTGGAGCGCGCAATATTCGATTACGCGCCTGCACAGCCCGGAATCGCTCTTCCCGGATGAGGATCAACTGCGGATGACGTCGTCGGTTACGTATAACCGGCCACTGCGGAGCGCCGAATGGGGCAATTGGGCGACAACTTTGTTGTGGGGACGCAACAGCACGATTCCCGGCGGGGAAGTATTCAACAGTTATCTCGCGGAAAGCACGGCGCGATTCGTTCGCCACAACTTTGCCTGGACGCGCATTGAGAATTTAGATCGCACCAACGAGTTGTTGCTTGGGGAAAATCCGCTGCCCCCCGGTTTCGAGGAACACTTTCTGGCGCGCGTGCAGGCTTACACTTTCGGTTTTGATCGTGAAATGAATTTCATTCCGCACGTCTCGACGGCGCTAGGCGGGCAGTACACTTTGTATTCGGCGCCAGCGTTTCTCGATCCGGTGTACGGCTCACATCCCATGGGCGTGCTGCTCTTCATACGCTTTCGCGCTATAAGTTCCGGCCATCCGCATGTAACCGGGGATGACCGGTCTAACAAATTGCGGCAGGTTAGCGGCAAGTGACCGTGCATATGATTGTCGGTTGCTGACTTGAGCGATTGAAAGCGGCGGGAGCGTTGAACTTTTGCACGGCAATCCCAACATTGGCCCCGCAATCGTTGATGCTATACTTCTGTGCGCAGGCCGCCGCACTTAAAGCCATTCGAAATTTCCGCGGAGAGGTGCTGGAGTGGCCGAACAGGGCTGCCTGCTAATTCTTCCTGTATCGAAAACAAACAAGTTAGGTGATAGCAGCAGAAAGTACGTGATGGTACAAAATCGCCTATGCCTATTGATGACTGTTGCATTCGAATGTCTAACCGTGCTAAATGATAGCCGCAAGTGGTAGTGACAAAAGTAGGGACAATTTGACGGTTGACAAGATAATGCAAGACATGGGACATTAGGCCGTGCTTAAGAGATTGACGATTTGGGTTGAAGAATCAACGTTAGCGGACCTTAAGAGAATCGCTGTAATAAAGGATAGATCCGTCGGCTGGCTCGTTCGAAAGGCCGCGACGGATCTAGCAAAGAAGGAAGCTAAGAAGAAATAAGGTAAGCGGGATGTGCCAGAGCGACCAACTCTGACACACCCCTGACAAACGCAACCTCGCAGGGAGGCTACGGATGCTGCACGGCATTATATCCAAACGATTCCCCGTTTTTCCTCAGTCGGTCCAGGAAGTCTTCTGCGGTTGCTTAATCGGTTTTTCCTTCTCTTACGTCCTGATCGAGCCTTTGTCCTTCCCTACCCTGTCCGTAATTCTCATCGTTTTGATTCTCTGGTCGTTGAGGCGGGAACACGATGAAACGTTTAAGCGTGGTGACGCAGTTCGCTACGTAAGTGACTACGACGGACCTTCTTTGACCGGTGCCGTAGTCCGCGTAGGCCGCTGGAAACATCAAGTGCTATTCCCGATTAACAAAACGTGCTGGATCAAATCTACCTGTCTCGAAAAGATTTCCAAATCAAAAGGAGGAATATGAAAATGAATCAAAGTCACAACGGGGATTTCATTCAAGCATTGCAAAAGGTGGAGGACTTCAAGGAGCAAGCGTTAGGCTGCAAATGTGACGAATCGGCAAAAATCCTCGCGTCAGTATCGAAGTTCGGATGCCTTGCATTGTCCGAAGCACATTCGGGCGATCCACACGACGCGGACGAAGTATTGGTTGAAACCATCGGCCTCCTGCTTCAGAACGAGCCGGTAAATGTCGTCACTGCCGTCTTGTCGCGGCTCGTAATCGGCCTCGTGTTGGCGAAGGAAAGCAGCATCCGTCGTCCAATTCTGGTGCAATAGTGGCCAATCCAGGCTGTAGTGACCGAGTCAAATTAATCCGACTCGTGATGGCGGCAACGATGTTCAGGAATGCATTTCCAAGGGACCTCGACGCAATCACGAGGATCGAAAAATCAATCGACAATCTTCGAAGTCGAATGTATCCGCGTACGAAAAGCGACCGTAATTTCACAGACCAGAAAGCGGCCTGATATGCGATCGATTCAAAACTTTCGCCAACCGCAAAGACGCACGGTATGCGCTAACTGAAAGAGTATGCCACCAACCGGCCTAACTAGTTCGGTAACCCCGATTTCTTTTCGTAGACAAACGTGCTCTCGTCACCTAGACGATCTGAACTCCACCAAGACTCAGTAACGACTCCTCCATCGTCGCTCAATTTGAGAGAGCCTCGATTGACAGGTACGCCATTGCGCTTTTTCAGAATGGAAATCTCGCTTCGTCCAGCAAACCGTACGGAATAGGTTAATCCCTCTGGAGCGAGAGGCCCCTGTACCGCCGCGTCGGCTCCGTTGAGTGGTGCGTCAACGTAACTGCCTAGACTCGGATAATTGATATGGAGGTACTGACTATCAAGCGTCAGCGTCAACTCCGGAGGCGGCTGGAGGAAGCTCGTGTCTTTCCATTTGCCGGCAAAATCATTGGAACCCGAAATGCGCGTGGCGACGAGCTGCCCCATAATGACCGGCCCACTCGGACGAAACGCGGTTGCCGTCATGGTGAAAGTCTTTCCACCAGCCGAAAGCTCCCAATGATATGTGTTCGTCTTTACCCCGTTTTCCATTCGGGTCCTGTCTAGAGTGGTCGCGCTGCTTTTGACGCAGTTTTGTGTGCGATTGTTCCCTATCGGTATGGGTCGATACTCTCCATCGCAGCGAAACGGGTTACTCACAAATCCGTCGTCGTAGCGATACTCTCCGTCCGCCGAAATCGAAATAGTGATCGTCTGGTCCCGAAAGCTACTTTTGGGGATATTGAGTTTCCACGTACCGTTCCACTCTGGGGAGAGCACCCGGCAACCCGATGTGGCGGCTAACGCGCAGAAAATGATGCAAGCAAATCTTGCGTTCCTCACCGATTTCGTCCTTGGCACATCAAATCAGCATACTGTTGCGGGGCGTCCAGTACCGCACACCTCAGGTGACTTGCGCTAGGAGCCGCAAGTCATCAATCTTTAGGCTCGATAGTGCATACGGCGGGCGGATCTGACCACACGAAAAGCGGCAGCGCAGCCTGTAGAGAAGATCAGCTCAGTTTGAGAACCACTTCCGATATATAGCGTATGCAATGAGGACAGCACCGCCGACGAAATACGATGCGACCGCAGTCCAATAACCTTTCGGGTCGTCGGCACGAGAGGTCCAACCATGAAAGCGCGCATACACTCTTCCCATGCAAGTATAGACCACCCCCAGAGCAATCAAGGCAATCCCAGCCAAGAGCAAAATCACCTATAGGCCATCCCTAGGGCTGTGAGGAAAATCCCAATGCTAAGCACGGCAAATCGCTGACCTAGAGGGCCGAACAGGTGAGACATGAACCAACCTCCTTTTCCCCGACGTGAAAGGACTCCACAGTTGTCAGCACGGAAGTGAGGATATCAACAGTCACCTTCGATTTGACACCCCATGGACGATGGTACCCCACCTCCCGCCCCGGGTGCACCGGCTTGCCGCGGTCCTCCTCCATTGCCATTGCTGGAATCAAGAAACGGTGCGCTCTTCCATGAATCAGTAGAAGTACCTGTAGAGTTGTGCATCTCGGAGTCGAAGACATCAACGAATGCTCCATTTATAGCCATTGGCGTTGCAGCTGGCTCCCAAAGCCCGAACACTTGGGAGGCTGCGTTCATGCCATTATTCGGATCATTTGCCATGCTCATGTCCGCAACCGCCGCCCCGGCCATTGTGGGGACGTTGATGAAGATGCCAGCCAAACCAAAAGCGTCCGTGGCAGCCGTGACAACCGGGTCTGGGTCGTCTGGCCCGTGGATTGGCGAAAATGTCAAAGTCATTGTTGTTACGGATGAAGGGACAAGTTCTTCGTTGGTCTTAAACCCAGTGCCGCTAAAGCCATTCTTGATTCGTTGACCCAGCCTACACCAGAAGCCACACTTCGCCTCGCCAGACTGATCGCCCGCAGTGGCTGTTCCAGGATCGCCTGAGCCGCCAACGGGGTCCTCATGGCCGTCGAGATCGGCAAAGGACGCGGGATTGTCGTGAACCATGGCGTATAAGTTCAGTGTTTGTGGGTTGGTGAGATTCGCATAAGGAACAGGAACCGGAACGGAGGACCAATCCGCGGAGAGGAAACGGCCGTAGGCGGAGGAATAGTAGCGGGCCTCGAAGTCGTCGTTGTTGGTTTCGGGGTCGCGTTCCTTGCCGGTGAATTTGTAATTCTGCGAGCAGGTATTGGTGTAGTCGTGCTCGCCGCCGTAGGGGTAGAAGTCGGCATCGAAGCACATCACGCCAGCAGAGGTGGCCAGGGCGCGGGAACTGCCGAGCATGTCTTCGACATAGAAGTAGAAGGTGTTGCTGCTGACGACACGATGGGCAATGCGTTTTCTGCCGAAGTAGATGTATTCGTCGGTGATGTTTCCGGAGGCGTCGGATTCATCGAGGATCTGGTTGCCGGCGCCGTACCAGTAGATTTTGCCGTTGGATTTCTGGACGCGGTCGCCATCACCGTCGTAGGTGTAATTCAAACCCCCGGTGGTCTTGATTTCGCTTTCAGCGTTCCAGACATAAGTGTTGGTGACATCGGCTGTTTCGTTTCCCGCCGGGTCATAGGTGAATCCCGCGAGTGTGATGTGATTGCTGGTGTTCACGCTGAGATTGTTCAGCGGCGGAGCTGTGCCGGTGGCAGCTACGACCTGCAGATTGGCCCACTCGTCGTAGGTAAAGGTTTGAGACCAGCAATTCGAGCCGCAGGGACCAGGCGTTTGCGCCGTTGCTATGCGGTTTACCTGATCGTAGGTGAAAGCTTCCGACCGGGTAGTATCACGATCATTGGTGATGCCGATGACGTTGCCGTTGTCCGCGCCCAGATTGAAATTGTATTTCATGTCCAGGATCGAGCCCACCGAGGCGGTCCCGGTGCAGGCCGTGGAGTAGGGCAGGTTGGAGGGGACAATGTTGATGTATATCCAGCAGGGTTGGAGGCGTGAGTTGTAGATTATGGTGTTGTTCGAGGTGGTGCTGTAACTGAGGGTCATCAATGCGCCCGACGGAGCGTAAAAACCATTGGAGGCGTAAGAAATTCCGTTCGCATTGTCGAGGGCCTGCGTGGGCCGTGCCGCACCGTTGTAACTGTAAGAAATGATGCGGCCGCTCGGATAGGTGAGCGTGGCCAGCGAGCCATCGAGATTGTAGGTATAGCTCGTGTTCTTGGCGATCACATTGGTGGTCCGTTTCTCGCCGATCTCGCGTCCCATTTTGTCGTAGGCCCACGCTTCGGAACCGCCGGCATCCGACATTGCGGTGCGGCGACCAATGTTGTAGCAGGAGCTGACTACCACGCAGGTCGTCTGATCGTAGGTGTAAGTGACGGTTGGGTCGCTATTGGAGTACATACGGCTGGTCATGCGGTTGAGCGTGTCCCAGGCGTAGGTGATGGTGATTCCGCGAGCGTCTGATTTGGTGTGAACGTTACTGTCAGCATCGTAGGTGTAGGTAATTGGAACCGTTCCGGTCTCCGGGTTCGTGGAGCTGGTGAGGCGCTTCAACGAGTCAAAGACAAAGCTTCGCGGATGCGAGCCGCCCTGGGACACACTCGTCAGATCATCCAGACCGTCGTAGGTGTAAGTGGTGACCCAGATGGGATCGCCTCCGGCAGGGCAAGCGCTAACGGTGGCGGTCGTCGAATTGGGCTCGTCCACTTCAATCAGGCGTCCAAGTCCATCTGTGGAGCTTCGCCGCCAATGGCCGGCTTCGTCGGTAACGAGAGTGCTGCTTCCGCCGCAATACGCCGTTTGGACGGTTGAGCTGTCCGGTTTGGTTACGAGAACCGTGCGATTAAGCCCATCGTACTGATAGCTGGTGGTGCCTTGGGTTGAAGTGACTATGTTGCCAGATGTGCGGTAGGGATTTGTAACGCTGGCCTTGCGTCCGTCAGCGTCATAGGTGGTGACAGTAACGTCCGTTCCGGATGGATCTGAAGTGAGTTCGGATTCGGTTTCGCGTCCGAGACCATCGAAAACATTGGTGGTGATGTAGTTCAGAGCTGGAGAGGACGAGATTTTTTTGGTTAGCGTCGCGGTATTGGGAAAACTTGTTTCCTGCCGGGTGATGACCGACGAGCCGCCGTCGGGATACGTGACTGAAGCGAGCCGCCACATGTTGTCGTAGGTGAAGCTGGTCGTTTGACCATTTGGATCGGTGGTTGAAGTGAGCAAGCCTGTATTTAAATCGTAGGCGTGAGTGGTGGACTGGTTCAGTGCGTTGGTGACTGTGGTTGGGAATGCGCCGATATAGGTTCCGGAGTAGGCGTAGGTTGTGGCGTAGGTGCATGGATCTTTCAATATGTCGACCATTCCAGTATCGAAGAACGTGACACTGGTAACGAGATATCCGCCACTGCCAACTGCCGGGCAGGTTCCGCTGGCGACAGCGCTGCCGTTGTTTAGTTGGCGGTGAATTGAGGTTTGGTTGCCACGCGCGGTACCGGTTGGAGGAGAGGCATCATGTTGGATTGTCACACCAGAGGAGACCAGCCCGCCTGTTTCATCATAGTTGTATGTCGTGTAGTTCGTTTGCGAGGCGCCGGTAACTTTGATCGAAGCGGGAAGGTTTAGAAGATTGTTCGCGAGGTACGAGGAATTGCCCAACGCTTGATATGTATTCGTTGTGGTGCGAAGTACAGTTCCGGGAACGCCCTGGCCGTAATCAGATTCTGTCGCAGTCAATTCCTTTCCGTAAATTGCGGAGTTGGCAGTCCCGCCCGTGTTTGTAGACGCGGCGGTATAGTCGAGATACGGGTATCCCGTATCGTAGGTCTTGACGATCTGTGACGTCTTTCCATTGCCCCATGTAGTTGTGATCTTTGACGGCACGACGCTAATTGAACCATCGCCCTGAATGCCTTGGGTATTTCTGCTTAGTCCGAAATTGTAGGCCGTGGCGACGGTTTTCAGCAGCGTTCCGCCCGACTGGTAATATTGGGATTGGGTTTCGTAGACGGTCCAGCCGCCTCCCAACTGCGTGAAATTGTGAATCGTGTAATTTCCCACTGGGTCGGTGACGGTTGTGGAAGTAACTAAGCTTGTAGAGTTCGAGGCGAATGTATAGGTGTAGGTCCATTGATGCGAGCCAGCGCCATCATTTGCGTTGACAGTCCGCGACGTTACCCATCGCCCATAGTTTGAAGACAGCCCACCTTGCAACCCGAGCATCGAATACCCGTACGAAATCGTGCCTCCGGTCGGAAGAGTGATTTGCGTCAGCGTTCCGTAGTTAATCGGGCTCCCATTGTATGCGCTTCCGTCACCGGGATCGTTATACGCGAAACTCCAGGACTGGCCGTTGGGAAGTAATATGCTCTGTAATTTGTCTTCGGTGGTCGTTGACCCCAAATAGCGGGTGCTTGGAGTTCCAGGAGGAATATTCACAGAGACACTGGCGTAGCAGAATTTGTAATTGACAGTGTTTCCGTTCGGACCAGGCACGCTCCATTCGACTGCCAACGCGACGGGGAGAGGAGTCTGGGGGCAACCAGACGTATCTGTGTTTGACGCAGACGATACCGTCGGAGGAAGAGGAATTGCCCGATCCAGAGAGTCCGTTAACGTGCTTCCGCTCAAAGTGATCTTGTTGCCGTTTGGATCTTCTTCGGCTGCCGTGGAAGATGCGTAAATCACTCCGTCGGGATCAACAAACGACGAAGCGGTTGGACTATTCAGTCTCGCTTCCCCCGCCTCAAAAGCACCATTTACTTTCCATCCACTCGCATCCAACGTTTCCCATGGGCCACTGTCCAAATAAAAAATATTATTTGCTGAATGTTCAGCGGTCGCAGTGCCCTGATTTCCTAACGGATGCTTGGTACCATCTGCCGTTTGTAGGTTGAAATTTCCGTAATAAATATCAATGGGATTGGGAGTATTCGGATTTTCCACCTCCTCTGAATTTGTTCCTGCCACCGCAACCTGTTGGGCCCAGGCAACAACGACATCGTCTTTTTCTACCGGAAGAGGCGAATAACTCGATCCGAAACCCCACATCCAGGTGCATGTCGGAGGTTTTCCGGGAATGGGTATGCAAAACTCCGCAGGATGTTGCCAACTGGAGTTATAGAGAAGATTGAATGACATCTTAAGTTTGCCGCGCTGCGGATACGACAAAAACGGAAAATTCAAATTTAGAATGCCGCTGGTTAGACTAATCGAGTCGATATCACCGCCGTGATACGACTGATAAGGTTGCATTCCCATTGAGTCGTCTGCGGTTGGTGACGGTAGCGTTTGCGCGTATAGAGATTTCGCAGCAGTGAGTGACAAGAGAATTATTGCCACGAAGGCTGGCAGAATTCGTCGGGCTCGGGGATTCTTAGAACTGTGGTGGTTTTGGAAGAAGCGAAGGCGGTAGCTTGAAATAGAGAATCCGAACGGGAACGCGAGCCGCTTCAGAGTCATAAGCCTCCACGGCGGAGCAAGTATCGCGGAGGTATATAAACGACTATGAAATGGCTGTCAAGCCAATATTTGTACAGGTGAAAGACAGCAAACGCATAGGCATAATAGTTGCGTTCGCTCTCTACGTTGGTCAGTATTGGTTTTCGAGTTTCTCTAGGAAGGAATCGGATGATCATTGGTGATCGAATCAGGCAAATTCGCGATTACAAGAATCTGAGCCAAGGTGATATCGAAAAACGCACAGGACTCCTGCGGTGCTACGTTTCAAGGGTTGAGCAAGGACATACCACTCCCAGTATTGAAACTCTTGAAAAGTTTGCTCGCGCACTAGAGGTACAAATGTATGAATTATTTTATGAAGGTGAAGCGCCGCCTAAAGTGAAGATTGCTGCTGCGGATACGGGATGGGGATCAAGAGGACACGATGCGCGGACGTTATCGAGGTTTCGCAGACTTCTTAATCGGGCCAAGCCAGGCGATGTGAAGTTACTGATGTTCATGGCAACTGCTATGGCCCAGAAGAGAGGGCGCAAAAAGAACCGATGAGGACAATTGCTATAGCCGGGGCCACCCCTTGGGTTGTGGCCCCAGTATGTCCGCAGCCGGCGATTCAAGCGCTGCGTCCAGTGTTGTTTTATTAGTGCAGTCAGGGTCAAGAGCGTTTCACATCTAAGGCTGAAATGTTATGGCCTTATGTGGTTTTTTCGTTGTGATCACCGCCAACGTCCCGACTCGTGGAGATCTGTCATGGATAATTCAAAATCTCGATTCGATTTGTACAAAGCTCGTCACGCTGGGACTCTGCGGCGGAATGAAGGATGCGAGATCGAGTCTGTGCTCGCGAGGTTTCACGATAAGGTCCACAATGCGACGGAACAGCTCGACAACATGCCGGACCGGGATCAAAAGTGGCGCGAAATCAATTCCGATGCGCAGAGACTCCTCAGCGACATGACGGCCAAAGGATTCGAATCGGTACTTACTGTTTTTGTTTTTCTGTCAGCGCTCGATCAGGATCGAGCTGTCCGCACAATGCCGAGGTAGCATGATTCACATTTTTGCAGAAGAGACGCAAACCGATAACGACAGTGACGCTCACGATTCAATAAGGAACAACAATGAAAACGTTGTTATGCGGAATCATTCTTGGATGTTTGATTGCGTCAGCACTGCAGGCGACGCCCCAGTCCTCACGTTCGCGAACCAGTCTGAATATCGGGGCGGACCTGACTCTTGGAATGACGGAAGAATCTGCTGTAAAGAAACTCACGGAATATGGCTACAGCCTGAAGAAGACTGAGCCATCGAAAGTTTTTCTTGATATGGGGATAACGTCCATTTGGATCATAAATGAGAAAGACGGTACAAACGTGGGGACAATGTCATTCGCCTCGGGGAAACTCAACGAGGCGAGCAAATCCTTGTTTCCGGACGAAGGTGATGCAGTAGAATTTGGCCGACGACTATATTTTGCGATGCGCGATCTAGAACAGGAAGGAAATGCGCAGTGCACAATTCAAACGGTGACAAGGGATGTGCCAGAATTCTCACAAAAAACCGCAAACATTCATTGCGGAGTTAAGACTATCTCGGTCGATCTTCAAAAAATGCCGAAGTTCAGCGAATCAGTCCAGCTGACCGAAGGCATCGACTCACCTAGATAATGAAGTCCAGCTTGAACTCTTCCAATCTCTCGGCAAGGAGAAAGGCATCGACACACCGTTGAACGTTCAATTGCCGATGATTATCGAAGGAACGCTATTCGACATTTCGAGAAACTAACGAGATACATTTTGAGGTCGAGGGATCTTTTCTTGTCTCGTATCACCGAACCTCAGCGATCCTTTGGCTGGCATGTAATTCAGTTCTGCCATACTCTCATACCATTCGTTATCAAAATCGCGATACGTGACTCTAATTTTTATTGTGTAATCCGGTCGGTTTAACAGAATTCCCTGTTTCTCATCGGCCGCTTTTTTCATTGCCCCTAACAAATCCCACTTTGCCATGTCGGAAGCCAGAAACCCCTCAACCCATACGTGCGCGAGTCCTCGGTCGTGCGCTCCGATTGTCTGCACGGTTCCGCTACTGGCTGACACCGTAGGCGATATTTGAAATCGTTGAACCTGTACTTGCAACGCAGCTTCGCTTCCGTGATTGTCCAGGTTGAAGCCGGAATGCCAGGATTGCATATGCTCTGACTTTGTATCCCAAGATGCCAAGACGATCTTCGGACGGTTCGCTGGCATTTCAGGCATAGCGGCTGTAGAAGTCAAATTGATAAACGTCGGTGATATTGTTGGTGAAATATTAGGGCTAACATTAATGGTCGCAGGCGCCGTCGGCTGAGGTTGCGCTTTAGATCGCCAGCCTAGAATCTTCGGATGGCTCAACAACCACACGACCCAAAGTACCGCACATCCTATCCACAGATATTTCGCGAGCCATGTATAACTGTTCAATTTGCCGGAAAGCACTGTGAGTTGAAAGGCGGCGGCCCCAATCGTGCTGGCAATGGCTGCCACTCTCGAACGCATTTCAGAATTTGTGCTCACTGTTTTCCCAACCTTTTATTCCAAATGCTGAATTGATGCGGCTTGCACTCAATCACTTTTCGACTTCTTTTTCTTGGTAATTTTCCGTGTTCGTCGGATTACGGAAGCCTTCTAATACTTCTATGTAGTTCCGCAGCCGAGTAAGCAACTCGTCGTAGGTGAGGACGGTGATGTTTTTCAGTGATTGAGAAAGCAGCCGGAAATCGTCTTTTTCCTTTTGGTCAACTAGTGTGTTTCGGTTGCCCGCGATGATTATTCCGCGCGGACGCAATACCTGCATGTCTATTTTGTGCCGCTTCTGTAGATGGACCGTGATGTGATCCCCGTGCTTAGATACGTTTTCTATGTAGTTCTCGACTTGAATGATCGCTTTTGAAATCTCGGTGTCCCAGTAAAAGTTTCCGCGACTTTCATCTTTTTTGAGTAAGGGGGTCGATGGCTTCTTGATCTCCAAAATGTCGAGATAACTGTCGTGGGTCAGAAGCGAAAAATCCGGATATTTCGTTTCCACAACGGCCACATTGATCTGATCCAAAGCCTTTATATAGCCCTGCTGAATAATCAATATTTTGCTGCGAATATATGTTTGCCACCACGGTTCGCTTCTGTTTTCGGACAGTGCCCTTTCGAGATCGGCCGCAAGTTCCTTCAGCGACTGAATTTGCGCTTCGGCCTTTAGAAGATTTACCGAGGCGATCGATTCTGACGAAATGAACTCGGGCAGAATGTTTCTGAGAGCGTCTTTGTCGTCGGTAGAGAGAAGACGGATGACATCTTTTGTCAGGATGTTTGCAAGCACACCTGGAACATACACCGTCGTATCGCTTTCCTTGAAATCACTCGAAAACGTCGCGGCAAATGACTTTCCGACGATGTCATTCTTCATGTCGCGGCTAATTGCGAACCAGCGTTTATTGAGTTTCGATAGGGTTCTCTGAGACGTTTTGACCCTGACGATACCGCGCTTAGTTGCTATTTCGTCAGTCTCTTCAGTAATGATCCAACGGAATCTCTCGTATTTTCTAGTGAGGAGTTCCAAGATGTGTTTTCCAAAACTGATCATACCGTCATCTTTGAGTCCACTTGGCCGCTTGCCTTCGAAATAGATTTTTATGCCTTTGAGTTTATTGCCGTAGGCGTTGTTCCCCGTTTTGACGTAGTCAGACTTCTTGCGCCGCGTGGTTTTTTTAGGCATGAGAGTAGTCGATTGTCGATTAGCTCGACTCCGGCAACGCCGGCGCAGTAACCTTTTCACGGAAGGAAGCCTAGGCTGGAATCCCCTCGCCACGTATTTAGCTTGCTAATTGGGCAAAGTCAACTGCGGGATGAAAATAAGGTATCCATCGTGCTCCGTGAGTTTCGTTAAGATCAGCGATGGGGTTGACGACAACAGATCATCGGCATATAAATTCAACGTGAGTTGGCGATTTAGGAAATCCTTTAAGGTTCTACCCGGCGTTCGACTAAATCTGACGAGACGCGGATTGAGCGCGACAATCGGCGGTGCACCGCTCAGCTTAAATGTCGGCCCACGGGGTGTTTATAGCAACGTAAGTATTCCGGGGACCGGACTGTGGGATCGAGAACGACTGGACAGCCCGTCCCAAGGTCCTCAGACATCTTCTCCGACTGTCGTCCCCCAGGCAACTCCGCTCACATATCAGCGCCCTGTTGCGCCGGTAACCGAAATACGAAGCGCTAGCACTGAACTTCTAAATAGCCAGAGCATGAACGAATTTCGCGACTTGCTCAGGCACACATACGAAGAACGTACGAATCTCGATGCGGAGCTGGCGACTGCGAATCGTGAATTGAATATTGCCACGCAACGATACAAAAGCTGGGAGCATGGGTTTCTTCTAAAGCACTTGTTCAAGAGAAGTTTTGCTGGTCGCAAGGAAGTCTTCGAGATCGCAACAGCTAAAGTTGGAGAGTTCTCCGAGCAGCTAAAGCTGACGACACTGGCCGCGCACTTCGACATCGACCCAGAGCAAGCGGAACCATATTACAAAATGCGAGACGAATTTTCCTCGCTTTGCGAGTGTCAGAAAATTTGGGACACGCTGGCCCGTCAAGCCATCAATCGCTTCGCGACACGTTCGGCCGCCAGCGAGGCTATCACGCGAGAAGCCGTAAGATTCGAACTTTCACACAGCGATCTGCTTCAATGGGGTCAGAAGATTCCCCACCTGCCGAATCGAGTTGGCGGTGATCTTTTCATATATCCGGGGTTTGTTCTTTACAGGGCATCGAAACAGGCGTTTGCATTGATTGATTTTCACGAAGTTAAAGTCAGCTTCCGACCCGAACGATTTATAGAACAAGAGCCGATACCCTCCGATAGTCAAATCGTTAGCCAGGCCTGGGCAAAGTCCAACAAGGACGGAAGTCCCGACCGGCGATTTCGGGGTAATTACCAGATTCCCGTCGCGTTGTACGGCGAGATCATATTTGCGAGCCCGACCGGTTTGCATGAGGAATTTCAATTTTCCAATCCGGCATTGGCCCAAAGATTTGTAAATGCTTGGGATGTGTTCCAAAAATCATTTGTGGGGCCGTCGCCAAATAGTGAAGCCAGTCGGAAGCGATAAAGAACATGAACCTGGAGCAACTAAAGCGGAACAAGGGTTGGCGCGTTCAGCTAGTTCCGATCGCAAATCGACTGGATGAAGAAGGGCGAGAGTTGCCTCCTGAAAATGACGATTGGATCATCGAGGAGGTCTCTGCGAGCGGACTCCGAATGATGAATACTCGGACTCAGCATCAGCTGACATTGGGAGCTGACCACATTCATCATTTCGTGACCAACCCGCACCGATCGATTGGCGGAATTCAATACGGATTTCTCGTACTCCACGTTCAAGTATCCATGGACCGGAAAGGATGTTCGGTGCACCCCAACGCCCGACCGGGCGAATCGGTAAGGCCTCAACCGATCGAAAATGTGGAGAAATGGGTAGATCTCAGGTATCCGTTCGATAGCGGTATTCAACAAAGATTGGAATCGCAGGGTTATACAGTCAAATGGTGCAGAGATGACAAGCTCTCGCGCAAAATTGATTTGGAAGGCTGGGAAATTGTCGTCGAGCCTGACGACCGAGGCATACGCTCAACGTTTCGAATCGAGGATCGACCCACGTGCCAGACGCTTATCAAGACCAAATCCGCCGTTCATCCACACCGAGGGCCGACAAGTATTCAACGCTGCTTAAAATGTGGGCAGCAACTCTACGTAGCGAGACGCGGCGAGACAACTCTAGATACGATATGGCTTTGTTCGAACCCGAGTTGCCTGTCCAATGAAAGACATTAGACAAGTAGGCGGAGGTATCTATTCCCACGTCTATGATCGTGGCAACGCAGCCAACCGCGAACATCGGATGTGATACGTGATTTGTATAAATACGAGATTGTGGTTGAGCTGAAATCAGTTTTCTGCAACGCGAGATTGAACTGATTCCTATCACCATCTCAATCCAGACTATGCCGAAGCTTTCAGATGTTTTGATTGATGTTTGGAGCCAAGTCCTGGTTCACGATTCTAAAGTCGTGAAACTGGGACCAGAAATCTTTCCAGTCATCAGGAGCAAGAAAAAGAGATTTCGGCAGGTGTACTTTGTCTTCGATGGGATGTCGATTACAGGTCTTGAGCAGAACCCGGATACGAAATCGAATTGGGCCAAGATGGCGCGGGAAGGAATAAAAGTGATGCAGTTTGTTCACGATCGGCGATACATAGGAGTGGTCGCTGCGGGGAAAGTGACGATGTACGGGAAGCGGCCAATTATTTGACATGGCGGAAAAAATCGAACTCGGGGATGTCATAGGTGCGGCTCGCTCGGGACTTCGCGAGGTATCAAACTTTACCTATTCCCAGTTCGCTGGCGTTGTGCTCCTTGAACTAGAAACGCGCCATTTAATTCAAGTCCCGAAATCAGCGCTAACGCCTGTTGACGGAGTAAATCAAACGTTCCTTAAAAACAACGTACTCGTTCAAGCCTTGATGAGCGAATGTTTTTATTACCTGCATCACCACGGTTACGTGATCGGAAGATCGAGTTGGCCAAACCCACCGGATTTGTCACAGGTATATGTTACTGATCGCGGCCGGGAATGGCTCGGAGGCGATGATCCGATCCCTGAAGATATCAAGCACTATATCGGAGTGTTGAAAAGCTTGGTTGTCAAGATCGATCCCGTCGTTGAACAATATATAAGAGAGGCACTGATAACGTTCAACCGGCAAGCGTATTTCGCCTCAGCAGTGATGCTCGGGGCCGCTGCAGAAAAAGCCATCTATCTTTTGGCTGAGGCACTACATGACACAGTTAGCGAAATGAAGGAAAAGAGGAAATTGTACGAATGTATCCACGAAAAAAGAAGTATTCCCGCGCTCTTCAATGCCATCGAAGTATCGCTATCCAAGATCGATATGCCGTACAAAGAGGACGAAGGATCGCGCCGGCATTTATTATCGTTTTTCGAGGCAATTCGTGTGCAGCGAAACGAAGCGGTTCATCCAGCGGCCGGCACAGTCACCCCTGCCCGTGTCAGACTGTGCCTAACCGGCTTTCCTCAAGCCCTCCGTGTAATCACGCAGATGACTACGTGGATCTCAAATTCCGTTGCCCGTCCCTAGAATTCATCGTAAATATTCGCGCATGAATACGAAGCAATTCGAAAAACAACTCAAGAAAGAAAAAGCCAAACTAGAACAGGAATAGCACAAAGTTGCGATGACGCTTGAGGCGTTGGCATACTGACTGGGAAGCATGTCGTGACCGCAACAAGGCCGCTGAAAAAGAAAGTCTATAAGCAGTCAGCGAAAGCACGCAAAGCAATGAGCGACGCGAAAAAGGCTTGGTGGGCCGCCAAGCGAAAGGCGACAAAGGCTTGGTTGTCTTTGCGCAATGGTCAGGTTAAGAGCCGAGATTTTCGATTCGTAAGATGTGAGCTAACATCGGCAACACGGCGAAGAGATCCCCGCAGCCCCGCATGCGATAAAGATCCATCTGATGCTTGAGGCAGCTGTATTGAAACTGCCGCTCCCAAGTTTTTAAGTGGGGATATCGTTCCATAATCGCTTGCGCCGTCTCGAAATACACTTCCATCATAGCGAGCGACCTAACTTCGCCTTTTTTCAAACTCGTGCGACGCATCTTTGAGTAGTAAGTATTCCATCGAAAACGCCCTAGAGATTCTTCGGTAGCGGCATTCCCGCTCGCAGAAACCGAACCCGGCAGACTTGGCAAGAATGATCTTATTTCAGGTTCGACATGAGGTGGTGGAGGTGCTTCGTGATGTGAAACGATTTCGGAGGAAAGTGCAGCTACTACAAAGAGTGCTGGAATTTTCTTGTCCACGACCGATGTTAGCACGGAACAATGGGGAAGATCGAAATGCAGAGGGCTGGGTCGAGGCTTTTTGGCGCGTGGGCCTGCGGGAACACGAGAGACTGTCTCGTGCTCTATTGCTATCATAGGGAAGAAAAACCGTTGAACCTCGGCGGATCGCTGTAAAGCGGAGGCACCGGATGTCAGGACTAATATCTGGAATTAAAGGCGAATCTGTTTTCCATGAGCCTCTAATGCGTTTCTTCATAGACAATCCTATTCCTGAATTGTTGAGCAAGACCGCTAACCTCCAGGATGATCGCCTACTTGCGGTGGTGACTATGCTTGTGGTTGAGGATCGTCTTGATAAGGCACTGCACTCCTTTTTGCCAAAATATGATCCGAAGGCATTCACCTTTGCCAGGAAGATCAAGCTAATGAACGCCCTGGCTCTCATTCCTAATAAGATTATTGAGGCCGCGAACTTGTTTGGAAACATCCGGAATGCGTTTGCCCACAACCTTCAAATTGATTCGTTTGATCGCCTGGAGGGCCATCTCATACAGCAGGTGAGAGAGCTAGGAAGTAGTGTTAATCCCGTTCCGAATAAGCCGCCCGGTCGAACGTTTATAGAAGACTTCAAATTTTTATCCTTTTTCTGCGTTGTCGGGCTGGAATCTTACAGCGCAAACTTGTCGTACCTTCGTGCCCACATTTCGACTCCTGATTTCATAGACGCACTATTCAAGAAAAATGAAGCGGAAAATCTTGACAGGATGAACGCTATTACAGCGAAAGAACCCATCAAGGTCCAGATCGTTGACGGGCATGTTGTGAAGCAATATGAAGGGAATGTTTTCGAAATTAACGCGACTGAGGGCGCGGGGCCACTAGATCTTGGAAAGGTTATGCGATGAAAGGCCAAAAAGACAGAATCTAAAAAGTTGACGCCCGGCAGTTTCCCACCGAGCGTCGAAAAAGGTTGCTGATGTCGTTCCAGTAGGAAGAAATTAGATGCGGGACTCATCAGCCAGCCCGCAAGATACTCTTGCCTACCATCCAGACTACTCGTTCACATCGGTCGCTAGATTACCTTCAACAGCAACGAGAGTCAATAGTACGTCCTAAACCTAATCTTTAGAAGCTCTTATCCCACGACATAAGGCACCCCTTCCTCAATTCTCTTCAGAAACGCGTTGTGGCTATCAACCTCGAAAGATGTCAGGTAGCGCAGTACCTTGTTTTCTTCCCTTACGAGAACCAGGAAATAATTTTCGATTGATCCAGCGGCCAAGGGAATCGTAGCAAGGCCACCGTAGAGATACGTTCGGTGAAATTCACCACGGATCTTTTCATCAATTCTGAAGATCGATCGGGCGTTTGTCAAAATGTGACGTATCCAAGGTAGCCGCTTGCCGCGCATAGGGATGTAATTTTCCGAGGCCACGTGATGCTTTCCGGCTTGGTCTTTATATAGAGATCTCACTCCGGACGGTTCAATCTTGACCTTCCTTCCATGCACATCGTTTACGTCCCCAACGACCGAGTTTGAGTAATATTCGGTTGCTAGGTTTTCCGTACACCCTTTAAAATTACAAGCCAGCTGGCCGCAGGACACAAACTTGAACATCGTCCAATGGTAAAAGTGCACCAACACAAGCGCCGAGGCAATTTGACTCATCTTCAACTGAGCTTTGTTCAGACGCCTTTGCTTGTAATGCACGATTTTGGCAGCATCGTAACAAACTCGAATACATCTCTCATGATTGTCTTTTTCCAAAACGCCGACGGCCATCAATTTGTTAAAGTCGCTCAGTGTAGGCTGTCGGAACACGTGTCAATTATGGCCAATATGCGAGTTATGTGATGACGGATTTATCCAGGTAGTTTCCATCTAGGCGACCGGCGATTCGAATCACCCTGACCGGTGTTGGGACGATTGCCGTAATTGCGTGAATCTTAGACCGATTTAGCCGCAGCGTTTTCGCTTGCAGTCGAACCTCCGCGGAATCAAGTACACGGGTAAAATTCAGCATTCGTCCGTACGTCTAAAACTGACTCGGATGAAACGCTGAATGAACCTTGTTGACCTTCAGGCTTGCCGTCATGGTGTTGTCTGCGTCGGTGACGCCTAGGTGGGCCAGCGCTGAAACGACACCCGCAGGCAAGTTCTCGCCGGTCAAAATGTAAGGCAACGTCGTTGCTCCGTCGGCTTCCAGGGCTGCGATCGAATCTGCATCGATGTCGCCAATAATGATGTGACCCGTAGGGATCTGCAGCGCATGTGCCGATTTGAAATTCAATTGGTGCTTTTTCCACGCTGTGTCTGATGCTGTCAAAATAGTTTTCATATATTCCTTAGCTAATCGGGACCAAATTATGCAGAGCCAATGCGGGCGACTCGTCGCCACCAAAGAAAACTGAATCAGGGCTGCATGACAAAACGGCTTTTCGGCCATCTTCCATCTGGACCATTTCGATCTTCTTAATCGCTGCATAACCGTCGCGACTGATTAAGAAATCGGTCAGAGCGACTCGTGCGGCTGCTACTGACTTCTCTTCCCCGTCCCGAATAGCCGTGATGCAATGCGTCGAAGTCACTGTCGCTGACGCTCCGTCTTGCGTCGTGAAGCGGACGAAGGTTTTCTGCGGCACTAGTTTGAACTGCTTAATTTCAGTCCAGCCTGATCGTGCCCAGATAAAATCACCAATTTTGCATTCGCTAATCGGGACAATTCCCTTTTCGCGATGCTCAACCTTTGTAAAATGGGCGCAACAGCGACCTGAGCCGCCTCCACTTCCTGATCCGCCAGTTGTAACAACGATGGTGACGCTGCCAACCGATAGCGGACAGTTCGCCTGACCGTTCTGGGTTTGGCTCGCCATCGCCGATTGTGGCGCATACAAGTTCGCCGGGGTTCCGTTTGATCCTGAACCGCCGGATACGAAACTTACGGTTGTTGCTCCTGCGGCCACGAATGGATAGAAAAAATAAGTTCCTGCAGTCAGTCCCGAAACGGCTTGGCTGCCCGATGATATGGTCACCGTCGTTCCATCTGAGAAAAACAAATCGAAGCTACTCCAGGTTATGTTCGCGCTCGTGCTGGTGGACGTGTACGCGAAGACGCTGGCGGAATTTGAAACGACTGTATTGGGCAGCGAGCCGTAATTCGCTAGGACTCCCGATTTCGTCGTGTCGATTTTGTTCGACGTGAGCGCTGTGTTTACGACGCGCCCAAAAACCGACCCGTCGAGCAGATTGTCCAAAGTCGGCGTCAGGCTCGTGTTGTTCAAGGTGCTGATCGGAACTTGTTCGAACTGGCCTGCAACTAGGGCGACAGCTGTTTGAGAATTAATCGTGGTGACGCCGGTTGCAGCGGTTGTCGCCGTCGCGTTGGCCGTGTTAGCTGTCGAATTGGCGGTGTTCGCGGTTGTCTGGGCCGTATTAGCAATTTTCTTTACAGGTTCGACAGCATTTTGGTTTGCCGAATTAACGCTTACCTGTCCCGCGGGTGCGATTGGCATCAGCCTAATTGTCGGTACGGCACCGCCGCGGGTCTGAGTATTTAATAGATCCGGAGCGTATTGCATCGTCAGCGGGAGTGATCCTGCAGGATATGGATTAGTCAAAGCGTTGAAATTTGAAGGCAGCGCTGGAGGTTGTTCCACTGGTGTGAGGCGCCCGCCTTCAACCAGCTTCTCAACGTCTTCCTCGCGTACAATATTTTTAGCCATTTGCGTTTTCCTTTAAGACGTATTTCATTTTCGAATTAGTCGCAGAAACGTTCCGCGACTTCTTTCTGAAGCGACTTTTTGACTGGTACAGGTTTCTGCGACGGTGCCGCTGACTCAATTGGTTCGACCGGCTTCTTTTCTTGTGTCATTTTGTTACGTCCTTAAAAATAGAAAGGCTCAGCCAATTTCGACTGAGCCCATTTGAATTGATACAAGACCAATTAGGATCTTGTCTCGATCTTTACGACTTGTGCGCGAGCTGCTTTAAGCCGTTTCGGGCTAAGCTCTTTCGCATCCTTGACCGTTTCAGTCTTCGGGTGAAGCCTTCCAGAATGTCTTCCGGGGCCTTCCTCTGGATCGAGGCGATTTTGTGGCTGTTTTGCCATGCTTTTTTCCTCCCCAGATCGCAAATGCGATCAAGATTTGAATCTTTGTTAAGTTTTGAGTCCTGCCTGGTGACGATCGATGACTTGCTGCATCCATTCCTTCGCGTACGGGATTTTCATCAGCCGCATCTGGCGTTCTGGTTTCATCGAGATCAAATCGTTGTACGACAGTTTTCTTACCTCTTCCGAACTGCATACAGGCGACTCTGCGAACGACGGTCGAAAAACCTGTGGCGCGATACGTTCGCCGGTAAGTTTTGGTTTATAGTCGCGTTCGACTGCTAATTGCCTAAATTGCGGCCCGCACGCAACGACAGCCAGGTTCCAGTCTTCCTCGGTAAAGTGCTTTTTCAATTTCGACCACGGCAGTGTGCTATCAAGACCACGGCGCCGGCATAGGTAATTTTTTACGATTTGGTCTTTGTCGTCCTGGCTCAATCGGTCTTCCAGCTTGTCGCACAATCTTTCCTTACAAGTTGCCCATGCCGTCTCCAATGCCGCGACACTTGGTCGCAAGTTCATTTGCTGCGCGGTGGTTTTGATGAGGTGCACATTGGCTTCCCTGGAAACTAAAAGGCTATCGGCACGGATCGCCGTCGCACCGGAATGCTTCTGGACAAACGCGTTGACTGCAGCTTGCCAGTCAACGTCTTCTAGCGCCTTTTCACTTGCGAATTCTTCGGCTCGTTTACGATGGCCCGCTTGCAGCCTTTCCTTATTGATTTCGACGATCTCTTTTTCTGACAGTGCCACGTTACTTCCCTCCTCGTGCGGCTTCGTTCTTACTGCGGGCTTCTGCGCGAGCTTTAGCCGTAGCCGTTCTATCGACGTAGTCTCTGCCGTTGATAATTTTGTGCACCGTTATGCCCTCATCAAATTTACCTGCAGTAGATTGGAACGCCTCTAGTCTTTCGGCCTGTAACAATTCTGTCGGATTCAACACACGGCCATACTTTCGGAACGATTCCTCGGCAGACTTTTGACGGTCTTCTTTAATTTTCGACTGCTGCCACGGGTCCGCTGGCGATTCCGGAAGTGGTTGCAGCTCGCGCGTCTCATCTTCATCTTCCGCAAACAACTGTCCCATCCGGTATCCGGGTTCCGGTGCCTTTTCCATTTCGAGTTCGTTCTTCGCGTTCAATGCCGTCAACGCGAGGATGTAAAAGTCCCTGTGAATCGTGAACGCAGGAAGCTTGACGCTCGGATAATTTTCGACGATGTACAGCCTGCATTTGGCGTGATCCGCGATGTTTGAATCTACGTCGTTGGCCACACCGGGCAAACCTAGTGCCGCCTTTGCGGCCATGAAGTTACCGATGTCCGCCTGATATGTTTCGATGGTTGCGTTAGACATTTTTCCCCTCGTTATGAAGCCTGACTATTTCCGCGATAATGGGTCCATAAATCGGCGAAGCGAGTTTTTCTCGATACTCGTTTCTCGGCATCGCCTTGATTCCCAGATACGACAGCCCTTTGAAGTCAAAAGGTTTCGGGGCGTCTGGCGCGGGCTCTTTATAGGGCACGGGTAGCAAGGCACCCGCACGAGTCAATTCCTTAAATACTTTTTCGAGGTTATCGACGGACCAATCGAGCTGTTGCGATTCCATCGCTTTTTGAATTGCCGCAGCGTTGAATTCACTAGGCGCGAAATCCTCTGCATGTCGCACCACAAACGTTCGGCTGATTTGTTCTTTTTTCTCGAATTCCACTCTGGCCATTCGCTCATTCTTTTCGCGTTCGGCTTTGGCTTGCACACTTTCGGCGGGCTGGTGCGCTGCTACGGTTTTTTCCCAATTCAGTTTTTGCTCGGGTGTCATTTTTGATACATCTACAGTCGGTGCCACTGGTGTCACTTCGGACATACTCTTACTCCTTATTTTTTACTTCTCTAGGCATATCTCTACATTCCGTGCGCGAAACTTCCGAGGGTCTTTCTTGTCCCTCTCGAATCCGGTCCAGACTTTGACTCCTACGGTGATTTCGCCTTCGGTTAAAATGTCAACTTCTTTCAATCTGATCCAATCTTGGTTTTGATCTCGGCGAAGAAAACCTAACCCTTTCTCGGGTTCCCACTTGGCTACTGTCATTACTTCCCGATGATCTTGCGGCGTGTCGAGCGATGAGTCACATCGTCCAGGTTCGATATTCTTAGCGGCTGGCTTATTCCCTTTCCTTCTTTCTGACTCGGTAAAGAGAACTGGTTCTCCCTCGATAAGAAATCGTTGAAAGTATTCGTCAGGTGCTATTTGAGTCCTGGATGCGTAATAAATTTTCCCTGTCGCGTCGTCTTGTATTTCTCCGTACTGCAGTTCGTCACTCCAGAAAAGCACTGTCCCGACCATCACATGGCTCCCGGAGGTTCAGGAACCACGTCAGGCTGTTCGGGAAGCGTTTCAGGCTCAGTATCGAAGAAATCGTCGGGATCAATCGCCTCCAGTTTCTTTTTCTTCACGGGCTCCGGCTTCCGGTCGCCGGTCAGAAGCCCTGACGGCGAAACAATCCAATGGTGTCTACCGTCTGGTTCTGTCCAAGAGTCACCGTGATTGACATCGTGAAAATGTTGTCCACAAAAACGGCAAGCGAGTTTCATAAGTCTCCTTAACCTTTATCAGCGTTGCGCAAATAGCGTGCTCTGATACCAGCGGGTGTATACGGCGAAGGTTCCGGGACATCTGGTTTCGGTCGCGGAAGATTTGGTATGTCTGTGCCGAAATAGTGTTCGTGAAGTGCGCGAAGATTGGCCCTTTTCACCTCGGCTTCTGTTGGTGCTTTGTTATCCATATATTTCCTCCGGGCGTGCCTATACTCTTGATGACGTTAATTTTTAATGTTTACGGACTCTGACGACTATCTGAATTGCGGACCTAAGATTTTTTGGATACGGGCGTGATAAGGATTCACAGGCGCCGGTGCCTCTTGTGTGGGCTCGGCTGGCTGCGCGTTCGATCCGAACATGACTGAATGCCAACCTTCTCTCGCTCGCTTGCCTGCGTCGAGTTCCCATTGGCTTTTTAGTTCTGCGACTTGTTCCGCGTGGCTCTTCTGCCTGTGCGATTCCTGCGGATTGGGCTTTTCGGTTTGCTCCATAAGACATTCATTCGCTAATCCGAGTACATCCGGAAAGTCATCCTTCAGGTGATCGTTCGTACCGGATTTTCCGCCTTTGTAATTACACATTTGCTGAAAAGCTAATTTCTGCCACGGTTGATTTTTCAAGAAGTGGATTTGAACCGGATTGCCCATTAACAGTTGGAGATTTTTTATCTTTTGCAACTTGACGTTCTTTTCGTTCGAAGTCGGAATCCACTTGATAGGTACGGGCCGTGAGCACCGGACGCGGGCCGCATCCTGGACTTTTTCTTCAAACAGTTCGTGGTCGCCATTCGGCTTCTCGATTGCGACACATCGCAGGCTTTCGCCTGATTCCCTGTACTGCATTGCGATTTCAATCGCTAAGTCCGGGTATTTCAGTTTCAAAAACTTTACGTCCTTGATCCACAAGTGCGTCAATCCGGTTTGATCCTTCGACCTTGATACCGTAATTCCACAGGAGAAATCCGAATGCTCCTTGCTACCGCCGAGATCCCAAAATGCATAAGTTTCGCTCCATCCAGGTATGTCGAACTCGTCACAAAGGCAGCGTTCCAACGTCGCCATGTCGAAGGGCCTGAGCTTTTCCGTTTCGAATCCGCACGGAATATTCAGCTGCTGTTGCATAAAAGACTGGAGGTTCTTATCGCGTTTTTCCTTCAGTACCCTCCATTCGCCCTTTGTAGGAATTCCGTCCGACTGTCGCGGCCACAGAAGGTCAACGTCTTCCTCTAGTAGTTCAGGTATCGTTTTGAATTGAGCATGGGGCTTGACGGTCCAGGCGCCCTTAATAAGCACCTTCAGCGTTTTGTCTTCTGATTTTTCTTCGCGATCAAGCAGAACGCCGTAAACATCGGGAAAAGTTCCATCGTCTTGTCCTACGTTGCCGCCTGCATATCTCGTTCCGACAAACTGGACAAACCCGTACGGCGCATCAAGCAATTCGCAAACAGCATCCATCTTCTGACTCAGTGATTCGCGGAGTTCCGCCGTATTGCTGTTTTCTTCATCGGCTGCGTCGTCGAAGATCTGATACAGGACATGGGCGCCTGCTCCAGTGGCACCCATGCTGCTTGCGCGAATTGACGGATCGGCCAGCGCGAATCTCGCCGCCGGATTGAAAAATTCGAGTTCGCTGCCTTCGGTGTCTTCAATGGTGAATTCTGGATACAACTGATGCAGCAAGGTCTTGGTGCCAGATGCGACGAAGAAATTGCGGACGGTCTTGGTGAACTTTTTCGCTAGCGGATGCGTCGCGGTAATAATCAGTGTCGTTAAATCTGGCAATGCAAGTTGTGCCCGGACCAAATCCCGCTGGATAGTTGTGCTCTTGAAAAAGGACCGCGGCATACAGCAGAGCCGGCGGTGGTATTCGTCCAGGCTCAATAAGTGGCTATGAAATTCCTTCCTGGTGTAATTCCGCTTCAGCCCTACGTTGTCCCACTTGACCAGATGGTTGACGAGATCGCGATGGGCACATTCAACCAAGTCCATTTCCATTACTTCGACAAGGAACCACCATGCGTCAGTAATGCAGCGCCGGCGCATCTGCAGGAAATCTGCGAACGTCTTGTCTAGGAAGTTTTCGTCGAAGGCGCACAGTTCGTACAACCGCGATAGCTCGTCGTAATTCAGAAACGGGTGTTCTGCTGCATACTTTTCGAATTCTTCACGCGTCAAAATTCCCATCTGAGGTGCGCCGATGTTCCGTGATTTGTTCCGTTCAGCTTCGGCGGCTTTGATCCCGTAAGACCAGACAAAGCGATTCGGTAGAAGATCGCGGCTTTGACACAGGACAGGAATTTCACGAACGAGTACTTTGATTACGGCGGGCGATTCGATGCCGGATTGTTTCAGGAAGCTGGTTGCTTCGTCTGGTTTACAGGCAAGAGGGCTGTTCCAATCATCGGCATCGGCGTTCGTCTTCGTTTTTTTCGGCCTGCCTACTGACTTCTTTGCTGGAGTCGAGGCGTCGGCTACTGCGGATTCGAAGGCAACTGTGTCGGATACCTTTTCTTCGAACAGCTTTTGGGCTTCTTGCTCGATTCGTTTTTCTGCTAGCTTCCGTAACGCCGGCGAAAAGCTTCGCTTTGGCGCATCATCATCGGGAACAGGCACACGGACAGGATTTTCGAAATCTTGAGACATTTAATTTTTGTTCCCTTTAAAACTGGCTACGGCGATCTATATGAACGTACGGGGCTGGAGACCGCGCCCCGGCTATCTAGTTTCGCGAATAAAAGTTGCCACTCAGCAAAAGGTGTCGGGCAACCGGGAAAATATTCAGAAGACGTATGGGGGCGACCGCGGACGGCTTCGAGCGCGGCCTGACAACCGGGACCGGGTACAGAAATTCAAGCAGAGCAATAAAATAATCCAGGGTCTCAGCTAGGCTGTCTCTCGGATTTTCCTGAACGGCTGATTCGGTTCGACTTGCACGGCTAATTATCTACATCGCTTTTGTTGCGGGCAGGCGGGTAATTTATTGCAGCGGTAACACTTGTTGCTTACCTGGCTTCTTTGCTGCCTTCCCTTTCGGCTTGCTTCCTGGCTTGTAATAGCCGCAGGCACAACGTCCGGTTTTCGGACTAAACCTGTGACTTCGATTATTGTAGCGATCGCAAGGCGTGTATTTTCGTCGCGCCTTCCAAGCGTGCTCCAGGTTCTCAATGACTGCCGCTACCTTGGCCTTCGACGTGGAAGATCCACCCTTCTTTCCCTGCCTCGATAAGTAGCGCCTGATATTGTCTTCCATCCGTTGAGTCTAACAAACCGGCTATGATAATCAATATATTTAGCTCGGTTCGCCTTTTGTTTGTGGCCTTTTGTCGTAGTGTGACATTTCCTACTCCGATTGCCCCTCGCTCCAAGCCCCCTGCGATAAACAAAGCAGTTATGAATCTAAGCCAAGGTCACATTTTCTTTATTCTGTGACATTTTATACTTGACATTGTAAGCCGGTTTGATTAGACTGCTTGACATGGAGGCACCAACAATGCGAAACGTAAACCACTTTAACACTCTCTTCGTCGCGGTTCCCGATAGCGTTCATGAGCAAAGCAAACAATTCGAAGCCGAGGCTAAGGCGATCAGCCTGGAAAGCGCAAAGCAACGGATCAACGAGGAATTCCGGAACGGTTCACGCTTCGTTCGCGTAACTGCCGGCTCAATCGAAGGCCCGTTTTATTCGACCCTCTTTATCGTGAACGCGGGTTCTAGCGTTGATGCCAAAGAACAAGCCATCGAATTCAAGTCGGCTGGCACGCTGAACGGTGCCCGTCGCCAAGCCAAGAAAATGCTAGCGGATCACTGCGGGCGATAAGTCAAAAACAAAGGAGCTAGACGATGAAACGATTTTGGATTTACTTCACAGGCACAGCGAACGGCCAGCACATAGTTGCTTCGACCATGAAGGAAGCCAAACAGATATTCGCCAGTATCAACAACGTCCCCGTAACCGGTTACATTTCAGGACGTAAAGGACAATCGGCATGACACGCCAAGAAGAAACACTCGGAACGGTTTGCAGCGCACACCGGTACGCGCTGAACTTCGCACGAGACGAAAAGCCCAGCGGGGATTGGCCGATTTGGGCTGTTCAGATGGACACACAACTAACAGCCGTCGAGCGAGAACTTCGCCGCGATGCAAAGGAGTCTCGATAATGTTTACCGAACGCCAGCAAGCACGCGATGTGAATAACCGAAGCCATCTGACGATGGATGAATTGCTTGACGTGATGACAGCCGCGAAGAATGAATCTGTCCGCGACTGGGCAATTTTCTGCGTCACGTTTCGCCATGCATTGAGATCCGCCGAAGTCGCTGGCTTGCGCTGGAGTGACATTAACTTCGCCAATGGGACGTTATCGCTTCAGCGACTCAAGGGCGGAATGTTCACAGAGCAAAGCCTATTCAGGACGAAAGGCAGCCCCGTCCTTGATGAAATTCAGGCGTTAAAGTCTTGGCGCCAGCTGCAGGGCGTTAGCGATGGCAACCCGTATGTGTTCACGACGCAAAAATCAGCTGCCCATATCCGCCGTGAAACCGTGTCGCGTCTGTTCCGTTATTATGCTGAGAAGGCGTCCGCGAATCGAGTCAGCCAAGGCAGGAAGCCGATTCCTGAATCGTGCTGGCACGTCCATATTTTGCGCCATACCCGGATCACGATAATGGTGAATACACCTGGCGTTGACCTGTTCGACGCAAAAGCGCTAGCCGGCCATACGAACATAGCCAGCACCCTGAAATACAGTCACCACGACATGCGAAAGGCTTGCTTCGAAGCCGAGCGGTCGATTGTCGAGGCTCTCGCCTAGAGCCGGATACGATTCACCCGACTTTTTCGATTTGTTTGGTGGAATCGATAGCGCCAATTCGAGCCTTCCGGAATTCGCCTCTAGGCGCCTAATTTCCCCTGACTAGTCCCCTATAGCGGGTGCAAAATTGCCCAGCTGGGTCTAAACCAGCCGTAATCCTTTTTTCAGATCCGGTCCTAATCAAACCGCCCGCGATCCACTTCGTTTTGTTGCAAATTGTTGCGTTGCACTTCCTGCCCTTCGTGTTTATAATCCCGATAGCATAAGCCTTTGATATACCCTGGTTCGAACGCCCGTAATCGGCGTAGGACGACACCAGATCAAAGCCTGCGACCTTAGCCTTGCCGGACGGCTAGAGGCTGGCGAATGGACGGGAAATGGGTCAAAACTACCCATCTGATGCGTTTCATCGATTATTCAGGCTGATTTCAGGCGATTTTCGCGGCTAAGCTACGTAAGACAGTATAATTACCCTTCCGTACTCACAAAATCGTGATTTGACGCTTCGACGGGTAAATCGTAGGAAAATGTCTAGCAGAACCCCTCGGCAGAACGGTTCAAGGTGTCAGCAACTCGGCGGTTTTAGGTGTTTCAAGGTGTCAGCATAATGCCCCCTTTGAGAGTGAAAAAGAATTGAAAATGACCAAAAGAATGCATTTCTTAATATATTTTCTTTTTTGACTCTCTAATGGGGGTTTTCGCTGACACCTTTAAACCTTTGATTCTAGAAAGGTTTTACACAAATTTGAAAAAGTTGGAATATGCGGACACCTTGAAAGCCGTTCAATTGTTCGGCCAATTTCGACAATTGTTCCCAAATTTCGAAATGAAAAACTTTCCGAATTAGGAATTGGTTAGTTGGGCTCGACGAATTGATCTTCGTCCCATTTCCTAAGTCCGACCATTTTACGTGTCTGACCTGACTCAGTTTTTTCCGTGAATTCGATTATTTCTTCGAAGTCAACCAAGCCTTTGTAAGCCCACTTCCACTTGTCCATGCCGAACCGCTCGTACTCAAGACTCCGGCACAGTTCCCGCGTGGACATTTTGCCTTTGTGGCGCCGCAACATTCGCCGGATCTCCAGCTGAATTCTGGCCTGTTCGTTATCGGCTTCAAGCGGACTCAAGAAGTCCATCGCCTGATTCCTGTAGTCCACTAAGGCGCGTGCTCTTTCCAAGCATCCGCCGGTTATCTCGTCAAGACCGAGGTCCACGGCAAAGAACAGGGCAAACTTCTGAACTAGTTGCATCGAACGAGGGTCCATGCCTGCCAGCAGTTCAGCCGCGGTTTCAGGATCGTCGTAATGGTAAACCGCCCGTTCTTCCGCCTTACAAAGGTTCTGCGTCGTAATGACCGCAGCATCCATAAAGAACGGGTTGCTATAGACAGTCGTGGGCTTAGCCTTGGCTGGTGACACCAGGAAAAACATACGGTCTTTAATACCCGAATTGGCGCCCGCGATCTTGGGCCACAGTCGGTCGAAGACAGGGTTAGTACAGCAGAAAAGCCAGCTGAAGCAGTAACTGCCGGATGCGAAACTGAACGACGCCTTTTTGTTCTTTACGTAGTTGCTGTATTCACCCGATTCGTAAAAGGTCAGCATCGTGGAAGCGAAAACTGATCCGTCAATGCTCGCCTTGGAGACGAAATGCGACAGTTCGTCGTTGTACATGATGGCCCGCAAAATCGGCACGCCACCATTAACGTTGGTGCCGCTCAAACTGGCTATTTTTAATCCGAAGCCTTCCGGACTTCCAGCTTGCATTGTCACGATGCGACCATCCGCATTGGCACCGGTTCGGGCCGAGCTGGTGAGAAAACCGGAAGACGCGAAATAGTCGTGCGCCAGCTCTGCCGAGGAAGATTTGAAAAATCGGCCGTACGGCGAAATAAATCCTAAGTACAGGTTCAGCCCAACGTCTTGCATGTGAATTCGGACCCGCCCGAACATATAGTTCAGCATCACCTGAACGCCGGCCATCCAGATAAATTCCGGATATTTTGATGATGTCGCGACGGCGGGCTTGACGAGACCTTCGTACAACGAAGTCCCATGCATCACCCACGCTGGAAATACTGGCCTCGTGCTGCCCTCATTTGTGTCAAGTCTTGAATAGGTATTCTCTAGTTGCTCTAGCTCGGATGCGACTTTGACGACAGCGACCGGGCTCCCACCAGGCTGTCCGCCGAACAGTACTTGGGGCGAAGGATCGCCTTGCTTATATCGAGAAATACTGCGCCCGATGGTTTCGACTTCCTGATCGCTCAAAGGAGGCTGGCACCGCTCTTGGTTATATTTATGAAGATCGCTGATGATTGAATCTTCCGAAACACCCGCGTTGCGCCATTTTCCCGCGACTGATGCCAAAGTAGAATTGCGGCTGCCAGACAGGACCGGTGCGGTATCATCCGCGGCTAATCTAGCCTCGTACTTCTTTTTGGCCTCGTTAAACCGCGCAATGAGAAAGTTAAGCAGCGTATCTGGTATCGGAATAATAGGTCCAGAATATGCAACCTCGTATTCCCTGCCGTTGAACGTCGAACCTGGCCCAACGATGTATGCGTTATGCATACGCAGGCTCCACAGTTCGCCCTTACCATCCGGCTTTTTCTCACTAATCCATGCCTTCCCAATTTCGTTTTGGAAAGCGATCGACTTGGCAGTATGTTCAAAAACGTAGTGAAACGATCCGCTCTGACTTCGGTTTTTCAGAGTCGGAGACATTGCGCCGTAACTCTTTTCGTATTCAGCACGGATGCCGCCGTCGTCATCTAGCATCAGGCGACCACCGGGTACAGCCTTAGCGACGCAACTATAATTGGTCCAATTGGGATTAGCATTGGCACGCTGAACGATCTCGGTTGAATCAATCGTTGCAAGATTCTGCCATTCAGACAGCGTATTTTCTTTCTGGCCGCCGGGGAAAAAGACAACCGGGATATTTAGAGCGGCCATCTTTAATGCGTTTTCAAGATACTTCGGCAACGGCGAAACGGAATGTGCGCTCATTATCGTGCGCCTCCGTCAACCGGCGCATCAGGCACAATAATGTCGGCCTTGACAGCTTGCGGCAAATCACCGTCCCGCTTCGGCGCCGCACTACTAACTTCGAAGAAAATTTCTAACCCCGGTTCCGGCGACCCGGTTCCGCTCCGAATATTGCTGACGTGCAAAAAATACTTCTCCAGGGACGATTCTGGACCGACGCGAACAATGCCGAATCCCCTCTTTTCATTCCAAGTACGTACGATTCCCTGTTTACGTTCTGACATGGCTTTTCCTTCGATCGATATAAATATCGGTTTTTGAAATAGACTCGGCAGGATGCCGGTCCTTTGGTTCGCAAGGTTTTTAGCGGGACTTCGTTCGCTTTTTACCTAAATTTACTTTTTTCCAAAAGAGATTTGGATCTACTGCACGACTTTCGTTGGTGATGGATACACAACGCCCGTCGTACCGTCCATCGACGTATCTCTTAACTGTGAATAGAAAACATGATCGATGATTTCGCTCTTCTCTTTCTCGTTGAGATCAAACTTGTTCGCTTGCTCGATAGCCTTCATAGCGGCTGCAATTGCTTTTTCTTTCAAACCTGCGTTTATGTGTTTCATGCTGTCGCCCGTTCATCCCTCTGAATAAACGTGGTCCATAACGCTTTTTCGATCTGATTCGCTTGGTACAAAGTCAGATCATTTTTCGCGGTCAATTCGCGAGCCGCTTCCCGTCGCAATTGCGTAACTCGGTCATACGGATTTTTCGTAGCCATCTTGGCTCCTATTCTTCTCCTGACTGTTTCTCTCGTTCCACCAGTATCGCTAGGGTCTCTTCCCGGTGTTCCCATTCCAGATTCGTCCAAAGGCTGGCGGACAAATACGCCGGAAGGGTTTTTCCACTGCTGACCTTTTGGGGATATTTTTCATAATGCCTTTCTGCGGCCGCAAAAACTCGGCGCCTGAATTCACCTTCGTTCGTTATTTCTGCTAAATGTTTCGGAAGCACTGTCATTACCTCGGCCCGTGGCCGTCTATTCCTCCTTGTTCGGATTAAATGGCCCGCGTCTGGAAGTTTCTACGTAGTGCTATTGGTGAGGAGTTTTATGCGTGCACTGGAAATACTTCGCTGAACGCGGGATCTGACGAATTCAATCCGGTTTCGACGTAGCATTCCTCGCACACTTTCGTATGCAGCGTGATCTTGTGGTTCTCATCGAAAAAGAAAAAGCTCTTTGTGGCAACTGCAGGGCACCGCTCGCACTTTGTATTTTCCATTTGTTATTTCTCCTTTAGTGTTCGGTACGTCTGAGACTTCTTACTGCGGTTCAGAATCTCGCTGACTTTTTCTGCTAGATCGTGGTCGTGTCCTTCGACAGACGTAGGTGCGCTGCCGGCGAGGGCCGACAAACCGCCAACGGCTCGCTGCACAAAACTTGGCGAAACGCTGAGATCTGTAATTCTAATTTCGAGCGCACCTTTGTTCATTTTTGAAACCAGATCGCGGACTACTGGAGCATTTCGGAAGTCCACCGGCACAGGCGCCAGCGTCGCTGCCAACCGTTCCATGCCAGACAGGATTGAATCGATGCGCTGAAGATCCTGTAAATGAGTCCCGCGGGCTCCGTTTATGAATCGACTCAGCTGCGCTGTACTCGTGTCCGTGATGCCGCAGAGTTCAGACTGACTCACGCCGAGAGAAGAAATGCGTCCCTTTAGCGTCGTTCGAATGTGCTCCGGCGTTGGCATAACTTTCCTCCTCGGAAACGGTTTCGTTCCGCTTAGCAAGAAACCAAAAAAATAGGCGTCCGGCTTTTAAGGGCCGGACACCAGGGATGGTTTCGTTTTAGCGTCGTTTGCAGACGACGGAGCATGGCTGCTCATTTATACGACTACCTGTCACGTCGCGTTATAAGTTGCGGCTTTTGTTCAGGTTACAAAATTATCGTCGTGTAACGAAACTCCCGCCGTTAGTCATCATCGCCGGCGGGACAGTCACAATAGCCAAAGTCACGGCCACTGCTAAAATCCTGAACACGGCCAGAGTCATAGCCAACAAATTCACGACCACAATAGCTACAGTGACGGCCTTGATCTTGTCTTCCGTGCGCAGCGTCAATCAGGTCAAGTTGCTTCATCGTCAGTTCGCCTGTAATTATCTTTCCCTTGCTGGATGCAACACCAGGCATTGAATTACCGCGTTCAAGATGCAGTACGTTTTTTCCATTTGAGTCTTTATATTGGTCCAGCCAGGTCGTCCAAAGTTTTTGGTACGCGGCCAACTTCCTTCTATATACGATCATGGCGTCTTCAAATATCTTGTCATCCAGCGGCGTTTTACCGCGGACAGGATGTTCCGGCGGTTCCGCTGTCGGTTCGCACGGATTTTGATACTTCTTTTCTTCTTCGGCTTCTTCCGCGGCTTCTTTCTTTGTCTTGCGGTGCGCAGCGACCTTGGCAGCTGGCGATGCATGTTTACGTGGGCGCCCGCCCTTGGATTTAACGGGAACTGACGGTTCTGGTGTGGCTGGTTCAGGCGTTACGGTCGGGAATTCTGGTACAGGCGGGATAATAGGTACGGACGTACTGGGTGCTGGGGTTTCTACGGGCGAGGGTACAGAAAACAACGGAGTATCGGTGTCAGACATCGAAAGCCATCCCTAAAGCGCTGCAGCGCTTAAATCAGATTTTCACTACGGAATTGCTGGAGGCGTCTTTAGGGAGTCTGCCGAGAAGCTTGTATGCCGGGTGACTGCTGGCGATTGGCTTAGATGGCGGTGCCCGATTGCCTATTCTTAGTTACTAAATTCATTATATCACAGTTGGGTACTATTTGTCAATATGAATTCTCATACCTCCTGCTGCTGCTACGTGATGATCGTCTGCCACAATTAGGTGGTCGCCCCGCGTAAATTCGCGCATTTCTACCGAAAAAAGGAGCCGCAAGCGGTCAGACGAGGCTCGCGAAATCGCGATGTGTGTCCGCTTTGCCACACTCAAGTCACGCTTTCAATTGGCCTTATTTAGAGTGTGTACTTTTTACAACTTTTTTCAGCACCAGGCCGCCGAAGGGTGAAAAGGTAACCAAAAGCGGCAATTTCGTCACATTTCGTTAGATTTTCGTTGCACTACGCAGCCTGAATTTCATTCTCCTCATGTTCGCCTCAAGGCTACAATGCCCTGATGTCAATGCCCGTTGCCAAGGGTGATGATTCGCCCGACGCTGAGCCCCTCCGTGCGCGCCTAAGGGCAATGAGCGACGCCGAACTTCTGGCTCATGGCCGCGCACTAAAGGCCGCCTGCGATCCGTTTGCCGGATTCGTGGCGCCAGGTATTCCGCTCGAATTGCGCGAGGCCCGACTTGAGTTTTTGCGCCGGCGTCAGGCTCGCCGTAGCCGCTAACATCTAAAGTGGGCCGAGGTCTTTCGAACGGGGGCCGTCTGAATTCTCGATTCGTTTAATAATGTCCGCCACTTCGTCACCCGTAACGATTTCTTGATTTCGTACGACTTCCGCTACCGCTTTGATAACGGGCATAAATTCCCTGGCAAATGACATCGAGTACGGGAGACAAATTAGACAGTCTTCATTCATTATTAGGTCCGACAAACCCTGATCGCGGTAAAGTTTGCGTATTCGTGCCAAGTCATTTTGCGCGTCGGGCGTAGCCTCGTTTAGCTCTTCTTGAGTCACAGGCGCTCCAACAGGACGATTCGTGTTTTCAATCGTGACGGCGATTCCCATCAGACTCAGACATACATCGATGGTTGGTCGATCAGGGCGCGCTGTCCTGGTTACGCCTTCACAATTAAGTGATACGTAAAGTTCAAGAAGGCGATCTTTATTTATTGAAATGTCTTTGACGAAAACACCGTGCTTGATCGCGTAGACCGCGTGCGCAGCTTCGTGGATTGAATTTCGAATTCGCTTTTCTTCTGGCGTCATGACTTTGTCTCTATTACGCCAGCCGAAACCAACGCGTCTATATCTTGACGACGAAATCGAATCGCTTTGCCAAGTTTTACAAAGCGAATTTTCCGATGGAGTACCCAACTACGGACGGCGGATACAGACAAACCAAGAAACTCCGCGGTCTGCCTGATGTTGAGTAAGGCGACTGAGGATGGAACGGGTATTTCACTAGAAGACGTTTTCACTGGATACACCTTTATTGCTTATCGAAGGTGCATCCTTGCGGAGGTCACTGCAGGACTTTCAGTCGGCCTGCTTCGCGCATTCAATCCCACTCGCGTTCGTCGCTACGTGAGGACGCCGTAGTAAAATCTGCCCGCTTCGACATGCGGATCGCCGTACGGCTCGCAAAGTCAGGATACCTTAGAGGTAATAGATGTCAACTGTAATCACATCTTAGCGCAAGAATGTTTTTCATTAATCATAAAATTTGCGGTTATTTTTTCATTAATCAGAACATTTCAGATTAATCCACGCTTAATCAGGAGATCTCCCGCCAGATTAATGCGTAGTTAGTCTGAAATCGTCGCAAGCGGATGTCATGCGCCCGCCACCTTGACCACTTGTCCCATCTGTCAGAACATGCCTGCGTGATCTACAAGCGAGGAAAATACTATTCGTTCAAATTCCAGTGGAAGGGAAAAATGCTTTATTTCTCCACTGGACAAGGCGACGCACGAGTTGCCAAGAATCTTGAATCCAAGAAGCGAATTGAATTGGCGGAAGAACGAGGCGGTATCGAAAAGAGAAAAGACGTTCCGATTTTGCGTGATTATCTCAACGATGTACTCCTTCCGTGGGCCAAGACGCAGTTCAGCAAAAAACCGAAATCGCTTAAATGGTACAAGAATGAATCTCGCGTCTTGTGTGAATTCAAACCGCTGGCCGATGCGCAACTGGATGAGATTAAAGAACGATCGCTGACTGATTTTAAATCGTGGCGTCTGAAACAGGGCAAAGCGATTGCGACGGTTAATAGTAGCATCCGCGTTTTACGCTCCGCACTTGCGCACGCTGTTGAAGACGAATTAATTTCCACCGTACCTAAGTTGAAAGTACTGAAGGGCGCCAATGTTCGCGAGTGGGTTTTACCACCGGAGCTTGAAGATCAGTATTTAGCCGCGTGTACGGAACCGCTAAAAACCGTTGCGGTCATCATGCTAGACGCCGGCTTGCGACCAGATGAGTGTTTCCGGTTGCGTTGGGAAAATGTCCGCTTCATTGATGCGCGTCGTGCTGTCTTAGTCGTACCCGGCACCAAGAGTCAGGCAGCTGCCCGCCCAGTGCCAATGACTCCGCGTTTGCGTGGTATTATGGATGCCCGCTGGAATGCGTCAGGCAAGCCAACGCGCGGATGGGTATTCCCTGCGAAGCGTGCGAACGCTGGTAGGATTGTGCCAAATACAATTTACGAACCGCACTTGAACGCGGTTAAAACTAGCGGGATAAATCAGAAGGAATTTGTTCTTTACGCGCTGCGACATACTTGTTTGACTCGTTGGGGAAATTCGGGAATGGATGCGTGGACCTTGGCGCGACTCGCGGGACACAGTAACGTGCGGCAATCTATGACCTACGTACACCCATCGGATCAGGCTTTGCACGCGGCCATCGATAAAATGACGCCCGCCGTAGCGGGTAGTGGCGAAACTGGTGACACTCGGAAAGAGCTCTTACCGTCACCGACTAATATAACGCCATCAGACAGTAATTAAAGGTCTTAGCAACTGCGGAGAGGTGCTGGAGTGGCCGAACAGGGCTGCCTGCTAAGCAGTTATCCCGACAAAATCGGGATCGGGGGTTCGAATCCCCCCCTCTCCGCCACCTTCATCGGCGCATTACCCACTAGTGCAAACCCCACTTGCGAATCGAGCTTCGATTAGAAAAGTAGCTTCAGTGCAAATTGAGTCTGAATGAATTCTTGGAAGGATCATATGAAATTAGAAAACGAAACTCAAAGGTTACGCAATAATTTCTACTGACGTTTGAGCACTATGAGTTCCACTGCATCAGGCGCGAGCGGTGCGGATATGGTGAATGCTGTACCATAGCCGCGTTTTTCTTCGACTAGGTCTAGATTCCGGGTACCGCTGATGCGGTAGCGCTTGACGATGAATTGCGCGTTGCCCCACGGCAGATTATTGACCTCCAGGTTATAGCCTGCATTGTCGTGGTACACGATGCCCTTGCGGACCGGCAAGAATGCGACCTTGGAAAAATCGGGTAAGGGGGGGCCTGATTTCGCCAGTGCCGGCGGCATTTGCAAAACATGCGGTTTGTAGCCCGCGGGAATCGCGTAGTTGCTGATGAGGATCTGGACTGTATTCTTGTCCTGCGAGCGGCCAGCCAGGGCCGCGAAACCGTAAGTATCGCCTCCCGAGGCGCGAACACGATGCGGCGTATTTAACATTCTCGCCATAGCTTGGAAGGCGTGGGCGGTCTTCAAGTAGTTCCCTTGCTGGTCGAACAGCCCCATCCAAGCTGCATCGCCACGATAAAAATGTGCGTGATCGATAGGGGCTTCCTGGAGATAACTGAGGACCGCGTCAATATATGCGGCATTTTCGGGCCCGCGCAGGATGGCTTCCTCGTCGCTGGTAAAATCCGCGCTCAGATTCCATTCGGAAAGAATGCTTTCGGTCTTGGTGAGATCACGTTCGTCCAGAATCTCGCGAATCTTCTGCGCCAGAAGAACCGGGTCGTAGGGATCCGCGGAGCGATCCGCGTACATGTGCCATGAGTAAAAATCGAGCGGCACCTTGTGCTTCACGCAATAGTCTATGAATCCTTCGCGGTAGGGACCTTCGTCGTAGGGGAAAGCTTTCGCATCGCCGCCGACTTTTAGTTTAGGATCTGCAGCCTTCAACGCCCGCGCCGTTTTTTCGTATAAGGAATAAAACTGCGCAGGCGTGCCGGACCAGAAAATTTCCGGCTCATTCCAAAATTCCCAGTAGCGGATTTGATCGTGATAGCCATCCGCCCAACCCTGGTTGTAGTGAAACTCGATGTGCTGCACCACGCTGGCGAACTTGTCGAAGTCGGGGGGCGGATTGACGTTTGCGCCAAAGCTGCGACCGATGCGGTAGTAGACTTCCGCGCCGCTCTCACGAATTGCTGTAATTACTTTGTCTGTCGGGCCAAAATTGTAGCTCTTCGCATCATCGGGGTTGGCATTCCAATCGGGGAAAATGGTTCCCGCGTTGCCTGCCTTGACGACTTTCAGGCGCTGGGAAGTGTCCGGAATCAGCCAGGTGAGAAAACTATTGAGCAGTTCAAATTTCGAATCAATTTCAGTTGGTCCCATCACATCGTGGGTACGTACTTGGTCTACGCCGAGCTCTTTGTACTGGCGGACAAGATTGGGAAGGCCGTCCATCACCGGACTGGGTGTGCCGTTCATGCCTTGAAACGAACGAATCTCGCCGGTAACCTTTCCGGCGTCTACTTTTACCGTGCGGTAGTGAAGGACTTCGGGGTCTTGGGCAAAAACAGCGGCGCAAACCAGCAGGAAAACGAGAAAAATATGGGCCAACATCTTCATGAATACCTGTCTCCCTTCCAGAGGGTCTAAAATAAGGCAGTAAGCACAATTCTATTGTAGTGCGACGAGTTTAGGTCGTCGCGGGCTTTTCCGCCGTCCACAGCTTTGTGATTTCTTCGAGCGAGCGGCCCTTGGTTTCAGGAACCAGCCAAGCGACCAGGAGAACCGTGAGCAAGGCACCGGCACTGAAGCACCAAAAAGTGCCATCCGAACCGAGATGTTTCTGCATCAACGGGAAAAGCTGATTGCCAAGATAGCCCACCAGCCATAAGGCGGTGGTCGCGATGGACATTCCGCGACCACGGACCTTGGTCGGATAAATTTCCGAGATAATGACCCAGCAAGCGACGCCATTTCCAAACGCGTGACCGGCCACAAAAGCCATCACAAGAATCAGGACAACAACACCGCTTCCGTGACTGTGGTAGAACCAGCCGACCAAGGCGAAGGACATGAATTGAACGGCGGTACCGGCAAGAATCAGAGTCTTGCGCCCCGCTCGATCAACCAACCACAGGGCCACCAACGTAAATATAAGATTGACGAGACTAACCAGAACAGATTGTAAAAATGCATCACTGGTGGCGGTGCCGGCAGCTCGAAAAATTTCGGGTAGAAACGAAAATACCGGTGTGATTCCACTGATCTGTTGCAGGCCGGCAAGCATGATACCCAGCAACAAGGGACGCCGGAAGGTAATGAAAAGCTCCGAAATGTGGCCTTCCTCAGAGGCGAGCGAATCCTCGATTTCAGACGCCTCGCGCGAGGCGTCCTCTGAGCCATTTATTTTTGCCAGGACAGCGATGGCTTGCTCTCGCTGGCCCACTTTCATCAACCAGCGTGGACTCTCCACGGCCGGCAGAATCATGAATCCGAAAAGAATCGCCGGGACGACGCCGGCAAAAAACATCCAGCGCCAGCCGGTAGAGACGTTCCACACTTCGTCGCCCATGCGTTGAATGAGCATGTTGACGAAGACGGCGGCGAGGATTCCGACCACGATGCCAAGCTGGTACAGGGTCACGCAACGACCGCGAACCCGTGTGGGCGCGATCTCCGCAATGTAGTTTGGAGCGATCACGGAGGCCGCACCGATTCCGACTCCTCCGATCAGCCGCCAGAGGACAAATTGGTGGAGATCCGCAGCGAAAAGCATTCCGACCGAGGAAAGCGCGAAGCACATCGCGCAGAGCGCGAGGCCTTTTTTCTTGCCAAGAAAGTCCGCGACCGTTCCGGCTGCGGCGCAGCCGACAATGCAGCCCACCAAGGCGCACGCCGCTGCCCAGCCAATACCGGCCGCATCAAGGTGAAACAGCTGACCCAAGTATCCGATCGCGCCGCTTATGACGATATTGTCGTAACCAAAGAGGAGTCCGCCGAGAGTGGAAACCGTGGCCGCGATGATGAGTGGCCCGCGCGAATGCGCGGAGCTCGTCGTAACGTTCGAGCTAATTTCCGCCACGAATGATGGACTCCAAATTATTAGGTTGGTGCCGCGAAGATTCGATGAAGGCCTTCGCGGCGAGCATAAATCCCAGGGTATGCGCCATCCCGGCGTGCCATGGCGCGGAACAGGTCATTTGCGGAGTGTGGTCGGGGATTAGCACGCCATCGAAATGATTGCGGTGAAGGATGGCGAGAACACGAATCATGTCCACGTCACCTTCGTCTATGAAAGTTTCACGATAGTGCGGCACCTTGCCGATGACGTTGCGGAGATGAATGTACGCAATTTTTTCCTGTTTACTGTACTGATCCACAGCATCGTAAATATTCCCTTCGGTCATTTCGGCCAGGGTTCCGACGCAAAGTTCCAGGGCATTGCTGCGGCTGGGAACGAGATCGATCAACCGTTGATACATGTGCGGCTGGTAGACCAGGCGCGGCTGCTGGCGCATCGTCGGCATGGGCGGGTCGTCGGGATGCGCTGCAAGCTGTACGCCGGATCGTTCAGCGACTGGAATCACTTCTTCGAGGAAGTTTTGCAGGCGGCGCCAGAGTTCTTCATGCGAAATCGCGGGTAAATTTCCGGCAGCTGCATCGCGATCATAAACCATGTTCCAGATCATCCCGTTCGGGATGGGCACATCTTCCGCGGGACCATCCATTCCGAGAGTGACGGCCTGTCCGCGGCCCAGCGGCGCGGTAACCCGTCCACAAACGCCGGCGAGGCTAAAGTTGTAGCCGAGCACGGGAATACCGGCCTCGCCCAGACGACGGATCAGAGTTTTCACTTTCTCGATTTGTTGCGGACGTTGCGGACCATCCAGCAGAATGTCGTGCCAATGCGCGGGGTCGATATTTTCAATCGCGGCAAGGATGAGGCCTGCGCGTTCAATCTCTTCGCGTAGAGCTTTGAGCTCTTGGACCGTCCATAGTTTTTCGGGATTTCCTGCGTATCCCCAGGGCTCGTATTTGGATCCGGTAGGCTGATTATCGCGTGGATTGGATGGCCCCTGATTGAAGTAATCAACTAAATGGACCACGACGTGGGTGCAACCGGCCTGGCGCGCGAAATGATAGTGGTCTTGTGTCAACATGTGGCGGTAGAGCCCGAGACCGATCTTCATAGGCGATTGCCAATTCCCCCGCCGTAGTCGGCGCTGAGCACCTGCCCATTGATTTCGCAGGCCAGTGGAGAACACAGAAAGACAAACGCATCGGCGATCGATTCAGGGTTGTTGCGCTTTCCCAGCGAAACGCGAAGCACAAATTCCCGGTAGGCGGAATCCTCTTCAAAGACTCTTAGGGAACTGCCAGCGGCGACATTGCCCGGCGAAACCACGTTAACGCGAATGCCCGTCAAAGCGTATTCGAGAGCCAGGCTGCGCGCGAAATTCTCCAAAGCAGCCTTCGCCGCGGCATATGACGAAATCTGAGAGTGCGGCATTCGAGCGACATACGAAGATGTAAAAATCAAATGGCCGGCAATTTTTCTTTGCATCCATGCCGCGAGAACGGCGCGGGCCAAAAATGTTTGAGCCAGAAAATTGAACCGAAAAATACGCTCGAAATCTGCTTCGGAGGTACTGGCGAAGGGATGCAAACCGCACCCGCCCGCGTGGCCGATTACCGTATCCATAGTGGGGAATTTTTGGAAAGCGGATCTGACGACGCGGTTTACTTCGCTTGAATCCGTGATATCGGCGGCAAAATAAAGATACGATGACGATGGGATTTTCCATTCGCCGAGGAGCCGCATCGCTTCTTGTTCAGTTTTGACGTCGGTAAGGACGAGAGTCGCGCCGCTTTCGACCAGTCTGCGCACGATATGTTCAGCGATCGCGCCCAAAGCACCTGTAAGGAGAATAGTCTTCCCGGAGAGATCGATACCGATCATGTTCAGCTATGCCCCTCCCCTATGGAGGGGTCCTCGGGCCGGGCGCGCAAACTATTCAGCCGAAGCGATTTTGGCATTTGTTCCGTTTGAGAAGACGAACTGGAGACCACGTTTGGTTTTCCTGAACATTCACATAATTCCGAATTTCTCAAATGCCGCGACGGCGGTGCTTCCCTCTTCAATCGCTTTCCGTACTAATTTTTCACCGCGCGCCTTTTCGAGCGCTTTGGTGAAAACTTCAGCTTCCGCTTCGGCGGGAACCACCAGGACGCCATCAATGTCACCGAAAAGAATGTCGCCCGGGCGGATACGTACGGAACCAATCTCAACTGGAACGCGGAAATCGACAACTTTGTAGCGCGGAGCCGAATCTTGCCCGTACGATCCGAAACCGAATGCTGGAAAGCCCATGCTCAAAATCGCCTTGGTGTCCCGCACGTAACCATTGAGAACAGCGCCGCGGCTCCCAAGTTTCCCCGCGCGGGTACTCATTAGTTCTCCCCACAGTGCATTGCGCGGAGAGGAGCCCGTATTGACGTAGATTTCGTTCTTACGCAGATCGTCAAGCGCTTCGAGCATCAGGCCAAACGGCTTAGCCATGAGCTTGTTGGCGCTGCCCACAATTTTTTCCGCGAACACATCAACCGCCAAAACAGGCATGGCTCGGCCGACCACGACCATATCCTGGCGAAGAGGCTGAATCTGCGGCGGGAGAAACTGGTGTTGAAGATCGAGCTTATCCATCACATCGCCGACGACGCAGGTGAAAAGTTCGCGCTGCATGATGGCGAAGAGCTCGTCGTCCGATTTCCAGAGCTTGGCTGGCTTCACTGGCCACGCGCCTCTTTGATTTTTTCCGCGAACTGCCGGGCGAGTTGCGTAATGGCGCTAAAGTCGCCGGTTTTCGCTCCGACGGTGAGATTGCTGCCCACCCCAACGGCAACCGAACCTGCTTTGATCCACTCCGCCACATTGCCAAGCGTTACTCCGCCGGTCGGCATCAATGACGCTTGCGGAAGCGGGCCCTTCACGCTGTTGACGAACGCGGGTCCGAGAAGTTCTCCCGGGAAAACCTTCACGATATCCGCACCACATTCCATCGCGGCGATCACTTCGCCGATCGTCGCGGCTCCGGGCATGTAAGGAATCTGGTAGCGATTGCAGAGACGCGCGGTTTCTGGGTTAAGCGAGGGACTCACAACGAATTGAGCTCCAGCGAGGATGGCGATGCGCGCCGTCTCGGAATCGAGAACCGTGCCAGCGCCCAGTAAGATATCGCCGGTAAATTTTTTGGCGAGATGCTCGATGACGCTGGTGGCTCGCGGCACCGTATAGGTAATCTCCACCGCGCCAACTCCACCTTGTGCGCAAGCGTCAGCGATGCGCTCCGCCTGATCGTGGCTTTCGGCGCGAATCACCGAAACCAGACCGGAGGCAACGATCTTTCTGAGAACCTCGATTTTCGCAATTGGCATAAATGTCACAGGGGACTCCCGCACCGACAAATCAAAAATCTATTCGAAGAAGGGCTCGCCCTTCCGAGCGTAGCGCCGGGCGACCTCTTCGTTCAATGTGACGCCTAAGCCGGGCCCATCTGGAATGGTGATGAATCCATTCTGAATTATGGGTTTCGGAAATCCGTCCACGAGATCATTCCAGAAAGGCACATCCGAAGCATGGAACTCAAGGGCCAGAAAATTTGGTATGGCTGCGCAAAAATGAGCCGAGGCGAGCGTGCCCACCGGACTGCTGATATTGTGCGGAGCGATCGGCATGGTATGCATATCGGCAAAGCTGGCGATCGTCTGCGCAACGGCTAGTCCTCCCACTTTCTGAAGATCCGGCGTGACGACGCTGAGGGCATGCTGCGCGATGATTTCCTCGAAACCTTCGAACAAGAAAAGATTTTCACCCGTCGCAATCGGCACACGCACTCTTGCTTTCACTTCTTTCAAGGCCGCGATATTGCCGGGTCGCACTGGATCCTCGAGCCAGAGCAGGCGGAATTGCTCGAGTTCGCGCGCCACTTTAATCACATCGCTCGCGTTATAACGCCAGTGGCAATCCACCGCGAGGTCCGTATCTTTTCCGACCGCGTCATAGACTGCGCCAATCAACTCAACCATATGATCGATTCCGCCATTGGTGAGTACGCGATTGTGTGGATCCGCGCCTTCCGTTCCCGGAACATCCAGATCGAATTTCAGAGTGGTGAAACCCAGAGCTCGCTTCTTAAGCGCCTGACGGCGATAGTCTTCGGGAGCCGAGGCTTTTTGGTCACTGGCGTCGCCGAAGTAATCCTTGGCTTTATGCGTGTCAGCGCTTGAGTCCCAACTCGCAGCGCGTGACCGCAGTATTTCGTCGAGGCTCTCAAGCGACTCGCCGCCGTGGCAGTCCGCGTAAATCCGAACTTTGTCTCGGAACTTCCCTCCCAACAGGCGGTAGATGGGAACACCGAGAGCTTGGCCCAGGATGTCCCACAGTGCAGCTTCGATACCGCTGATCGCGTTGTATACGATGCCCGCTACGGAACCAGCTCCCGAAGTTGCCAGCCGCAGTTTACGAAACAGCCTGTGAATGTCCCGTGGGTCTTCACCGAGAAGGAGTGGCTCCAGCGAACGCAGGATCGAAGTAAGGCCGGGAGCAAAGAAACATTCGCCGAGGCCGGTGATGCGCTCGTCGGTCTCAATGCGAACGAACGTCCAATCGAAATTTCCTTCCACTACCGCGGTTTTGAGACGGGTAACTTTCAATGGCCTGCTCGGTTGTTTCGCACTGCGATCATGGAAAAATCAGAACATGACGTCGATTCAGTTCTGATCGCTGCGTATCGACAGCCCAATTCCGTCAACTGTGGTGTTTTGAACCCGCCTAGAATAACGATTTGCATGGTGCTTCTCAACCGTTTAAACCCAGTTGATTGGTCCTGGTAGTCTAATCGCGTTTTCTGGCAAGAAAATGGCAGGGCTTGCGGGTGTATACTCTGCGGTCGCACGGAACGAAATGACAAAGATGATCGTAACATTTGGCGAAATCATGCTGCGCCTGGCACCGCCCGGGTTCGAGCGATTCCTGCAGAGCCCGCAATTTTCGGCGACGTTCGGCGGAGGCGAAGCGAACGTAGCGGTGTCGCTCGCCGGCTTTGGGCTGCGCGCAACATTCGTAACGGTCCTTCCTGAAAAAAATGCACTCGCAGATGCCGCAATCGGAGAGTTGCGACGCTTCGCCGTGGACACTTCGAGGATTGTGCGCGGCAAGGGCCGCATGGGAATTTATTTTGTGGAGGCCGGCGCAAATCAGCGTCCGTCGAAAGTCATCTACGACCGAGAAAACAGCGCGATCGCGCTGGCTAAAGCAAGCGACATACGCTGGGAGGACGCGCTCGCCGGAGCGGGCTGGTTCCACATGACAGGCATCACTCCGGCAATCAGTGCGACGGCGGCCGAACTCGCGCTCGAATCTGTGCGGAGGGCGCGCGAGATGGGCATCACGGTTTCTTGCGACCTGAATTATCGCAAGAATCTTTGGAAGTGGGGAAAGCCCGTCGCCGCTGTGATGAGTGAACTGATTCGCTACGTTGATGTAGTCATCGCGAATGAAGAAGACGTGCAGATGGCGCTGGGGATTAAAGCAGAGGTTGAGGTCCCCTGTGGCAAATTGGATCATGGCCAATACAAGAAACTTACGGCGCGAGTGCTATCCGAGTACGCGAATCTGAAAATGGTCGCGATCACCTTGCGTGAGTCGAAAAGCGCTTCGCAAAACAGCTGGTCCGCCTGCCTGAACGATCGTGACAAGTTCACGGTGAGCCGCGCATACGAAATTACTAACATCGTGGACCGCGTCGGCACCGGAGACAGCTTCGCGGCCGGATTAATTTATGGACTGCAGCACCTGCCGACACACAAAGATGCGCTTGAATTTGCCGTAGCCGCGAGTTGCCTGAAACATTCCATTTCGGGGGACTTTCACCGCTGCAGCGTAGACGACGTGGAAGCGTTGTTAAAAGGCGACGGATCCGGAAGAATTCAACGATAGAACCCGGCCCGGACGAAACCCTAGAAGCCGTTTTCAATTTCAACTGCTAGAAATCCTGTAGCCACAGCGGATCAAAATATCTTGCCCACGGATTACCCAGCATATCCTTTCGGATGGCGTTCATTCCACTCCCACTGCGAACGAAGGATGGCGGGCAAATCCGAATTTACGGGCTTCCAACCCAGAACCTTAGCGGCTTTCGTCGCATCCGCGACGAGTCGCGCCGGGTCACCAGGACGCCGCGGCTCGAATCGAACCCGAATGTCCCGGCCGGTTACCTTTCTCGCCGCGTCAATAACTTCCAGAACTGAATTGCCTATTCCCGTACCGAGATTGATGAAGTCCGAATTGCCACCTTTGCGGAGATGGTCGAGCGAACGGATATGGGCATCAGCTAGATCGCTAACGTGTACGTAATCGCGAATCGCGGTTCCATCCGGCGTCGGATAATCCTTGCCAAAGACCGAGACCTCGGCCTTTTGGCCGGAACATGCGGCGAGAACGTTGGGCACGAGATGAGATTCCGGCTCGTGGCGTTCTCCGTGCCTGTTAGTTGCACCCGAAGCGTTGAAATAGCGCAAAGCGACGAATTTCAATCGGTAGGCACGGTCGAAGCTATCCAGCACGCGTTCCATGACCAGCTTCGACCAGCCGTAGGGATTTTTCGGCCACTGCGAAGTTTGCTCGTTTATAGGCATCTTCTCGGGTTCGCCATACGTGGCGCAGGTGGACGAAAAAACGAAATGACGCACACCTGCGTCCACCAGCGTACGAACAAACCGTACACCCTGTTCGACATTATTTTCAAAATAAGCAGCCGGCTTTTCAACGGATTCGCCGACATAAGCCAGCGCGGCAAAATGGATGCAGGATTCGATTTTGTGTTCCCGCATAATGCGCTCAAGCAAGGCGGAATCTCCGATGCGACCTTCGTAAAACGGAACGCTGGAGTCGACCGCCACGCGATGACCTCGGAACAAATCATCCAGCACGACAATTTTTTCGCCAATTTCGCGCAATCGTTCGGCAGTAACGCTGCCGATGTAACCCGCTCCGCCCGTTACGAGAATCGCCACGATGGTCCTTATATTGATAGATTTACAGGCATTTTTACTAAAACGGAATCGAAGGCAAATGCGGCAGCGCCCTTGGACGCCACGCCGATAAATTGAACTCTCGAAATTCTAACGTTAGACGCCACACTTGTGCAAAGCGGATGAACGGTTCGAGTTGTCGTTTTGGTCAGCGGAAACTTTGGTTCGCAGGGTTTCGGTGTAAGAATACGGGCACGGCCCGGCTATCGCTGTGCCTGCCGATGTAACGCGGGTGCCGCGATCTGCGGAAAAATGGCAGGAAAGCAGTCCAGGAGAAATCACCGGAGATGGCGATTCAAACTGCAGGCGAGAATACAGCTCCGAACGAGCTTACAAAAACGAACGTCGCTGCAATGGCCATGGTTACCACTCTGTTTTTCATGTGGGGACTGCTCACCAGCCTGAACGATATCCTGGTACCGCACTTGAAATCGATCTTCGATCTGAACTACGCGGAAGTCATGTTGATTCAGTTTTGTTTCTTTTCCGCATATTTCGTGTTCGCGTTCCCTTCCGGCAAGTTAATTGAAAAGATCGGCTACAAGTATTCGATGGTAGCGGGATTGTTCACCATGGGCGTCGGTGCCTTTTTGTTCATACCCGCAGCGAGCGTGCCGGCGTTTGCGCTGTTCCTCAGCGCGCTGATCGTGTTGGCAGCTGGCATGACCATCCTGCAGGTTTCGGCGAATCCATACGTTGCCGTGTTGGGACCACAGAAAACGGCGTCGAGCCGCCTGAATTTTGCTCAAGCATTCAATTCTCTAGGGACCATCATTGGCCCGGTGCTGGGAGGATTGTTGATCCTGAGCAACGCGCCCAAAACAACGGAAGAAATCCGGGCGATGTCCGACACCACGCGGGTGGCTTTTCGACTCCATGAGGCGTCGTCCGTCAAAGTTCCGTACCTTGGACTGGCTCTTTGCCTCTTTCTATTGGGTATCGTCATTTGGAAATTCCGGTTGCCAGCGTTCGCAGCGGCAAGTGGGAAAGCAAACGCGAGCGCATCCCAGACGAGTTTGTGGCGGCATCGGCGCCTAGTTCTGGGCGCAATAGGAATTTTTGTGTATGTGGGCGCCGAAGTTTCGATTGGCAGCTTTTTGGTGAATTACCTAAGCGGGCCCGAAATCGGCGGAATGTCCGTGAAGACGGCGGCGGGTTACGTTTCGCTATATTGGGGCGGAGCGATGGTCGGCCGCCTCGTTGGATCCGGTCTACTGCAGAAAATCCGAACCGGAACCGTGTTGGGATGTGCGGCGCTGGTTGCGTTTATTCTGGTCTTAACGACGATGTCGAGTTTTGGCTCGCTCGCGGTTTGGAGCATTGTGGCCATCGGCCTGTTCAACTCGGTGATGTTTCCCAGCATCTTCACTCTTGGAATCGAAGGATTGGGACCGCTGACAGGCGAAGGATCAGGCGTGCTGGTGGCGGCGATCGTCGGCGGTGCGTTGATTCCGGAACTGCAGGGAATCGTGGCGGACCGCATCGGTATCCATCACGCTTTTTTCCTACCGGCAATTTGCTACTTGTATATCGCCTATTTTGCATTTATCGGCTCGCGGGATTCGAATTAACGAAGGCTGGCTTCAGGGCGTCTTCACGGCTGGACGCATGCTGCCGGCGAGCTCTAATGTTACCTCTACGGTCGGGCTTGCCTTGAGCAGAAAATTACTGGGATTCTTAATTCCCCAGGCGATGTAGGGTACGGCAAACACGGCAGTACCCTTCCACTGATCACTCGCAAATTCGATATCGGCGGGAACGACCATGTCGTGCGACGCGCCATGAATCGCAAACGCTCCGTTCATTTTCAGCTGAGACTTGCTGGGTGGCGTCGCGAGTCCTTCGACCCGAGATACATGAAAAACAATCTCGGGAAAGCGGGCGGTCTCCAGAATTTCCTGATGCATTTTCTTGTCGCGCGAGTCGTTATCCGTTTTACCGCTCGTTGCGTCCACGACAATCTCTCCGCTCGCGTTTCCCGTTGCAGGATCGATGGTGACGTCGCCACGCTTGAGCGCGAACGTACCGTGAACCAAGTGCAGGGTAGTATCGAGCGTCCAGTGCAAGGTGCTGCGCGCGGGATCTACTGCAAAGATCAACTTGGAAGATGCAGATTTATCAATGCGAGAGTTTGGGGTAACCGCCGTTTTCTGATGCCCGAAACATGCAATCGCCAGCGCCAGCACAAGACAGAGAGGCACCATTTTTGCGCTACGCAGCAATAGCGGACGAAGTGTCAAGCGCTCCTCCGTTGTTTCGGCTCAGACCGCAGCAAAATGCCACCCCAGACGTAGGGCGGCCGAAAAAGCCTGCGCGCGATTGGCATACCCCAAGTGCAGGTCAAGAAATCTCGCGAACAGTTGAGGCTCGGCCATGAACGCGCCGATCGTGCGTTTGCGCAGAAAGCGTTGGCGTCCCAACAGCGACAATAGGTAGCCGGTCACCAATGGGCGAAATTCCAGCTGACGGTGAATCTTTTGATACTGCGAAAGATTGCGGGAAGGCAAGCAATCCGCAAGCGCGATCGCGTGTTGAAAACTCAAATTGAGACCCTCACCGGTTATCGCGTCTACCGCGCCCGATGCGTCTCCGACCAGCACAACGTTGTCCTTGTAAATGCGTTTGAGGCGATGAGTTCTGGTAACGGCGCCGCGTTCAACGCCCAGAACTTTCGCATTTATCAGTCGCGGGGCAAGATCAGGAAACTTGATCGCAATTACATCGTTGCGCATCGCGGATTTCTCGGAAAGGACGACCACGCAGATTTCCTCATTGGCCACCGGAGTAACGTAGGCTTGAGCGTCTTCTGCCCAGTAGACTTCGACGTATTCAGACCATGGAGCCAGCCCAAAGTGGCTTCGAAAAGCGTACCGGGGATTCTGGGGCGCGGTTGAATCTTCCAAGCCACTCCACCGCCGGACGCGTGAAGCGCTGCCGTCGGCGCCGACGATGCAATTAGTCGCGAAAGATTTATCGCGAATCTGGACTGCTCGAGACGAAATTTGCGTGACTGGAGAGTCCCACATGAACTCCACGCCGATTTTTTCGGCGTGCGCGGCCATTTTTGAATGAAGAACCGTACGTCGCAGTCCAATCCCCTGTCCGACAGGAAAGTCTGCAGTGACTGAAACGCCCTCAGAAATGAAACGAATTCCTCGCAGCGGAGATCCGTCATTCGAATCGAACGAAATCCCGAGGCGCTGAAGCGATGCCACGGTTTCTGGCATCAAGCCTTCGCCGCAAGCTTTGTCTACAGGCGGCTTGGCGCCATCGGCAACCGTCACCGCAAAGCCCCTGCTGCGCAGTTCGATGGATGCCGCCAAACCCGCAGGGCCGCCACCCACGATAAATACCCTCGCGTTTGAATTCATCCCGATCCCCCAATCGTTCAGACACGCAACAGAAATTCGGATTGGGGTATTACACCCCGGCTGGCGCAACCGTCTTGGGAGGCGGCGCTTGTTTCGCTAGTATTGAAGATGCTGAAAAGGAGACCGCGGATGCACCGGCAACCGCCATTCTTGGAGCGGGCACCAGAGCGACTGCAATACAGGATTCGTAGTATGGCGCTTCGTCAGAGGAATATTAGACGCTAAGTTAGAAACTGCTTGGTTCGTTGGTGAGGACTTCTCAAATGCTCCGAAAAACAAACGCGTGGGTTTTGTTAATCGTGTTTGCTCTAATTGGGCTGAACGGATGTGCCGGAGAAACGGATCAGCAACGAAAGGATCGCGAACAGAAGATGCGCGAGGACGCGGCGAACGCTGCCGAAAAGGCGAAGCCAGCGCTTCAGGCTGCGGGAAAAGAAATCAATCAGGCCGCCGACCGGGCCGCGAGTGACGCGCGCGCTGCCGTGCAGGGAGTGAAAGAAGGATGGTCAGGAAACAAGGAACTCGTGAACCTAAATACGTCCACCGAAGCGGACGTCGAAGCACTGCCGGGAATCACGGCTCATGATGCGCATGTCATTGTTGAGCACCGGCCTTACTCGGATAAATATGACCTGGTCACGCGTCATATTCTGACGCAGGCGACGTACGATCAAATCAGCGATCGCATCACGGCAAAGTAGTCGAGGAGTTATTTGACTTGCTTAGCTGATCGTGCGGCGCGGGACGCACTCTTCCGCGGTGTCTCAGTCTTGATTCTCGCGAGGCATCCTCGCAACTGATTGCGCAATTCGTATTTTTGCCGCGACGACAACCCTGCAAACATTTCCCGCTCGATAATAGCGGCGCGGGTCACGGCCTTTTTCAGAACCTTTCCGCCCCTCACAGTAATAACCAGCCGATTCACGCGAGCGTTCGTCGGGTGCAATTTTTTAACGAGGAACCCCTCTGCTGCGAGTTTGGATACGGTCAGACTCATGTTCTGGGGGGTCACGAAAGTAAGGCGCGCAAGGTCGGCGGTGGAAAGCGAAGGGTCATGGTTCAGTTCCGCTAGGGCCGCAAGTTGCAGCAGGGTGAGATTCAGCTCCCTGGCGGTCGAAGTCATTTCACGTTCCATGGTGTGCGTGAGTTGCGACATCATGCAGGTAATGTAGTCGCGGGGATTCATGCTGAAAGCCATTTTTCGAATAGTAGCAAGGACTTGCTATTATCGCAAGTCGTTGCTACTATCCCCGTTTTGCGATGACAGTTCGAACGTTGTTTGAAAACGGACTTGAATAATTACAATTTTCACAGAATCAATCTTTCTTGGCTGGGCATCCAACCGGGATCAGCCGGTGTCCTGTTGGATTCTATTTTGCAAAACAAGACGCGATGGAAAAGTTGACGATTCAAGTGAGACACCCCTTATGACCATGTTCCGCGCTGCCCTGCGCAGCTCCGCGCCTATATTTTACGCTGCGTCTCTCTGTGTTACGAGCTGGCTGGTGGCGGGCTGCGAAAAAGCGGCCCAGCCGGCCATGCAACCTCCGGCAGTCACTGTCGTGTCAGTGGTCGAGAAAGATGTGCCAATCAATAGCGACTGGGTCGCCACCTTGGACGGATTCACAAACGCGCAGATACAGCCACAGGTATCCGGTTACTTGATCAAACAGAATTATCGCGAAGGGTCGTTCGTGCACAAGGACGAGGTGTTGTTTCAGATTGACCCTCGTCCCTTCCAAGCAGTGCTCGACCAAGCAAAGGGCCAACTGGCCCAAGCAAACGCGCAGCTCGGTTTAGCGGTGATAAATGTAAACCGCGATACGCCGGTGGCGAAGTTGCACGCGATTGCGCAGAGCCAACTCGATAACGACGTGCAGGCAAAATTGAGCGCCGAGGCGGCGGTGGAATCGGCCAAGGCGACCGTGGAGCAGGCCCAGTTGAATCTCGGATTTACCGACGTGAAATCGCTGATTGATGGCATCGCCGGGCTGGCCCAAACCCAGGTCGGCAGCCTGGTTTCGACTACTACGGTTCTAACGACGGTCTCGAAAGTCGACCCCATAAAAGTGTATTTTCCGATCAGCGAACAGGAATGGCTCCGAATCGCCGACAAGATTTCCGGCACTGTGAATTTATTCTCCAGCGAAAACCCGGTGCCACTCACGCTGACACTGGCGAACGGCAATCAATATCCTCAGAAAGGAAAAATCATCTTTGCCGATCGCCAAGTTGACTCCCAAACCGGAACCATCCGAATTGTTGGAGCCTTCCCGAATCGCGGCAACATTCTACGGCCAGGCCAATTCGGCCGAATCCAGGCAATAACGGATAACCGGAAGAACGCGCTCTTGATTCCGCAACGTGCCGTGACCGACCTGCAAGGGAACTATCAGGTTGCGGTGGTCGGCGCCGACGATAAAGTGGAAATTCGGAAAGTCACCGTTGGCGAACGCGTGGGAGAACTCTGGATCGTCAACGACGGACTGAAGGCTGGCGAGCGCGTGATTACGGAAGGCTTCCAGAAGGTCGGCCCCGGGTCTCCAGTAAAGCCCGTCATGGACACAGCTCCCAGCGGGGGCAAATAGTTCATGGCCAAGTTTTTTATCGATCGCCCCATCGTCGCTATCGTCATCGCCATTTTGATGGTGATCGTCGGCATCGTTTCGATGCTCGGCCTGCCCACGGCGCAATTTCCCAATATCGCGCCGCCCGAAATTCAGGTGCAGGCAACTTACCCGGGCGCGGACGCGGAAACTTTGGAGCAGTCGGTGGCGACGCCGATCGAACAGCAGCTGAGCGGCGTGGACAACATGAACTACATGTATTCCACGAATGCGAACAACGGCCAGACGCAAATTACCGTGGATTTCGACATAAAGACCGATCCGAACATCGATCAGGTTTTGACACAGTTGCGTGTTTCGCAAGCGACCTCACAATTGCCTCCGCAGGTGAATACCGCCGGCGTCACCGTGCAGAAGTCGTTTTCGGCGCCTTTGATGTTGATTGACCTCTATTCGCCCAACAGCACCTATGACAACGTATTTTTGGCGAACTACGGTTACATCAACCTGGTGGACGAAATCACGCGCGTGCCAGGCATCGCGAAGGTTCTCGTCTTTGGCGCGGGCCAATACGCCATGCGGGTCTGGGTGAAACCGGATAAGCTGGCGAAACTTCAGGTCACTGTTCCACAAATCATTCAGGCAATTCAGACGCAGAACACCGTGAATCCCGCGGGAAAAGTCGGCGGTGAGCCGGTTCCCCAGGGACAGCAGTTTACTTACACAGTGCGAGCTCAGGGGCGCCTGGTATCCACGGAGGAATTCGGCGAAATCATCATCCGCGCAAACCCGGATGGATCCAACCTTCGACTGAAAGATGTCGCGCGGCTTGAGCTGGGCGCGCAGACTTACGACATCGTCGGCCGCTACGATGGCAAGCCTGCTGCAATTCTGGCGATTTATCAGCTCCCAGGCGCGAATGCGGTGCAAGCTGCGGCCGGCGTGCGGAAGCAGATGGAGGTCCTAAAGAAGCGCTTCCCTGCCGACCTTGATTACAAAGTGGGCTTGGACACCACACTGGCGGTTTCCGCCGGTATCAAGGAAATCGTCAAGACTCTTTTCGAGGCTCTGCTGCTCGTCATCATCGTTGTTTACATATTCTTGCAGGGCTGGCGAGCGACGTTGATTCCCTTGCTCGCCGTACCGGTGTCGCTGATTGGCACATTCGCCGTTTTCCCGCTTCTCGGATTTTCGATCAATACGCTCTCGCTATTCGGACTCGTACTGGCTATCGGTCTGGTGGTTGACGACGCTATCGTTGTGACCGAGGCGGTTGAACATCACATCGAAGAAGGGATGTCGCCGCGCGACTCCGCAATCAAGGCGATGGAAGAAGTTTCGGGTCCGGTAGTGGCGATCGCGCTGATTCTCGTGGCGGTATTCATCCCTACGATTTTTATTCCGGGCATCACCGGGCGCTTGTACCAGCAGTTTGCGGTGACGATTGCCATCTCGGTTGTTTTCTCGGCGTTCAACGCGTTGTCGTTAAGCCCGGCTCTTTGTGCTCTGTTGTTGAAACCTAAAACTGAAAAGCATGGCCTGCTGGCCCGATTCTTCAAATGGTTCAATCGGATTTTCGGGCGTGCGACCAACGGATACGTCAGCTTCAGCGGCACATTGATCCGCAAGGCGGGTCTGAGCTTTCTCTTCCTTGCAGTCATCGCGGTTTGCGCAGGTCTTCTGGGAAAATCACTGCCGACGTCGTTCTTGCCGGATGAAGACCAGGGCTATCTGTACGTGGCTCTGGTGCTGCCGGATGCATCGTCTTTGCAACGTAGTGATGCCGCCGCAAAAAAAGTAGAAGACGTTCTGCTCAAGACTCCCGGAGTCGAAGGCGTAACGACGGTGGTGGGATTTAGCCTGCTGAGCTTTACCCAGAATACCTACAACTCATTTTTCTTTGTCACGCTCAAGGACTGGGATAAGCGCAAAGCCAAGGATGAACAATATCTCGCAATCCAGAAAAGCGTAGGTGGGGCGCTGGCTCAAATACAGGAAGGCCTTGCATTCTCATTCCAACCCCCGGCGATTCCTGGAGTCGGCTCCTCGGGTGGCGCGACGTTTGTCCTTGAAGATCGTTCCGGAAGCGGACCAGAATTTCTGGCTGCTAACGTGGATAAATTCATCGCGGCCGCACGAAAACGCCCTGAATTTGCGGCTCTGATCACTACTTATACGCCCCACGTACCGCAGGTCTATGTGGATGTGGATCGCGCGAAAGTCATGCGGCAGGCCGTGAACATCGGCGATGTGTACGCCACGCTGCAAACTTTTATGGGTGGCTACCTGGTGAATTATTTCAACCGATTCGGTCGCCAGTGGCAGGTCTATGTAGAAGCGGAAGGAGACTCGCGTACTCGAGCCAATGATGTCGGGCAGTTTTACGTCAACAGCGCCAATGGCGCGCCGGTACCGTTGAGTGCAGTGACCTCGAACAAAGGTATTACCGGCCCTGAATTCACCATGCGTTACAACGAGTATGGGTCCGCGCAAATCAACACCAGTGGCAAGCCCGGCTATAGCTCCGGACAGGTGTCCCAGGCACTGGAAGAAGTCTTTAAAGAAACGATGCCGCGGGAAATGGGTTACGACTGGATCGCCATGTCGTTTCAGGAGGCACAGGCCGCGAAGGGTGTTTCTCCTGCGGCAATTTTCGGACTGTCGCTGCTTTTCGTTTTCCTGATTCTGGCCGCGCAATATGAGAGTTGGTCGCTTCCATTCAGCGTACTGCTGGGCACGCCGATTGCAGTCTTCGGCGCCTATCTCGCGTTGCACTTGCGCAAGTTTGACAATGACGTGTATGCCCAGATTGGCCTGGTCATGTTGATCGGCCTCGCCGCTAAGAATGCGATTTTGATCGTGGAGTTTGCAAAGGATCAGTATGAGGAAGGCGGCAAGAGCATCGAGGAAGCAGCGCTGGCAGGTGCCCGTCTGCGCTTGCGCCCGATTCTGATGACAGCATTTGCGTTCATTCTGGGTTGTATTCCTTTGTGGATCGCAACCGGCTCCGGGGCGGCTGCCCGACGGATTCTAGGTACCGTGGTTATCGGTGGAATGGTTGCGGCATCCATCATCGCGATTTTTCTGATTCCGGTGACCTTCGACGTAGTCGAAAAGTTTGCAATTCGCGGAAAACCAGCTCCCGTCTCCGCGGATAAGAAGCCGGCGCCACCCGAAACGGGGGCGGTATAATGCTTCGCTCGCGATCCATCATGGTGGTTGTCGTGGCGTTCGCGATTTCCGGCTGCACCGTAGGGCCGAACTATAAACGGCCAGATGTGGACGTGCCGACCACGTACCGCGCGGCGCCGGCCGATGACACAGGATCTCCATTAGGTGAGGCGAAATGGTGGGCCGTATTTCAGGATGAGGAACTGCAGAATTTGATTCGCGTTGCACTTCAGCAGAATTTCGATTTGCGGGTTGCTGCTACGCGCGTGCTGCAGGCTCAAGCGCAACTTGGGATTACTCGCGCAGACCAATTTCCTACGTTGTCCGGAGGCGCAGCACTTAACACCAACCGTCAGGCCGCTACCACTCTGTTCCATGGATTCGAGGAGACCACCGGGCAGATCAGCCTGTCGGCCTCCTGGGAGCTGGATTTCTGGGGCAAATATCGCAGAGCCACGGAAGCGGCACGCGCGAACCTGCTCGCCAGTGAATGGGGCCGCCGTGCAGTGGTCAACACCGTAATCTCGAACGTAGCAACGGCATACTTCGAACTTCGCGCGCTCGACCTTCAACTGGAAATTTCGAAACAGACACTGACGTCAAGACAGGATTCGTTAAAGCTCGAACAAGCGTTGGAACAAAACGGTTCCACTTCGCTGGTTGACGTGCGTCAGTCCGAACAGTTGGTGTATACCGCCTCCGAAACGATCCCGAACATCGAGCGGCAGATTGAGCAAGACGAAAACCTCATCAACATTCTGCTGGGCAGAAACCCGGGGCCAGTAGACCGCGGACGCAGACTAACCGACCAGCCCCATCCCCCGTCGATTCCGCCGGGCCTGCCTTCAGCGCTGCTCGAACGGCGCCCGGACATTCAACAGGCCGAGGCGCAGCTCATCGCCGCTAACGCAGAAATCGGCGTGGCCAAGGCTGCCTTCTATCCCGATATCGCACTCACCGGAAATAGCGGTTACCAGGCCTTGGCGCTGGCCAAACTCTTTACCGGCCCATCTTCCTTCTGGACCGTCGGTCCCACGTTGACGGTGCCAATTTTTACCGCCGGAAAGCTTCGGTCAAACGTGAAACTTACCGAAGCTCAACAACAGCAGGCTTTGCTAACCTATCAGCAAACAATTCAGCAGGCGTTTCGCGATGTCTCGGATTCGCTGATCGCGTACCAGAAGAATCGCGAATTTCGCGAGCAGCAGGAATTGCTTACGGCATCGGCAGAGGATTCCGCCAAACTAGCCCAGATCCGCTACGAGGCGGGCGTGGCCAGTTACCTGGAAGTTCTGACCAACGATACAAACTTTTTTGCCGCGCAGCTCAACCTGGCGACGGCGCAACAAAATGAACTGACTGCCCTGGTTCAGGTTTACAACGCGCTGGGCGGAGGCTGGGTCCAGTAACGTCCCGCCGTTCAGTGAGTCGCGAATTTCTGCGCCCACTGCACGCGGGCCGTCATTTGCATGATCACAAAAAGCGTCAGAATCGCGCCGATGGTAATTGAGAGGCCGGTGTAGCCATCGAAAAAGAAAGCGTAGGAGAAAAGCACGAGATAGACGAATTGCGCCAATCCAGCCTGTACCACCGCAAACTTCATTCCCACCACCAGACGCAGATAACTTACGAGCAGGAACACTGAGACCGCAGAGCAGACCACAAAGGCAAGATGAATCGAAATGTGGTCCACGAGATAGGCCATCAGCAAATGAAACGAGAAAAAAGCGCACGCCATAAAGAAATAGCTCATGGGATGAAGATCCATTCCCTGCACCGTGGTCAACACGAAAATGACAAAGAAGAAAAATAACAGCGAGACCGGAGCGAAATAACTGATGCGCCCGGCCACCGGACCCGGTTGGAGCTTTTGAGGCAGGTCAATGCCAATACGGTAACCGGAGAGAAGATTGTCGTACTTCCACTCGAGGTCCCAGCCGTCTTTCTGCCTGGTCTCTTCGGTCGGTGAGAGTGCATTCTCCGAAACATTGAAAGTTTGAAAATTCGTGCGGGCATGAAGCTCGAAATTTTTCACTTCGGTGACCCCATCTCCGAAGTTATAGCTCCATCCGTCGAGCCCTTGCGAATTATAGGAAACGTTAACGGTCGCTGTTTCTCCGCCTTTCATTGGAAACACGACGTAGGCGTCACGCTTCGCGTTCTGGGCGGTGAATGGTGTTCCATTCACCGTAAAACTCAAGCCGTCATAGATCGCCTGATCGGCGGGCAGATGCAGAGTGAGTGTTACAACATGAGGCTCATGGTCAGAATTCTTGAAATCGTACACCCCGGCAAATTTCACTCCATAGGTGCTGTACCAGAGCAATCCTTTCTGACGATAGCCGATGTTCAAGTCGGCGTTGACCCGGCTGCGTTCCAAGGGAAGGACTATCCATTTCTTCTCTTGTCCGCGACGGGTCACACTCAAACCATTCTCCAGAGCCGTGACGTTTTGTTCAGTGACCTGCTCATAGCCAGCGGTGGGCGGCGCCTGATCCTGCGAGGAGCCCCACGAGGAGGTGACCCGGCCCTTCAGCTGGGAGCCCGAGGAGTAGGTGCGCATGAAAATGGTGCTGCCGAGAATAGCCCAGGCGATCGAGGTGCAGATGAAAATGAAAGCGATGGCGGCGATTCGTTTGATCATGGATGAGAAAGGCTCCTTAACAAGAAGTTGGCCGCCGCGAGTCCACATTACGCAAACTAGGTATTGTTGTCAAGTACTTTGTATGACAGAGTACATCCGGTCCGATACGCCCCATTTTGAGTTGGGAGATGTATCCGAGACACGGGACGCGCCCCCGTCTTGAATCCCCTGCGAAGGCCCCGTTCGACGTAGTTTGCCGCTCCACCCGCAAATCCTCTATAATCTTGGGGTAATTACGCATTCTGAAACGGAGTTAGCTTACTTGAATTTGCAGGGCGCCCTGACATGACGGATTTTGCTGCAAAGATTAAGAAGAAGTTACAAGATGAAATTGATGTTCTGTCGCACGAGCTGCATACCGATCTGCCCAAGGAGATCAGTGTGGCGCGGGCCCACGGCGACCTTTCCGAGAACGCTGAGTACAAGTACGCCAAGGAACGCCAGCGCTTCGTCGAAGCACGCCTGAGCCAGCTTCACAAGCGCATGGGTGACCTTTCGATGCTGAACTTGCAGAATCTGCCGAAGGACCGTGCCGCTTATGGTTCACGCCTTACAGTGCTAGACGTTGCTAAGTCCACGAAAATCGAGTACAAACTGGTGACTGTCGAAGAGGCGGATGCTGCCCAAGGGCTGATTTCAACGAGTTCTCCGATCGGTCGCGCCCTGCTGGGCAAGAAGGTCGGGGACGAAGTCCGGGTCATGACCCCTTCGGGCGCGAAGGATTACGAAGTCGTGCGGCTCTCCACGATTTACGAAGAGGAATAACGGGTGGGATTCATTTCATGCTAACCCGGACCATAGGCCGATATCTTGTTTGGCCTGTTGACCGCCTCGCCGCGCTGCTGGCACCCACGGGAATCCCTCCCAACATCATCACCTGGTCGGCACTGTTCCTGAATTTGTGGGCCGGAATACTTTTCGCTGCGGGACGTTTTGCCGCTGGTGGCGGAATGATGCTTCTCGCGGGGTTGTGCGACCTGTTGGATGGCCCGGTTGCGCGACGACAGGGGCGCGTTTCGCTGTTTGGTGCTTTCCTCGATTCGATTCTGGATCGTTACGCCGATCTAATTCTCTTTCTGGGCTTGCTGGTTTATTACTCTCACGTCAACCGATTCGGCTACGCGATTCTCGCGGGGGCGGCTATGGCTGGCGCGGTGATGGTCAGTTACGCGAAGGCTCGTGCCGAGTCGCTGGTGCCCACTTCCGAGGTTGGATTCTGGGAACGGCCGGAGCGACTGGTGCTGATGATTTTGGGAGCCCTGACGAATCGGATGGACGTCGTCCTGTGGATTCTGGCCATCGGCCCGAATATCACTGTCATTCATCGTATTCTCCGCACGTGGAAGGAAACGAAGGATGTCGATCCTTCAACGACGTCAACAAATCGGGACGAGGAACGGCCGGGTAATGTCTCCAATCTGCCTAAGCCCGCCGCTGCAGCAATGCGGAGCAGCGTAAATGCTGATGCGCATCAACGCGCGAACGTTCTCACCCGTACTGCTCGCCGCGGAAGCTAAGTCAATTGCTGGAGCGTTCGCCAGTTTGCAATCCTGATTCATACTTCCGCACACCACAGTATCGTTCAGCATTTCCCTCATCTTCTCTGCGGTATCATGATTGTGGCTCATGGGTTCAACCTTGAAACCTTCCCTAATTATTCATGGTGGAGCGTGGAATATTCCTGACGAAGCTGTCGAGGATTGCCGCGCCGGAATTCGCCGCGCACTCGAAGCGGGATGGAAAATCCTAAATACGGGCGGCCCCGCAATTGACGCCGTCCAGGCCGCCGTGTTGATTCTGGAAGACAATCCTGCATTCGATGCGGGCTTCGGATCGCATCTGAACATGGACGGCCACGTACAACTCGACGCGATCATCATGGATGGCGCTTCACTAAAGGCGGGCGCCGTGGCAGCGGTCGAGCATGTGCGCAATCCGATCTTGCTCGCGCGCGCAGTGCTGGAGAAGAGCGATCACATGATGTTGGTTGCAGCGGGCGCGGAGAAATTTGCCGCCAAACATGGTGTTCCGCTGTGCGAGCCCAGCACTCTGGTGCATGAACGTGAACGCATCGCCTGGTCGCTTTGCAAGGAAGATTCCCACGCCGCCGAAAACCATCTGGGGCATGAATCGGGCACGGTCGGCGCGGTAGCGCTCGATAACAGCGGACATTTGATCGCCGCCACGTCCACGGGTGGAACATGCTGCAAACTTCCTGGCCGGGTCGGTGATTCCCCGCTAATCGGATGCGGTTGTTACGCCGACGCTGAAGCGGGCGGAATTTCCTGCACCGGGCACGGCGAAGGGATCATGAAAATAGTAATGGCTAAAATGGCGACGGATCTTCTTCACGATCCTCGCTCGCCGGCCCCACTCCGGGAGGAAAACGAACAAACGCCCTCGTTGCCGCAAGCGGTTGCGGACGCCTGCATCCACAAGCTCGCGCTTCGTACGCACACGACGGGCGGCCTAATTCTCTTAGACCGGAACGGAATCCCAGCCGTGGCCTTTAACACTCCGCGCATGGCTTACGGGTACATCGAACCCGGCGGCGGCTTCCGCATCGCTCCGTAGTATCCCCGCCCTTTGGCCTCCAGCGGTCGTGCGGTAATATAGTCCCCTAAATCGCAATACTGGAGGAACTATGGCCATTCGAGATGCACTACTCGCTGAGTTCGACCACGAAATGATCAGCACCCGAGCTACGCTTGAACGCGTACCAGAAGGCAAAGGCGATTGGGTGCCACACCCCAAATCCATGAAGATGGGAAGACTGGCTGGGCACCTCGCTGAGCTTTCCGGTTGGGCTGCAACAATCATCGGTCAGGACTCGCTGGATTTTCGTCCTGTCGGCGCGCCTCCAATGGCGCCCATGGTGATGACGTCTCGGGCGCAAATACTCGAGGTCTTCGACAAGAAAGTGGCTGAGGCGCGCCAGCATCTCGCCGGTGCCAGCGATGAAACTCTTCTGAAGAATTGGACGCTGCTGGGCGGCGGCCAAACTATCATGACGATGCCGCGCGTCGCGTTTCTTCGCAGCTTCGTCATGAACCACGTCATTCACCACCGCGCGCAACTCGGCGTCTATTTGCGAATGAACGATGTCCCGGTTCCGTCCGTGTACGGACCTTCAGCGGACGAAGGAAAGCTGTAGGGGTTGAACCGACCAGCAAATTCACGCCTGCGTTACGTGCTTCGTCCCACGAAAGTTAACTGCTGACGGACCGAAAGAAGTCTTGAGCCTCGGGCGGGCAGGCCGAGTTCAGGGAACCGACTCAAGGAAGCTTATTTTCCCGGCGTTTCCGGAGGCGCAGGCACAGTAGGCAGTAAACTATTGGCTGCGTGCGCCGGAGTCGCTGTTTTAGGGCCTTGGCCCCGCTTATATTGGCCATTCTGGCCGACCGTACGAGCGGGACACCCGGTTCCGAAGCAGGGGCCGGTCGCTATGAGATACGAGCAGCCTGACAGGCAAGCCGCGGCCGCAGCCAAAATTGCCACAAACGCAAGCTTGTTCCGCATGCCCGCCTCCTGAGGATTCAAGACTGTCTACGCAGCAATACCACCGTTGAATTTCAGTGCTCCCATCATGTCACATCAGAATCGAAATGGCGGAAATTCGCGGCGTTCGATGCCCGAAAACACAGCAAACATTAGGCGAAACCCGCGCGGGTGGTGCTCCGCCTATGAAAATCGGGGAAGAAAGAAGCCGGTGCGACGACGATGCTCATTAAACGCGGAACCAAACTGAGCAGCCAGGAACGACTCTTCCTTCTTCGCCTTGCGGGCGAAACCGATATAAATCACCAAGACGCCGAGGAGTGCCCGATATTCGTCGACCGCGAAAGCGGTTCCCATCACTGCGATGAGAAGGCCGGTATAGATCGGGTGCCGGATGTGCGCATAGGGACCCGATCGAATAAGCTGATGACCCTCTTTTATTTGCACTTCCCCGCTCCACTCCTTTCCGATTGTGATCCGGGCCCATATGGCGAACAGCACGCCGGCCAGCGTGAGCCACGCTCCGAGCCAACCGATCCACTGCCGTTCAGGAACGAAGCTGTGGTTCAGCCAATTCAGATACGATGGCGCCGAATCGTACAAAAGCACAAAACCAACAGCCATAAATAGGATGTGACTGAGTCGTTCCAGTGAGCCTTCGGTTCGCGACGCAGGTTTCGATCCAAAGGCAGCAATCAACCAGAACGTCGAAAATAGAAGCCACGCCCCATCAATCAGAGAGCGAGGGGACCAATACAGCCATGCGGGGCCTACCAACGAAAATCGCCAGACGAACCAAAACAGATCCAGGGCCACGCGAAGGTGAAGAACAATCTCGTATGTGACGTAACTCATTGGGTTTTATCCGTACTTCTCGCAGGTTTTCGCCTGGACCGGCTGGGTAGGTGGCGCAACCGTTCGATCCAAGCCAATTCGCTTTTGATTTGTTGTTGAATAAAACGAACCACCTCGGCTCCGTAATCACCGAGATCCATTTCCCTCTGGAGCGGTCCAAAACGCTCAGCCCGATGCAACAAGTAGGCCTTGCGCTTCTCGAGAATTTCGTTGCGAGCCGGCGCAGCGATGGTGGAGAAAAAGCCTACGCGAATACGAAATTCCTCCGCCGACTCGATAGCTCCCTCGCCAAAATCGCAAACCTGATCCACGATTGATTTCCGTCCGGCGGGCGTGAGTGAATAGACGTGCCGCACCTGACCTCTTTTTCCGGCCGTTTTTCTTCGGGTTACCCAACCGTTGTCCACAAAGCGGCGCAGCGACGGGTAGATGAGATTGTTGTGCATGTCCGTCTGTCCGGAGATTAAGCCCGCCTGCTTCTTGAGGGCGTAGCCGTGCTTGGGGCCTTCCAGCAAGGCAGCGAGTATCAATAGGTCATTCATGACTATGTCAGTCTTATACTAATGATGAATACTGTCAAGCTCAATGTTATGAACTCCGCGCTCTTCTCGAGTCTTCGCCATGGAAAGCTCAGGAGAAAAACAACGAAATACGGGGTGCACGTTCCTAATGTAGGCTCTCCAATTTGGCGCTTGCAGTTCCCTCTTGGCTTGCGGCAAGCTGAGGCTCATGAAAAATTCAAAGAAAGTTCAACGGCTTGCGGATGCGACGGTCGCGATTCACGCCGGACAAGAGAAATTCCAGGTGAGCGGATCGGTAGGAACGACGATTTCGCGCACCGCGACCTTTACATTCGCCAATACCGAAGAGCTGAAGCAATGGGCGGACGGAAAAAGTTCGGCCTACATTTACACCCGTTACGGCAATCCGACGTTGGCTGTCGCGGAAGAAAAAATTGCGCGACTGGAAGGCACGGAAGCTGCCGTCGTCACGGCTTCCGGAATGGCGGCAATTTCAAGCGCGCTGCTCTCGGTATTGAAGGCTGGAGACGAAGTGATTGCGACGCGGGCGTTGTACGGTGGCACCTATCGCCTGATGCGCGACATTTTCCCGCGAATGGGCATCACGGTGCGCCATGTTGACACCGACCTGGCGGGAATCGAGCGGCTGGTCAACCCGCGCACCAAGGCTCTTTACATCGAAACGCCGACCAATCCTTCCCTGCGATTAGTGGATCTACGAAAAGCCGCAGCATTCGCCAAAGAATGGGATCTGATTTCGCTGATTGATAACACCTTCGCGAGCCCGATTCTGCAGAAGCCGCTCGAATTTGGATTCGATATCGTACTGCACAGCGCTACGAAATATCTAGCGGGCCACTCCGATGTGATTGCCGGAGCCGCCGCCGGCCGCAACAGCCTGATTCACAAAATTCGCGAAATGGTGATCTATTTGGGCGGTTCAATGGATCCGGAGGCCGCGTTCCTGCTGATTCGGGGGATGAAAACCCTGGAAATGCGGGTGAAGACTCAATGCGCGACCGCGATGACTGTGGCCAAATACTTGGCGAAGCATCCGAAAGTGGCGCGTGTCCATTTTCCCGGGCTGCCGTCGCATCCGGATCACAAGCTCGCCAAAAAGCAGATGAAGGGATTTGGAGCCATGCTCGCGTTTGATATGAAGGGCGGGCTGCCCGCGGCGCGGCGTTTCTGCGATCGCACGCGTGTGTTTCTGCTGGCGGCGAGTCTCGGCAGCGTCGAGTCTCTAGTGCTGCTGCCCATGTACTCATCGCACTACCGCATGTCAGAAAAAGAGTTGCGCGCCGCCGGCGTCGCGCCCGGCACAGTACGTGTCTCCCTAGGCCTGGAATCCCCCGCCGACCTCATCGAAGACATTCGCCAAGCTCTGGCCTAAGCAACGCCAATAGTTTCCGGAGTTCAGCTAAAAGAAAAGCCCTTGGAGCTTTTCAGCTCCAAGGGCCACCTTAGAATAATCTATCCGATTGAGTTAGAAGTCGTACCTCAACCAGAATTTAATGGTCCTGCCACCGTTGGTGGTTGCGGCCAAATTATCGTAGTTTTGGTCGAGCAGGTTATAGCTCGGCGTAAACAGATTGGCGTGGTTAAAGGCGTTGAAGAATTCCGTCCGAAAAGTAAGCGACTGATGTTCGAGCCTGCCAATCGGAAGCGGGAAGGTGCGCTGGATACTGGTGTCGAAGTACCACTGACCAGGTCCGTACACGGAGTTGCGCCCGGCGTTGCCGAAGCCTGAAGCTGGGATGATGAACCGGAATGCGCTGGCTGGCTCTGCTGTGCAGGGTCCCGGGTTTCCGAAGAAACAAGTGCTCAGCGGAAAGAACGTTCCCGGCGCAGAGAGGCCAAGCTGTGAGCCATCAATACCCGTAGCCGTAATCGGCTGGTTCGGATTGCCGACGTTCGGACGCGCGCTCGGGTGCGTGGTCCCGGCAATATCGAAACCATCGAACGGCGTATCAGGCGAGCCGCTATCGAATGTTGCAATTCCGGACCACTGCCAGCGATCCGTCAATGCCTTGAGAAGCCAATTCTGCCTTGAGTAAGGCATGGCCCAGACGTAGGAAATTACACCGCGATGGCGGCGATCGAAGATCGACGGACCGTAATCGCCTAGCTGGTTCTGCAGGTTTTGCGCAAAGGACGTCAGGCCGCTGGTGCTATTGACAAATACTTCCGACGAATCGTCCAGGAACTTTGAAAAGGTGTAAGAACCACGAATCGTGAGAGAAGTGTTCACCCGGCGTTCCACTTCAAGTTGTGCGGCATTGTAGGTCGATACGCCTTCATTGCCGCGAATCTCAACCTCTGAAAAATTGGGGTTTGCGTGAATTGCGTTGCCCGACGCATCGAATCCAATGCCGCCGTTCAGGTCCTGGTTGGTAAAAAGCCGTTGCGCGTAGGTTCCGACATAAGACGCGGTCACGATGAACTTACCGGGAAGTTCTCGCTGTACGTCCAAGTTGAACTGCTGCGTGAGCGGATTCTTCAGGTTGCTCGGGATAGTTTGGATGACGTTAAGTGGGCTCGGTGATGCGGAGAGCGCCGCAAAGGCGGCCATGGCGTTCGCTTGTCCCCGATCTGCCGTGCTTCCACCAAAGATCGTCGGAGCTGAAGCGTTCGGCGAGGCAGCAGCAGTATTATCTACGATGTTGGTAAACAAGCCGTCGTAGAAGATCCCGTAGCCAGCGCGCAAGACCGTCTTCTGGTCTCCAAAGAATCGCCGACCCCACTTCGGTGTGTAGGCGAACCCAAGCCTTGGGCCAAAGTTGTGAGTCGCCGGCTGCTGTCTGAAGCCGAAGGAATCAGGGAATGTGGCACCCGGAATCCCGAAGACTGCTATACGCGAATCGAGCGCAGGAAACTGCACTGAGTTGCCAACCGTTCCCCAATACTCATAACGCAGGCCGAAGGTCAACGTAAGGTTGTCCTTTACGCGGAAAGTGTCTTGAACGTAAGGCGCATAGATCGTCGCATTTGGCGTAATCGTTGGATTGCCAAACGCTCTACTAATAGTGCCCGGGGTTCCTCCCGTAAAGTCGTCCACAAAATTGCCGAGAGACGTAAAGCCTCCGCCCAACGCATATTCGATCGATCCCCGATTGTTGAACGGAATCTGGTCCGTTACCGCGAGGAAGGTAATATCCGCTCCGATCTTAATCGTGTGCCGTCCGTGGTTAATGCTCAGAGCATCCTGCGCCTGCTCGATGTTGTGAGCGCGACCCTGCGGTTCGCCGGACACATTGCCAAAGCTGGGATAGGCCGAGTCCGGCCCAAAAGAGATCTGCGGAATGTTTCCGAGCGGCCCGGCGACGGACGCCGGAAGAGGTATAAACGCGAAGCCGATGTTGGTATAGGAGAATCGGAACTCGTTCACCATCGTGCTGGAGAACGTATGAGTCCAACCTCCGCGAAACACGTTGGTCGTTCCGCTCTGACCGGTATCGAATTGCGGCAGCGTAAATGGATTGTTGAAAAAGTCCGGCGAGAGGAAATTCGTGGAGCGGATAAAGCTCGCCGTCAGAACATCATTCGGGCTGGTGTGGTAGTCCAGACGTATGTTGTAGTTCGTGTCGTGGCCTTCCTCGGACACGTTGCTTCTTTGAAAAAAACCACTTTGTATACACGGTCGTCCACTGCCCAAGGCAATACAGTTCGGCGCATTATTCGGTTGATTTGTTACCTTGCCCGTGCCATCCGGGTTTTCCGGCGCCGTTAGGCCGCCCAGCGCCTGCAACAGCAAGCTGACATTCGGATTCGGCAGAAGCGTTTGCAGCGCAGTAACGCCAGCTGCCGTGGGCAAGGTCAAGGTCGAACCTTGCGCCAATTGTGCGGTCGGATCCCATTGTATCGTTCCGAAAACGAAGAGTTTATCCTTTACGATCGGACCGCCGACATCAAATCCAAACGTATTCTCATTAAAGCGTGGATTGGTTGTTTGGCCCACGAATTTGGCCTGGGAAGGGATGGTGGCGAAGGCGGAGTTCTGATTGACTTCCCAGGCTTGGCCGTGCCAGGTATTCGTGCCGCTCTTGTAGATGTAGTTGGAAACCGAGCCGCCGCCCCGGCCGTACTCGGCGCCATAAGAGTTCGTAAGAACGGTGAATTCCTGAATCGCGCCCAAGTTTGTGGGCTGGTAGGCCTGGCCTGAAATGCTGTAGTCGTTGTTATCTTGGCCGTCGATCAGGAAGTTGTTGGCACGAGGACGCGTGCCGTTGACCGAAAACCCGATTCCGTTGGTGAAACTGGCGTTACTGGGCGGGTCTTGCACGCCGGGCAAGGTCAAGGCGAGTTCTGCCGGATTGAAGCTACCGTATGGGAGACTTTCTATTTCATGTGTACTCAGGCTTTCGCCGAGCTGACCCGACTGCGTGTCGATCGTCTGCGCGGCTGTGGCCTCAACAACCACCGTCTTCTGTATTTGCCCTACCTCGAGACGTCCATCAATGGTGGTGGTGACCGAGCCTCTCATGATCACGTCGCTGACCTGCAACTCGGCGAATCCCGCAGCCGTGAACGTCACGGTATACGTGCCGGGCTGGAGGCTCTCCAGGCGATAGGTGCCTACTGAGTCGGTTTTGGTGGTGTGTACTTCACCGAACTCCGGGCTTACAGCCTTCACATCCGCCGAGGGCACGGCCGAACCGGAGGCATCCGTAACGGTTCCAACCAGGGTGCCGTTGCTGCTCTGCGCATGCAGCAGAATCGGCAAGGAAAACAGAGCCAGAATTACCACCGCAAACCTCAAAAACACGAACTTTGCTGATGTGTTCATTCTTCCTCCAAAGTCTCGATAACCGCACGCTAAGTTCAAAAAACTCTTTGAAAATTCCGTTCATCATTCCACAACGTCTGAGCTTCATCGGCCACGCGCGACAATCGAAGCGCAGCCCGACAGCGACTTGGACCGAATCTCGTCAGGGCACACCACACCCGTCCGTTTTTTTTCGTCTTCAAATTCAGATGAATTGACGCCGCGCCGACGGGAGTCGCCACGGCGTTGCAAGCACTAGCGTGGCCATTTGCAGTTGATATTCCAATCTGCAAAAAGTTTTAAAAATATGTATTGCACAGAATCGAAAGGGGATAAATCATGCGTGGACATCCGTAAATCAATCGGTCGGGTATGAGATATTCCACTTTACATATGCTGTTATCTAAAATTCATATCTCCGATAAATATTATTTATTCGACGATCTACCTTAGCGCTCAAATCGCAACGCTGGGACTCGGAGCACGCGAAGCGCAAAGATGGCTGAAGGGTGGTTATTGGGTAGCCTTGCCGCGAACGGCAGCGGGCCGAGCTATTGGAGGTGTGTGCGTTCTTTGGCAATGGCAAGTAAAGTCAGTCCCATTGACCATCGTCATAGCAAACTCGTAAGATTTTCGTTGCGTCGGAGGCTGTGCGACAGATTGGATTGCCAGGGGTTTGTGGATTCGACAGGCTGGGCCAGCCTCCTGGTTGCGGTTCCACACGTTGGCAACGTATAAGGGTGTAACGGCTGGGCTCGGCGTCTAAGGATAAGCGGACCATATTATGAAGACCAGGCTTGCATTTTTGGCGGGCGTCGCCGTTTGCGGAGTCTTAACCGCAGGTTGCGACGAATCGATATCGTCAAAACAGGCAAAGGTACGGCCGCCGGCGGCTACGCCGACTGCGACGCTGGATAGCACGCGTGAGCCTCTGCCCCTCCCAGCACAACTGCAGCCCTTGTCGGTACTGTACGACAGGCGCCCCGCGATCGACATTCTGGTGGAGAAAGTCCAAGTAAGCTTCAACATGGCTGAAAAGGAATACAAAGCCGGAGAGTTTGAAAAGGCTCGCGCGGATTACGATCGCGCCGTCGCCCTGATCGTGGCCAGCGGATATCAGTCCGACTCCGATCCGCGGCTTTCCGATTTGCTCGATCAGATTGGCGAGACGCTGCATTCTTACGATGTGAACGCGCGACAAAACGCGGGAGATGAAGAAGAAAATCCGAGCATGCCCGCGCCGATCGACGAGCTCACGGACATGACCCTGCCGGCCGGCGACCCGCGCCTGGCGGCGCTGGTGGAAAAAGAACTGATGCACGTTCAGCACGACCTTCCACTGACCGTAAACGCTTCGGTGCTGCAGTATTTGAGTTATTTCTCGACCACCAAGGGCCGCGCGACCGTGGCGCATGGACTCGACCGCTCCGGCCGCTACAATGAAATGGTGCGCCGGGTACTGAAAGAAGAGGGCGTGCCGCAGGATCTGATGTATCTGGCCCAAGCTGAATCGGCATTTCAACCCACGGCGGTCTCGAAAGCAGGAGCGCGTGGATTGTGGCAGTTCATGCCGTTTCGCGGTGAAGAGTATGACCTGGACCGCACGTTTTGGGTGGATGAGCGCAGCGATCCGGAAAAAGCGACTCGCGCCGCCGCCCGGCACATGCGGGACTTATACGACATGTTCGGCGACTGGTATCTGGTCATGGCGGCCTATAACGCGGGACCGATGAACGTGGTGAAAGCGGTGGAGCGCACCGGCTACGCGGATTTTTGGGAATTGTCGCGGCTGCATGCATTGCCCAAACAAACTCAGAATTACGTTCCGATCATTATCGCGCTGGCCCTGGTCGGAAAGGATCCGGTGCTGTACGGCGTCGAAGTGGCGCCCGAAAAACCCGCAGCCATGGATGTGATTTACCCCAAACATTCGATTGATCTGCATCTTGTGGCGGACGCCACCGGCGCGGATATTGATGATCTGCGGCAGATGAATCCGGAACTGCTGCGCAATGTCACCCCCAACGATGCGAATTTTGAACTGAAGTTGCCGGCTGGTTATGGCGAAAAATTCCAGGATGCAATCGGCCAGGTTCCCCAGGACAAGTGGACCAGCTGGCGTTTGCACAAGGTCGAGGGCGGTGAAACGCTTTCGGACATTGCGCGGCATTATCGCGTGACGGTTCCGGCTATCGAGCTGGCCAACCATTTGGAATCGCACGCGACCGTGCCGCCAGGGTTTATGCTGAATATTCCCGCAGCGCCGCCGATCGTTCGTCTGGTGCATTACCGGGTAATGCGCGGCGATACGCTGGAAGGAATCGCGGAACGATTCGACGTGACGGTTTCAGAATTGAAACGCTGGAATAATATTCGCGGGTCCAGCGTGCCACGCGGCTCGCGTTTGAGGATCTATGCGGGCGGTTCACCGGACGATTCGTCGCGATCAAAATCGAAGTCCGCGCAGGCCGAACCGGGGCACAGCGCCGCGCGCAGCGTCTCGCTGAGCAGCGACGAATCTTCGGCCGAACATCAACACCGCGTGAAGCAGGGCGAAACGCTCTATTCCATCGCCCACGCCTACAAAACGACCGTGGATAGCCTGAAGCAAGCGAATCCCTTCCTCGAGGAACGCCCGATTCAGCCGGGCGACGTGCTGGCTATTCGACGCTAAGGCCTGCCCGACCGTGTGATAACTCCAATAAAATCAGCGTATTAATGGCTTGAAAATAATTTCCCAGCCACGCTCCGAAACGCGATTACCACCTTTTCCTCCCTGCGATGGGCGCATTTTTTGTCCTTGCACCTTGACAAACTTCCGGCCATCCGTTTAGATGCGCGTGAGGGGCCAGAGCGCATTCCTATTCGCCCGAGACGACGGAGGAGCAATGTTCTACGCAAAGATGAATGACGATGAAGACGACGAGCTGCCCCATTTCGAAGCTGAGGACGATGAGGAAGGGGCGGAGCGCCCGCACGTCGACATTGTGGAGGACGTCGAAGAGGTCGTGATCGACGAAGAACCAGACGAAGACGGCGATGAAGAAGAGAGGCCTGCGGCGGCCGTTCGCAAATCGGCGCCCGTAGCAAAGGCCAAAAAGGCAAAGGCGCCCAAGAAAGCAAAAAAACCTGCGGCGAAGAAATCGAAAGCCAAATCGAAGAAGAAAGCCCCTGCAAGAAAGGCGAAGTCCAAGAAGACGGCCAAGCGCAGGCGGTAGCCGTTAACGTTCATTGTGAAACCGGCCGCGGATCCAAATGAGTAACTTGGTCCGCGGCCGAGTTGTTTTCGCTTCGGATTCCTCTTTGAAGCTTTGGATCTCTGCAGCGTGACCTTGAGATGTTCCGTTCGCGAACATCCCCCGACAAACACGACCTCACGGTTCCCATTTAGCGGTTACTAACGTGGCAATCTGAGAATCTTCTTGTTGCTATCCCCTGGTTCAGGCCGTTAGCATACGCGCGATATGGTTCTAGCCATTGAGCAGGTAAGAAGAATGCGCGGCGGGGCGCAGTCGCATCTGATGCGCTGCTCTGATAACGGATACTACGTAGTGAAATTTCAGAACAACCCGCAAGGACTGCGAATACTGGCTAACGAATTGCTGGGTACACGATTGGCGGCGCGACTGGGATTACGTGTACCGGAAGCAGACATTGTGGATGTGCGCGAAGAATTGATCGCGAACACCGAAGATATGGTGATGCAGCTGGGGCGCGGGCGCGCGCCCTGCAAAGCTGGCAAACAATTCGGTTCGCGTTATCCAGGCAAGCCCGCGGAAACGGCGGTGTACGATTTTCTTCCGGACGAGCAATTGCGGGAACTCTCGAATCTTGCTGATTTCCTCGGAATGCTGGTCTTCGATAAATGGACCTGCAACACCAACGGCCGCCAGGCTATCTTTTTTCGTGACGGCGCCGCAACACAATACTCCGCGCAAATGATTGACAATGGCTTCTGCTTCAACGCTGGTGAATGGAATTTTCCAGACGCACCTCTGCGCGGGCTGTATGCGCGGCATCGTGTGTATGAATCGGTGAGCGGGGTAGCTTCGTTCGGCCCGTGGATCAATCGAGTGGAAAAGATCACTGAAAGCGTGCTGGAGGAAATTTACAGCGAAATCCCGCCCGAATGGTATTCGCTGGATGCGGACGCCATTGAAAAAATGCTGGAGCAACTACTAAGGCGCCGCAGCCTGGTCCGCGACTTAATTGTCATGGCCTGGAAATCCTCGGCGCAGCCTTTTCCCAACTGGAAGTGACCTATGCCGCTCGAAGCAAATAACGACGCACCGCAGCAAGCTGAGCCGAAGAGCATGTTCCGGTACCGCATCCTCCGTTACGTTCCTAATAGTGCCCGCGATGAGTGGGTGAACATCGGCGTGCTGCTCGAGGAAGTTCACGGTACGCGCCGCGTCATGCGGCTGATCCAGGATAAAGCCGAACTCGCTCGAGTGCGCCGAATCCATCCGGACATCGACGAAGAACTATTACAAACTCTACCCCACGAGTTCGAGGCCCGCTTGCGGGGAGCGAATAGCGAAGTCTCGGTATTTCTCGAGAAGCTCGAGCAGAATCTGTCGAACCTGCTTCAGTTCAGCCCGCAGAAAGGAGTCTTTGCGGATAACTTCGACGCGGAACTCGACCGTCTCTACTACGTGCAGGTGAGTCCGCCGTTGCGTAAAAAGGGAAGAAATCTGCAATCCGGGCGGGATTTCATGCGCGTGAAGCTTAACGATGTGTTCCGCCGGCACCGACTCCTCGAGAAACTGGTCCAGAACGTGCCCATCGAAGGTTTTACGCACCCAGGCGACCCTATGAGGCTCGACTATGGCTACCAGAATGGAGCTCGGGGCTTCATCCACACGGTTTCGCTGCGCCGGGATGTTGGGCAGGCAAAAATTCTGGCCTACACGGCTGAATGCATTCACGCCAGAGATGCTGAAGCGAAAATCACCGCCATCACGGAAGAGGAAATCACGGCCAGCAACCGGAATCATGGCTTTGTCGAAGAACTTTTCGCGACCCAGGAAATCGTCATTATTCCGATGAACCGCGTGGAAGGATTCGCGGAGAAGTTACGATTGAGCCTGCACTGACGATGCCAATCCGCCGAGACGCGAGGTGAACGGAACACTGGTGAATTACGGGTCGATTCTCCCCCAGGACGGCAGGTTTCTTCTCTCGCCCGTTAGCACTTCCGCAGCCCACTTTCCCAGATAGGACGAGAGCGCCACGCCATGTCCGGCGTAGGCCCCGGCCACAATGGCATTCTTCTTGCCGCAGCTCCGCGGATGCCAGTCGAAGACCGGCTTCCACGAATCGCGAAACAAAATTGGGCCACCCCAACGGTGCGTGAACTTTATCTTCGCGAGCGCGGGATGCAGTTGCTGAACCCGCTGTTCGAGTCGGGTAAAGAGACCCGAGGGTTCCGCATCGGTGATATCAACCTGGTCCAGATCGTCCGAGTCGGGCGAATTCACCAAGCCCGCGCCCCACACGATCGAACGGTCTTTGCGCGCGCGGCCCCAGAGATACGGAAAATCCGTGGTATAGAAAGGCTTGCGCTTCCCAAGGCCGATCTCTTCGAGTTGTTTTTCACTGATTGGCGCACTGAGCACGGCGAGCGTTAGACGCGGATGCATGCCGTTCCTCAGACCAGAATTCCGGAGCGAAAGCGCGTTGGTCGCAAGAATCACTTTGCCCGCGGCTACTTTGGCGCGTTGCCGGCCGCTGATCGCAACTTCGATCTCCGGAATTGACTGCCAGTTAATGCTGAGGACGCGGTGATTTTCGAGGATCTGGGCTTCTTCTCGATCAGCGGCATGCGCGAGGCCGCTCACCAGCTTTCCGGGATCGAGAGTGCCCCCTGGAACTTCGTTCACGACCTGCAATGTCCCGGAATCCTGCCACTCGATTGGCGAGCGAGTCCTGGCCGGATGGCCTTCGCTCTTCCGGGCGATCTCCCAGGCACCTCGGAGGTCGAGGTCGCAATTTATCTTCAGCGTTTCCAGAGTATGGCGCAGGCCGGTGAGCACGTCGCCCAAACCGGGTTGCTTTCCCGCGGCAGTCTCCGCCAGCGCCATACCGCCCGTGCGACCGCTAGCACCTGCGCCAACGTGGCTCGCTTCGAGCAGCACTACTGATTGTTGGGGAGAAAGACGTCGAAGCCAGGCCGCAGCCGCCAGGCCGGTGAACCCGCCGCCAATGACCACGAAATCCGCAGCACGCGGCAATTCCCTCTTGGGACTTTTGGGGTTGAAATGAACTGCCCAGGGCGGCTCGCCCCAAGATTGACGAGATTTCTTTTGAGACATGGGGAATTTTTTCTTTGGGACTCGCGACGTTGGGCAACGGCACAGCGAGCGAAAATGCGTTGGCTCGCCGCACACGAATGCGCACCATTTCAAGCAGCAAACGACGGCCGCCGGACTACATCAGGCTTTCGGTCCAGTTTTCTAGAGTGTGCTTGATCTTGGCCATGAATTGGTGCGCCGTGGCGCCGTCCACCACTCGATGATCGTAAGAAAGCGTGAGATACACCATGGAGCGGATGGCGATGGCGTCGTCCACAACAACAGGACGCTTCTCGATGGTGCCAAGGCCCAGGATAGCGACGTTCGGCTGGTTGATGACCGGCAAACCGAACAGGCCACCAAAGACCCCCGGATTGGTGATGGCAAAGGTACCTTCCGCGACCTCGTCCGGTTTCAGTTTCTTGGCGCGCGCGCGTTCGGCTAGGTCATTCATGGAACGCGCAATGCCCAGGAAGTTCTTCTCTTCGGCATTCTTGATGACTGGGACGATCAGGCCCCAGTCGAGCGCTACGGCGATGCCGATGTTGCACTCCTTGTGCAGGATGATATTCGTGCCGTCGACGGACGAGTTCACCGTGGGAAAGGCGCGCAACGCCTCCACGGCGGCGCGCACAAAAAACGGCATAAAAGTCAGCTTGGTGCCAGACGCTTCTTCGAATTTTCCCTTCATCTTGGCGCGCAGGGCCGCGATACCGGTGACGTTCACTTCATCCACGGAATAGACGTGCGGTGAAACATGCTTGGAGAGAACCATGTGTTCGGCGATGCGCTGGCGCATCACGGACATCGGCTGCACTTCGTAGTGCCCGAAGTACATCTTTTCGCGCGGAACGGCGTTCTCCAGAACCGCGGAAGCAGAAGCGCCTCCGGTGGCGGGCGGAGGAGCGGATGGACGCGAATGTTGCGGTGGCGCCGAAGGCGTGCTGGCACCCGCCCGCGGCGGAGAGCCTGTACCGGATTCGACAGCGCCTAGAATGTCCTGCTTGCTGACCCGGCCTCCGGCTCCGGTGCCCGGAACCTGCGACACATCAATATTATTTTCGCGCGCGATTTTGCGCACCAGCGGCGAGCTGCGGACTCTTTCTCCTGAAGCGGAAATGGCCGGGGACGGTGCGGCGGCCGGCACCGAAACGGATGCCGGGGCAGGTGGCTTTGCGGCAGCTGGCGCCGCGGGTGCCGGCTTGGCACCCTCGGGCTTAGCCGGGGCAGACGAGGCAGTGCCGGCGCCATCGGCATCAATGACGGCCACGATGGTCTGAATGGGAACGGTCTGTCCTTCGGTGACCTTAATCTCTTTCAGCACGCCGGCCGAGGGCGAGGGAATTTCCGCGTCTACTTTGTCGGTGGAAATTTCGAAGAGCGGCTCATCGCGTTCGATTTTGTCGCCGGCCTTCTTCAACCATTTCGTGATGGTGCCTTCGAAGATACTCTCGCCCATCTGGGGCATGATGACGTCAACAGCCATGGTCCTCTCCTCGAACTACGAATTCTATAACCCGGGCATGCGTTGAAAGCACGCCAGCCATTCTCGATATGCTAGGCTTGCTGTAGGCACTCTTCGTGCCACACTCCGGGAATTCCTTCCAAAGTATAAATCTCGTCGCCGCCGGTGAAGAAATTCACTTCCTTCACTTTGGCGGTGCGGCCGGCAAATTCCACCTGCTCCGGCTCGAGATCATGGTGGTATTGGCCCGCCTCGAGAAAATCCTCAAGGAACGCGCGGTCCGCGATGCGGACTTCGCTGCCCACTTCAAATTCCGCTTTATTGATGCCTTTGGTCTTTCCCATCGTTGAACCTGCCTTGGTTTCCTCAGTATTTTGCGAGGTTGCGCGCGGCCGCAACCACTTTTGCCGTGTTCGGTAGAAAATGTTCCTCGAGCGGCGGGGAATATGGAACGGGCGTGTCGAGAGCCGTCACCCGTTCGATCGGCCCATCCAAATCCTCGAACGCGTTTTCGCAGACGATCGCCGCGATTTCTCCGGCGATGCCGCCCGTGCGCGTGTCTTCGTGAACGATCAACAGTTTGTTGGTTTTCTTCACCGAAGCCAAAATGGTTTCCTTATCGAGCGGCAGAAGGGTTCGCAGATCGATCACTTCCGCCTCGATGCCTTCCTTCGCCAATTCCTCGGCAGCTTCCATCGCGGTATGAACCATGGCCGCATAGCTGATGATGGTGAGAGCGCGCCCCTCGCGCCGCACCGCCGCCTTACCGATGGGTACCAGGTAGTCACCCGACGGCATTTCTTCCTTAAGCCGGCGATACAAGAATTTGTGCTCGAAAAACAGCACGGGATTGTTGTCGCGAATCGCGGACTTCAGTAATCCCTTGGCATCCGAGGGCGTGGAAGGATAAATCACTTTCAGTCCCGGTGTGTGCACGAAATACATTTCGGGGTTCGCGGAATGAAACGGCCCCCCGTGCACTCCGCCGCCCGAGGGACCACGAATAACGATCGGCACCGGAGCGTCCCAGAGGTAATGCGATTTCGCCACGAAGTTCGTAACCTGATTGAAGCAGCAGGCGATGAAATCAATGAACTGCATTTCGCACACCGGACGCAGGCCGAGAAAACTCATACCGCAAGCCGCGCCGATAATCGCCGTTTCGGCGATGGGTGTCTCAATAACTCGCTCGCGGCCAAATTTCGCCAGCATGCCGTCGGTTACCTTAAATGCTCCGCCGTACACCCCGATATCTTCACCGATGGCGACAACGGAGGCATCGCGTTCCATTTCTTCGACCATGGCCTGGCGGATCGCTTCGACCATGGTGATGGCGCCGGGTTTGGGAATCGCTGTGGTTGCCACGATTAGCGCCTCCCCGACTTATCTTGGGGGCCTTTTGAAAAGTTCTTGCCCGGAGGATTTTTGGCGAATGATTTGTTCTGCCCGCCCTTATTGAATGATTTTTCCGGTGAGCCCTTGCGGAACGATTTGTTCTGGGCGCCGCGGCCATAGGATTTATTCTGTGGATTGTCCGGGCTTTCGCGGAAGGCCTTGTCTTTCGGCCCGCGGCCGAAAGGAATTCGCGGCTCAACAGGTTCAGCCACTTCAGCTTGGGCGGCGGGTTGAGGCGCCTGACGTTGTCCCGGCACATTCACGAAACTTTGAGCAGGCAAACCTGAACCGGCGCGAGGGATTGCATTTGATTTAGCGCCATTCCCGCCGGACCCGGCGACTTCCTTCGCCGTGGGAATTTCTCCCAGCCGTCCCAGATCTTCCAGTTTCCATCCGGGATCGAAACTGGATTTGGGCGGCATCACCTCGGTCTTGGCGCGCTTCCAGTCCGCTTCGATTTTGTGGCAGCGCTCATCGCAATACACGCCTTCTTCAGCGAACTCCGGTGGAGGCATCGGTGAATCCTCGGCAAATTTCTGCTCGACATCCAGTTCACGCTCGATACGCGCGTCGATTTCCGATTTCGTTTTCTCGTCCCAGATTTTATTTTCGGTGAGGTATTTCTCGTAAAGCAAGATGGGATCGCGGGCCTTCCAATATTCGAACATTTCCTTGGGTACGTATTCCGCGGGATCGTGCTGCGCGTGGCCGCGCATGCGCATCGTTTTCACTTCGATCAGATGAGGTCCGCGGCCGGCGCGGCACTCGCTCACCGCATTCTTGGTGGCGCTGTAGACCTCGACCACGTTGTTACCATCAACGATCGTGTTGGCAATCCCGTAGGCCACCGCACGGTCCGCGAGATTTTTCACCGGTACCTGGCGCGAAACGGGGGTGGAATAGGCCCATTGATTATTTTCAACGATGAGTACGAATGGCGCTTTTTGCGCGGCCGCGAGGCCGAGGCCCTCGTGAAATGCGCCGGTGGAGCTGCCACCATCGCCGATCCAGGTGAGCGCAACAATATTTTGGCCCAAATAGCGTCCAGCCATCGCGACGCCGGTCATAACTGGAATCAAATCACCCAGCATGGAAATGGGTGAAACGATATGACGGACTTTCAAGTCACCAAAATGACTGGTGCCGTCTTTGCCTTTTGTCGGTGAAGTGTATTTCGCCATATGCTGCGTGAAGATGTCCCTCGGTGGAACTCCCTTCACCAGCAGCGCACCGATGTTGCGAATCATGGGCGCGATCCAGTCGCGCTTCTCCAGCGCGAAACACGTTCCGACCGACACCGCCTCCTGGCCCAGGCTCGAATACAAACCGCCCACAATTTTGTTCTGTCGGAACAGACGTACCATGCGCTCTTCAAGTTGGCGATTGAGCTGCATGTAGTAATACAGATCGAGGTATTGTTCCCGCTTTAGCGGCTCACTCATTCCTCGCTCCCTTTCGCTGATGGCTTCGACTTTAGTCGCCACTCGCGACTCCTGTTGCGGAACACTCCATCTCACTGAGACCGGCGGCTGCAAGAATCCGGACTGACCCTACTGGTGACCCAGTAGAAATGGCCTCAAACAATTCGGCTTGCGACATGGAAATCATCTCCCTCTCGAAAACCTCGCCAAAATGGTCGGAGATTTTAGGCTTCACTTCGTCTAACGGTACAGCGCGTTCCAACAGACGTTCCAACGACGTAGCTCGTTTCCCGGGAATTCCGCAAGGGACGATCAGATCGAAGTAGCGCAGGTCCGTGGATACATTGTACGCGAAGCCGTGCGATGTCACCCAGCGGCTCAGGTGCACGCCAATCGCACCCAGTTTTTCTTCCTCGCCGGAACCGGTCTCAACCCAAAGTCCGTGGCGACCTTCAACGCGCCGCGCGGCGATTCTGAATTCCGCTGAAGTACGAATCATGGCTTCTTCCAGCATCCGCACGTACCAGCGAACATCGCGACGATGCCCGGTCAAATCCAGGATCGGGTAGCCGACAATTTGGCCTGGACCATGATAAGTGATGTCCCCGCCGCGGTCCGTTTCACAGAACTCCACATTCATCTGCGCGAGCAAACGATCGCTAGCTCGCAGATGTTCCGTCCTCCCGTTGCGGCCGAGCGTGATGACATGCGGGTGCTCGCAGAGAAGCAAAACGTCGGATATTTCATTTGCCTTGCGAGCCGCGACGACCCGCTGTTGCAGTTCGTAGGCACGGCTATAGGAGATCAGCCCGAGTTCAACGACCCCGCATTTTTTCGATGAAGTGCTCACCGTCTCTCAGTATGCCGAACCATCCTGCAATAATCAGACCAACTAATAATTGATGGCCAATCCACGTACAGCGTTGTAGGCATCGCCCATCGCTTCTGAAACCGTCGGGTGCGCGTGAATGGTCGCGGCCATGTCGTCCAGCGTAGCCTCCAGGCCCATCGCCGCAACCGGTCCGGAAATAATTTCCGTCGCGAGCGGTCCAATCGCGTGGACGCCCAAAATTTCGCCGTACTTTTCTTCACTGACCACTTTAATAAACCCTTCGTGCTGGCCCAGGATCGTGGCCTTGCTATTTCCGAGGAACGGAAATTTTCCCACCTTCACCTTGTGCCCAGCCTCGCGAGCCTGTCTTTCGGTGAGCCCAATCGAGCCAATCTGCGGCTCGCAATAGGTGCAGTTCGGGCAGCGCTTGCGATCGAACGGCTGAACATCTTTACCTGCCATTTTCCCTACCGCGATAATGCCTTCCATGGAAGCGGCGTGCGCCAATTGCGGCAAACCTGCGACGATGTCCCCGATTGCGTAAACGTGCGGCTCGTCGGTCTCGAGAAATGCGTTGGTGTGAATGAATCCGCGCTCGACTTTTACTTTCGTTTTCTCGAGGCCGATATTCTCGGTGAGTGGGCGGCGTCCGACCGCGATTAGAACCTTTTCCGCTGAAATCGTTTGGGCTTTTCCTGATTTATCTTGGTAAGTGACCGTGGCGCCGTTGGCGGTTTTCTTTACCGATTCAACCTTGGCTTCCAGCTCGATCTTCATGCCCTTCTTGGTCAGGGCCTTTTGCAACTCCGCGGAGATTTCTTCGTCTTCGAGCGGCACAACGCGGTTCAAAGTTTCGAGCAAAGTCACGTCGGTGCCAAAGGCGCGGAAGATCGAAGCGAACTCGACCCCGACCGCGCCGCAGCCGACTACGATCATGGACTTAGGAATTTCTTTCAAACCTAGGATTTCGCGGTTGGTCAGCACGGTATTGCTGTCAATTTCGACTCCGGGCAGCGAACGTGCCTCGGAGCCCGTTGCCAGCAATATGTTCGTAGTTTCGAGTTCGGTTATTTTGCCGTCTTTTTCGACGGTCACGTTGCCCGGCCCGGCGATCTTTCCCCACCCGCTAATGGATTCAACCTTGTTTTTCTTGAACAGCGCACCAATCCCACCTGCGTGTTTCTTGACGATTTTGTCTTTGCGCGTGAGAATCGCCGGCCAATTAATTTTCAGGTCTTTGACTTCAAATCCAAATTCCTCAGCCCGCTTGAAATGATCGTAAATATCCGCGTGGTGCAGAAAGACTTTTGTAGGGATGCAGCCAACGTGCAGGCAAGTGCCGCCGAGAAAGGGATCTTTTTCGACGACGGCAACTTTCAATCCCCACTGTGCGGCCCGAATCGCGGCAACGTAGCCACCCGGACCGCTCCCGATTACGACAAGGTCGTATTTAGCCAAACCAGTCCTCCCGGCCAATCTGTGTTTCCGTCATTCGAATTGATGCATGGAAGGGTGTTCAGGATTGCGGCTCTTCCAGGCGAGCAGGACTAAGATTTTAACAGCCGCGCATCCCTGTCGCAACCCCGTTTGCTGGAGAATCCGAGCTTAGCGGTGCCTCGTGCAGATCCATGGAGCACACAGACTTTATCGTGGTTGAGCTAGCACCATGAAACTAAAGCTACCGTAGTCACGTATACTTGGCAGGCTTTGGGAGGCTACAAGTGGCTATCGATTCCGACGCTGTGCAGATTTCATCTGGTGATCCCGGACCGGCGGGAATCCAACGGTCGCCAATTCGTAATATGTTCGTGGGTCCGAATGGGATTCGCGCAGGTTGGCGCCTGCTGCTTTTCCTGTTCCTTTTCATCGCGATTGCCAATGGAATCGGCTTCGGAGTTCGGCACGTCCCCGCGATTCGTGCCTGGCACAAAGCTTATGACCCGAAGGTTATGGCAGCGCCGACCCAGATCTTTGACGAAGGAATCGGCGTGATTTCGCTCCTGCTCGCAGCCCTGATAATGGCGGCCATCGAGAAGCGTAACTTCACTGACTATTACCTACCTCCGAACCAAGCCTTCGGGAAAAGGTTCTGGCAGGGAATTCCCTACGGTTTCGCGATGTTGTCACTGCTCTTGGTTTTAATCGCTGTCTTCCACGGATTTTCATTAGGCAACATCGCGCTATCGAGCTCGGACGCGATGAAGTACGGCCTGCTCTTCGCCATTGGTTTTATCCTCGTGGGACTCTTCGAGGAATTTTCATTTCGCGGGTACATGCAATCCACTCTGACTTCGGGAATCGGCTTCTGGCCGGCAGCGATCGTCTTATCGATCCTTTTTGGCGCAATCCATCTGCAGAATCTGAATGAGGCGCCTACAGGCGCCGTGATGGCGGGTTCGTTCGGCTTGCTTGCGGCGTTCAGCCTGAGGCGCACCGGAAATATTTGGTTCCCCATCGGAATGCATGCTGCGTGGGATTGGGGAGAGACATTCTTTTACTCCACGCCTGACAGCGGTTTCTTGGCACAGGGCCATCTATTCAATTCTTCGTTTCACGGATCAACGTGGCTCACGGGCGGCCCGGTAGGACCAGAAGGCAGCGTCTTTGCGCTGGTGGTCCTGGTCATCGGAGCTATCGGAATCAATTTTCTTTTTCCCGAGAAAAGTCAGAATTCCTAAACGTCGACGTGTCGGCGTTTCGCCTTGCGGAATCCTTTTTGCCTGAAACGGCATCTACTGTTGGTCTCCGCAGCTCGACCGGTGCTCGGTGAGGCGCCGCGTTTCAAGATAGATCATCTTTTTTGCCCGCCGCACCTGCAGCTCGTTTGACACGGAGAATATGTATCGGTAAACTTGCCGACTTTAAGTGGGGTGCTGAACCTCACCTAGGAACCCAACCATGGATAAGAAACGATTGGATTATTACAAAAAGAAACTGGCGACGCGCCGCGAGGAACTGGTTCGCGCCATCACCCGCACTGAGCAGGAAGGCCGCGAGGCTGATGAAGACACCACCGTTGACATGGCTGACAAGGCCGCGAACTCGTACACTAAAGAGTTCCTTTTTGGCCAAACTCACAATGACCGATCGCTCCTGGCGCTGGTTGATCAAGCCCTGAACCGCATTAAGGACGGTAGCTACGGCGAATGCAACTCCTGCCACGAGGAATTGCAGCAGAAACGCCTCGAAGCTGTGCCGTGGACCCGTTACTGCATTACCTGCCAGGAAAAAACAGAACAGGGACAGCTTTAGTTAGTGGTTCGTCGGTTCTCCAGCGGATGCCAGGGGTGTGCGCATTGCATTGCGCGCCGGTGGCATCCGTAGTTTTACGATCTATCCTGCCTAAGGCGATTCGCATAGTGTAAGCCGCGTTCGAAATGCTCCGCTCATATAGGTGATTTTCCGCTCCGCACTCGACGGCCTTGCCTCGGTGCTCTTCCCTGCACCGTGCCGAATTTGCGCCACCACGCTCCTTACTGCGAGCCGGATTCCAATCTGCGCCGAATGTTTTGCGTCATTCGAGCCCATCGCGAAACCATTCTGCCAGTGCTGTGGACGCCCTTTCCTGATTCCATCTGAAACGGCAGATCCCCCGGAACAGTTGGAACTCGGCAAAACTCGACAGACACTTTGCCGCCTTTGCCGGGATGGCTTTTTTGCTTTCGACGTTGCGCGAAGTTTTGGCGCTTACAACGAAGCGCTGAAAAAGGCAGTCCTACTTCTGAAATTTGAAGAACTGACCTGCCTGGGCGACTGGTTTGCTTCGCGACTTGTCGAAGTGCTATCCGCTGAGGCGGAACAATTCCACGCCGACGTGGTCGTGCCAGTGCCGCTGCATCCTGATCGCCAGCGCGAACGCGGCTACAATCAGGCGGAGGTGATTGCACGTCCTTTGGCGCGAAAACTGCATCTAAGGCAGGGAGCTTATCTATTGACGCGAACCCGCCCGCGCCCGGCGCGCCTCGTGCTGTCCCGCAAAGAGCACTGGGATTCGGTTCGTGGCGCGTACGCTACGCGCAAAGGTCTGCGAGTTGACAAGCTTCGCATTCTGCTGGTAGATGATGTAATGACCACGGGGGCCACATTGGATTCGTGCTCACGGGTCCTGAAGAGCGCCGGGGCGGCTGCAGTACTCGGCGTGACCGTGGCGCGGGTTTTGCCACCTGGGCTAGGTTCACGTTCTCGAACAGTCACCTAAAATTAACTGTGCGACAATATAGCTGCAGGGTGCGAAAAAGCATCCTGTGCACATACGAGGTTACCTTCAGCGACGCAAAGGCGGCGCACATGGACCAGCGGCACAAAAATGGCTTGCGGCCTCGACCGAAGATCAGGTTGGGCGGAGTCGTGCCGGACCCTACGATCTCCAGGAATCCCGCAGCCTCGGGAAGCCGGCCTTCCGTTATGCAGGCTCCCGTCTTGGTTTTGAACGCAACCTTCGAGCCTATCAACGTCACCGCTGTCCGCCGGGCTCTGGTGCTGCTACTGAAGGGCGTCGCGCAAGCCGAAGAAACCAATCACACCGAAGTACATTCCACGCAGAAAGCGATTCAGGTTCCTTCTGTGATTCGGCTTCTAAGTTACCGGCACATTCCGCAACAAAGCCGCGCGCTCTCTCGCAAAAATATTTTACTGCGCGACCGCAACACGTGCCAATTCTGCACTCGGGCGTTCCCTGCTTCGGAGCTGACGCTCGATCACGTAATGCCGCGATCGCGCGGGGGGCGTTCAAGTTGGGAAAATCTAGTCGCCTGCTGCTACGCTTGCAACAACCGCAAAGGCGACCGCACACCCGAAGAAGCTGGTTTTAAGTTGCAGCGCCGTCCGCGGCCGTTCACTCTTCACACTTCTCGCCAGCTCATGCGTCTGATCGGAAATCGTGACGAGAAATGGCGCAAGTATCTTTTTTACTGAGAATTGCGCCGCCACTGCCGTCCAGCAATTTTATGCAACCTTTCCCAAGCCCTGGCGTCTAACTCTGTAACTTACTTCTAGGACACACCCCGGGAAGTGGTTCTGGTTTAAACCCAGGCCGCTTCCCCTCCTTTTCTCCAGCGCGAAATTTACTGGCGCAGCATGACTTTAATTCCGTGGCGCCAATCTTCGTTCAGGCCGATGCGGGATACTTGAATTTCCGGCGCTAAGTATTTCAGCAGTATTTCCGTCGCGGAATGGAATCGAAACGCTGGCGCGACCAACCAAACTTGAGGCGGGCGGGGATCGATTTCCACGCCGATGAAATATCCGTGGCGTTGAAAGTCTCCCTCACTTTGATGCCGTCGCACGCGCAACCAATAGTCCACCGCCTGCATGGGCAGCTGAATGTCTTCCGAGGCCTTGAGTTCAATTACCACCAGCCGCCCTTGCCGCGTGATCCCTAACAAATCCAGGATGCCGCGATCGCCCGCGGACATTGCCGGAACTTGTGAATAGAAATGTTTTGGATCGAGCATTGCATCAAGTTTGGCGGGATCTTCCATGACGATGGATTCCAGCCAGCGTTCCGGCGCACTCCGGTACAATCGGTGATTGGTGTCGGGCGCAAGTGAGTTTCGAAAACAATCCAGATTACGCAGCAGCTTGCGCAGCCGAGGTTCGCTGTTCTCGTTCAGCTTTTCGATGGATCTTCCCAGTCCAAAAAAAACTCCTTCGCGGGTCCGGCGTGCGAATTCCATCCCTCGAAAACAAAAAGCAACCTCGCCGGATCCTGCCGGCACTCGCAGCGTAATCGAATTGCCATTGCCGGGCAGCAGCGCGCGGATACGAGCGACTACGTCGCCGGCGACCGAAATGGCCGTCTCTATTTCGCTTCGCCGCGTCAAAAAACTTTCCAGGTTTCCGGCATCGGCGGGGTCGACCCTCTGCATTATCGAGTCTGGCTCGCGCATCTCGAAAATCTCGACTTTCGCCGCTGAAGCCAAGGCCGGGATGCGCTCCCGCAGCGGCCGGCTCGTTCCCTCCGGCACAAACAATCTCAATCCCTGAATCGCTCGTTTGTCCGAGTGATTCCGGCACCAATCCAGCCACAAAATTCCGAACGCCAGCATCTTTTCGACTGATTCGGCGTCAGCGGGGCCCGCGGAGAGTAACGCCCAGCCTCGTGCGCCTTCATGCATGATCCCGCGGACATACGAACCGGAAAAGGAATGTTCCAGATCGGGTGAGGCAGTCAGCGAATCAACGGTGCCGTCGGGAAATCTGACTGCGAGAATTCGTTCGAATCGCTCGCGAAATTGTTCCCGCGTTATTCGCAGTCGAGCGCGAACCTGATCGCGGCGCGAGAATTCCAGACGCCCTGGTTTGGATTTTCCGAAACGCTGAACTTCCAGAACAATTCTGTCTGCGTCCTGAGATTTCACGCGCAAAAGGCGCCGCGTCAAGTTTCGTCCCTCGGACCAAAGATGAATAAGGGGATTTTTGCCTTCGAGGTGCACTTCGAACTGAAGGTCGGTAAGCTCGGCCAGCCACTCTCCGTCCTCACTGATCTCAGTCACGCCGGAGACGCTGAATTCCCGCAGTGTCCTCTCTAATTCGGTCCAATCATTTGACGGCGCGCGCATCCGAACACCACCATACAATTCGTTACCAAAGTAGCTTTGAGTCCCCGAGGGAGTTACTGCAGAACGAGGCCGGTGACGCTAATGATGGGATATTCGTGGTTCCATTCCGCGGGAAGATGTTCGACGCTGACCTGGAACGTTCCCTTCTGTCCCGCCGTCAGCGCCGCGGTATCAGGCCCAATTAAATGTTCCGAGTCTTTTAGGATGACTTGCTTGAAAGGGTCGCGAAATTCGATCGTGACGTCCATCGCCTTGATGTCGCGCACGCCATCATTAGTCATCGTTCCCGCGACGTAGGTAAATTCCTGATTCAGAAAATTTGTGGCTTTCGCCATGTGCATGTCGGTGAAATGAATGCGCTCCGCGTAGGCTTGCTCGACGGGCCCAAATGGCAGTTTCACTTCCGGACTCGGTCCATTCGAATGCAATCTACGCGTAACCAGAAAAAGGCCGCCGAAAAGAATTAGAACGATCACCAGTCCGGCCCCAAACGCAATTGGAAGCCTGCTTCGTTCTTCGCGGTAGGAGCTTTCGCCTGGTTCCATGCTTATCCTGTCGGCCTAACGCCCGTATGAGAGGCGCAAAATCAGCTGTTCGGGCAGGCCGCTGGTTCCCATGCGTTTCTGGACGGCTTCGATATCGTACGGCACGCGCCAGAATTGCACTGATTTATTTTCCAAATCCGCAATCACAAACGCCGCACGCGGATCTCCATCGCGTGGCTGCCCAATCGAACCCGGATTCAACAAGTATACGGTTTCGTCCTCAATAGTAAGCGTTGAGTACAGATTTCCCGGCGTGGGTTTGAAATGCAGCACACCCACTTTGTTGTCGTGCAAGGTGAATCCACCCTGCAAGTGGGTGTGCCCGAAGAAAGTGATCTGCGCGGGCGCATCCAGCAAGCTGTCGATTGCCTGGGCGGGCGCGAAGACGTATTCGTCTTCATCGCGGAACGCACCGTGAACCATCACAAAGCCGTCCATTGCCAGCGGTCCTTGCTGCAGACGCTCGAGCCACTCGCGATTTTCACCACGCAATTGATCGCGGGTCCACAGAGCGACAGCGCGCGCCACCGGGTTGAAATCGTCGGCATTAGCGAGGCCCGAACCGGCTTTATCGTGATTCCCGCGGATGATGGCGATATCCATCTGGCGGATACGGTCGACAACTTCGTTGGGATCAGGACCGTAACCGACCACGTCGCCGAGGCAGATTACCTTGTCCCAATGGCCCTCGGCAGCCGCCAGGGCGGCTTCGAGAGCCGTTGCGTTTGCGTGAATGTCGCTGAGGATCAGATACCGCATGCAAGCGTTCCCATTACGGTTGCGAATTATAGACGAACGAGAGTCGGGTTGCACGAAATCGCAAGAAAAAACGGGTCTGATTCTTAGTCCCGGGTTTCAGCGAATCAACATGCAGTCGCCATAGCTGTAAAACCTGTAGCCGGACTCAACGGCGTGCCGGTAGGCGCGCAGTAATTCTTCGCGGCCGGTGATCGTGGCCACCAGCGCGAGTAAACTCGATTGCGGCAAGTGAAAATTTGTAAGGAGACTGTCTACCACGCGTAACGGCTTTCCCGGATACAACAAAATATCCGCTTCGGCGCGGCCTGCGCTGATCAGCGCATCACTTCCCTGCGCCTTTTCCGCGGAATCCTCCAACGCGCGGACAACCGTCGTGCCTACCGCCAGGACTGGACGCTTCGCCGCGCGTGCGTGCGCAATGGCATCGACAGTGTGAGCAGGAATTTCGTACGGCTCGCTGTGAATCTTGTGATCTTCCAGCCGTTCGGTTCGAACCGGTTCAAATGTGCCGAGGCCAACGTCTAAAGTGATTTCAGCCGTTTCGATCCCTCTTGCACTCAGCCGCGCAAGCAAGTCAGACGTGAAGTGAAGCCCTGCCGTCGGAGCCGCGACGGCGCATCCCTGTTTTGCGTAGACCGTCTGATAGCGCTCGCGATCCAGCGGTTCATCGCTGCGTTTGATGTACGGCGGCAAAGGAATGTGGCCGAGGCGATCGAGCGCTTCATGGAACCCGGTTTTCGACGAAAAACGAATCACCCTCAATCCAAAATCGCCGCGGGCTTCCACTTTGCCTTCCAAATCGCCGTCTCCAAATATGATGCGCTCGCCTATCGGAATCTTTCGACCAGGTCGCACCAGCGTTTTCCAGGTATCCGCTTCTAACTGACGAATTAATAGAACCTCGATCTGCGCTTGCAAGTGTTCATGCCTCGTTGGACTGTGCACACTCGGCTCCGAAGCATGGATGCCGATCCGTTTGCCGAAAAGACGCGCGGGAATTACGCGGGTGTTGTTGAACACAATGAGTTCATCGCCGCGCAGCAGTTCGGGCAACTCACGGAAGCGCCGGTCGTCCAACCTGCCTGAGGCACGATCCAGGAGCAGCATTCGCGACGCGTCACGCTGCTCGAGCGGCTTCTGAGCGATGAGCTCTTCGGGCAGATGGAAGTTCAATTCACTGAGTTTCATGGTTTGCCGGTGCGGTTCACGTTTGCTGGTAGAGTAGATACCAATCGGCGATGCGGGTTGCGCCGCTGATTCGGCACCAACATTGTAACGAATTCAAGAGAGTTAAGGCCCAGAGGGGAAGCTTGGCTGAACCTGCAGTCGTAATCAGCGCACGTGGCGCGGAACGCATTCGCACCGGACATCTTTGGGTGTATCGCAGCGATATCCGTTCAGCCCAATGCGAACCGGGCGCCATGGTGCGGGTCACGGACGAACGCGGCCGCTATTGGGGTCGAGCTTTCTACAGCGACAAGTCGCAGATCGCCATACGTATTTTGACGCGCGAAAATATCCCCACGGATCGCGCTTTCTTTACCAATCGCTTGCGGAGCGCGGCCGCCTACCGTGACCGCGTGGTCCAGGATTCCGACGCGTTTCGCCTGGTCTACAGCGAAGCTGATCTGCTGCCCTCGGTGATTGTGGATCGTTACGGAGAATATTTTTCGATTCAGACGCTGAGCCAAGGCAGCGAAAAACAAAAGTCTCTGATCGTCGAGCTCCTTATCGAACTCTTTTCTCCGAAAGGCATTCTGGAACGCAACGATCCGAAGGTGAGGCTGCTCGAAGGACTCGAGCAAACTGTCGGGGTTCTGTATGGCGAAGTTCCTCCGGAAATCCTCGCGAAAGAAAACCGAGTGACGTTCGTATATGACCTGGAACGCGGCCAGAAAACTGGTTCATTCCTCGATCAACGCGAAAATCATGCTGCCGCCAGGCGCTATGCTTCCGGAGAGGTCCTCGATTGTTTCAGCTACCAGGGTGGATTTGCGCTGACCGTTGCGGGCAATTGCGACCACGTCGAAGGTGTTGATATGGCTCCGGCGGCCATCGAGGCGGCCCGCCGCAACCAACGCCTTAACGAGATCTCCAATGTGACGTTTCGCGAAGGAAACGCTTTCGACGTCCTCAAGGAATACGATGAGGTTGACCGGAGGTTCCAGATGGTCATTCTCGATCCTCCCGCGTTTGCCAAGAATCGGGACAGCATCGCGGCCGCAGAGCGGGGATACAAAGAAATCAATCTGCGCGCGCTGAAGCTCCTGGCTCCGGGCGGGTACCTAGTGACCTGTTCGTGCTCGTACCACATTAATGAGGCGCTGTTCTTGCAAATCATTGCGGAAGCTGCAAACGACGCACGGAAGACTGTCGCCGTCGTCGAACGGCGAACTCAGGCCCAAGACCACCCGATTCTGCTTACCATGCCCGAAACCCACTATCTCAAGTGCCTTATATTCAGGGTGTTATAGAAAATCATGCTCCCAAGCGTGAGAGAAATCCGCAAATACTTGACAATGGCTCACGCATATTTTATTATGTGATTGCACTAACTAAGGTTCCGCCCCCGAATTTCGTGTGTTCTTTCGGTCGCTCGAAAAAAGTGAGATTATCCCGCAATGATTCGCTCTGACAAATTCACGGTAAAGGCCCAGGAGGCCCTGCAGGCTGCTCAGGAACTCGGCGAGCGCTCGGGCCAGCAGCAGATTGAGCCTCTTCATGTCTTGTGGGCTCTCGTCGCCCAAGGCGACGGGGTCGTTCCGCCACTTCTCGAGAAACTCGGTGTGTCGCCCACGCTTATCGCCAGCGAGGCGGAAAAACAAATCGCGCGACTGCCCAAGGTCTCCGGTGTGTCGCAACAGCAGTTCAGCGCTGCCACCACCAAGGTCCTCGAACGTGCTTTCGATGAGGCCCAGCGCCTGAAAGATGAATACGTCTCCACCGAACACATTTTATTGGCCATCGCGGCTACCGATAAGGATCCTGCGGGCCAGTTGCTGGTGAAGCAAGGCGCAAGCCACGACGCTATTCTGCAGGCCATGACATCCATTCGAGGCAGCCATCGCGTCACCTCGCAAAATCCCGAATCAACCTATCGCGCCCTGGATCAGTATGCGCGGGACCTCACCGAACTCGCACGCCGCGGCAAACTCGATCCGGTCATCGGACGCGACGAAGAAATTCGCCGAGTAATGCAGATTCTGGCACGGCGCACCAAAAACAATCCGGTGCTGATTGGTGAACCGGGTGTGGGCAAAACGGCAATTGTGGAAGGTCTCGCCAGCCGCATTGTTGCCGGGGACGTGCCGGAAGTTCTGAAACCCAAGCGCATCGTCTCGCTGGATCTCGCGGCGCTGATCGCCGGTGCGAAATATCGTGGAGAATTTGAAGACCGGCTGAAGGCTGTTCTAAAAGAAGTTTCGGAATCTGAAGGCCAGATTATTCTCTTCGTTGACGAGCTGCACACCCTGGTGGGCGCGGGCGCCGCGGAAGGTTCGATGGACGCCTCGAACATGCTGAAACCGGCGCTGGCGCGCGGCGAGCTTCGCGCGATTGGCGCAACCACGCTGAACGAATATCGCAAGTACATCGAAAAAGATCCAGCCCTCGAACGCCGTTTCCAACCCGTGTACGTCGGCGAACCTTCGATCGAAGATACGATCGCGATCCTTCGCGGCCTTAAGGAGCGCTACGAAGTACATCACGGCGTGCGGATCAAAGATGCCGCTATCGTGGCCGCCGCGATTCTTTCGCAGCGCTACATTACGGACCGTTTTCTGCCGGATAAGGCCATCGACCTGGTTGATGAAGCCGCGGCGGGCCTACGTATGGAAATCGATTCCCTTCCCACGGAAATCGATGAAATCGAGCGGCGCATCATGCAGCTGGAAATCGAGCGCCAGGCGATGCGCAAGGAATCGGACGCACACTCGCGGGACCGCCTGAAGCAGATCGAAAAAGAACTTGGCACGCTGAAAGAGCAGTCCAACGCCTTGAAAGGCCGCTGGCAAACCGAGAAAGACGCTATCGGCCGCATTCGCAAAATTAAGGAAGAAATTGACAGCCTGAAGTCAGAAGAGCAACGCCACGAACGCGCCGGAGACCTCTCGCGCGTTGCTGAGATTCGATACGGCAAGCTTTCAGCGGCGGAAAAGGAACTGACCGCCGCGCAAGACAAACTCGCCGCGTTGCAGAAAGACCACCCAATCCTTAAAGAGGAAGTGGGTGAAGAGGAAATCGCCAAAATTGTCAGTAAGTGGACGGGAATTCCGGTGGGACGTTTGCTCGAGGGCGAAATTCAGAAGCTCGTGCACATGGAAGAGCGTTTGCGCGACCGTGTAATCGGACAGGATGCCGCATTGGCGGCCGTGGCTAACGCCATCCGGCGCAGCCGTTCAGGCCTCAGCGATCCCAATCGGCCGATCGGCTCATTCCTGTTTCTGGGTCCCACGGGAGTAGGCAAAACGGAATTGGCGCGCGCAGTTGCAGAATTTTTGTTCGACGACGAACGCGCAATCGTGCGCCTGGACATGTCTGAATATATGGAAAAGCATTCGGTGGCGCGCATGATCGGAGCGCCTCCAGGCTATGTCGGGTACGACGAAGGTGGCCAGCTCAGCGAAGCAATTCGCCGCCGACCGTATTCCGTTGTGTTGCTGGACGAAATCGAGAAAGCGAATCCCGACGTCTTCAATGTATTGCTGCAAATACTGGACGATGGACGTCTGACGGACGGCAAAGGCCGCACCGTGGACTTCAGAAACACCGTAATCATCATGACCTCGAATGTGGGCTCATCGGCAATCTTCGACCTGATGGAAAAAGATCCGAAGAAAGCACGCGAGGAAGCGATGACGGCTTTACGTCAATTGTTCCGCCCGGAATTCCTAAACCGAATTGACGATATCGTATTGTTCCGGCCGCTCGGCAAGGACCAGATCGAGCACATCATCGACTTGCAGATGCAGCATTTGCTGAAACGCCTGGGTGAGCGCAAGATTCATCTGCATCTTTCAGCGGCTGCCAAGGCCCTTCTTTTCCGCGAAGGCTACGATCCGGCCTTTGGCGCGCGTCCGATGAAACGGGCAATTCAACGCTTGATCCAGGATCCGCTGGCCTTGAAGCTTCTCGATGGTGAAATACAGCCCGGAGACGAAGTGAACGCCGACGTTGACAAGAAAACGGATGAAATGAAGTTCGAGCGCAAAGCGACAAAAGCCAAAGCCGGCGCATGAGCGAATCGCGGGCGCCGAGCCGTTATCTAACAGCAAGTAGCAAGCAAAGCTGCGGAGCATCCGCGGCAAGGTAAGCGACGATGAAAACTTTGAAGACAGCATTCCTTCTTACCGCCCTTACTCTGCTGTTGTTGTTCGTCGGTGGGTTGTTCGGTGGCGCGCGCGGGATGACCTTCGCGCTAATCATCGCGATCGCGATGAATGGCGGCGCTTACTTCTTCTCCGACAAAATCGCCCTGAGCTCAAGCGGCGCCATTCCCATCACTCGGGAGCAATCGCCTCGCCTGTACGCCGTGATGGAGCGGCTGTCTTCCAAAGCAAATTTGCCGGTGCCCAAACTCTTTATGATTCCGCAAGCGGCACCGAATGCTTTTGCCACGGGCCGTAACCCAAGTCATGCTTCGGTGGCAGTGACCCAGGGTCTGATGGAACTGATGAATGATGACGAGCTCGAAGGCGTCATCGCCCACGAGCTCTCGCATGTCCGGAATTACGACATACTTACTTCTTCGATCGCCGCGACACTGGCGGGCGCGATCACCTGGGCCGCTCGGATGGGAATGTTTACGGGCGGTGGACGCGGAGATCGCCGCGGAGGCGGTCTGGCAGGATTGCTCGCCATCTTTCTTGCTCCACTCGGCGCACTCATCTTGCAAATGGGAATTTCGCGACAACGCGAATATCAAGCAGACGCCTCTGGTGTTCAAATGGTCGGCCACGCGAACGGCTTGATCAGTGCGCTGGAAAAACTTGGCGCTTACAATCAGAGAATTCCCATGGATATTTCGCCGTCCACCTCGGCGCTTTGTATCGTGCAACCACTGACTGCACGAGAACTTTTCTCAAGTTTGTTCAGCACGCATCCGCCGCTTTCAGACCGCATCGCCGTATTGCGTAACATGACAATCACTCGCATCGGCTGAAACAGGCTCATAAACTACGGTTTTTAGATTCCGAGCTGGCCGTCATCGTGTTTCGCCTGCCACGAAGAAATGTTACGGGCGCGTAAATTTTGCTCCATCCTGCAGGATTTCCCTTAAGACCGCCAGGTAAGCCATCAACTGTATATATATGATTAATATGGAGTTGCATCACCAGATCCTATTTCGAGAGTTTGGCGCAGGGCGTGCAATTTCCCTCACCGCAAGGGAAATCCCCGAAGGAGAAACATACATATGAGTGACGAACGGCATGATGTTCAGAACGTAGTGGTGGCCGAAGAAGCAGCCGCACCGCGCTGGATCGGCATCGTTGTCGTGACGTTGGCTATCGTCTCGTTGGTAGCCTTGGGCATTGGTTGGTCAGCTTCCAATCATTCAAAGAGCCTAGAGCAGTCTGTTGCCACGCAAGAACAGCAGACCAAGCAGAGTGAAGATATTTTAAGTCAGCGGCTGGCGAAAGCGGAAGACAACAACGCTCAACTCGCGGGCGAGCTGAGCGTAGTCACCGACAAGATGAAACTCACCGAGGGTGAACTTGCCAAAGCGCGCCTCCAGGCCAAGAAAATTAAGGATGACGACGCTAAAGAACTCGCGGAAATGCAAAACCAAACCACCGCGGAACTGGCTACCAAGGCCAGCGCCGATGATGTCAACAAGCTCGGAACCGACGTAAATGGCGTCAAGACCGATCTCGACAGCACCAAGAACAATCTGCAAATGGCCAAGGGTGAATTCGGGACTCTGATCGCGCGCAATCACGACGAAGTGGAAGAACTCCGCCGTCTCGGTGAGCGCGACTACTACGAATTCACGATCGACAAGAAGAACGCTCGGGAGAAGGTCGGCGCCTTGACGGTCGAATTGCATAACACCAACACCAAGAAGAGCCAGTACGGCGTGACCATCTTCGTTGATGATCAGCGCCACGAAAAGAAGAATTTGACGGCGAACGAGCCGCTCTACTTCTTCGAATCTGGCGCGCGGGCTCCGCTTGAGTTCGTTGTAAACCAAGTCGGCAAAGACCAAATCAAGGGCTACCTGAGTGTGCCGAAAGTCAATTCCGCGCACGCGCAGGCGGTCTCCGGCGGGAACTAGTTCCTAACCTCATACCATCATAGAGGGCGAAAAGGGGCGTCGAGTTGACGCCCCTTTTTTTGTGGATAGCAAGAATCCAGGAGAGCGGCGGATCTAGCCCGTATTGCCGGAGCTATTCCGCGCGTTTCGCGGCGCGGGTTTTGCGGCTCAAAAACTTCTTGGCGAGCGCAGGAAGTTTGTCGTGCTTTAGCTTTCCGGCTTCGTATAATTTCAGCTTGGCTTTTGCAGTCTTGCGGCGGCGGCGCTGGCGTTTTTGCGCCACGTAACGCTTGTCGTGTGACATCCAATTCCCTCCAAAGAGTGCGCTTACGATTGTAGCGGACTAGGAAAAGGATGCAAGGCTCGACGCTGATTTTGCGCCGCACTTCGGGTAGCATGGACTTTCTATGTCGGCCACTGCAATTTACGCCAGTCGAATACTCACTCCACAGGACGAGCTGAAAGACTGTGTGATCGTGGTCGAGGCCGGACGCATCACTGGCATCGGGCATCGTGACGAAGTGCACATCCCGCCCGGGGCCAAGGACTACGTCGCTTCCGGGATGACAGTGGTGCCGGGCTTTGTGGATGTACACATTCACGGCGCGGGTGGCCACGACGTGATGGAAGCGAACGCTGCGGCACTCGATCGCATTACTTCCACGGTCGCGCGTTTTGGCACCACATCAATTTTGGCGACGACCGTGACTGCTCCGGTGGAAGCGACCTGCAAGAGCTTGGAAGGAATCGCCCAATATATTCGCACCCACGAAAGCGCCGCCGAGAATTCGCGCTTCGGCGCGGAAATTCTAGGCATTCATCTCGAAGGGCCATTCATCAACGTGGCGCGGCGCGGCGTTCATCCCGTGGAATCGATCGCCGAACCCTCCGTGGAAATTCTGGAACAATTCCGCGCCGCAGCGGGCGGTCTGATTCGAATCCTGACGATCGCGCCAGAAATTCCCGGTGCCCTGAAATTAATCGCTGCTGCGCTCAAAGCCGGGATCGTCGTCGCAATTGGTCACACCGACGCGGACTACGCGCAAACGCGAGCGGCAATTGATGCCGGAGCGCGTCACGCGGTCCACGTTTACAACGCGATGCGCCCATTTACCCACCGCGATCCCGGAGTGATCAGCGCGGTACTTACCGACGCCGACGTAACCGCGGAAATTATTGCGGACGGAGTTCATGTCGCCGGGCCCGCGATTCAAGTCTTGCTCGGAACCAAGGGTTTCGACACCGTCTTGCTCGTGAGCGACGGAACTTCCGCAACCGGAATGCGCGACGGCAATTTTCGCCTGGGGAATATTGATGTGGTTGTAAAAAATGGCGTGGTTCGCAACTCCGAAGGAAAGTTGGCGGGCAGCACTCTGACTCTCGATCACGCGCTTCGCTACATTGTCGAACTCGGTGTGCCGTTCGTTGACGCGATTCGCATGGCCACGATTCTCCCGGCCCGTCGCCTTGGCGTGGCCGGAAAAAAAGGGATTATCGCTGTGGGCGCGGATGCCGATCTCGTCGTACTCACTCCCGACCTTCACGTCGCAGGTGTCATGACCCGCGGCGTCGGCCTCAGCTAGCCATAGCTTGCGCGCCAGATTCAGAAAACAATCCTCTGGGCGACAACGTCAGGAAAAACTACTTATTCAGCGGGATTTTCAGCTCTTCGGCAAAGCGGCAGGGGTCAAACGGACTCATGGGAAAGTACCGGCCTTCAACTTCAATCGTGGGGACTTTGCGCTTGCCATTATTCACGCGAATCACAGTCGCTTCCGCTTCCGGATTGTGATCGATGTTAATTTCACGGAAGGCAATCCCGCGATCCTTGAGGAAGCTTTTGGCGCGCCGGCAATCGCAGCACCACGTATTGGAATAGACCGTAATCTCGCTCATGACATTCTGTACACTATTTCTAGCACGATAATTAGATGCAGCGTAAAGCCGCCGGATTCCGGGTGCGGAAGACCAAATACCTCAATGGACACTACGCGTTAGCGCGCTCCAGCTCACGTGACGCGGGAGCAGTCGTCACCGACCCGCCCTTCGCCGCCGCTTCCAGCCGGACGCTGGCGCGCTTTATAGCCGCGTTGGCAGCGTCCCAGTCAGCTTCTGTCGCGTTTGCGCCGGGCATGTGGGCCTTGGCGCGATCGAGCGCAGCCTGCGCTCTCGACCTGTCAATTTCTTCGGTGCGTTCTGCGGCGTCAGCCAACACAATCACGCGGTTGGGCAGAACTTCCGCATACCCGCCCATCACGGTCAGCGAACGGCTTTCGCTTCCCTTTCGATAGGTCAAAATTCCAATCCCCATTTCGGTAAGAAGCGGCGCATGGCCGGGCAAAATTCCCAGGTAGCCGTCCTTGCCCGGCATCTCGACGGATTCCACGTCCTCACTCAGGACGTGGCGCTCGGGCGTCACCACTTGCAGTTCAATTTTGTTTTGATCGTTCGCCATTTTTCCCGAAACTCAGTTCACGCTTGCTGAAAATTATGCCGTGGCCGCCATCTTCTCGGCCTTCTCGCGGGCTTCTTCAATCGGTCCGACCATGTAGAAAGCCTGTTCGGGCAGATCGTCGTGCTTGCCTTCGACGATTTCCTTGAAGCCTCGGACGGTGTCTTCGATCTTCACGTATTTTCCCGCGAGGCCGGTAAATTGTTCCGCGACGAACATCGGCTGCGAGAGGAATTTCTCGATTTTGCGCGCGCGAGCCACGGTCAATTTGTCGTCGTCGGAAAGTTCTTCGATACCGAGAATCGCGATAATGTCCTGGAGTTCCTTGTAGCGTTGCAACACGCCCTTCACGGCGCGGGCCACGTTGTAGTGTTCCTGGCCTACAATCCGCGGATCCAGAATCCGCGAGAAGCTCGCTAGTGGGTCGACCGCGGGATAAATTCCGCGTTCCACAATCTGGCGGCTAAGGTTTGTGGTGGCGTCCAAGTGCGCGAATGTGGCCGCGGGAGCCGGATCGGTATAGTCATCGGCCGGCACGTAGATTGCTTGAACCGACGTGATCGAGCCATTCTTAGTGGAAGTGATGCGCTCCTGCAGTTCTCCAATTTCCGTGTTCAAGTTGGGCTGATAACCGACGGCGGAGGGCATGCGTCCCAGCAGCGCCGATACTTCCGAACCCGCCTGCACGAAGCGGAAAATATTGTCAATGAAGAGCAGCACGTCGAGTTTTTCTTCGTCGCGGAAATATTCAGCGACGGTAACACCGGTTAGGCCGACGCGAAGACGGGCTCCGGGCGGCTCGGTCATCTGGCCGTAAATCAGCGCGCAACGTGATTTGTCCGGGTTGCCGGCAACGACTACGCCAGATTCCTGCATTTCCAACCATAGATCGTTTCCTTCGCGGGTTCTTTCACCAACGCCCGCGAAAACCGAAACGCCGCCATGCTGCATGGCGACGTTGTGAATCAGTTCTTGAATCAGCACGGTCTTGCCGACGCCGGCACCGCCGAACAGTCCGATCTTGCCGCCCTTCAAATATGGCTCGGTCAGGTCCACGACCTTGATACCCGTCTCAAACATCTCAAGATTTGTGGACTGATCTTCAAGGTTCGGCGCGGGACGGTGAATCGGATAATGCTTGTCGGTCTTGATCGGGCCGAGCTTGTCTACCGGTTCACCCAACACGTTCATCACGCGACCTAACACGCCGCGGCCCACCGGAACCGAGATCGCTTCACCAAGGTCAACAGCCTTCATACCGCGCACCAGACCCTCCGTGGGCTTCATCGCGACGCAACGCACACGTCCCTCACCCAAGTGGCTGGCGACTTCCGCGACGATATCCAGCGGCTCTGGATTGTTGAATCCCTCGCTAGTGATGCGCACCGCGTTGTGAATCAGCGGCAAATGTCCTTCCGCAAACTGCACATCCACCACCGGTCCGATGACTTCCACGACACGGCCGGTTTTTAGATCACTCGTTGCCATGATGGCTCCTGAATTTTCGTAATTCGCAATTCTTTCCGCTTGGCTCGTTTACGAATTTGCCTACGAATTTGCCGATGACGCCCCGCTGACGATCTCGATCAACTCTTTGGTGATGGCCGCCTGGCGAATGTTGTTCATCTTCAGCGTCAGCTTGTCGATCAGTTCTGAAGCGTTTCTTGTTGCGGAATCCATGGCCGTCATGCGTGCCGCATGCTCTGCTGCGGCGGATTCCAGCAAAATGCGATAAATCTCCGATTCCAGATATTTAGGGACGAGGCCGGCAAAAATATCCTCGACCGGCTGCTCGTAGATGTAGTCCACGACGAGCCCTTGGCCATGAGGCCCAGGTTCCGTCGGCAGCGACGCGGCATCGTCCGCATGCCCGGAAGCTGCTTTTTTCTCCGCTTCTTTGCCGCCCTTGATTACTTCAGCGTCAATCGGAAGCAGTTTTTCCGCCCGCAGATGCTGAACCATCACGTTCTTAAATTCGTTGTAGATGACATACACAGAGTCCACTTCTTCGCTGACGTAAACTTCCGCCACCCGCTTGGCGATTTCGCGAGCCTTCGAAAATTCCACGTGCGCCGAGACATCGAGATATTCACCGACAAACTTATAGCCGCGCTTTTTCAGGTTCTCGCGGCCTTTTTTGCCGACCACGAGAAACTCAAGTTTCTTGTCCTGGTGCTCGCGAATAAATAGCGAGGTGTGGCGCAACACATTCGAATTGAAGGCGCCGGCCAGGCTGCGGTCGCCCGTCAGGACCATCACCAGGATTTTTGCTTCCGGCCGACGTTTCAGCAAATCATGCGCCGGCGATTCCATGCGAGCAGCAGCCGAACGCAGCACCCTGAGAATTTCCTTGGCATAGGGTCGCGCGGCGAACACGCCTTCCTGCGCACGCCGTAATTTCGCCGCCGCCACGAACTTCATGGCGCGCGTGATCTGCTTGGTGCTCTTCACGGAGCGAATGCGTCGCCGATAATCGAGAAGTGTGGGCATCGATTAAGCGACTAGGCGACAGCTCCGGCCTTCTCGGCGGACTTAGCTTTTTCAACAGCATTGGCCTGCGCGGCTGCGGCCGTCTGTTGCGAGGATTTGAATCGTTCTTTGAAATCGCCCAGCGCTTTCATCGCTTCGGCGCGATTGGTGTCGTCGAAGGCCTTTTTCTCGCGGAGAGATTTCAATAGACCGCTGTAATTTGTCTCGATGAAAGGATACAGCTCCGCTTCAAACCGGCGGCACTCCGACGGCTCGATGTCGTCGAGAAATTTGTTCGAAGCAGCGAAAATAATCAGAACCTGCTTTTCGACCGGAAGCGGTTGGTACTGATCCTGCTTCAGGATTTCCATCAGGCGCTGGCCGCGGGCGAGCTGTGCTTGGGTGGCCTTGTCCAATTGTTCGGTTCCGAATTGTGCGAAAGCTGCCAGGTCGCGATACTGCGCAAGATCCAGGCGCAAAGTGCCAGAAACCTGGCGCATGGCCTTGATCTGGGCGTTGCCGCCGACGCGGCTGACCGAAATACCGGCGTTTACCGCGGGGCGATTGCCGCTATTGAACAGGTCGGCTTCGAGGAATATCTGGCCGTCCGTGATCGAAATTACGTTCGTGGGAATGTACGCCGAAATATCTCCGGCCTGGGTCTCAATGACGGGCAATGCGGTCAACGATCCGGCGCCGAGATCGTCGTTCAATTTCGCAGCGCGCTCGAGCAAACGTGAATGGAGGAAGAAGACGTCTCCAGGGAACGCTTCGCGGCCCGGCGGGCGTCGCAACAAAAGCGAAATTTCGCGATAGGACTGCGCGTGCTTCGAAAGATCGTCGTAAAAACAAATTGCGTGGCGCTTGGTGTCGCGGAAATATTCGCCGATCGCGCAAGCCGTGAACGGCGCGATATATTGCATTGAAGCCGATTCGGATGCCGTCGCGGCCACCACGATGGTGTGCTCCATCGCGCCAAAATCGGTCAAGGTCTTGATTACCTGCGCGACGGTCGAACGCTTCTGCCCGATCGCACAGTAAATGCAAATCAAATCGCCGCCGCGCTGATTCAAAATCGTATCAATGATGATGGCGGTTTTGCCGAGCTGACGGTCACCAATGATCAATTCGCGCTGGCCGCGGCCGATGGGAATCATCGCGTCAATGGACTTGATACCGGTTTGGATCGGTTCGCGTACCGGCTGGCGATCGATTACGCCCGGAGCGAGACGTTCGAGCGGATTGCGCTGCGTGGAGGCAATGGGTCCCTTACCGTCAATCGGATTACCCAGCGCATCCACAACCCGGCCGATCATTCCGTCGCCAACCGGAACCGACATGATCTTATTGGTGCGTTTGACGGTGTCGCCTTCCCTGATCTCCGCGTAATCGCCGAGAAGAACCGCGCCAACCTGATCTTCTTCGAGGTTTAGCGCGATGCCAAACACGTCATGCGGAAACGCGATCATTTCGCCGGCCATGCATTTATCCAGGCCGTGAATACGCGCAATGCCGTCGCCGACGGAAATCACGGTGCCAACTTCTTCCACCGCCATGGTCTGTTCATAATTTTCGATCTGCTCTCGCAGAATCTTGGAAATTTCATCCGCTTTGATATTCGGCATTCCTGCTCCTCGTGTCGATTCCGTTATTCCGCTTCAAGGCGGTCGCGCATGCGATTCAATTGCTCGCGCACCGATCCATCGTAAACCGTGGAACCTACCCGCACCACGGTGCCACCGAGCAGCGCATTGTTCGCCACAAATCGCACTTCTATCTTTTTGCCGGTTCGCCGCTCAAGGACGCCCAACAATTCTTTTTTTTCAGCGTCGCTCAATTGCCGCGCGGTCGTTACTTCTGCTTCTTCGATCCCAAGACGGCGATTCAATTCCGTCACAAAGGCTTCGTCAATTTCGCGAAGCATGTGTGTGCGCTGGTGACTCACGATCAAACTCACAAAATTCCGAACCGCTTCGTTCAGGCCCATCTTGGCTGCGACAGCTTGCACGACTTTTGTCTTCAGGGCCGCATCGAGCGCGGGCGTTTCTAGAGCATTCCGCAAATCGGCGGATTCCGAATACGCGGCGATAAACGATGCAAGATCCTTGCGCACTGCCTCGCCCGAATTACGGGCAATGGCAACGTCAACCAGCGCCGCGGCGTATCGTTCGGCGATCGCGCTCAATTGACGTTCCTTCCGAGTTCACCGACGAACGAACGGAAAAGCTTCGCTTCGGCTTGAGGAGTCAACTCCTGCCGCAGCATCGCCTCCGCAAGTTGAATGGAGAGTCGTGCTCCCAGGGCTTTCAATTCCAGGCGTGCCGCCCGGGCAGCGGCCTCGATCTCGACACGGGCAGCTTGTTCGATTTTTTCGCTTTCGCCGCGTACCGCATCGCGCAGGCGCCGCGCTTCCTCTTCCGCATCGCGCTTGCCCTGCACCCGCAGTTGTTCAATTTCGTTTTCGAGATTGGCGACCTTCGCCCGTATTTCCTGGCGTTGTTGCTCCGCGGCTTCCCGTGCGCGTGCTCCCTCCGCTATTTTTTCGGAAATCGCCGCCGCCCGATTGCGGAAAGCTGGCCCGCCAAACTTGGCGATGACCCAGCCGAATATCACTAGAACGACGATAAAATTCAGCCAGCGAAAAGTGCGGCCCACCGGTGATTCGGTCGCCGAGGCCCCTTCTTGCGCGAACGCCGGAACGGCCGCCAGCAGGCTCGTCACACAGAATGCGCCGGCTGCGCGCACGAAAATGCGCGCAGGTGCGTCAAGAGCTGAAAACAAATTGCGGATTTGCCCACAGAGAGATCGCATCAACGGCCTGCATCTCCCTGCAGCGAAAGAGGCTTTTCCAACACGCTTCGAGCGATTTCCGCCGCCATCGCGGGGGCGCTGGCCTCGATTTCCTTGCGCGCTGCCGACATCTCGGCCTCAATTTTCTTTTTACCTTCGGCTACTTCTTTCTGCGCCAGCGTGCGCATGGCCTTCAGATTCTTGCTGCGCTCCTGAAGTATCGCCTGCCGCGCCTGTTCCTGTTCCGCGTAAATTTCAGCGCGCGCTTTTTTCAGGGCTTCGTCGTAATTCTGCAGATCCTGATTTGCAGCGGCCTGCACGGCGGCTGCGTCTTTCCGTGCACCTTCGATCTTTGCTTCGCGGTCGGCCATCGCTTTCTGGATGGGAGTGAAAAACGCCCAGCGCATGAACATGTAAAAAACGAAAACGATGATGACTGTAGGCACAGCTTGAAGAAACAAGTTGCCGAGTTGGCGCAGAATTTCCATCGTCAGGAGAGAATACCGCTGTGTCCGCCCCGTTTCCTTAGTTCAAGTTATGCCCGAGCATCAACTGCAAGCGCCGGAGCACACACGTCCAGATTCAAACAATGCACGAGATTATCGCATCGAGAGTTCCCACTCGTCAACGTCTGGCGATGCCATGAAAATTTCGGCAAAAGTTGCGATTGCATCTACGACTGCGCTCGTCACCGTCAGCACATTCCTATCGAAGCGGAGGCGGATTTCGCGGACCTTCAAACGCTGGTTTACTGGCGATTAAAAACCACAATTGAATAGCTATGAACGGTAATGAAAAAAATAAGCCCAGCCAAAGTGGAATGTGCATTTCGGAAGGCCCCGCAGGTAGGTTCATTGTTGCCTGGATCGTCGCCATGGCCGCGTCGTATCTTCCCTGCGCACCGGGAAGAATCGCGGAAATAATCGCGTTGAAAATCGCAAAATTGAACCAGTAAATCGCTAAGTTGCGGCCCCACGGCCTTAATTCCCACAGGCCATACGCCAGAGTGATCTGAACAACTGTAAAAACCGAAAGAATCAGCGCTTCCTTTGGCCCCGTAAAGAAATATCCAAGAAAGAGCATTGGGAACTGGACCACCAGCAACACCGGAAGACTAAGGGCTCCCAACATCATCAATCCTGCGATTATGGTAATGCTCAGGGGTCTTCCGCCAGAGTAATGTCCGACGCGGGTCGCCGATTCCAGGTCAACCGCGGAGCTTCCCGCATTTCCGCGGGAGGTGAATTGCGACTTCGTCGCGGGATTGTTGAAGTACCAGAGCCAAAGCGCTGCCAGGCCTGCCAGAAGCGCATACACACCTGCGCCGCACATGCGAGTGATCCACATGACCCGCTGGATCATTTCTGGATCGGGTCCATTCGCGGGCGCGGGAAACTTCAAAAAGAGAAACATCACCAAGCCCGGGACCGCCATCGCGAGCAAGAGCGCTGCAAACACGATCATCGAAATTCGAGCCCACTCGCGCCGGTCGAGCAGTCCCATACCCGAGGCAACTCCCCAGACCACGAACAGGATTGCGGCGACAACAAAAAACATCGCGATGTATCGAAATCCGCGAGGCAAGTTTCCGTTGGGAATTGAAACGGTAGCGCTGAGCGCCATCAAGGCCGCAAACAATAGCGTCACAGCGCTGCCGATGAACACAATTACTGCGGAAACTGTGATTCCCGCCGAGCGCTTCATGCCTGCCTCCGGCCAAATCTCGATTGTTTATAACACCATAGAGTCATTTCGATGGCCATACTTCTGGTTATCATGACGTCGTCCAATCACTCGCCTTCGTGCGCACGAGATCAGAATGTAAGGGCCGATAGGAATTTACTCCTATAGCGCAACTCTGGAATAATTCGTTACAATTGCGGTTTCGGAGAAGGCCAGCAGGCAGTCCGTGTGTGTTGTGTGCGAGATTGCAGCGGAGCCGATATTTCTCGAATTTGTCTTGACAAATTTCCAACGCGGAAATCAAAACAAGGCAATCGTAAGGAGATTTTGAATGCCCTCATTTTCCGGGGTCGATTATCTCGACTTCGATTCGCTACTCAGTGACGAAGAGAAGCTGGCACGCAACACTACCCGGCAGTTCGTTGACGATCAGATCATGCCCATCATCGAGGAATACAATCGCGAGGGGAAATTCCCGATGCAGCTCGTGCCCCAAATGGCCGACCTGGGCCTATTCGGTGCGAGCCTGAGGGGTTATGGCTGCGCGGGTATGTCCAACGTCGAATACGGACTAGTCACGCAGGAGCTGGAACGCGGCGATTCTGGCTTGCGGAGCTTCGTGTCCGTCCAGTCGGCGCTGGTGATGTATCCCATCTACACGTTCGGCTCCGACGCTCAAAAAGAGAAATGGCTGCCTCTTCTGCAGCAAGGCAAAGCCATCGGATGCTTCGGGCTCACCGAACCGCAGTTCGGTTCGAACCCCGGGGGCATGCTGACGCGCGCCGTAAAGAAGGGCGACAAGTACGTTCTGAATGGCGAAAAAATGTGGATCACCAGTGGCTCGCTCGCGGCCGTGGCATTAATTTGGGCAAAGTGTGAAGATGGCAAAATCCGTGGCTTCCTGGTGGAAAAAGGCACGCCCGGCTTCAAAGCTTGGGACGTTCACGGAAAATACTCGCTGCGCGCTTCGGTCACTTCTGGGCTTTCCATGTCGGACTGCGAAATTCCTGCTGAAAATATTTTGCCCGGCGTGGAAGGCCTGCGTGGCCCATTATCGTGCCTGAACCAGGCGCGTTACGGAATCGGCTGGGGCGGCATCGGTGCGGCCATGGCCTGCTACGACACGGCTCTGCGTTACGCGAAAGAACGCAAGCAATTCGACAACAAGCCCATTGCTTCGCACCAGCTGGTACAGGAAAAGCTGGTCTGGATGATCACCGAGATCACCAAAGCGCAATTTCTCGCCCTGCAGGTGGGACGATTGAAAGACGCCGGGCGCGTCCATCCTTCGCACATTTCAATGCTGAAAATGAATAATGTCTGGATGGCCCGTGAGACTGCCAGTCGCGCACGCGAAATTCTGGGTGCCAACGGCATCGTGGACGATTACTGCGTGATGCGCCACATGGCCAATCTCGAATCAGTCTTCACCTACGAAGGCACGCATGACATCCACAAATTAATCATCGGCGAACGCATCACCGGAATCGCGGCGTTTTCGTGAGGCGTCCACGCAACCTTGGCGTGCAAGCGAATACCGTGCTTGGAGTTCTCTTCGCCATTGTCGCAATTTTCGGCGTAGCGTTGGCCGCCGGGTCGCCTCCCTCGTCGAAACCGAAAGTACGCACGATTACCGCGTTCGTGCGTCTGGAACCTCTCCGTTACCAGGAGCAAATTCAGCAGACCTTAAAATTTCTCCGCGCCGCGAAAGTTGAGTACGAAAAAGCCGGCTTCGAAGTGGAAACAATACGCATCACCACTCAACCTTTCCCTGACTACACGCGCGATCTGCCGGACGATCAGGTTCTCGCATTTTTCCGCGACTACGATGCGCTCGCCACGAAGGAAGGTTTCATCGCAGCCATCGGGCCGGCCATGATGAGCGATACCGACGATCCGCATGAAGCGGAACTGCTTGGGAGAATCATCGCGAGTTCGAAGTCGCTGGACGGTTCAATATTTATAGCCGGTGAAGACGGAATTCACTGGAAGTCAATTCAAGCTGCGGCGAGTGTAATCAAGTATCTAGAAGCAAACACCACGCACAGTCAGGGCAACTTCAATTTTGCGGCGTCATCACTGGTTCCTTCTGGCGCCCCGTTTTATCCGGCGTCCTATTTTGCGGGTGAAGGAAAACAATTCGCGATTGGGCTGGAGTCCGCGAATGTCGTCAGCGAAGTTCTAGCCTCGACAAATGCGCCCGGCGAAGCGGAAACTCGCCTAAAGCGTGATCTCGGTGCGTTTGCGACCCAGATTGAAAAGATCGCCACGGAAATCAGCGCTGCCAGTGGTTGGGACTACGGCGGCATCGACCTATCCCCTGCTCCGCTGAAAGAAATTTCGATCGGACGCGCTTTTGAAAATTATCTTGGGAAACCGCTGGGTTCCAGTGGAACCCTCACCACGGCTGCCCTTATCACCCGCGCCTTGAAAGCGATTCCAGTCAAGCAAGCCGGTTATTCCGGCCTCATGCTTCCTGTTCTCGAAGATACGGTTATCGCCCAGCGTTGGAGTGAAGGCCGGCTTTCGATCGACGACATGCTCTCCTATTCGGCGGTCTGTGGCACCGGCCTCGACACGATCCCCTTGCCGGGCGACGTCACGCAGGAGCAGCTTGAGCGCATTCTGGGGGATGTGGCCAGCCTTTCCGTGAAATGGCACAAGCCTCTCTCCGCGCGACTGCAACCGGTCACCGGCAAGAAACCGGGAGATATGACACGGTTCGATAGCCGGTTCCTCGTGGACGCAAAACTTCAACCGCTGCCCTGAGCAAGAAGCACTCGTCGGTGCAGTTCTCGCTTTTCGGGTTTATGATAGCCGCTCGGAGCTCGCAGCATCAGTCCGCTTGATTTGGGTCGAGATGAACGAAACATTCCGCAGTTGAATCGCGTATCACTGAATGGCGTCGCAAGGGAAAACTTATGTCCAGTGCAGCTGGAAGACCACCCGTAGTCCCGCCTCCCGCGCGGAACGACAGCACCACTGCTATCTGGTGGATTCTTGGAATCGTCGCCGGAGGAATCGTCGTTATGGTTTTCCTCGGGTTGATGTTTGCGGGTCTAGTCATCCGCAATGCTCATGTCAGCGACCAGGGTAAAAACGTCGACATTCAGACCCCGGTCGGCGAGATCAAGGTCAATCAGGATCGGAGCCGGGCTTCTGGCCTCCCGGTATATCCCGGCGCGACTCCTTCCACCGAAGACGGACACACGAATGTTGAACTTTCATCGGGACAATCAGGTGTGGGAGTTGCCGTGGAGAACTATTCGACCGCCGATTCTCTGGACCAAGTTACGGCCTGGTATTCGCAGAAATTGGGGCCCAGTTTCAAACGAGAGAACAAAGGCAAGGACGTACAGGTTCACGGGATGACTGTCACAACCGATGCAGACATGACATTCTCGGAAGACCACGGTGACAGCACGCGATCTGTCGTCCTGACCCAGAAGGACGGCAAAGTCGAGATCATTCTCGTTCGGGCGGGAAAACGCGAAGCACAGTAAGACGCCATCCTGTTTGGGATTTCACTGCGAGGATGGCAGTCTGAATCCGTCAAACGTGCCTCATTCTTGCCAGAAAATACACCACCAAGCAATCGGCTCGGCCGCAGAGCCTTCGCCAAATCAAAGGCACGCCCGACTGAGTAGAAGTCTGGCGGCCAATCGAAATTGGCTCGCCAGACCTTACCCTTAAATTTTTCCGGTAACCGGTCGGCTCGGCGTGAGGGCCCGCCTAACCCGACTAGCGGTGTAGGGCCGTTGCCGAGTGGCCGGCCTGTTGCTGACGACGGGGCATAGCGCTCGCCATCCGTTCAGAAGTTTGCGGCGGCAGCGGACGTATGTTGTGATTAGTACTCACGTGCTCGCTGATCGCCTGCAGCCTCTTCAGAATGCCTTGCCACTGTGTCCAGTCGAGTTGTCGTAGGTAAGGGCGAAGACCCTGGATGAATGGATCTTCGAGAACTGTCTCCCCATTTGTTTCCGGTACGAAGAAGCGATTCAGTCCGACACCCAGCGCTTCGGCAATTTTTTCAAGCGTGCCGAGACTGGGAGTCATCTGTCCGCTCTCGATCCGTGACAAATAGGATCGCGAGACCCGCGAACGCGCTTGCAGCTGGCTTTGCGTCATGCCGCGTGACTCTCGCAATTGCCTGATACGCTGGCCAATGTTCTCGACGGTTTCTCGGTTGGGCCAGTTCTCAAACAATTGGCGATCGTCCCCCGGAAGATCGGTCGGCGTCGGCGACGGAATGACGAACGACACCTTCGGGGGCAGCAAACGCAAACACCTGCGGCAGTTATCCGTGCGGGTACGGTATTGCACCAATCCGCAAACCTGGCAGCGGAGTACTTCACGTTCCATTTCCATTCTTACTTCCATGGCTTTTTCGGCCACAGGCTCTCCTCGCACACTATTCCGGCGATGAGAAGGGGAGGCAGCAATTCGCAACAGGGGGAAGGCAGAAACGGCGCGGGGTGATTCTCCACGCGGTGCCATTTCTTGTCAAGCCCTTTTTTGTCGCCAGACGTTATTTATTTTATCCCGACCGCATCGCATCCAACAAACAACGGCAGTTGCATTACATCAATGCCCCAAAATCCGCTGCGTTTTTTCTTCGCCCGGACGTTTCACGTCCGCTAACGACCTGAACACATCGCCGCGCAGCGTCATTCTCCGACGAATTGTGGCTGTGAATTTTTCCGCGACATTCCTCGCCCGCGGTTTGCGTCGAGTTTTGCTTCATTCCGCGTCATTTCACCATCGTTCGTTCAATATTCCGGCCTACTACCCAATTGTGTTCAATCAATGACGCGAACACTCGACGAATTGGGATCTTGGAATACTCGGCCAATGCTGGTTCTGTTGTCCAAAATGCACCTCAGGTTCTCCTAAAATACTGTCTCAAAACGGAACGCCCACTTCTTCACAAAGGTTCACAAAGGACGCGGAGCTTGTCGTTAACCTTCATTAGCCGGCTCTAAATTTCTATCGGCCCCTTACCGTCCGGCCTGAATGCTCTGCACGAGAAATACCAAGTCAGGCTCATAGGCAACGCTCGCGCTAGTTCCCTCAACCCTCCTGCGATAAACTGCGCAGGGAGATCAAATGCCGAACCGCGAAGATGCCTGGAAGCTGCTCTGCGAATACACTCAAGGGGAAAGTCTTCGCAAGCACGCGCTTGCCGTCGAAGCCTGCGTTCGCGCTTATGCCCACAAATCCGGCGCGGACGAAAACTTGTGGGGAATCACTGCTTTGCTGCATGATTTCGACTACGAGCGCTGGCCCAATGCCGCCCATCATCCCACCGAGGAACATCCTTACGCTGGATCAAATATTCTCCGCGAACACGGTTATCCGGAAGAAATGATCCACGCCATCCTGGGCCATGCCGACTATTGCAACGTGCCGCGCACATCGCCGCTCGATAAAACACTTTTCGCCTGCGACGAACTTGCCGGCTTCCTGACCGCCTGCGCCCTGATCAAGCCCAGTAAAAGCATTCACGAGGTCGAGGCGGCTTCCGTGAAGAAAAAATTGAAGGACAAGGCCTTCGCTAGGGGCGTCAATCGCGACGATGTTTACAAGGGGGCCGAGGAGCTTGGCGTGCCGCTCGACGAGCACATTTCGTTCTGCATCACGGCACTGCGCGGAATTGCGCCACAACTTGGGCTAAACGGCGTCGCGGTTTAACCTCAGCGGCTGGGCCGGCTCCGTATCGTCCCACTGACGACCTCACGTGAGTGAGGCATTCGCTCCAGTCGAAACGTATAGCACCCCGCGGCAGTACTGCGTACATGCACGTAGTCCACATCCGCGCGATCGAACAGCCGTTCGATGGTGGTCTCGGCGTTTCCGGACTCCACGTACTCTTGTGCCACTAGACGCCGTCCGCTGGCATACGCATTGAGTGTCCGAGGGCTGGTCATAAGTCTCGTGGGGATGCCACCATCCTCCGGATACCTCTTGCATCCCTCCGTATGGATGTAAACCGGTCCCGGCAGCGGAAATTTTTCAACGCCCGCAAATGGATCCAGCGTGAAAAGCGTCGCACGCTCCGAGCCCTCAACAATCCAATCGAGGCAGTGTCGGCACGGCAGCCCTTCTCCGGCGGGCCCGGAGTACACCGGAAATCCAAATTGGGGATCGGTTTTTTCTCTCCGAACAGCTTCCGCAAGTTTCGTTGGGATGGCCACGACGCGGATCAAACTCATGAGGCACTCCTTTTTTATTTCTGCGAAAAAGTCATGTCGCTTCGACTCAGTCTGCCCAAATCGGTGCGCCGCAACTATCCGCTTTTCGCGCTCAAATTAACCTCTGCCGTACGTCAGGTTTTCCTCTGCACCCTGTGCATAAAAATCCTCATCCCCATGCACATTGCTGGGGCCATGTTAGAGTCGCCGGTCCATGGAGAGAGCGGGAAATTTTCTGGGCGGCATGTTGCGCCAAATGAAGCGTCCTGAAGCCGCCGTTGCCTGGCTAGCGGGACTTTGGCCCACCGTCGTTGGCTCGACGATCGCTGCACACACCCGCCCCGTGAAATGCGTGGGAGGACGCCTGGAGGTGGCGACGGATGGAAAGTCCTGGCAGACCCAGCTTGAAACCATGAGCGCCGAATTCTGCGCGCAGGTCAACCGTAATTGGGGCGGCAACCTCGTTAGCGAAATTCGGTTTGTTCCGCACACACGCCATATTTCGCATGAGTTCAACAACGACCACACCCCGTTCGTGCGTCGCCGCAAGCTCTAACGAGTCTCTCCTCTCGTCGCCTGGTAGTCTGAACAAAGAAAGAGGTTTGCAATGAGCTTATGGAATGATCGTGATCGCTGGTCGGCACTCTGCTCCGGCGAGGCTTGTCCGATTTGTCGCCGAAGCGAGCCTCTCGACGTAATAGCGAAACTTGAAGCGTCCTGGGTCACGATGGGGGAAGCGGTGCCGATTCGTGGTTACGTCTGTCTCGTATCGCAAACTCATGCGGTTGACCTGCACGATCTGCCGGAGATGTCAGCGTGCGCATTTATGCGCGACGCGCGGAAGACCTCAAGGGCCCTAGCACTCGTCACCGGGGCGGTAAAGATGAATTACGAGATTCACGGAAACTCAATACCGCACCTACACATGCACTTCTTCCCTCGATATCGTGGAGACCAATTTGAAGGACAACCAATCAATCCAAAGTCAGTGGTGCAGCCGGTGTACGCACCAGGCGAGTTCGCAAGAATCCGCGATTCTTTTCTGGTTGCCCTTCCCCGCAACGCCGCATAACTCCTGATTCGACCGAGTGACGTTCACCGCGCCTTCGAACGATCCACTACCGTGTCTTCGCGTAGCTTTGCACGAGCTTGTCGATATACTAAGATGTCTGTGGAAGTTCCAGAGCGCTACAGGTTAAGGATTTAATTCCGACATGAAGATTACCCGCGACGACGTGCTGCGCGTGGCTCAGTTGGCCCACCTCGATCTCTCCCCTGACGAAATCGAAATGTATCGCGGTCAGCTCGACGAGATCTTGACCTACATCGGAAAACTCGAACAACTCGACGTCTCGAACGTCGAGCCTATGTCCCAGGTTTTGCCGCGAGCGGGGTCCGACATCGCTAACCCGAGCCTGCAACAGGACACTGAACTTCGTGACGACGTGGTGGGTCCTTGCAACATTGCGGACGCGGTGCTCGCTCAGGCCCCCGACGCATCCAAGCCGTTCTTTCGCGTACCGAAGGTTATCGAACGGTGAATCTTACTTCCAAATGGACCATTTCGACTATTCGCGAGGCCCTCGTAACCAAGCAGATGTCGTCCCGGGAGCTCACCAAGGATTTCTACTCACGTATTGAGCGTGAAAACCCGAAGCTCAACGCCTTCCTTGCGCTCTCACCGGAACGTGCTTACTTACAAGCCGACCGTGTGGACGCCGCAATTGCCAGGGGCGAGGCGCTCTCACCGTTGGCGGGTGTCCTCATCGCGATAAAGGATGTCCTTAGCAGCACCGGCATCCCAACTACCTGCGGCTCGAAGATCCTTCAGAACTATACGCCACCGTATGACGCAACAGCCGTTGCAAGGTTAGAGTCAGCTGGTGCGGTTATCCTGGGCAAGACGAACTGCGACGAATTTGCCATGGGCAGCTCCAACGAAAACTCTGCATACGGTCCGGTACGGAATCCCGTGGCCTTGAACCGCGTTCCGGGGGGCTCGAGCGGTGGTTCTGCGGCGGTGGTGGCTGCTGGCCTTGCCGTGGCGGCCCTGGGAACCGATACCGGAGGCTCAATTCGCCAGCCAGGCGCCTGCTGCGGTATCCCGGCCTTGATGCCGACATACGGACGCGTATCCAGATACGGGTTGATCGCCTTTGCTTCGTCTCTCGACCGTATCGGACCATTAACTACAAACGTCATAGATCTTGCGGCGATTCTTTCGGTCATGGCCGGCTACGATCCAAACGACGCCACGTCGGTATCCGCCAGCGTCCCCGATTACGCTTCGGAAGCGCGAATGCCCCTTCCGGCTCTTCGAATTGGCGTGCCGGATGAATACTTCGGAGATGGTCTGGACCCGGAAGTCAGATCCAAGATCGAAGCAGGCATTGCGCTGCTGGAAAAGCTTGGTTGCAGACGTGTGCCGCTGCGCATGCCTCATACCGATTACGCCATCGCAACGTACTATATTGTCGCAACGGCGGAAGCCAGTTCAAACTTGGCGAGATATGACGGGGTGCGGTATGGCCTGCGTGTTCCGGGAGCCACGCTCACTGAGATGTATCGCAAGACGCGTGAACAGGGTTTCGGCCCGGAGGTGAAGCGGCGGATTATGCTGGGCACCTACGCCCTGTCCGCTGGCTATTACGATGCCTATTATTTGCGCGCCCAGAAGGTCCGTGCGCTGATCGCCCGCGATTTCACCGAGGGGTTTGCGAAGGTAGATGCCATTGTTACACCGACTGCACCCACTCCGGCATTCAAGCTGGGCGAGAGGACAGCTGACCCGCTACAGATGTATCTGGCTGATATATATACAGTTACTGGATCCCTGGCGGGTATCCCGGGCATTTCCGTCCCGTGTGGCAAAACCAAGGCCAATCTTCCGGTAGGCCTGCAGATCTTCGCACCACACTTTGCCGAGAGCCGCATCCTTCAAATCGCGCATTCATTTGAGGCTGCCGGCGGCTCAAGTGTCTAGGCCGGGCGGCAATCAATGAAGGATCTCGCCCCGAGTCTCAAGTTTTTGAAAATTTCACGTGCCCGATTCATTTCCACCGCAAACGAAATTCCCGACTCAAAGTGGCGTCAATCACCCGCTACAGACGTGTGGTCGGCCGCCGAAATTGCGGCGCATCTCGCGATGATCGAAGAATCAATTGTGACGCGCTGCAGAAAAGCATCCCAGGCGGCGCCTCGCACTGTCCCGCTGCTCAAACAAATCCATCCGCCCCTTGTGCTGGCGACCTGGCGCGGCAGGAAGGTTCGTAGTCCACTTTTGCTGGCCGCTGATCAAGTGCACGATCGCCAAGAAGCCTACGCGGTCCTTGAGATGACACGGGAAGCATCGGTTGCCTTCTTGGAATCGTGCAATGACCGCGATTTGAGCGCCCACCGCTTCGCCCATCCCATATTTGGCAGCCTCAACGTTTACGAGTGGTATCGGTTCATCGGCTATCACGAATTACGCCATCGTAAACAACTCCGTGAACTTGTAGAAATATTCCATCCGTAGACTCGAATTTCCTATTTCGACCGAAAAATAAGGATCGTGGAGTTCGGAGTAATTTCGCCTGTCCCAACATCAAACCGTTGAATAATAACCGGTTCAGGCCTTTCTCCTTCTCTACGTACTCTTTCAAGTAGAACGGAAGGCCTATTGCATGGAACGGGCACAGCATTTACTTTGGTTTTAGCATCAATACAGGTGGGGTCCAAAAAAATGGTGCGAATCAAGTCCAGCCAGAAGGTTTTTACCGAAGATGAGGTGGTGCGATTGACGGGCATCTGCGTGGATCACTTGCGCGGCCTTGCCCGCAACAAACACCTGGGTTCGATTGCCCGCGCCGCCGAAGCTGCCGGCGTTGAAGCCGAGAAGTGGCTCTTCTCCAATTCTGACCTGATGATCGTTACCGTCTTGCAGTCCCGTTGCGATCACTAGCCCCTCCGGAGTGCTGGGTTCTTCCGCGGCGATGCTGCTTGGCTGACACATTCTTGCCGCATCCTGTATTTTCCCAACCCGGTATCCCGCCAGACCGTTTCTTCGACCAAACTCAAAACCGATTTGTGGCATCCTAGAGCAGACGGGGAGACTCGAGACGTCCGTGATACCATGCCATAAATTCGTAGGGATATCGAATCATCTGGCGCGCCGAAGCGCCTCAGGCGTTGCACTCCTTGCGATCTTATTCGCCTTCCTGACATGTTCGTCGGATTCGCTGGGATCCCCGAAACAGCAAAGCACCGCAAAGCCGGACGCTTCGCAGTCTCCGGCATCTGCCTCCGCGCCTCAAAATACGGCCGCTCCGACACTGCCCCGCGGAAAAAAATTGATGCTCAAAGATGGGACGTTTCAACTCGTCCGCGAATATCAGGTTGAGGGCGACCGGGTACGCTACTACAGCATTGACCAAATGGGCTGGGAAGAAATACCGGAATCACTTGTGGATTGGGATGCGACCAAGAAAGAGGGAATGGATGAAGCGAAGCACAATGTGGAACTCATCGCGAAGGCCCGGGCCACGGATAGTGCGCGACATGCGGAACCTCTGGACGTAGATGCGAGCATCGAGATCGCGCCCAAAGTTTTTCTGCCTTCGGGAGTCGGGTTGTTTGAATTCGACGGCAAAGCAATCTATCCGCTGACCCCAGCGGATCCCGACATCAAATACAGCATGACCCAACGGATCAAGCAGGTTTTGGTGCCGATTCCCATCGTTCCTACGCGCCACACTGTTTCACTGGACGGGCCACGGGCAAGATTTCGCATGCGCAGCGCGGGTGTGGAGTTTTACATGCGAACTGCCGACGCTCACGAACCGAATCTGGAATTGATCCGTGCAAAGGTTCACGGCGACAAGCGCTCGGTTGAAAACCTGGACGAACTATTCAACCAAAGAGGAGCCAGCGGACGAATCCTGCTCCCGTTGTTGCGTTGGGAAGTCGCCCATGGGGTTTACCGCTTCACTTTGTATCAGACGCTGGATCCCGGCGAATACGCCGTTGCTGAGGCAATCGAGTCCGGTGGAACGAACGTCTATCTCTGGGATTTCGGTGTCGACCCCGGCACCCCAAACTCGACTCCGGCAAAAAAATAGAAGGACGTTTCGAAACGGATTGGGTTATTTCGCCTGCGGCGCCGGCTGCACAATCAGTTCAGCAAGCAAGGTCGCCAGACCAGCCATATGGAATGGCTTCTGGAGCATCGCAGCTCCGTGCTGTCCGAATCGAGCCGCCGTCTCCGTATCGAGCAGGGCCCCAGTCATGAAGATAAATCTGGTGCCAGCGCTTCCCGGTTGCGAGAGGGCCCTTTCGAAGAACTGTCCGCCGTTCAACCCTGGGAGATTGAAATCGCAGATGACGAAGTCGTAGCTGTGATTCACCAGGTGGGCCAGCGCTTCTTCCGAACTCTGGGCGCCCTCGACTCTCATCCCTCGCGCCACCAGACCCTCTTGTACGATCTCTCGTATGCTTTCCTCGTCATCTACCACGTACGCCGAGTGGCCTTGCAGCACAGTCGAGCCGGACGGCGGTTTTAGAACCGCCGAATTTGGAGGCTGCGCGGTCTCAACAGCCGGCATCAGTGGCTCCTCAACGACAGCTGGCAGAATCACCCGCACTTTGGTTCCGTCACTCTCTGAAGAATCCACTTCCATCGTTCCACCATGCTCCTTCACGATGGCCAGGCAAATCGTCAGCCCAAGGCCTGTGCCGCCTCCGGGCCGCTTGGTTGTAAAAAATGGGTCGAATATCTTTGATAGATTCTCCGGGGGGATACCCAGTCCGTCATCAGAAAACGTAAACGAGATTTTTCCTTCCGCTTGCTCCAGAGAAATGTGAATTGAGCCATGATCCTTCGCGGCCGCAATTGCCTGCTCTGAATTCGTGATCAGGTTGACAAAGACCTGCTGCAGCAGCCTCGCGTCACCTTGAATCTTTGGCATGAGTCCCGAAACCGCCACATCTATCGCCACATTTTTCTGACGCAGCGGTTCACCTTGCTGCTCCACAACGCGCCTGATAATTTCCTCCGGATTGACCTGCTGACTCATCAGCGGCGACGGCCGCGAAAAAGCCAGCAGATTCTGCACGATTCCCGCGGCGCGGCGCGCTTGCTTGAGGATGATTTCCGCCTGCCGTCGCGTGGAGTCATCCGTAGCGCGTTCGCGAACCAGATCGCTCACTCCGAGTATCGCCGTTAGCGGGTTATTCAGTTCGTGCGCGACTCCGGACATCATTTCACCCATTGCCGCCAATTTCTCGGTCTGCAATTTCTGCTTTTCCGCCTCCTTTGCGCTGGTTACGTCACGCGCAGAGGCGATAATCCCGTTGATTTTCCCCACCGAATCGAACAGAGGACTTACGCTGGCTCGCAGCATTCGCCAGGAACCGTCGGCATGCTTGGTTCTAAATTCAATTTGTCCCTGCTTCAAATCCCCGTTGCCAAAGCGTTGCAACGCCGATTTCAGACGCCCCATGTCATCGGGGTGCGCGAAGGTTCCCAGGCTCTTGCCGATCACCTGTTCGGCAGATCTGCCGAGCAACACCTGGATCCGCGAACTGACAAACGTATACTTCCCCTCCAGATCCAAGACTGCGATCATCTCCGGAAAGTTGGCGACCAACTGTCGCACAAATTCCTGTTCCTGGCGCAAGCGCTCCTCTACTTTAATGCGCTCCGTAATATCAACGACTGTGCCCTGTATCCGAATTACCTGGCCGAAGGAATCGCGAATTGCAAAACCGGAAGCCAGGCAATGAATTTCGTCTCCATTCTTCCTGCGAAAGTCGACATTTACGTCCTGCACCGATCCCTGATCAATGATGCGGCGGACCAATACATTCCTCTGGTCCGGATCGCAATACATGTTTCGAAAATTTTCTTTTTTAAGCGCTTCCTTGTCTTCGAAACCCATCATGCGGACTAGAGCAGGATTTGCATCAAGCAGTTTTCCGTCAGGATCAGTGAAGAAAATGCCCTCGCGTAGCGATTCGAAAAGGTCGGCGAAGTGGATTTCCGCGTCGTGTTGCGGGGTAACGTCCCGGGCCCATCCGCTCACGGACTTTCCACGTTCCTCTTCCTCGACCAATTGAAGCCAACAATCGTAATAGCGGATTTGTGGATCCTTTTTGAAACGGATCAAGACTCTTCCCTGCCAGTGGCTTGTCTTGAGGAGATTGTTTAGAGCTTCGGTCGCCTGCTGCAAGGTTGGCTCGGCAAGAAATTCCTGGAGCCCGTGACCGATTAAATCCTGAAACGGAACGCCCAAAATCGTAGCGAAGCGCCGGTTGGCCACCCGAATTTCGCCCTGCAAGGAGATGGTGAAGACGGCCTGGTCCAAGCTATCGATTAGATCGCGGTAGTTCGTTTGCGATTTAAGGATCACATCAACCAGCGCCTCGGACGCCGCGTCCGAGGACACACCGGTGGTACCTCTCTTTCGCGAGTCCTTCACTTCGTGGTCGGTCATAGAGCTATTTTTCGCTTTTCCAGGAACAAACGGCAAAGGAATCAGATTGCTCCTACAATCTTATCGGCCTACCTGGTTGAACGGAAAAATAAACCTGTTGAGTATGCCAAGTTGCTTAACAGCGATTCCGCGGGCTTCGACTTTCAGGGTCGCGGCGCAGGCCAAAAAAAAGGGCGCCCTTGTTTCAGGCGCCCTTCGGTTCATCGTTCGCTTCGAGTCGGTCTAGCTTTCCGCCACCGCGTCCGTATCCTTCCGCAGGAAATCGAGCGCGGCCGCCTCTTCCGGCGTGAGCTCGGGTTCCATCTGCTGCGGCTCCTCTCTCGGGATTTCCGTGAGGAGTTGGATGTTGCGGTAGCGTTCGAGACCCGTTCCGGCGGGAATCAACCGGCCCATGATCACGTTCTCCTTCAGGCCGCGCAGGTAATCGATCTTCCCGGAAATCGCCGCTTCGGTAAGGACGCGCGTGGTTTCCTGGAAGCTCGCCGCGGATATGAACGAATCCGTGGAGAGCGACGCCTTGGTGATGCCGAGGAGCAACGGGCGGCCCGTTGCCGGACGCCCGCCATCATGAATGACGCGATCGTTCTCTTCGCGGAAGCGGAACTTGTCCACCTGCTCCTCGAGCAAGAACGTCGTGTCGCCCACGTCTTCGACCTTCACCCAGCGCATCATCTGGCGCACGATACACTCGATATGCTTGTCGTTAATGTTCACGCCCTGCAACCGGTAAACTTCCTGAATCGAGTTCACCAAGTATGCCTGAGTATATTTTTCGCCGAGGACGGCGAGAATGTCATGCGGGTTGAGCGGTCCATCAATCAACGGCTCGCCCGCCGCAACATGTTCGCCTTCCTGCACGTTAATGTGCACGCCGCGCGAGATCGAATATTCCTTGATGGTCTGCGCGATGCCCTTACCATCTTCGCTCTCGACGTAGATCTTGCGCTGGCCCTTGACGATTTCGCCATACTTCACCACGCCGTCGATTTCGCTGATGACCGCGGGATCCTTCGGCTTGCGGGTTTCGAAGAGTTCCACGACGCGCGGCAGACCGCCCGTGATGTCCTTGGTCTTCGTCGTTTCGCGAGGGATCTTCGCGAGCACGTCGCCCGGTTGAACCTCGTCTCCATCCACGACCATCAAGTGAGCACGTGAAGGCATCAGGTACTTCTTCACGCGGCCCTGCGCCCCGCGGATATTGATCGTGGGCTGGTGTTTCTCATCTCCCGGCGGCAGCGTAACAACCAGCTGCGACAATCCGGTGACTTCGTCCACCTGCTCGTCAATCGTAATGCCCGGCTGCAGGTCCTTGAACTGAACCGTCCCGGCCGTTTCCGTGAGAATCGAAAACGTATACGGATCCCACTCGCACATCGTCTGGCCGAGCGTGACCGGTTGTCCGTCTTCGACCTTCAAGCGCGCGCCATAGACAACATGGTGGCGCTCTTTCTCGCGTCCCTTTTCGTCAACCACTGCAATCAAACCGGAACGGTTCATCGCCACGATTTGCTTGCCACGGCCTTCGACCACCTTCAAGTCGATGAACTTCACGAAGCCGTTGTTGCGCGCTTCGACCTTCGATTGTTCGGTGACTCGCGTCGCCGTGCCGCCGATGTGGAAAGTGCGCATGGTCAACTGCGTGCCAGGTTCGCCGATGGACTGCGCCGCGATGACCCCGATCGCTTCGCCCATTTCCACGAAACGTCCGGTAGCCAGGTTACGGCCATAGCAACGGCCACAAACTCCGCGTCGCGATTCGCAGGTCAACACCGAGCGGATCTTGACGCGCTCGATGCCGGCTGCCTGAATCGTGTTGGCCAGCTCCTCGGTGATTTCCTGGTTGATCTCGACCACCACGTTTCCTTCGTAGTCCTTGATCTTCTCAAGTGATACGCGGCCTACCACGCGGTCGCGCAACGGCTCGACTTCGACGCCGGCTTCCAGAATCGGTTCCACATAGATTCCGTCCGCCGTGCCGCAATCAAACTCGTTAATGATCACGTCTTGCGCCACGTCCACCAAACGCCGCGTCAGGTAGCCCGAATCGGCCGTCTTCAAAGCCGTATCAGCCAGACCCTTACGAGCGCCGTGCGTGGAGATGAAGTACTGCAGCACGGTCAAACCTTCGCGGAAGTTCGAGGTAATCGGCGTCTCGATGACTTCGCCCGAGGGCTTGGCCATCAAGCCGCGCATACCGGAAAGCTGGCGAATCTGCTGTTTCGATCCGCGCGCTCCGGAGTCGGCCATGACGTATACCGGATTGATGACGCCCTCTTTGTCCTGGCGTTCGAGGGCTTTGAACATTTCGTCGGCAACTTTCTCTGTGACGTCAGACCAGATGGCGATAACCTTGTTGTATCGCTCGCCGTTGGTGATCGCTCCGTCCAGATATTGTTGCTGCACCTTTACGACTTCATGTTCGGCCGTATCTACCAGTTTGAACTTCACGCTGGGGATAACCATGTCGCTGATGCCGATCGAAACGCCGGACTTCGTCGCATACAAAAATCCGAGTTCCTTCAGCTTGTCGAGCGCCACGACGGTCTTCTCAAGACCAAAACGCAGGTAGCAGTATTGCACCAGCGCCTGGATGCCTTTCTTCTTGAGCAAGCCGTTGACGAAAGGCATGTCCGTCGGCAGGTGATCGTTGAAGATCACGCGGCCAACGGTGGTGTGCAGGAATTGCCGATTCAATACTACCGGTTCAGTATGCGAGACATCCTGATCGTCATACGCATTGGTCAGGTCAATTACTTCGCCGGTGTAACGCATGCGAATCGGAGTCAGCAATTCGACTTCGTTCGCTTCGAGCGCCATCACCACTTCTTCCGGCGAGCCGAACGCGCGCCCTTCGCCCTTCGCTTTGGGCTTGGCCTTGGTCATGTAATAAATGCCGAGCACCATGTCCTGCGTCGGAACCGCGAGAGGATAGCCGTTCGCGGGTGACAAAATGTTGTGCGAAGCCAGCATCAACACCGAGGCCTCGACCTGAGCTTCCGGTGACAGCGGAATATGTACCGCCATCTGGTCGCCGTCGAAGTCCGCGTTGAACGCGGTGCAAACCAGCGGGTGAATCCGGATGGCCTTGCCTTCGACCAGCACCGGTTCAAACGCCTGAATGCCCAAACGGTGCAGCGTCGGAGCGCGGTTCAGCAGCACCGGATGTTCGCGAATTACGTCTTCGAGAATGTCCCACACCACCGGTTCCTGCGCCTCGACCAATTCCTTAGCCTGCTTGATCGTGGTGCAGTGTCCCGCGGCTTCCAGTTTGTGATAGATGAACGGCTTGAACAGTTCGAGCGCCATCTTCTTCGGCAAACCGCACTGGTGCAGCTTCAACTCCGGCCCCACCACGATGACCGAACGTCCCGAATAGTCCACGCGCTTGCCGAGCAGGTTCTGGCGGAAACGGCCTTGCTTGCCCTTCAGCGTGTCGCTCAGCGACTTGAGCGGCCGGTTGTTGGTGCCGCGCAGCACGCGTCCGCGGCGGCCATTGTCGAACAAAGCGTCCACTGCTTCCTGTAGCATGCGCTTTTCGTTGCGGACAATGACGTCCGGCGCGTGCAATTCCATCAGCTTCTTCAACCGGTTGTTGCGGTTGATGACGCGACGATACAGGTCGTTCAAATCGGAAGTCGCGAAACGTCCGCCGTCCAGAGGCACCAGCGGGCGCAATTCCGGCGGAAGCACTGGGATCACGTCCAGAATCATCCACTCCGGCTTGTTGCCGCTCTTGCGGAACGCTTCGAGCACCTTCAGCCGCTTGGCGAACTTGATTCGCTTCTGCAGGCTGGGGTCG
>Ga0209006_10000017_pt1 | contig 164939 bp, 155 predicted proteins | sample JacPin_JW_Ref_O2_FD_188567 | JGI IMG/M metagenome (GOLD analysis project Ga0209006, IMG submission 188567) | Forest soil microbial communities from Algoma, Ontario, Canada - Jack Pine, Ontario site 1_JW_Ref_O2 (SPAdes) (version 2) | ecosystem: Environmental > Terrestrial > Soil > Boreal... | reverse complement strand
AAGGTGAAGGTGACGTTCCCCGTCGGCGTGCCGGCCGAGCCGGTCACCGTCGCTTGGTCGGTCACCGAGGTGCCCGCGAAGACCACGGTCACCGAGGATCCGCCCTGTTGGATCGCCGTCACGGTGTTGGAGGGGTTCTGCACAATCGTGACTTCCGCAGAATCGGTCGCGTCTTCTGGCGAACTATTGCAGCCAGTCGATGAGACGTTGCAGGTGTCCGTCCAGTTGAAGTCGACGGTATCGGGAAGTGCATGGTTCGTATGGAGGGTGTAATCCGCAGTGGTCGCCGTGTGGAACTGAATGTACGGCGTGGTAAGTGTCGCCCCAGGAAGAAGCGTGCAGTTTCCAGTTATGTGGCTGCAACTTGCTCCGGCAGTCAAAGTAAGTCCCGCTCCATCGGCGGCAATGAACGGCGCGAGCAAGTTTCCCGAAACGTCGTCGGGCTGGACATGATCGTGTCGACGATCGAAGCCAAAGTCACCGTGTTACCCGCACCGTCCGAGCCAAGGCTGTTCGTGTTCGAGAAGACGTAGTGGCATGCGACCTCGGAACCAATCGCCACGGTCGTCGGGGAACAACCCTTAGCGCTCGCGATACCGGAGTCTGCGAACGCCGGTGCCTCCAGCGCGATCACACTCACTCCAACCATCAAAACTGATGCCAGAAGTGCTCTAACGATTCCTATACGCCTCATATGCGTATTCCTCCAGTCTCATTCCGCCGTCAACCTTGACGGTCGGATACGACTGGTGTCGGGTTCGCCATTGGCTCCCCACAGGCTTGGCGACCAAATACTTCGCCTGCGGATCATCACCCCACCCTTGCTAGCCACGAGAACCCAGCAGGACCCCGTGGTTGGTTTTGGGTTTATCACCAAAAGGAAGGAGTGTCAATCAGAATTGTCCCGTCGCCGCAACAGTTTGATGGACAGTAGATGTCAATGAGATTGTTCGTAATCACATCGAATTCACGAAGAGAAAAAGTGCTCATGATTCTTTTCACTCGCTGTGTTCAACAGGGGCGGAGCAAGCCCGTGAACGACCGGTGACACATCGATAAACGGAGGCGCCGTCCGCTCTTACTTCCGTACTAAGTCGAGCCGTCGTGCGAGATCACTCGTCAGTTGATTGTGCGGATCTACGCGTTGCTTCACAGTGCGGAACTGTTCGAGTCGGGGATACATGACGTCGACGTAATCCGGTCGAAGTCGCGCGTCCTTGGCTAAGTACACACGTCCGTTCGTGTCCGCGACGATGGCGTCGAGTTCGTCGAGGAGCATCGGCAGCTTCGGAGTCCCGACCGGTAGGTCGAGAGCCAAAGTCCAACCTTCAAGTGGAAACGAAAGTGGCCCGGGATTCGCCGGACCGAAGCGCTTCAACACGGCGAGGAAGCTCGCCATGTGAGAATGACTTAGTTTCTCGATGATTTCGGTGACCGCGCTGGCGTGCACGTCGGGCACACAGAATTGATATTGAACGAATCCGCGGCGGCCGTAAAGGAGATTCCAGTCGCGCACGCCGTCGAGTGGATGAAAGAAGGAACCGAGCGGCACGACGGCACCAACCTCGTGCCGCGGTGCGTGGCGATACCAAACTTCGTTGAAGGCTCGAACGGACCACGCGTTTAAGACGAAGGATGGCGCGTGCATGGGAATCGACAGTCGCGCGGGACCCGGCGCCTCGAGTTGTGCGCGCTCGACGTCGTCGGCGCTGGCGTGATTCGCTCGCGTCAACACGGATCTCCCCATTGACTTGCCGACGCTCATGCAGTCCACCCAGGCGACTGAGTACCGGTAGTCGGAATCGTGCGCACGCATCTCGGTCATGACGCTCTCGAGATCGTCGAATCGAGTGGTATCGACGAGCATCTGGTTCGTTTCAACGCGAATTAATTGCAGCTCAGCGGAGGTGACGACGCCCGTCAAACCCATCGCCCCCATCGTCGCCCAAAAGAGTTCCGGCTCTTCGCTCGGTGACAATCGGAACGTCCCTTCCGGCGTCACCAATCGCATGGAGCGCACGTGGTCCGCGAACGATCCATCGACGTGATGATTCTTTCCGTGTACGTCCGCAGCAATCGCCCCGCCGATCGTGACCTGACGCGTACCAGGGGTGACCGGGACAAACCATCCCTGGGGCAGTGAGATCGACAACAGTTCGTCAATCGACGTTCCGGACCCCACCGTCACGACACCGTCGACGATTGGTCCGACGTGCGAGAGTCCTCGATTCGCGAGCACCACACCGCCGCTCAGCTGCGCGGCGTCACCGTAACTTCGTCCCAGACCACGCGCGATCATGGACTCACCTGACGCCAGTTCGCGCGCGACGTCTTCTTCGCTCATGGGTGAATGAACGTCCGACAGTCCGGGTGCGCGTCCGCCCCAACCCGCCAGAACTTGGTTCACTGGTAGACGCCGAAGATCATGAGCACGACCCAAATCGCCAGGAGGAGCTGCACGGTGCGGTTGTGCACCAAGAGTTCTTCTGGCGCGGCGCCGTCGCCGGCCTCGGTCGAGCGCATGATGAAAAGTACGGCGAAGACGACGGGTATCACGCTGAGTCGCACGGGAAACGTGGCGTCGTGGTTGGCCGAGAGACCCGTCGGAGAGGCGTCGAAGGCCCACAGGCAGTAACCCGCGACGACGATGGTCGCGCACATGGTGAAGACCGACTCCAAGAACTTGGTGGTGTATTCGGCGAGTACCGGTCGCGTGGAGGCATCGCCACCAGATTTCAGTTCGCTCACACGTTTTCCGACGACGAGTAATAACGCGCCGAAGGAGATGACCACTAGAAACCACGTCGACACGGGGATGTGGGACGCGGCGGCGCCCGCGTAGGCACGAAGGAAGAAGCCGCTGGCCACCGCGCCGAGTTCGACGATGGCCACGTTCTTGATCCAGTAGATATAGGCCAGGGTGATGACGACGTACAGCGCCAGCACCACCTCAAGCTCGCCGGGATGGTGAACCGTCAGCGCAACGAGAAAGCCGATCGCCAGAAGCACGAATGATGCACTCACGGCCGCGGTCGTCGACAGCCCGCCCGAGGCTATGGCTCGGAACTGTTTCTTCGGATGGCGGCGATCGACGTCGCGGTCGCGTACGTCATTGAGGAGGTACACCGCCGACGAGACCGCGCAAAAGGCAACGAAGGCAATGGCCGTCTGGCCAAGGACCGTGGCATGAGTCAGCGTGCCCGCCGCGGCCGGAGCCACGACGATGAGGCAGTTCTTCACCCATTGCAGGGGACGCATGGCGGAGATCAGCGCACGGGGCACCCCCGGAGCGTACGCTGGCGCCGTCTTCACTACGGTTTCTCGTCGAAGAAGCTCTCGACCATGGGAAAGTTGTCACTGGTCTCGAAACGACCAAACGCGACGACGAGCCCTTCGTAGTCATCAAGTGCGTTCACCCACTCGAGTCCCGCAGGACCGGCAACCGCGAGCGCGGTTGCGAAAGCATCCGCCATGGCGAGTTCAGGTCCCGTCACCGTTGCCGACGCCGTCGGCGAGGCGACGCCCGTAAAAGGATCGATGAGGTGGTTGCCACGCTCGTAGGTGCCCGAGGTCGCGACGGCCCCGGGCGATTCGACCACGCAGGCAAGTTGGCGCGTATCTTCAGGGTTCACGATGCCCAGACGAAAAGGTGCACCGGATACCGGTCCACCGAAGCTGGCGACGTCACCGGCCGCGTTGATGATCGCTCCGGTCAGTTGCAATGCTCGAAGTGGTTCGAGCGCACGTTGTGCGGCCCAGCCTTTCACGAGTCCCGTCGGATCTACGCCGCCCGGCATCGACCACGGATCGAAGAACCCTCGAGAGACGCTACGCGCTGCACGACACGCGTCCAGTACTTCGAGGACGACCGGCGGCACTTCGTTGATCGTGAGATCACCTCGACGAAGTCGCGACAGCGGACTGTTCGGCTTCCACGTGCTGAAGACCTCATCGGCCTCGCGCAAGATGGCCTCGGCCGCATCAGCGGCGCGAGCGATCGACGGCGAACCGAGATGTGCATCGCCGTAGAGGTCGATCGTGACGACCGTGCCCATGACCTCCACCTCGCGGTGAAAGACATGACGAGATTCGGTAGAAATCGACGTCTCGCTCACAGTCCCAACTTGGTCAACGCGGACTGCAGCGACTGACGAAAGCCGGCCGACGTGTAACTCGCTCCCGATACTCCTTGGATGCTGGAGCTCTGGGCTGCAAGCGCTTGTTGTTCGAGCTGCGGGATGGCGGCCTGATCGATCGAAGCGGACAGGTAGTTGCCACCGTCTTGGATCGAGCCGATCGTGACGTTCGAGATCTTCGAGCCGGAAGTCGACACGGTGACCGAGAGCACCCCGTAGATGTAGTTCACTGAATCACCGGTGGCGCTACGCGACGCAGAAGGCGCCGTCGTGGTCGTCACCGGCGCGAGGGTGGTCGGCGGCGGTGTCGCTCGCCCCTGGGTCGTCGTGGTGTGGTTCGTCGGCGGAGCACTCGTCGTGGTGGAGTGCTGTGGCGGAGGCGATGACGTCGTGGGGTTGGTCGCGCCCGGCGCCGTCGTGGTCGGGCTAGGAGCAACCACGAAGGCCAACCCCGGAGGGGCCATGGCTCGGTAGCCTAAGAGTCCCACGACGCCGACGAGGGCGCCACTCACCATGAGGCCGGGCTTATTCATCGTCGGCTCCCTGATGCAAGGTGGACGCGTCGTTTCGTCATCATTAGAACGAGAACGATTCGACGTGGAGGCGATCGGCGCGCGCGCCAAGGCGCATCGCCGTCGCGACGACAGTATCGGTGAAGTCTTCTGGCCCACAGACGTAGACATCGGCGTTATGGAGTTTTCCGAGAATTGGACGCAACGTGTGGTCATCGAGACGGATGTCGTCACGCGATCCCAGCATTTCGACGTACGTTCCCTTGCGTTGTGACACCATCTCAGCGAGTTCTCGACCGTGCACGACGTGCTCAGAACTCTGTGCCCGAACCACCACGGTCACGTGAGTGGACGAGGGTAGGTCCTCGAGGAGCGCCCGAAGCGGTGTCACGCCAACACCGGCGCCGATCAGAACGACCCGGCCAGCCAAGAGACGGTGGCGAGTGAAGGTCCCGTAGGGGCCCTCGACGATCACGCGGGTCCCCGGCCGAAGGCGTGCGATGGCTTTACTCTGATCGCCCAGTCCCTTGATGGTGACGCGCAGGTACGGGGGCTTGGGAAGGGCCGAGAGGGAGTACGGGTGGGCGTGCCACCAGAGTCCCGGGGCGAGGAAGCGCCACTGAAAGAACTGACCGCCCGACACCGCCATTTGCGAAATCTGACGACCCGACACCACCACTGAGTACACGTCGGGTGCCACGCGCTTCACGGAATGAACGCGTAACTGGTGGCGCAGGTTGCGCCAAAGCGGGAGGCCCACACGAAAACTCAGGATCGAGGCGACGACGCCCAACCAAATGACGATCCAGAGCCAGTGGGTGACCGGGGAGGAGAGGAACATGACGCCGATTCGGATCTGGTGAAAGAAGGCGAGCCCGAGCGCGAGGTAGAAGGTGAGGTGCACCAGCCACCACGTTTCGTACTTCATACGCTGACGCGCGATCTTGGCCGACGTGACACCCGCGATCACCAGGAGGATGAACGCGCCGAGAGCTTCGGGAATGTCCGGGTAGTGAAAGAGGAGGGTCCAGAACTCCTTGAACAAGCTGACGCTGGATGTTTGGGCGTAACCCCAGGTCACCAGAATGATGTGCAGGGCAATGAGCACGATGGGCCACCCACCGATTTGCCGGTGCCACTTCACCAGTCGGTCCTGGCCGACGCTTCGTTCGAGCCACGGTATTCGAGTCATGAGCACGACCGTCAGCAGCATCAGATACGTACCGACCAACGCACAAATACGAGCCGCCAGGGTGAGCCAACCCCCGGGAGCGTGAAGGGCCCCGAGCGACTCGCCCCAGAAGGCGAGCGCCACCGAGAGACCGAAGCCCAGCCCGGCGAGCGCAGTGAGCGCGTCAGTCACCCGGGGTGCGGGTGGAGGTCCCGGGCGACGGCGCGCTGGTCGACCAACCGCGCGCTCGGGCAAGGTGGTCGTCACGACGCACCCGAGCTTTGGCGAGCCGACATCGTGATGAAGTCGCGCGCCCACCACGATTCGAAGTACCGCGCGGGTGTGCCGGTCATGGACGACACGAGTTCGGCGCCATTGGTCGGCGCCGCAAATCCTCGGGCTGACGACGGCATGTAATAGGAGTAGTTGACCCAATCGACATTGATGTCAAGTTCCATCGCGCGCACGGCTCCCGCGCGCACCAACAGATTCGCCAGGTCCGTGATGTTAAGCCCTGGTCCGCCGACGTAGACGAGTGCCCCGTCAGCCGTGATGCCGATGCCGGAGCGAGAAACGAAGACCGCGTTGCCCACGGTGGCGCCCCACCTCGACGTGTCGTTTGCGAGGAGTCCGGGCACCGGCTTGGAGTTCTTCACCAGCAGGTCCAGGTTTTGGCGCACGGAGACGATGTCGGAGGTCACCCGATCGTGCGGGCCCCACGCGATGACGTCGGAGGTTCCATTTTTGTACACGACGAACGACGCCGCGCCGACGCGAAGCGGTACGACCATCTTGTGATCGGTGTAATACCCACCGTTCGATTCATTCAACAGAAAGCCGGCGTTGAACGCCGCCACGAGACTCCTCGCGGACTTCGGACGCACGGGTGCGGTGTTGGGCCAGGGTCCTCCACCCGGTATCCAACTACCTGAATACAAGGTCGCGCTGAGGAGCTTCGTGTCCATCCACGCGACGCCGTCGACGTAGCTGGTGTGAACGGCGTCCGGTCGTAGCGTCGTGACGTAGACCGCTGGCACACCATCGACTCGCCGACCGACGGGTGACCATTGGCCCTCGCCAGCGAGCGCCGGCGAGGCGAAGGTGCGAAGAGGTGCAGGACTCGCCAGGTGGGGAACCTTGGAGTTCACCGCGGCGGAGTGAGTCGGCACGCGAATTTCGCCGGGTGGGACCGTGCCACCAACGGGTGGCGGATGGTGTTTGTACCACTCGTTCTCGGTCCAGGTCACGATGCTCGCACCGCCGTGCGTGCGCGCCCACTCAGCGAAGCGTGAACTTAGCGACGTTCCCAGTGCGGGATTGAGCAAGGCTCCACCGAGCGAGAAGGCCAGCCACGTGAACGCCGCGAGCACGATCAGCGCTATGGCACGCAGTATGCGAAGTCGCCGAGGGCTTCGCCGAACGTGCTTGCCCGCGTGCCTTTTACTCGGGCGCCTCTTGAGCGGGGGCATCGACGAGCCCGGAGCTCGGATGTGAGTGGTCGAGGACATGTTCGTCAGGCTCCGTGCATCCATGGACCGACGCGCGACACTGTCATGAAGGCCAACACCACACCGACCAAAAGGCTCAATGTGATGGTGAGCCGTCGCACCCTCGAACCCGCCACGAGTCCCCGAGATCGTCGAGCCCAATCTTTAGTCGAGACGCGCACCAGGTCGCCGAGATGGGCGAGCACGTGCACGGTCATGAGGATAAACCACGCGATGAAACTCGCTTGATGGAGCTGGAGGAGATGTCCCCGCCACGACGTCGGTGCAAACAGCAACGCGACACCTGAGGCGAACAGCAAGATCGTCAGCACTACCACGAATGGTCCGAGCACTCGCAGTCCGGTGGGAGGCGGACCCTTGTGGCGATACTCAGGTGAGCCGATGTAGTAACGGACGAATCGCCACATCGTGCTGGACATCTTCACGAGCACGGGTGGAATTAAGAGCATCCCGACGAAGACGTGGAGCGTGAGCAGCGAGTGCACGCGAAGGACGGTGACGCCTTCTAAGGCGAGTAGGACGAGGAGCACCAGCGCGGTTGAGCCGGTCAGTCGCTCGTTGGCCTCAACCCCCCATCGAACGAGGCGCTCTCGGACCTCATAGGGCGGGCGCGGACGTGTCAACGACGACGAGGGCGGGGTCACCTTTCGGCGTGCTTTTGATGGCGCCGGAGCATGGGGAAAGGGCGACGAACTCGAGGTGTGGTGCGCCGGCACGGAACTCGGACGCGGCCGCTCATGCGCGAATGATGATCCTGGTCCCGAAGACCGCACTGAGGGCTGGTTCCCACGACCTTCATCCACACAACAAGGTTAGGAATCGAACCTGACGTTCTTCTTACGAAGTCCTGATTATTCACGTTTTCTTATGAAATGAAACGCCAACTGACTTCGAAAAGGGCTCCGCCCAATGAACTCGCACCCACTGTGCGGTGCGCATGGGTCGAAGTGATGATCGCATCGGCGATCGCGAGGCCGAGGCCCGTGCCCGCGGCCGATGAGTCGGTGCGGTGGAAACGATCGAAGACGACGTCGCGCTCGTGAGCAGGAATGCCGGGTCCGCTGTCTTCTACCGTCAATACGCGCCGGTGCGCGATGACCGATACGGTCACGCGAGCCTGCCCCCCGGGGCCCGCGAATTTGCAGGCGTTATCGACGAGCACCCCGACCAGTCGGTCGATCGCCTCAGCGTCGGCGCGGACCGTCGCCTCGACTGCAGGGCCGACAAACTCGAGTGACACGCCGTTTCGCGACGCGAGCGGCTCGAATCGACTTTCTGTCGCTAGGGCCACTTCGGCGAGATCGCAGGTTGCACTGGGATCCGCGACGAGACGCGATTCGTCGGAGCGCGCCAACCACAGCAAGTCCTCGACGATGCGATGAAGTCGGCGACCTTCGTTGCCCACGCGACTCAACGCGCTTCGGTAACTCTCCGCGTCTCGCGAACGCGACAGCGCCACGTCCACTTCCGCTTCGATCACGCTGAGCGGAGTTCGTAGTTCGTGCGACGCGTCGGACGTGAATTCCGCTTGGCGTCGGCGGGCCAGCGCGACCGGAGCCATCGCACGCACGCCGACGAAGAACGCAGCGAGATACATCAACACCAACAGCACCGCACCCGCTACGAGTTCCACATCGAAGAGCGACGAGCCCACGCGCGCGACTTCTGCGAGGCTCTCGCCCGCGACGAGCCAACCGTTGTGAAAGCGAGCAGCGGTGAATCGAAACGTCGACGTCCCTAATGGGTCAGTACGGGCGCCACTCGACCACGAGGTCGTGGGAAGTTTCGGCGATCCCGTTCCCAAAGCGGTCGCCACGCCGTCATGGTCAACGCTCCAGACGTAGATGGGCACGTCGTCGCGGTCCTCGTCCTTCGACACACCTTCGAGACCTGTCACAGAGTCGCCTGCGGAGTTGACCACTCTTTCCACGACACTCAACTGCTGATTGAGTCGGGTGTCGACCTGCGAGTCGAGACGTCCGAGCAGCACCGAGTTGACGACAATGCACACGAGCACGAACGCCGCCATGCCTACGAGCGTCGCGACCATTGCCACACCCGCCGCGTGGCGACGCTCAATGGAACGCCGTATCAACGTTCCACCAATCGATAACCAAGGCGTCGAACCGTTTGGATCTCTGCCGTGCTCGCAGCGATCTTCGAACGAAGCCGCGCGATGTGCGCCTCGATCGTGTTCGAGGTTGCCGTGCGATACGCGTGTTGCCACGCGTGATGAGCGATCGCCTCGCGCGAGACCACGAGCGGACTTCGCCGCATAAGGACCTCGAGGATCGCACTCTCGGTCATCGTGAGCTTGATGATCTGACCGGCCACCGCGCATAACTGGGTCATCGGGTCAAAGGAGAGATCGCCACAGTGCAGCTCGTTTCCCAACTGCAGCGCCGGTCGGCGCTGGAGCGCATTGAGTCGCGCCAGCAGTTCGGCGAAGTCGAAAGGCTTGATGAGGTAGTCGTCGGCGCCCGCGTTCAGGCCCTGGACTCGGTCCGAAGGCGCGTCTCGTGCGGTAAGGAGCAGAATCGGAGTGCGAACGCCAGCTCCTCGTACTCGCTCGATGACCTCCACGCCCGAAAGCAACGGCATTCGCCAGTCGAGGATCGCGACCTCATAGTCACGAGCCCGCAACCGAGACTCGGCCGCCACCCCGTCAGCGACTGCGTCGACTGCATACCCGGCCTCTTGCAGTCCCCGTACCAGCACATCGCGAAGGCCGCGATCATCTTCGGCGACGAAAACTCTCATGGACCTCCACGGTAGGCCACCGCGAATTTACGTCGAGAGCGATGGACATTCTGGTCAGTTGCTATCGAACGAACTGCCGTGTGACGATCAGACGCGTTAGTCGAGGTTTTGGTAGTGCTCTTTCCAGATGAGTCGGTAGATCTTGACCTTGCGCGGAATAGTGCGCAGCCCGGGAATGAAAGGCACGAGAGCGAGCAACAACGTCAGGAGCATCATGAGGCCCCAGACGAGGATGTCGGCGTTGCCGCTGGAGTTGAAGGGTGGGACCTGATACCAGAACGTGTACAACCACAACCAGGCCTGACCCGGATAGTTGCCCGTTTCGTTCATCATGCCCCACTGGTCACCCGCGAGGTGCTCGTGGGTCGCCTGGTTGCTGAGATACGTGCCGTCTTCCAAGAACAGCAGCGGCAAGGTGTAGTTGGTCGTATAGAAGGCGCTCTGTTGAGTGAGGACGGCATCGAGTGCACCGGTGCGGGCCATGTCGGTCAGGTAGGTGATGAACTCCGGCACGGGCCCCGCGTTCGTCGCGTTCACGACGATGGCGCCGGCGACCCACTTCATCTTTGTCGCGCTCTTCGTGTAGTTCGCGACCCATGACGCACGCGTGCTCGACGAAGCGCTCGACCACTGGGCGAGTGCGCCTTTGAGAGCGGGCTGCGCGGGTTGGGACTTCAATGGGTCGATGACGAAGACCTTCGCCGTGTTGATCTGCATCGTGACGCCGACCCACTTGGCGAGTTGAAGCGGTCCGAGTTGTTGTCCGGTGGAGACGTTGTTATACGGGGGTCCGTAGGTCGCGGTCTCCGATGTGGCGTTCAACTGGCTGAGGGCGTCTTGGGCAAAGTCCACCGGCGTCGCGGTCGACCACGTTTTCAGTGAGATCGCTGGCTCATCGGGCGAGCCGAATACGATCGCAAGACCGATGGTCAAGATCGCTACGACCAGAAGCGCGATCGCGCCCTCTTTCAAGATGTCGTAGGGCGAGTGCCCACCCTTCCATTCGGGGGCGTCGACGTCAGGTCGAAATCGCTTGGTCACGATTCAACCGCCACTTTCGCCGGCTCTTCGAACGGTGGCACCACACCTTTAATGCGAACAAGCAGCACGTGCAAGCCCACGAGGGCGATGATGGCGATCGGCAACAAGACAATGTGCCACATCAGCATCTGGCCCGTGTTCAGCACGTTGAAGTAGGCGCCACCGCCAGTCGCGTTAATGCCGTCTTTCGCCTGGGTCGAGATCCACTGCGCGTCGAAGTTCGTTTGCGAGAGGTAACCGGTGAAGGCGGTCGCGATGGAAACGACGAAGGTGACGACACCGGTGATCCATGTGAGTGCGCGCCCGCCGCGCCACGCCGCCATGAAGTACTTGCCCCAGAGATGGATGACCATGGCGAAGAAGAAGATCTCGACGCTCCACAGATGAAGCGAGTTGACGAAGAGTCCAATCGACGACGTGTGCCACCACAGTGGACCGCGAAGCGCGAGCAAGCATCCCGAGGCGATAACGACGATGAGCGCGGCCACCGTGGTCACCCCAAAGACGTAGATCCAGGACGAGACGTAGGTCGGCTGGGTGTCGGGCATCACCTTTTCGGGGGGCAACACTTTCAATACGCGGTGACGCAAGCGCGTCGTCCACTGTCGATCCATCTCGTTACTCATTTGTTCTCTTTTCGCCGACGGCGACCCGGAAATGGAGCGAACAGCGCGACGATGAACGTCACGACCATGAGGCAAATGACGATGAAATTGGCCACACTGATATCGATCCAGTGCCAGTGGATGTAGTGGCCGAGCGTGTTGAGCGGCAGTAGTGCGCCAATGCGTAACAGCGACATACATCCCCCCCTTTTTTGGCCTAACAAGAGCATTACCTCGGTTCGGGCGACTGCCTAGGGACAAATGTCCCAAGAAAAGTTGGCGCCGAGAACCCGCGCCATTACGCTGAAGAGCAGATAGAGCAGGCCCAATGTCCTTTACTGACCAGGCGATGTGGGGATTCGTTCAGGCGCGGGAGCTCCCGCTCGTGCTCACGCGTCTCAGCGACTTCACTATCCAAGAGGCCACGCAGGCCTATCTCGAGCAGATCAACATGCCCGCCAGCGAGGTACTGGGTTCTTCCGTGTTCGACCTGATGGATCCCGAGGAGCGACCGCGCGCCCGCGACGCCCTGCAGGCTCTAGCCGATGGCACCATTGACTTTTATCGGACCTATCGGCCGCTTTCGCAGGCCGTGACTCACCGGCCCGGGGTCTACCTCTGGTCCTACGCGATCGACTTCGGCGAACGCCGATATGCGTTGACGCAAGCGCGGGCCATGCGAGTGCCGACCGAGAGCCCGCTCGTGGAAGCCCTCGGCTACGAGCCCGTGACGTTCGCCATCGGTTTAATGGACCTCTCGGGAGTTGTCGAGACCGTCAGCAACAACGTGAGTCAGGTCATCGGCATCAAACCGGACGACCTGATTGGGCACGACCTTCTTCCTACAGAGCAATGCGACTTTTGGATTCGCTTCCACTCCGCGCATCAACACTCCAGTTGCTCAATGTCGTTGACCTACACGCCTCCCCCACCCTTCCCCGACGACGTCGTGATCCAGTGTCTCCTTATATGTCTGGCCGGTTCGAAGTCCTTCTGCTTCATCCTCTCGCGAGAACCCCCGCAGTTCATCCAAGAGAGCCCGAGTCGCACCGCCGAACTCGAACTTCGGCTCCGTCGAATAGCTCAGGAAGTCAAGGCCAGTGGCGTCATCCACGATATGAAGCGACTCCCGGATCCCACCCGATTCCCCGCACTATCGTCGCTCAACGCCCGCCAATGGGACGTGCTGACTCGGCTCATTGGTGGTGATCGGGTCGCGACAATCGCTCACGATCTGTACTTGAGCCCGAGCGCGGTTCGGAGTTACCTGAGCGAAATTTTTAGAAAGTTTGGCGTCCACTCCCAGGCGGAACTTCTCAGTCTCCTTCGCTCCTAGGACACCGCGTCCGAAGAACAGACGTAGTGCTGGTCACGTCTCGCCTTGCACCGCGCAGGCTGGTTCAGTGAAAAAACGTGCCTCGGGCACCGACGACGACTTCGATTACGCCGAGATGGATAGGGTCGCCGATCGGTTACTGACACCGGTATTGGTAGTTGCACCTGACAGTTCGCTTCGATACGCCAATCGTGCGGTGGGGCGGATGTTTCAGATGGACGTCGCGAAATTGATCGGACACAGAATGTTGGAACTCGTCCATCACGACGATCGCGATCGGGTCGCTCACGAACTCGCGCTGATCACGAAGGGTAAACCAGTTGGGGGTTTCTCGCGATTCCGATTTCGAGGTCACCAGGACAACTCCTGGCGGGTGGTCGATACGTACGCGCACAACTTGATTGATGACCAGAGCATCCAGGGAATCCTCGTCTCCGGAGGCGACGTCACTGACGCCATGACAGCTCGACAACAGTTGGAGCAGTCGCGAGAGTTCCTGCTCGCGATCACCGACAACATGACCGACGGGATGATCGCCACGGACGAGCAGGGGATCATTACCTTCGCCAACGCCGCTGCGAGTCGTCTACTCAAGATTCCGCCGGCGGAGCTCATGACAGCAGACGCCACATCCGTCTTTCGACTCCACGACACCATCAGCTCGGCACAACCAACGAGCGCGACAGGCTTGGAAGACGTATGGGCGAACGGCAAGTCCCTTCACGTCGACCACGCGTCGGCGGTGTGCGCTGACGGAACCCGGGTTCCGATCGCCCTCATAGCCTCCCCACTGACCGTTGAAGGTCCGAAAGGTTCGGTCATCGTGTTCGAGGACATCTCGACCGACGTCGCCGAACAGCTGCGGATCGAGCAAGAGCTGGACAAGCTCGCGTGGGTCGGCCGCGTAAGGGATGCACTCGACGAAGGAAGGCTCGAACTTTTTGCGCAACCGGTGATCGACCTCGCCACCAATGAAGTGATCCAACACGAATTGCTGGTGCGGATGCGCTCGTCGGACGGGGTCGTGTTCGAGCCCGCACAGTTCCTGCCGACCGCCGAAGAGTACGGATTGATCTCCGAGATCGATCGCTGGGTCATTTACGAAACAGCCCGGATCGCAGCTCAGGGTCACCGAGTGGCGTTCAATCTTTCGGCACGGTCGGTCGTCGATCCTCATATGCTCGATCGGATCGCCAACGCGATCCACGGCTCGGGCGCGTCACCCAGCGACATCGAATGCGAGATCACAGAGACCGCCCTCGTTCGTGATGTTCCCGCGGCCGAGGCGTTCGTGAAGGGTCTCATCGACCTCGGGTGCACGGTAGCTCTGGACGATTTCGGTGTCGGTTACGGAGGCTTCGCGTATCTCAAGCGACTGCCGGTTTCGGTCTTGAAGATTGACCGCGAGTTCGTTCGGGATTTAACCGACGAAGTCTCGAGCCAGCACGTGGTTTCGGCCATCGTCAGTTTGGCCAAGGCCTTCGGGATGAAGACGACGGCAGAAGGTCCCGAGACCATGGAGACCATCGAGATGCTTCGAGAACTCGGGGTCGACCACGCTCAAGGATTCGTAATCGGTCGGCCCGCGCCAACCTCCGAAGTGTTCTGAAGGCGCACCGTTCGAGAAAACGAAGTCCATACATATGGCATTGCCGCCTCGAGCGTTCATCGGAATTCTTTGTCGGCCAACGTTGGTGACCGAAGCTTGTTCGCCCGACGCCGATTCGTACTTTCTCGAGGTCGTGAGAGCCCCGCCTGAGAAAGAGATTGAGAGGCATCGACCTATCGTTGTGTGAACCGACGAATCGAGGAGCGCTTCATGCCGGGGATGAATCCCAACAAGATCGACCTGAGTAACGCGCTCGTCGTCTCGCTGTTCCGACACGCTTTATTCGTGTCGGGACTTTTTCGACTCACCTTGATCGCGGTGGTGTTGATGTTGATTCTTGTTGCGACACGATGGATCCTTCGCTTCAACCTTTCGCCCGTTGGACTCAATGAACCGAGGGCGCGCACGTATCTTCGCTGGGGCTTCGGCACGGTATGGCTCGTTGACGGGATCTTGCAGTTTCAGGTCTCGATGCCGCTCGGCCTCGCCAACAACGTGATCCAACCGCTCACCGCGAACACGCCGTCGTGGCTTCACTCACTCATGGCCCACGGCATCCTCCTCTGGAACAGTCACCCCATCAACTTGGCCGTAGGCACGGCGTGGCTGCAGGTCGGCATCGGACTCGCCCTGCTCGTGTCGAACGGCATCACTGGACGAATCGCCGGATTGGTCTCGGCGTGTTGGGCGGCGCTGATCTGGCTCATCGGCAACGGCGCCGGCGGCCTCTTCGTCACGGGAGCGTCGTTCCTCTTCGGCTGGCCCGGCGCCACGTTCTTTTACGCGGTGGCCGGCGTCTGGTTGTTCCTCAAGCCAGAGATCTTTCACCGGTGGTTCTCGATCGTCACCTTGCGGGGGCTGGCCGTGATCGTGGCGTTGGGCGCGTTCTTGCAGATCTTGCCCTCCAATGAGTTTTGGCACGGCGGTAATTCGAACGCGCTGACCACGATGACGTCGTTCATGACCAAGATCGCCCAGCCTCACTGGGTGGCGTGGTTGTCGCGGGGCACCGGCAATCTCGCCGGTTCGCTCGGCGGCGGTTTCAACCTGATCGTCATCTTTTGGCTCGTCACATGCGCCGTGGGACTCTGGTTCGGCGCCACGAAAGGTTGGCGTTGGCCAGTATGGTCCCTGGTCATCGGCTGTTTATTCTTCTGGCTCACCGCCCAAGACACGTCACTCTTTGGCGGGCTGTCGACCGATTTCAACTCGCTCCTGCCGCTCGCGGTGCTCGCCTGGTGCGCGTCACCGTCGTTGCGCGACGCTCCCACGCGTGTGCGCAAACTCCCGAGAGAACTGACCGCCAGCACCGGTGCCGTCGTCGCGACCTTCGCTACGGCGATGATCGTCTATTCGGTGGCTTTGATGGGCACGTCAACGTTCGCGAGCGCCGAGACGACGTTGTATCAAGCTCAAAACGGTCCGGCATCGGCTGCCCTTCGCGCTACCAAAGCCACGCAGTTCACCCTCACGGACCAGTTCGATCAGAGCTACACCCTTGGCGAACACCCGGGATACGTCACTCTTTTGACCTTCCTGGATCCGCGTTGCTGGACGGACTGTCCGTTGCTCGCCCAACAATTACGCGAGCTTCGTCGCGATCTCGCGCCTCACACGAAGCTGGACATCGTGGCGGTAGCCGCCGATCCCTACCATGAACAACTGAGCGACCTGCGCCATTTCATCGCAATCCGCGACCTGTCGCACATAGCGAACTTCTACTACGTCACCGGCAAATTACCGGCAATGCAAAGGGTTTGGGCGTCCTACGACATCGGCGTCTCGATGACCAAGTCAGATGTGATGAGCATTCACTCGGACTTCATGTACATCATCGACGCGACGCACCACCTTCGTTGGGTTATTCCCGACGACCCGATCGCCAGCACGTCGGGACAGTCCTCGACGGTGTCCGAGTTACGGATCTTGCTGGCCGACGAAGGCATCAAGTAGCGCGAAAATACAGTCGATTCAGAGGTCATCCGTTCGGCTACGGCGAAAGTAGACGTTGTACTTCGTGTCGAGGTTGTACCTCGTGTAGAGGTCTACGCACTCCAAATCATTTTAAGAGAATCCCAAGAAAATTTTTATGTTTTACGAACTCAAGTCTTTCCATTTGTCACACGCGTGGATAATCTGGGGGCGGAGTCCCATCAGGGATGTCCTGTCGCGAGGAGTTGAAAAATGTCAAAGGGGGGGAGACTGGCAACGGTCCTTGGGCTCTTCCTGGTTGTCGTGGGTCTCGTGGTGTGGGCTGTGGCCTCTCTTCTGAACCCAGGCGTTCCAGGCGGCGTGGTCAACTTCACGAACTCTCAAGCCGCTGGTCAGCCAGTGCAATTGACAGTACAAACGGTTGGATCGATTGGCTTCGGGAACCATCCTTCGTGGGTGTCGTACCTCGTCAAGAACCCGACCACCGGCAAATGGGTTCACGACACCTCTTGGGAGTTGCCGGCGCACACGCTTGTCGACATGACGGTGTATCAGTACGACAGTGGAAGCCCGTTGCGCAACCAAGAGTGGGGCCAGGTGCAAGGCACGATCGGTGGAACCGCGACATTGAACGGTACGAGTTTCAGCGTCTTCAACTCCAACAAGGGCAATGGCGTCGGCCACACATTCGCGATTCCGACGCTTAATATCAGCGTCCCGTTGGTGGGCGTCAGCGGCAATCCCTGCGCTGTGGCGCCGTGTCATTTCAACTCGCCTCACAACATCGAGAAGTTCAGCTTCAAGACGCCGGGTCCTGGCAGTTATAACTGGCAGTGCTTCGTGCCGTGTGCGTTGGGTTACTTATTTGGAAACGGGGGCGCGATGTCGACGCAGAACTACATGGGCGGCGAACTGGAAGTGGTGAATTAGTCATGACACCAGAAAGTTCAATGGGTAGCGAAGAGAATCACCTTCGTCGAATCGTCATCATCTGGGTGATCCTTTCAGTAGTACTCGACCTCGTGTTTTGGTTCGCGGTCGGCCCGCACGTTCCTCCGGGTCGGATGACCTCGTCGGCGAAGGACAACCAACTCGACTTCAACATCTTGATGGTGATCGGCCTTCCGGTGGTCATCGCTGTTTGGGAGTGGCTCGGCTACGCCGCCTTCAAATGGAATGTTCGTCGTAAGGACATGCCCGAATCGGTAGGGGGTCCGAGCGCCGCCGGCAACAAGCGAACCGAGGTGTCTTGGATCGTGATCACGTCGGTCGTCGTTCTCGCCCTCGCCATCTTCGGCACGATCGAGCTGTACGTCGGAAACGGTTCCGGCGGTGGTGAAGGGCCGAACCCGATCATGCAACCCGCCGGTGCCAACACAGCTGAGACCGCGGCTCTCGCCGGCACGGGCACATGGTCACCGAATTCCAATCAGGTCCTACCTGTCCAGGTGATCGCCCAGCAGTGGAAGTTCACCTACCGCTACCCCACGTTCGGCGGTTTTGAGTCGTCGGACCTGATTCTTCCCGTCAATACCGAGATCGCCTTCAACATCACCTCACTCGACGTCATTCACAGTTTCTGGGCCTATCAGCTTGAGGTGAAGGCGGACGCGAACCCGATGCAGAACAACGTCGCCTTCACCCGAACCGAGCAACTCGGTAGCTTCGTAGTCAGGTGCAGCGAACTCTGCGGAATCTGGCACGGAGCCATGTTCAATCCGGGACGAGTGGTGTCGCAGTCGGCGTTCATGTCCTGGGCGTCGTCGACGGAGACCGCGAATGCCACCAACACCGCGGACCTTCCGCCATTCGCCTGGACGTACGTGCCGGACGCCAATGGCGCCGATGGCGGCTACTACCCGGACAACGTGGTGCCCTACAGCCCCACCGAGATCTACGGATCGAAGCAGCCCTCATGAGCGGCCTTCTTATTTTTCATTTGAGTGACTTGAGTGTAGAAACGGAGATTGCGCGATGACCATCAGTTCTGAACAACCGGTGGGCGTCAGCGTCCCGGAAGCTCCGGAGCCTCCACAGTTCGTCGATCCAAAGCCGGCCGAAAGCGGCTGGTTCAGCCAGCACATAGGTACCGCGATCATCTGCGGTTTCCTGGGCTACATCCTCGGGCACTGGCTTGGCAACGTCATAGGCAGCAACTACGCGAACATCGCCAACAGTGGGCAGAACTCCATCTCCGCTTTCATGGCGTTGCTGTTCATGGTCATTGGATGGCTGCTCGGCATCGGGGCGCTCAACTATCCGATCGCCAAGATCTTCGGACGAGAGGCCAAGGGCGAAGTCGAGTTCACCGGCTGGACGAGATACCTGCGCTACAACCTTGACCACAAGGTCGTGGGCATTCAGTACGTCGTCGGTGTACTGGTGTTCTTCTTCACCGGTGGACTGCTCGCCATGGCGATTCGAACGGAGCTGTTGAACCCAACTGTTCACGTGTTCGCCGCCGACACCTACATCAAGATCGTCAGCGAACACGGCACGATCATGATGATGATGGCGTCCTCAGTCGTCGTCGGCCCACTCGGCAACTACTTCGTGCCGCTGATGATCGGTGCACGCCGCATGGCCTTCCCGCGCATCGAAGCGTTCAGCCTTTGGACTTTCGTCGCCGGATACTTCGTCATCTTCTCCGCGCTCTTCTTCGGTGGCTTCCCCACCGGATGGACGGGCTACGCGCCGCTCCAGACCCAGGCCGGCCCGGGGATGATCTCGTATCTCTTCGGATTCGCGGTCATCAGTGTTGGAATGATGACCGCCGGGTTCAACCTGGCGGTGACGATCATCAACTACCGCGCGCCGGGAATGACCTGGAGTCGAGTGCCGGTCTTCGTGTGGTCGATCATTGCCACCGCGGCCCTTTTGACCCTGGCCTCGCCCGTGTTGTTCGCGGCGGGCACCTTTGGGATCCTCGACCACACCGCGGAGACCGCATTCTACGTGACCGAGCATGGCGGTAGTTCGTACCTGTGGGAGAACCTGTTCTGGTTCTTCGGCCATCCCGAGGTCTACATAATGGCCCTGCCCGGCTTCGGCATCGTCGGTGAGATCATCCCGGTGTTCTGTAGAAAGCCTCTCTTCGCGTACCGAATAGCGGCGGCCGGAATGATCGGCGTGGCGCTGCTGTCGTTCTTCGTCTGGCAGCACCACCTCTTCCAGAGCGGCATCGACCCCGACATGCGGCCCCTCTTCATGCTCACGACCGAGCTGATCTCGATCCCGACCGGCTTCATCTTCTTGGTCGGCATGGGCACGTTGTATAAAGCGAAGATCAGATACGAAGTGCCGATGCTGTTCTGCATGGCCGTGTACTTCAACTTCCTCATCGGTGGAGTATCGGGCGTCTTCCTCTCGGATGTGCCGGTCAACGTGACGGTGCACGGCGGCTTCTTCGTCCTGTCGCACTTCCACTACACGATCATGGGCGGACTCATCTTCGCGTTCTTCGCCGGACTGTACTTCTGGCTGCCGAAGATGACCGGTCGGAAGATGAACAAGAAGATGGGTCTGTGGCACTTCTGGACCATGTTCATCTTCTTCAACCTGACGTTCTTCCCCATGTTCATCATCGGACTGCTGGGTCAGCCGCGCCGTGTCTTCACCTACGCCAAGAACCTGCAGACGCTGAACGACTTCTCCTCGATCGCGGCGTTCTGTCTCGGCGCGTCGTTCTTGATCTTCGTGGCGAACTTGATGTGGAGCCAGTTCATCAGCCCCGAGAAGTCACCCTCGAACCCGTGGGACTCCCTCGGGCTCGAATGGCAGACCGCCACACCGATCCCGCACTACAACTTCGAGCGGATTCCGGTCATCATGACCGACCCGTATCACTACAGCGAAGCGAACGCACCAGCGTTGGCCGACTTTGGGAAGGGTCCACCGGTCCACGCCGGGAGTACCACCGCCAGCAGCACTGACCCCGATCAATAGCGAGTAGGAGCAACGATATGACAGACCTTGCCAGAGACGCACAAGGCATGAGCGACACTCCCGAAGAGCGGGAGTTCGAACTACGCGCACAGATCGGCGCGATATGGAGTGGCGGCCGACTTTTCATCGGGATGTACACCTTCTTGTTGGCGTCGCTTGCCTTCAGTTACTTCTATCTTCGATCGAGTAACAACGGGCTGTTGTGGCGACCAAATCACATCACGGCACCTACCGCGTACGGCTGGACCATCTATAGCCTGACGCTCCTCGCCGCCCTGATGGCGATCTTCGGTCAGTCGCGGCTTCGCAGGGGCCAGGTGGCGGAGTGGCAAACGGCTATCTGGGTAGGGGTCGTGGCCTCCTTGCTCGCACTGTTCCTGCAAATCTGGGAGTTCACGGCGGTGCCGTTCTTCCCCGGCTCGAGTGGCTACGCCTCCACGTTCATTGGCTACTCGGTCATCAACATCATGACGATCTTCATCGTTCTGTACTGGATGGAGACGACCGTCGCGCGCTCGCATCGGATGCCCAAGGAGATGGAGGAGATCAACTGCCATCTCACGAACCACCCGGTGGCGCAGGCGTTTCGCGCGAATGTGGCGTCGATGACGTACTTCCTAGGATTCGTGGCCCTGTCGAGCACGCTCCTCTTCGCAATGTTCTACCTACTGTGATGACGAATGAAACCGGAAGTCATAAGGTGTCCAACGAGGTACGTCGCGACGTACGAGAGTCGAGGTGGTTGTGATTCCAGGCGTGGATAATTTCATCGGCCCGCAGGTCGAGACGTTGGTGATTCTTTTAGGCACGTTGTTCGGCGTTCTCATCTGGGGATTCTTCCAAAGTCATCATTCGGAGTGATCGAAGGACCTCGGCCGATCTCGCCGCGGCGCGCTCTCTTTCACGATCTTCTCGCGTCGACGGGCGTCGTCCTGTGGGTGCTCATACTGACGCCGCCCGCGCTCAACTTGACCAGTGAGTACGAATTCGCGCAGTCGGTGCAGTTCTGTTTCTTCGCCATCGTCATTCCCGCACTGCTCGTGCTGGGCGGACCGTGGCGATGGTTCAACCTGACGACGCTGGAGACGGCCATCGTCGACAACGACGGTCAGGCGATTACACCACTACCCTCGCATTTCCTCGATCGATACGCCCAGCGCCGATCGCTCACCAAGGGCTATCACCGCGCCGTCATCTTCCTGGTCATCTTCGTGGGCCAAGCCATCCTCTGGCGATCGGCCCCCGTCGTTGACGCGCTGATCCGACACCCCGGGCTTTCGATCGTGGAGTCCTTCGCGCTGATCGTCGGAGGTGCGTTCTTCTGGCTCGAGTTAGTGGAGGCCGCACCCTTTCGACCCACGACCGCACGCCCCTACCGGATAGGTGTCTCGGCGATCGCCATGTGGACGGTGTGGGTGATCGCGTACCTCATGGCAATGTCGCCGAGTAGTTGGTACTCGGGTTACCGTCACGTACCGGACCGACTGTTCTCACTGGCGATGGACCAACAGATCACGACGGCCCTGATGTGGTTCATCTCGGCAAGCGCATTCCTGCCGATCATTTTTGCCAACCTCAATCGGTGGCTCCAGTCCGAAGACGATCCAGATGAGGAGCTTTACAATCTCGTCCGGCGAGACCGCTCCCGAGGTTTCTTCGGCACGAATCCGTAGGAGCGGCGACGCTCGCCGAAGTCCCTACGTCGGCCCGTCATCCCCAGGCTGGGTTGCGAAACGTAAGATCAACAGCCCCAGCAACAAGATGACCACGACCCCGACGCCGACACCGAGCGAGATCATGGTGTCGCGGAAGTCGGACGTTGACAGGGTGCCGCTCAGTGCGAGGTGGGCAGAGGAACTGAGGATGTCTCGAACCCCCGCCAAAATGCCGATGATGAGGAATGGTCGCACCGGGAAGACCGACGCCCTCAGGTGACCAAAAACGGTATGGGCGATGTCGAGCAAGATGATCACGACGAGGATGCCGTCGATCGCCGACACCACCGATTGCGGGAACTCGCTCCAATCGTCCAGGAAGTTGACCAGCGAGCGCACCAGGACGATGCCCGCGACCAACATCAGGCTCGCCACGATGGCGTATTCGATGGCGATGATGAGCCAGCGAATTATTGAGTTGGCGTCGATCGTCGGGTGGACGTCGTCGATGTCCGGGGAACTCATAGCACGGCACGATAGCGCGAAGTCACGCGACGCCGCGCCATCGCGGCCGAGACGGTACGGACGCTCGTTTGTTAAGTGCCAATGAGGCCAGGGAGTACCGGAATCTTTACGGCATGCAATTTGTAGTTCAACACCCCGTCCGCGAGCTCCTCGTCATCGAGCGCGTTGTCACGCTGCACGCCAAGTTCGCGCTCTTGGTAGGCGAGATTGCGGATCGTCGCGGCGTCGCCGGGCTTCTTGAACAACGTTTGGATGTCGTGAATAGACGCCAGCGCGTAGTCGGTCATCCACGTTTGGACGGCACTCTTCAAGCGGTCGATGTGCTTACCGGCCTTGGTGTCAGTGACTTGCAGGTTGTTGGTGAGGTCATAGACAGGCTCACTGGCGAACGAGCACGCAATCTCGTCGTCGTTGAGCAACTTAGGGACCTGCGCGAGATCCGACGTGGTCAATTTGCCGCTGACGTTCATGTTGTAGATGTGAAACGACTCTTTCGCCGCGAACGCGCACGGGGCGAGGTCGGTGTTGATCTCCTTGATCGAGGCGTTCTGTGAGGTGGCGTCCTCGGCTTTGGTGATGTGTCGAGGCAGGTCGATGACCACCGAGATGGCCACGATGACCACCAGCGACAACGTGGCGATAACCCACGGGCGTCGGTACCAGACCGCTTTGGTGATGCCCAACGACGAGGTCGGCATCGAGGCTGGATCGAACGGGACCTGCTCGAAATCGGGGAACTCGTCAGTCACTGGACAAGACTATCGGCGGTCTCGGCGATGGCCCGTGCGAACGTCCTCAAACTCGACGCGTCGAGCGAGTACAGACCGGTCTTGTCTTCTGTGCCGAACGGCGACGCGTACGCCGACAGATTCCCGTTCGGTCCGATGAAGTACAGGACGTTGTTATGCGACACCTCCTTGGACTTCGCTCCGACGTAGATGCGCACTCCATACGCGGACCAGACGCGATTGAGGGCGTCGACGCTGCCCGAAAGGAAGGTGACCGAAGGGTCGTTGGCGATCCCTGGCACGGTGAGGGCGAGACTACGAGCAGAGATCTTGGTCGCGTTGGGATCCGTGTTGACAATGACGAAGTCAATTTTGCTCCCGGCGGTGATCTCGTGCGAGGCGATCCGCATCTCGGCGCCCACTACCGGACAGATGTCGTTACACACTGAGTTGTAGAAGCCGAGGACGATGACGTGGCCCTGGTGGGACGTGAGTCGCCAGCGGTGGCCCTTTTGAGTATGAAGTGTGAACGTGGGTGCGACCTCACTACCGATGTCCTTCAGTCCGATGAAGACCTGGAGCGAGATCAGAGGGGGCAGGTTGGGGTCAGTGGTGGGTGTGCCCGTGCGCAAGGGAGGAGTGGTGGTGGTCGGTGAGGCTTTGCCGTAGGACTGGAAGAAGTGCTGCGCCACCTGGCCGCCAAATCCCAAGAACAGGACCGCCACGATCGCCCAGACGATGAACTTGGTCGATATCGTCCTTCGCCCGGCCCGCACGACACCGCGACGATCTCGCCGGGCGTTGGCATTGGCGAACATCGAGGCGCGCTCTTCTTCGTTCAACTCGCCTGGCTCGCGCGAGGTGTCCTCGTTACCGGTCGTCATCTCGCTGCCCATCGTTCGACGTTATTTTTACCATAAGGACGTCGAGGTCCTGTGCGAGTAAAAGCGGACGCGCTGTGACCGTCGAGCCCCTGAAAATGCCGAAATAGCGCGGGTACAGTAGGTGCGTGAGCGACACCGACGAGGTGCCCGTCGAGGGACCGAAAGATAGCGCTCGCCTATCGAGCGCGTCGGCAATGAAGACGCATGCCACCCTGGTGGTCGGACTCGCGCTTTGTACGCTGGCGTTCATCTTCGAACTCGGCCGAGCCGAACGTGGCAACGAACTCAGTTGGGCCTACGTTTTCGAATGGCCCCTGCTCGCACTCTTCGCCATATATATGTGGTGGAAAGTGCTGCACCCGGGCTTCACGATCAGACGGCCGCGCGAAAAACCCGCCGTGGCACCCGAATACGAGGGCATGCTGCACGCCTGGCAGGGTGAGGTGGCAAAACTCGAGGCCGTTCGGAGGACCGAAGACGCGGGGAACGACCGCAACGCCGTGACGCACGATGAGTGACCCGTCGCCAGCGGCGACGGTGACGCGAGCCTTACCGACCGGACTTCGCGTCACAATCATGACGGTCGCTTCTGCGGCTGCCTCGATCGTCGCGAACGCCGCCCTGGTGTGGCTGGCCACGGCATTCGATCCTTCCCTGCAGCACTTTTCACATTTCCGATTCTGGGACTACGGCACGCTGACCGTCGTCGGTGTGGCTGCCGCGGGCACCGCGTGGTTCTTCGCCACCCGATATCTCGCTACCCCCCGTCATACCTTCTTCCGGGTGGCCATCGTCGTCTCGTTGGCGCTGTGGTTGCCAGACCTCTGGCTCTACCTCAAGCACGAACCAACGCGTGCCGTCGTGTATCTGGTGATCATGCACGCCGCTGTCGCCGTCATCACCTACAACTTCTTGGTCTTCGGCGCGCCACTTGGCGCGCGCGAAGTGAGCGGTACCGAAGCGGTCGCCGCTCGCTCGTTACACGACGGGGCATCCGACGACGATTCACCAAAGATGCCGCGCATCGTATGGACGGCGATGATGGCGGCGGTGGGCATCGAGTTCGTCGTCGGTTTGGTCGGCATGTTGTACGTTCCGTTCAGTCGACCCAGTGGTTGGTTATCGCATCAAGGCGAAGCGATCTATCTGTTTCACGCGGCGCTCGGAGGAGTACTCGGCGTCGCGGCCGTCGCCATCACCGTCGCCGTGTCGCAAGACAAGCCGAGCCATCGCATAGACCGTGTGGCGGCGATCAGCGGGCTCTGCGGGGTACTCGTAGGCGCCCTCGGCGGTTTTTTGTGCGTCCCCCATTCACTTCGGCTCTTGGGTATGGCCCTGATGTTTCTCGGCGTGGCCGTAGCCTTCTTCGGCTATCTCATCCCCCTGATCGAGGACACTCATCCTGTGGCATCCTCTCCCTCGACCTGAGTCGGAGGGTAATCTCAGGCGATCAGGTGACGGACTCGTCCTCACTCAGAGCGCGAAACTCCTCGACCGTCATTGAATGGCGTCCGCGCAGCACGTGGTCCATGGCGCTCGAGTTGGCGTCGTGTTTTGTAGCAAGGCGTAGTGCCATGACCAAAGCCGGATAGCACCAAAAGTCGCCGCAGACCCACAAGATCGCCGCGCCAATCTGTTGGTCGGCAAACGGGTTCAAGGTAGTGCGTGTCATCCCTGCCATGTTGGCCAGACCGAGCATGGAATTGCCGATGTCGTAGAAGGGTCCCGAGGCTAGGAAGCTCAGCGCCATGGCGATGATCGTCATCACGAGGTTGGTGAAGAGCAGGGCGCCCACGCGTGCGAAGGGCGAGAGCGTTGGTCGCCAGGGTCGCGACGGGATGAACTGAGCCCAGAACAAGAGCCCGGAGACGAAGAAGCTGCCCAGCATCAAGGTGACGTGGAGGTCGGGATTGCCCATGACGGGATTGAAGACGCGCGGGATCATCCACACGACCATGACCACGTTGAAGAAGACGATGGCGAAGAGCGGCGAGAAGATGACGCCACCGATCCGTCGGAGCAACGGTCGTCCGGGTCGGAGGAACACGCGACGAAGGAGTCGTCGACGTGTGGCGACGGGCAGTGCGAATACCAACGGAATCGCCGGAGCGCCGGCAACGTAGAGTGCGGGAGCCGCGAGCATGACCGTGACGTGCTGGATCATGTGAACCCAGAAGTACTCCATGGACCAGTACTGAAGTGGCGAGACGACGCTCAGCGTTCCAACGGCGATGCCGGCGTAGGCCATCCACATTCGACGTCGCCGGGATCGGGCGTGAGCGGGCGTAGATCGGGCGTTGAGACGGCGCAGACCTCGTTCGTGGACGGCGCCGATGAGTACAGCAAACACCGCAATCTCAGGGTAAGCCCAGTGATGAGTGAGATAGTTCACGGTCGTCGCGTCGATCCGTGAGCGCGTCGCTTCGATGTGAAACGTGTCATGCGACCGACCACCCCCCGCGGTATTCGCTGGTCCTCATCGGAGCGTACCAAGAGCCGCGTCGAGCGGTTTGGGGCATAGTCACCGGCTCACGCTTCGAAGGTGTGGCTGCGTGCAAGGTCCGAATTTCGCGTTCACGCATACCGTCGAGGAGTTAGTGATGATGCCGTCGGTCATTGCACCGCGAAGGTCCGCTCCTTGTATATTCGCACCGTCCAGGTTCGCGTCCGACAGGTCCGCTCGACGAAAATTGTCCGATGAGAGGTCAAGGCCTTTCAAGTCGTCGTGCGCGAGGTCGCAGCCGGCGTAGTCAACGTTGGTGGCGCTGATCGTGCAATTCTTCGACGCGACGTAGGGTGCATTCGCGTGCGCCGCCGCACCGCACGCGCTGAGTCCGATGGCGCTCAGCGCCGCGATGAGTACCAGACGAGCCGATTTCATCCACCAACGCTAACGCCATGTCCTGGGGCCATGGTGCGTACTTCATCGTTCCAAACGACCTTTTGTCAGCGGCATACGTCGGGTGATTCAGAGCGTGAAACTAGACGGACACGCCCGACAAACCCAGGAGCAAGCCAACCAGACCTGCGAGGAGAAGGCTCGTCACGACGCTTCGTCGCAGGACGAAGAGTAGAACCAACGCCCCGGCGAGAACCGGAAGCTGCCACGCGTGGACAAGCGATCGACCCAACGGAATCGTTGATCCCGCGATGGCACCAATGACCGCCGGACCTGCTCCGCGAAAAAAAGACTGGACCGACACGTTCTCGCGAACTTGGTCGAAGTGGGGCGCGCCCGCGAACACGAAAACGAACGAAGGGGCGAAGACGATCAACGCGGCGAGCAAGCCCCCTCCGATACCGCCCGCGGCGTAACCAACGACGGCGACCGTCTGCACGACCGGGCCCGGTGTCAATTGCCCGAGCGCCACCGCACTCAAGAACTGCGTGCCGTTCATCCAGTGGTAGGTGTCGACGACGTCGTGTTGCATCAGGGGAATGATCACGAATCCTCCCCCGTAGGAAAGCGCTCCGACCTTGAGGGCCACCCAACCGATTGCGCCCACGCCGCCGACACCGCCAATGTGACCCAGCACACCGGGAAACGCGACCGACCCCAATTGACCTCGACGCTCGTGCCCTCGAACCGTGATCTCCAGCAACCCGCACGCGATGAGAGCAAGAACGAGGTACTCGCCGACGGTCGCCGCAACCGCGCCTCCGACGACGACGTACGCAATCCACCGTGCCTGCGCGCCGCGTTGATTCGCGGTGGCCCTGCGGCTCGCCGGAGCCAAACTCCACGCGGCTCTGAGAGCAACGGCCGGTACCGCGGCACCCGCGCCGGCCGCAGCACCCAGAACCCAATCCGGCGCATGCCGATCAAGAAAGAGCACGGACAGGGCGAGGATCAGGATCAAACCAGGCACGATGAAACAGAGTCCACCGATTATCGCGCCCACCATTCCCCGTAGCCGCCAGGCGCAATAAATCGCGAGCTGGGTCGATGCCGGACCCGGTAGGAGGCTCGTGGCGGTGACACCATCTTCGAACTCTCGTTCATCCATCCATTTGCGTTGATCGACGCAGAGACGCCGAAGCAACGAGATGTGCGTGGGCGGCCCTCCGAACCCGATACAGCCCATACGTGTCCACTCGCGCGCAATGGTGAGGAGCGGCACCTTTTGAGAGGTGGCATCATCCATCATCGGACGGCGTTCCGGAATGTGTGGATTCGAATCAATTCAATGTCCGATTCCTTCGAACGTTCCGTGACCTCCATTTGACCCATGGCTCGTAGCCTACGAATCCGAACTAATTGGGACGGAATTGTCAGTCGAGCGGAGTCGCGAGTTCATGAATAGATAGTGCCGTTTCGATGTCACATGGTCCGAGTAACTTATGGATTCGGATGCGTTGTGGCGTCACACTTTTCTTTATCAGATGGTTCGGACGCTGTCACATGAGTACACAGTCAAGGGGGACGCGACACTCGTGTTCACGGTAGTGAGTTCTTCAGCGACGGTCGAGCACGTCGCGCGACACGAGGGTGGTGCGTGATGTCCGAGACGCACATCCTCGAGGCGCACCATTTGGTGAAGCGGTTTGGCGAGTTTGAGGCCGTTAAGGGAATCGATATCGCCATTGATCGAGGCGAGAGTTTCGGATTCCTCGGGCCCAATGGGGCCGGGAAGACAAGCACCATGCGGATGATCTCAGCGGTATCGCGACCATCTGACGGGACGATCTCTATCTTCGGCCTCGATCCTCGTACCGACGGCCCCGAAATCCGAAGCCGACTGGGCGTCGTCTCGCAGGAGGACTCCCTCGAACTTGAACTTTCTGTTCGACACAACTTGGAGATGTACGGCCGGTACTTCGACCTCTCACGTCGAGTCGTGCGCGAACGCGCGAAAGAACTTTTGGAGTTCACGCAGCTCTCGGAGCGAGCCAACGACAAGGTCGACAACCTTTCCGGCGGAATGAAACGCCGCCTCACCATTGCCCGCGGACTTATGAACCGTCCTGAGATTCTGATTCTCGACGAACCGACAACGGGACTCGACCCGCAGGCTCGCCACTTGGTGTGGGATCGTCTCTACCGGCTCAAGCGAGAAGGTGTGACGCTCATCATCACGACCCACTACATGGACGAGGCCGAACAGCTCTGCGATCGCTTGGTGGTGATGGACCAGGGTTCCATCGTGGCCGAAGGAGCACCGAGGTCTCTCATCGAACGCTTCTCCACGCGTGAGGTAGTCGAGTTGCGATTCATGACTGACGATCACGAGGAGTACTTTGAGCGGCTCTCGCCTTTCGCGGAGCGAGTGGAGGTCCTGCCCGATCGTGTCCTGCTCTACGTTGACAAAGGCGATGAGACTCTGCGCGACGTCCATGCAGCCGGAATCGCTCCGTCGAGCACCCTCGTTCGGCGAAGCTCGCTGGAAGACGTCTTCTTACATTTGACCGGCCGATCGCTGACGGAGTAACGATGTTTCCGTCGACCAACACCGGCGTAAGTCGTTCAAGGTGGTTTCGAAGTTGGGGCTATCACGCCGAGTACTACGCCCAAACGTGGCGAGGATCGGTCGCGAGTTCCGTGCTGTTTCCGATTCTCTTTCTGGCGTCACTCGGCATTGGCGTCGGTCATTTGGTATCGCTCCACCACGGGCTGGTGGATGGTCAGACCTATCTTCATTACATCGCCCCCAGTTTGCTCGCAACCACGACGATGCAGTTGGGCGAAACCGAGTCACTGTGGCCGGTGCTCGCCTCACTCAAATGGATCCGCACCTATCACGCCGCGGCCACCACACCGTTGGAGCCGGACGACATACTCTTCGGCAAACTGGCGTGGGTCGCCACTCGAGCTTTCGCCACTGCGATCTTGTACACGATCATCATCGGTTGCTTCGGTGCGCTCCAGTCGTGGTGGAGTCTGACCCTCCCCTTCATCGGAACTCTGGTCACGTTGGCCTTCTCCGCGCCCTTGGTGGCGTACGCCGCAAGGTGTCAGTCGGACGCATCCTTCACGACGTTGTACCGATTCGCCTTCGTCCCTATGTTTCTCTTCTCGGCGACGTTCTATCCACTCTCGTCATATCCGGGCTACCTACGCCCGGTGGTACAGCTCTTCCCTCTGTATCACGGCGTGGCGCTCGCACGCGCGGCCGCCTTCGGTCAGGGCGAGGTCGCAGCGCAGCTCGCCCACGTCGCGGTACTCGTCGGCATGACCATCGTCGGCATCATGTGGGGACGGCGCACGATGCGGCGTCGTTTGACTGACTGATGATCGCGCGCACCTTCCCCATGATCGGATCGCGGCGATCGTTGCGAGTGCTCGAACGAAACGCCATGATCTACCGTGCGCAGTGGGTGATGCTGATTTCGGGCTTCTTCGAACCTCTTTTCTATCTGCTCGCCATCAGCATCGGACTCAACAAACTCGTCGGCGAGCTTCACGTTCACGGTCAAGCGATCAGTTATGTCCTCTTCGTCGCACCAGGGATGCTCGCGACGTCCGCGATGAACGGCGCGATGATCGATTCGATCTTCAACACGTTCTTCCGGTTGAAGATCTCGCGTTCGTACGACGCGTTGATGGCGACGCCCCTCGAGGTCACGGACATAGCGCTCGGCGAAGTTCTGTGGGCGCTGGCACGCTCCGTGATGTACTCGGCGTCATTCATCATTTGCATGGCCGCCCTCGGCGACGCCGGAAGTGGGTGGGTCATCCTCTGTTGGCCTGGCGCGCTACTCACGAGCCTCACGTTTAGCTGCATGGGTCTCGCGGCGTGCACCTTCATGCGCACGTGGCAGGACTTCGACCTCGTGGCACTGGTACAACTGCCGCTTTTCTTGTTCTCCGGGACGTTCTTCCCTATCACGCTCTATCCACATTGGCTTGGCGCGATCGTCTCGGTCTCTCCTCTCTATCAATCGGCCGCCCTGTTGCGCGGATTCTCACTCGGCCAGTTCGATTGGATCATGATCTTTCGCGCCGGCTATCTCTTGGCCATCGCACTTCTCGGGCTCTACATCGCGTCACGTCGATTCGCGAAGATCCTTACGCCGTAGCAGTAAGTCGTGGTAGGCCGAATGGATGGAAATGCCTACGGTGACCGACGCGGCGGCGCTCATTCGCACCGGATTGCTGTCGTCGCAAGAACTCACGCGAACGTGTCTGGAAGCGATTAGAGATCAGAATCCCGCGCTGAACGCGTTCGTCTTCGTCGACGAAGAGAAAGCAGTGGCCGCGGCCCAACGCGTGGACGCCGCTATTCGCACCGGCGGAGTCAGCGAGCTCGGTCCATTGGCCGGAGTGCCGTTCGGAGTGAAGGACTTAGACGACGCTGCGGGAATGCCCACGACTCGCGGTTCTCGTTGGTTCGCCGACGCACCATTGAAGACGTCCGATTCAATTCATGTGGGTCGCCTCAAGCGAGCCGGGGCCATAGCGATCGGCAAGACGGCGACGCCCGAATTCGGCGCGTGGGCCTACACCGCGAGTCCTCTCCTCGGCGTCACCCGCAACCCCTGGGACACCGAACGAACGCCCGGTGGATCGAGCGGTGGCTCCAGCGCCGCCGTTTCAAGCGCCATGGTGCCTTTCGCCACTGCGAGCGACGGCGGCGGATCGATTCGAACGCCCGCGAGCTTCACCGGGCTCGTCGGACTGAAGTGCACCTACGGGCGCATCCCCACCTTGGGCGACACCCACCTCGCTCAAAACTCGGTCGTGGGGAGCCTCACGACCACCGTGCGCGACAGCGCGCTGTTGCTCGATGTCATGGCCGGGCCGGACAGTCGAGACCGCACGTCGCTCCCGGAACCGGGGATTTCGTACACCGAAGCGATCGATACCGTCGATCTCTCTGGATATCGAGTCGCGTGGTCGAGCAACCTGGGATTCGCGATTGTCGACTCTAGGGTTGCCGCACGGTGTCACGAAGCCGCGTTGGATCTCGTTTCCTCGATCGACGCAGTACTGCTCGAGCGACCAATCGCGCTCGAGGATTACACCGGCACGTACGTAGCTGTCGAAGGCGTGGATAAGTTCGTCGGCGTTGAGCGCGACCTCTGGGAGAACCACCTCGATGAACTAGACCCTCGCGCTGCACCCGGTTGGGCCGCGATGCGAGATCGAACGTTGCCCTGGGCCGCGCGCGTCGAATTCAATCGACGCCGACTCGTGCAGAAGGTGGCGGCGATCTTCGAAGACGTCGATCTCATCGTGACGCCGATGTCATCGATGCCGCCGTTCGCCGCTGCGGGTCCGATGCCGACCGAAATCGAAGGCATCAAGGTCCATGGCGCGATGTCAGTGGTGCTCGCGATGCTCGCCAACCTCGCCAACTTGCCCGCGATCAGTGTTCCGGCCGGGCTCGTCGACGGAGTGCCCGTCGGACTGCAAATAATCGCACCTCGGTTCCGCGAAGACCTGCTCCTCGCCGCGGCCGCGCGCTACGAGTTGCAACGCCCCTGGCCCCGTCACCACCCACTAGACACGGACATCGGATGACCGCGAGCGACGACATCGACGACCGGTTGGATCCACGCGTTCGGAGATTCTTGTACTCGCAGCCCGAAGTGGCTGTCGCCAACGTGGTCGACCGCGAGGAGATGCTCGCCGAGGTCGCTTCGCCGCAAGGTAGCGCGATGCTCGCCGCCGAGGCCGCCTTCATGAACGAAGGCGACAGTGAGGTCGTCGCACCGTCGAAGGGCCTGCGATTCGAGTCGATCGACGTGCCCTCGCTGCCGGATCAGAACGTTATCGCCCTTCACGTGATTCGCCCCGACGACGACGAAGTGCGGGCGTGCGTGTATTACATCCACGGTGGCGGCATGGCTTCGCTCTCGTGCACGTACGGGAGCTACCGCACCTGGGGTCGACTGATCGCCGCCCAAGGCGTCGTCGTCGTGATGGTCGAGTTTCGAAATGCAGTCGCGCCTTCGACGGTTGCCGGAGTGGCGCCGTTCCCGGCCGGACTCAATGACTGTGTCTCGGGACTTCGTTTCGTCCACTCTCACGCAACAAACTTCGGCGTAGACCCAAACCGGATCATCGTCTCGGGAGAGAGCGGCGGCGGCAATCTGGCGATCGCCACGACACTACGACTGAAGAGTGAAGACGCGCTCGACATCGTGAAGGGCCTCTTCGTATTCTGCCCGTTCATCAATGGCTCCTGGCCAGATTCGAGATACCCGTCCTCGCACGAGTACCGCGAACTGCTAAGTGACGTGCAAAGCAACCGGGGACGGATCGGCTATGGGATCGAGGCATTCGAGTCGCGCAACCCGCTTGCATGGCCCGGCTTCGCTAGTGCTGAAGACGTGCGAGGATTCCCGCCCACCGTCATCAGTGTCAACGAGTGCGATCCCCTCCGCGACGAAGGCGTCGCGTTCTTTCGATTACTGCTCGCAGCTGACGTGGCGGCACGCGGCCGCGAGATGCTTGGCACCATGCACGCTACGGAGATGCATCCGACCATCTGTCCTGAGATCAGTCGCGATACCGCGAGAGAGCTCGCTGACTTCGCCGCATCGTGATCTCGGCGAGCGCGCACTAGCCCTTAGGCGACGCGCCTTCGATCTCACCGACCGAGACCCATCGCCGATCGACGACGGAACGCTCCATCGCCGAACACACCGCCGCGACGTTGGCCCCCACCGAGAAGTTGGGACTCCACGCGTGCTCGGACCACGTTGCTGCGAGATCGGCCACCTGATTGATCAAGCTCGCGTCGTAGCCGACGCCTTGGCCGATCGGCCACCAACCTTTGGTCTCGGGTTGGGAAGGATGTTCAGCTCGAACGCGTCGCAGACCGTAGAGTCGAGCGTCGTCGTCGGTGCTGCCGACCCACAGTTCGTTCAACTGGGCGTAGGAGAACATCACGGTACCCTTGCTCCCGTTGACCTCGACCGTGAAGTCACACGGTCGCCGCGGTGCGGCTCGCGCCACCTCCATCGTTCCCTGGACCCCCGAGGAGAATCGCAGCAATGCTGAGGACGCATCGTCGACCTCCACGTCTCGAGGCCGTCCCTCGTCGTTGCGACTTCGCACGAACGTCGAGGAAATCGCCGAGACATCCTGCACGGGCCCAAGCATCCACGTTGCCAGGTCGATCAAGTGACTTCCGAGGTCGCCGATCGTGCTGCCCCCCATCGACGACTCGAATCGCCAGTCGAAGCCAATATCAGGATCGACGAATTCGTCCGAGAGCCAGGTTCCGCGCCAGAGGTGGATATCACCCAACTCGTCGTTGGCGATCATCTCGGCCATCAGTGAGACCGCGGGCAATCGGCGGTAGTTGAAGCCAATCGCGTGTCGAACGCCCGTTTTTTCAACGGCGACGAGCGCGCGTCGAGCGTCGGCGTACGACGTGGCCAACGGCTTTTCGCAAAAGATGTCCTTGCCCGCCTCGGCGGCCGCCTCGATGATGGCGGCGTGTGTTCCGGGGGGCGTGCAAATGTCCACGACGTCGATGTCATCGCGCTCGACGAGCGCTCGCCAGTCCGTCACCCAGGTATCGATGTCGCAGTCCGCCGCCACCTGGGCGACCGCGTCGGCATTTCGTCCCGACATGACGACAGGGATGAAGGCGACCGAGGACGGTCGGATGATAGGAGCCGCGCGGTAGGCGTAGGCGTGCGCGCGACCCATCATGCCGTAACCGACGATGCCGACCCTCAGCTCCTTGGTCGCTGCCACCGTTATCGACCCGACGCCAATTGGTCGACGGCACGTCCGGCGGCTTCGAGCGCCGCGATGGCGTCGTCGATACTGGCTCCGCGACCCGGTCCACCGTTGGCGTACTCAGCAAACGCTTGCGCCTGGAGAACCAGCGCCTCGAGTTGAGCTCGTTCGCCGTCGTCGGGATTCAAGAACAACGAAAGCACGTGATCGTTCGAACCGAACACTTCGACACTGGCCATGTCGCCGCCGCTGTAGTGACGTCCGAGGGAGATGAATACCGTGGCGCCCGAGGTCGTCTCACAAAGGACCTGCGCGCTGTCGGGATCGTTGGTCACCTCCGCGTCGCTTATGGAAGGTGAAGCGAATGACGTCATCGACTTGAAGTCACTTCCCGTGAGCCAACGCGCCTGGTCGAATTCGTGCACTCCCATATCGATGAAGATGCCTCCGCTTCGAGCTCGAAACGCCGACGAGGGTGGTTCGCCGTCCCACTGAAGGCACGACAACGAAAGAAGGTCACCGAAATGACCGCTTTCGAGTCCCTCGCGCAACAATTCGAGTTGGGGAACGAATCGGCGCCAATAGCCGATCTGCAGGGCCACGCCGGCGTCGCGCACGATCTTCTGCGCTCGTCGCGCGTCACTCGCGTTCACGCCACAGGGCTTCTCGCAAAGTATGGGAAGGCCAACCGCGGCGACCTGAGCGATCACGTCCACGTGACTGTCGCTCGGCGTCACGATGAGAACGCCGTCGATATTCTTCGCTTCCAACATGTCGGCGAGCGATGAATAGCCCGCGACATCAAAGTCGGTAACCGCCTCGTCGCGAAGTGACGCGACCGGTTCGGCGACCGCGACGATCTTTACGTCCGACACATCACGAAGGGCACGAAGATGCGTGCGGCCCATGCGCCCAGCACCCACAAGTCCTAATCGGAACATCGCGCCCTAGACCTGGTGATCGGCGAGGAAACGGCGGTTCTTCTTTTGATCCTCGATCGCCTGCGCGAAGCGATCGGCGGTCTGGGGAAAGATGTCTTGTTCCACGACCAGCCATCCCTCGTAGTCAATGTCGTGCAGGGCCGCGAGGACGCCCGCGACGTTGGCGTCACCGTTCCCGAAGGACGGGAAGGCCTCGCGTGACCAGATGTTCATCGTTGGCACGTTGTCGGCGATGATGCCGTCCATCACCGATTGCAACGCGTCTTTCACATGCACGTGGTTGATCCGATCGGCCCACTCGTGAATCGCCACGACCGGATCACCGCCGCCGATGAAGAAGTGCCCCGTATCGAGGCAAAGACCCACGTCCGAGATGTCGAGGATCCGCTGGATCTCCCACGGCGCTTCCACGTTGGTGCCCGTCTCATGGTGGAACGTTGGCTCGTAGCCGCGGGCCCGGCAACGCTCGACGACTGAAGCCAGTCCCACCTTCATCCGGTCCCAGCCCTCGTCGTCGAGTCCCCACGAATGGTCGGCGTGGCTTCGCCCGGGATTATTACGCCGGCGCTCGCTTCCCGAGTCGGCGATAGTCGGGTGCGGCGCCGGACCGGGTACCACCGCACGCACGGCGTCAAAGGTGTCGAGCATGGCGTCTAACTCGGGATAGAGCGACGGCAATGCGTCGTGGTCCGTGAAGGGAAACTCCAGATAGGCGCCGGCGAGCCCGAGCTGACGACTGGCGAGTCGCTCAGCCAGCACCGGACCATCCCCTAGATAGCCCACGGGGCCGAGATCGATCCCGGCGTAACCGGCGGTCTGCACCTCGTTGAGGATCTGCTCGCCATCGGGAACGTTCGGGTCGATACCCACGGTGAGCTCGAACGCCCCATAACTGATCGGCGCATTGGCCACGGTGATTTTCATTGATGGTCTTCCTTCATCTCGTTTGTCGTCTTTGTCGATTCGCGCGAAGCGAGGTACGGCTTTGATTAATCGGGAACGGCCGCGCAGCGCGAGCCGGCGTCCATTATCCCTTGACACCTCCGCCGAGGACGAATCCTTCGCGGAACAGTCGCGAGGACACGGCGTAGAGGATGAACACCGGGACACAGAACACCAAGGAGTAGGCAGCGATGTTGCCGAACTCGGCTTTGGGCAAGGTGAGGAACGTATAGATCGCGATCGGCGCGGGCTGTTGATTCGCCGGACTGATCAAGATGAGCGGCACGACGAACGATCCCCAGGCGTTGACGAAGCCGAAGATGGACGCCGCCGCGATCCCCGGCATCGCCAAGGGGATGACGACGCGGCGAAGTACCTGGAACGTACTCGCACGTTCCATTCGCGCGGCCTCTTCGAGGTCGGTGGGCACCGCGTCGATGAAGTTCTTCATCAAGTACACCTCGAACGGGAGCGACGTCACGGAAAGGAAGACCGCGGTCGGCAGGATTGAGAGGAATCCGAACCTCGAGAAGATCTCGTAGACCGGTATCACCATGATGGCCAGCGGCACGCCCGAGGAGAAGATGATGAAAAGAAGCAACGGACCCTTGAACGGGATCTTGCGCCGAGAGAGCGAATACGCCGCGAACACTCCAGTGACCGAGGCGATCGCCGTAGAGATCACCGCGAGCACGACGCTGTTCCACAACGAGTGCAACAGACTTCCGGTCAGTACGTGCTTGAAGTTGATCAACGAGAAATGAGGCCATTCGATGCCCCACGACGCGTTCTTATCGATGGCGGCCAGAAAGAGCCAGAGCATTGGCGCGAGGAACAAAATGCCCAGACCGCCCAAGATCAGATGAAGCGAGACACTGCGCACCTTCGTGCGCTGGGTCTGGCGATTCTCCGGCGGCATGACCGAAGTGATCGGCGTCTCGGGAACATCGAGGACGGCCGTGGCGACTGCGTCTTTCTCGCTCATAGACGCCTCGCAGTAATACGAACGTAGAACACTCCGAAGATCGTCGCGATGACCACCATCACGTTGCCGATCAATGCGCCGTACGCGAGGTTGTTGTAGGTGAACGCCTGCTGGTACGAATAGAGCGGCAAGATGTTCGTGGCGTTGCCCGGTCCGCCCTGGGTCATTATGTAAATCAACGAGAAGTTGGCCAGGGCCAATAGCCCCGTCAGAAGGACGATGGCGGTCATCGTCGGTCGCAGCAACGGCAGAATGATCATGCGAAAGCGCTGCCAACTCGACGCGTTTTCGACCGTGGCCGCTTCTATCGCCTCGCTGGGAATGTTGCGCAACGCAGCACCCATCACCAGCATGGCGAAACCGGTCATCGACCACACGCTCGCGATGGTCACGACGAGCAAGGGATTGTTGTCGAGAAAATTTGTGTTGGGCGTGCCGAGCAACGTCGCGAACGCTCCGCCGCCAGTGGTGGATGCATACCAAGTCATGCCGGCCGTGACCGCGGGCATCATCCACGCGACTACGACGATGCCGCCCACGATCATTCGCATCCAGGGCCGGGCGCGCATGAGTAGCGATGCCAGCACGTAGCCCACTACCACCACACCGGCGATCGATCCCACGATGAAGATGCCCGTCGCCCAGAGCGAACTCCAGAATGACGTGTCGGACTTAAGTCGAAGGAGGTTTTGAGTGCCGGTGTAACCCCATTTGACCGCCGTCGGTCCTACCAAGGTCAGGTTGGTCAACCCTAGGTAGACCGCGAAGCCCATCGGCACGAGGAAGAGGATGATCAGCAACGCAAACGCCGGAGTCAACAGACCCAAGCTGCTCCACTGAAATCGCGACTTGTCGCGTCGCGTCTTCCAGAGTTCGGACATGGAAGGTCCGGTGACGGTGTCCACCATGGGGATCGACGCCATCACCGGACCTTTCTCATGTCTTCAGTTGATGCTTTGAGTTATGGCAGCGTCGTGACTTCACTCGACGACAGCTGGTTGGTTATAAAACTCGCCATCTGGGACATCGCCTGCGCGCCCGTGGTGGAGGGCTTGCTGGCAAGCGTGCCACTGGCCTCTTCGATCCCTTGCACCCAGACCGAGTAGTTCGCACTCGTTGGAAGCTCGGAGGACGACGGCAGCAACAAACCGAACTCCTTGTTGAACGGAGCGGCGAAGTTCGTGTACAGAGGCACGTTCCAGTCGGACTGCACCGGCGGGACCCATCCAGCCCAGTTACCGGCGTTGATGAGGTTCGTTTGGCCCTGTGCCACGTTCATGAAGTTGAACGCCGCCGTAGCCTGCGCGCCCGTCGCGCCCGAGGAGATGCCGTAATCCCAGCCGCTCAACGTGGAGGCGTAGCCACCACCGTTGATCTTGGGAAGACCAGCAATACCCATCGCCGTTGAGGCTTGTGGCCAGTACGGGAAGCTCACCTGCTTGGTCCAGTTACCGGCCAAGAAGTTCGCGCCCACCGCGATGCCCAACGTCCCCGCCTTGAAGTCAGCTGACGGAATGTTAGGAGCGTTGTTGGGACTGAACAACTGCGAGGTCGGTGCACCGAGACCCTTGGAGAACATGGTGTGGAAGAAGTTCAGCGTCTGCAACAGACCTTTACTTCCGACCACCATCTTGCCCGATGACGTCTGAATCGTCGGCGTGCTGGAGCCCGCCAAGAGGTTCAATATTCCATACCCGGCACCATTAGGACCAGCGCTCGTTCCGGCGTCGACCCACAACGGGATGATCTTGGGTTCAGCGGCCTTGATCTTCTCCGCGGCACTGATGATCTGCGCCCAGTTCTTGGGCTGCCACGGCAAGGGAATACCCGCCTTACGCAAGATTGCCTTGTCATAGTAGAGGCCCACGTTGTTCTCGCCGGAACTCACCGCGTAGATCTTGCCGCCGATCAAGCCCTCATCTTGGATGACCTTCGGGTACTGAGCGAACCACGTCGAGTTCTTCAAAAACGGACTCAGCGACATGAGATAGCCCGTTGACTGATACAGGGCGATCTCCGTCGATGGGAACTGCGCCAGTGTCGGAGCGGTCGACGCCGTGTGGTAATCCAGTGCCAACTTCGTCAAGAAGTCTGGCTCCCCACCTTGCACGGCAATGAGATTCACCGTGACGTTGGGATACAACTTCTCGTACTGCGCCTTGACCGATGTCCACCACGTGAGCCCCAGCGGCGTGGTGTCGAACGTCGTGTTCGCGGCGTACGCCACCGAGATCGTGACCTTGGGTGCCGCCCCCGCTTGTGTCACGCCACCCGAAGCCAGGGTCGCGGTCGACATTGCGATGATGGCCGTACCGGCGATCACTCTCGGTAAGGCACCTCTCCAAAATGCTTTCATATTTTCCCCCTCATTTCCTTTCCTTAACTTTTAAGAACTTCCACTTCCTCGACCGGCTCGGAAGTTGCGATGGTGATGTGCTCACGTTGCGCCTCTCGCTGCAGCAGACTTTCGTGTGAAGTGACGTCAAACAGGTGCAGCCGATCCCTGTTGAAAGCGACCTCGATGGACTCGCCCGCCTGGGGCGTCGGCGAACGTGGCAGTCGCGCGATCAACTTCATCCCTCCGGTCTCGACAGTCGCAAAGATCTCGGTGCCGGTGTGCTCACAGATGTCGATGATCACCGGCATGACGGGTCCTTCGTTCGAAGACTCTCCTTTGATGTGGAGGTCATGGGGACGGATGCCTACCAATACCGGTCCATTCGACGCGGACGCCACCAATCGTCCGGCAAGCTCGTGACTCAGGTCACTGCGAAGCCCGAGGCACTCGACGAAGATGTTGTCACCGGTGACTTCGAGCGTGCCGGGCACCACGTTCATTCTCGGCGAGCCGATGAATTCACCGACGAAGACGGACTCCGGATGCTCGTAGAGATCGTTCGCCGTATCGACCTGGAGCAAGACACCGTCCTTCAGCACCGCGACTCGGTCACCCATGGTCAGCGCTTCTACTTGGTCGTGGGTGACGTACACCGTGGTCGTGTTTTCGAGTCGTTGGTGCAGCCGAATCAATTCCGCGCGCATCTGGACGCGAAGCGCTGCGTCGAGGTTCGAGAGCGGTTCGTCCATGAGGAAGACTTGAGGCTCTCGGATGAGTGCGCGACCGAGCGCGACTCGTTGTCGCTGACCACCGGAGAGCGCCGCAGGCGAACGGTCAAGAAGATGACGAATCCCGAGCATGTCGGCGACTTCATGAATCCGTTGCTGGAGCGTCGCGCGTGGTTCCTTGCGCACTTTGGGTCCAAAGGCGAGGTTCTTGTAGACGTTCATGTTCGGATAGAGCGCGTAACTCTGGAACACCATCGAGATATCACGCTGCCCGGTCGGCACATCGGTCACGTCGTGGTCGCCCATCCAGATTCGGCCGTGGCTTGGACGCTCTAGCCCAGCGAGCATTCGCAACGACGTGGTCTTGCCACAACCAGATGGTCCGACGAGCACGAGGAACTCGCCTTGGCGAATACCGAGATTCAAGTCCGAGACAACGGCGTTTCCTTCGAACATCTTCCACACGTGCTCGAATCGAATTTCGTTCACGCGCGGGACTCCGCGGCCGTCAATGGGACGCATTCGTCGGGCATTACCGACCGCTTTCCTACACCCGTGCTGCTCAACACCCCACAGTCCCCCACATCCGCTGTTGCGAGTTCGTACGCGTAAGTGCGAACTTCGCACCTGACATATCGACACTCGTACTTCCGGCCGTTCTGCGAGCGACCGTACCTCATATTCTTTTGATTGTCAATAACTACTATCAAATACGCTCAGACCCGCTGATCGACGTTCGCCTCCCCAATTGTCACCGCACTAACCAGCGCGTAGCGCGAAGCTCTGTAAACGTGTTGTCCGAATTCGATCGCACGACCCGAGGCGTCATACGTCGTTCGCTCCATAGTCAACAGCGCTGTTCCGCGTGGTTCGTCTAATAGCGTGGACTCATTCGTCGAAGAGTTCTTCGCTGATATTCGCTGTGTTGCGTGATCTGGAAAGACCCCGCCCGCGCGCAAGAGTTCGTAAAAACCGTGCTGTTCAAGCATCTCATTGCTCATCGTCACTAACGAGGTGGGTATGAAATTGTGCAGCAGGGCAATCGGTTCGCCATCGCCGAACCGAAGCCGTTCGAGGTAGATCACGAACTGGTCGTCGGCGAGCTCTAGCGCCCTCTTGACCAGGTCCGATGCCTTGATGACCTCATTGTGCAAGACCCTCGTAGTGGGGCTCTTTCCAGCTTCGGCGAGGTCATCGAAGAGACTCGTAAGTTTGACCGATCGACTCACCTTTCCCTTTGTCACGACCGTGCCTTGACCTCGACGGCGAAGCACCAATCCCTTGTCGACCAGGTAACTGAACGCCGCACGCACCGTTGGTCGAGAGAGGCCAAGTTCTTCAGCGATCTTGACCTCATTCTCGAGTCGGTCACCTGAGACCAAGTTGCCCGAGCGGATTTCATTCTCAATGTGTTGTGCTAATTGAAAATAGAGTGGGACCGGACTGGACCGATTGAGGACCATAGTTTGCATTGGGTTGTACGCCAGAACTGCTTGTCGAGCCATAGGAATCCTTTGTAGCCGAGGTTGACGAAAGTCTAGGTCGCAAAACTCCCCGTGGTGCTATTGTCCTGACATATGGTCTCGACGGGGTCTCTGCGCGCGCATAATCACAGACGACCAATACCAGCCTTCAGTCGAGGGCGAGGCGCTGCTTGCACCACAGTCCCATGGGTCCGCACTCACGCCAGACCAAAGTCATCATGACCGAGTCATTCGACGTAATCACTATCGGTCGTTGTGGGGTGGACTTCTATCCAACCGAACACGGCAGCCTGGTCGACGTCAAGCACTTCGACAAATTCCTGGGCGGAAGCCCAACCAACGTGGCTGTGGCGGCGACTCGTCTGGGACACAAAAGCGCGCTGATTAGTCGTACCGGCCCTGATCCTTTTGGCGCCTACGTCCACGCCGCCCTTCATGGCTTTGGGGTCGACGATCGCTACGTCACGGAATGCGCTGGCTTTCAGACACCGGTCACCTTTTGTGAGACCTTCCCTCCGGACCATTTTCCGATTTACTTCTACCGCGAACCCAAAGCCCCCGACCTTGAGATTTTTCCGGAAGAGCTGGACTACGACGCCATCAAAGAAGCTCGTCTGTTCTGGGCCACGTTGGGCGGACTCTCCAGAGAGCCGAGTCGCTCGGCCACACTCGCCGCGCTGGAATCGCGCGAGCGCAAGCACCCCACGATCTTGGATTTGGACTATCGACCTTCGTTCTGGACGTCACGAGACGCCGCACGCGCAAGCGCTCTCGAAGCTCTTCGATTCGTCACTATCGCAGTCGGCAATCTCAGTGAGGTCGAGGTGGCGGTTGACGTAGGTGGTCCGGACCTCGCCGCCGAACGACTATTGGAACTCGGCTGCGAGATCGCCGTGGTGAAGCTCGGAGCGTACGGTGTGCTTGCCAAAACGAAAAGCGAACGGATCGAAGTCGCCGCGATTCCGATCGAGGTCGTCAACGGCTTGGGGGCCGGCGACGGGTTTGGCGGCGCGTTATGCCACGGGGTGCTTTCTGGTTGGAGTTTGGAAGAAACGATTCGCTACGCCAGCGCCGCCGGCGCGATCGTGGCGTCGAGACTCTCGTGTTCCGAAGCCATGCCAACGGATGAAGAGGTGCGGAAGCTTCTGGAAGGGGTGCGTCCATGAATGAGGAGCAGCGCAATTATGTGCTGAAGTCAAGGTTTACACGACCACAGGACATTGCCGACGCAGCGTCAACTCGTACGTTGCCCGATCCGACGACCGACGAAAGCCGGCTCTTGATCATCGCGGCCGACCACGCCGCTCGAGGCGCACTTGACGTCGGTTCCAATCCGAGCGCGATGTCCAACCGTTTCGACATGCTGGACCGGCTCGGGACGGCACTCGCTATTCCGGGTGTAAGCGGCGTCCTCGGAACACCCGACGTGGTCGAAGACCTTCTTCTATTAGGTGCCCTCGATCGAAAGTACGTGTTCGGTTCGATGAACCGGGGTGGACTGCCCGGCGCGGTGTTCGAAATGGACGATCGTTTCACCGCCTACGACGTTGACTCGATTGTCCGCTTCAAACTCGACGGCGGCAAGATGCTGTTACGCATCAATCTCGATGATCAAGGTACCGCCAACGCCCTGGAGTCCTGCGCTCGCGCAGTGACCGATCTCGCCAACGCGAATCGCGTCGCGATGATCGAACCGTTTATGAGTTCACGAGTGGATGGTCGTATCCAGCACGACCTTTCGACCGAAGGCGTAATGCGGTCAATGGCGATCGCCAGCGCTCTCGGAGGCACTTCATCACATACGTGGTTGAAGGTGCCGGTCGTTAACGATATGGAACGAGTGGCTGAGGCGACGACGATGCCGATCATGCTGCTCGGCGGCCCACGCAGTGATCGACCTGATGAGATGTTCGAGCATTGGGAGAAGACGCTTCGGATTCCGGGAGTTCGTGGACTGGTCGTTGGACGAAACCTCATCTATCCGCCCGACGATGATGTCACGACCGCCGTCAAAACGGCCGTCAGTCTCTTATGAGTCAGCAGTTGTACACCCCGGCTCGCGAGCCTGGGTCCGACGGCTACAGCGTGAACATCTCACCGCAAAGCGCTGGATGGCGTTACTCGGCCATGCGCGTGTTGCACGTAGCTCCCAACGAAACGGTGACGTGGTCAACCCACGATTCAGAGTGGATTGTCTTGCCGCTGGCGGGCTCGTGTCACGTCACGTGTGGTGACGTCACGTTCGAACTCGAGGGTCGCTCCAGCGTCTTCGAACGAGTCACGGACTTTTCCTACGTACCACACGGCGCCGCGGTCACGATCTTCAGTGCACTCGGGGGTCGCTTCGCGCTGCTCGGCGCCCAGTGCGAGAACACATTGCCCGCCCGCTACGGACCAGCGAACGGCGTGCCCGTCGAACTTCGGGGCGCGGGTTCAGCGAGTCGCCAAGCAAATAACTTCGCCTCGCCCGAAGGGTTCGAAACCGACCGACTCGTCGCCGTAGAGGTCCTCGTGCCTGGCGGCAATTGGGCTTCGTATCCACCGCACAAGCACGACGAAGAACGACCGGGCGAAGCGCAGTTGGAAGAGATCTACTACTTCGAGATTCGCGGCGGTTCGCCATCCGGCGAGCCCGGTCCCGGTGGTTACCAGCGCGTGTACAGCTCCGGTCCTGATCGTCACATCGATGTGCTCGCAGAGGTGTCAACCGGCGACACGATTTTGATCCCCTTCGGTTACCACGGGCCGACCATGGCGGCGCCCGGCTACGACCTGTACTTTCTAAACGTGCTCGCCGGTCCAGCGCCCGTTCGAACGATGGCCTTTTGTGATGATCCGGCGCACGCCTGGGTGCGCGGTTCGTGGACCGATCAGGTTGTCGATTCGCGGCTTCCGATGACTTCATGGCGAGGCGTCGCGTGAGACTCACCGTGGCCCAGGCGCTAATCCGATTCCTTCGCGTGCAGTCGGTCGAACGCGACAATCAACAAACACGCTTCTTCGCGGGCTGTTTCGGGATATTCGGCCACGGCAACGTCGCGGGTCTCAGTCAGGCGCTCCTCGAGAGTGGGGATGACTTCCCCTATTACTTGGCTCGCAATGAACAGTCCATGGTTCACGCCGCCGTCGGTTACGCGCGGATGTCGAATCGACTCAAGGCCTTCGTCTGCACTTCATCGGTGGGACCCGGAGCGACGAACATGGTGACCGGCGCCGCGGTGGCGACCACGAACCGTATTCCAGTCCTGCTATTGCCCGGTGACGTCTTCGCCACGCGCCGTGCGAACCCGGTGCTGCAAGAACTCGAAGATCCGACGTCGCTTGACGTGTCGGTGAACGACACGTTGCGCCCGGTGTCGAGATACTTCGACCGGATCTGGCTGCCCGAGCAATTACCCGAAGCGATGTTGCACGCCATGCGCGTACTGACCGATCCGGCTGAGACCGGCGCGGTGACACTCGCCTTGCCCCAAGACGTGCAGACAGAAGCGTGGGACTTTCCAGACTCCCTCTTTGCTCCGCGTGTGTGGAGGGTTCGTCGACCACCACCTGAACAGCAATTGATCGAACGCCTCGCAACGAAACTGCGCGCCTCCACGCGTCCACTCATCGTCGCCGGTGGCGGCGTCATCTATAGCGCGGCAACCGAGACTCTGGCTGACTTCGCCGCATCGACCGGAATCCCCGTCGCCGAAACACAAGCGGGTAAGGGATCGCTTCGCTTCGATCATCCACAGAGCGTGGGCTCAATAGGTGCAACCGGAACGCCCGCAGCGAACCAGATCGCCCGCAGCGCCGATCTGGTTATTGGCATCGGCACGAGATGGAGTGACTTCACCACCGCCTCGCATTCGGTATTTCAGGATCCGAACGTCGACATCGTGAACATCAACGTCACGCCCGCCGACACGGCGAAACTCTCAGCCCTTGCCATCGTCGCCGACGCTCGCGCCGCCCTCGACGAACTCGTGGCCCAACTCGGTGACTGGCGAGTTCCCGAAGGATTCGAAACCGAATACCGCGGACTCGCCAGAACTTGGAACGAGACCGTCGAGGCGGCTTATCACCTCAATCACGATCCCTTGCCCGCGCAGAGTGAAGTGATCGGCGCGGTTGAAGATTCGAGCAGCGACGTCGACGTGGTCGTCGCCGCGGCCGGGAGCTTGCCCGGTGACCTCCACAAACTCTGGCGAACTCGTGATCCGAAGGGATATCACGTCGAATACGCCTTCTCGTGCATGGGCTATGAAATCGCTGCCGGTCTTGGCGTGAAAATGGCGGCGCCCGAGCGCGAGGTGTACGTCATGGTCGGTGACGGCTCGTATCTGATGCTCAACTCCGAACTGGCGACGGCACTGCAAGAGCAGATCAAAATCATCGTCGTACTGGTCGACAACCAAGGATTCCAGTCGATCGGTGCCCTCTCAGAATCGGTCGGCGTCGAGCGCTTCGGCACTGCCTACAGGGCGCGTGACGCATCCGGAATGTTGTCGGGAGAGGCGCTCCGCATCGATCTCGCCGCACACGCCGCGAGTCTCGGCGCCGCCGTCATTCGAACGTCCTCGATCAGCGAACTCCGCGATGCCTTGAAGGTAGCTCGATCAAATGTTGCGACAACAGTCATCCACATTGAGACCGACCCGTTGCTTAGCGCGCCGGACTCCGAATCGTGGTGGGACGTCCCCGTCGCCGAAGTCGCGACGCGCTCAGCGACACTCGATGCGTTACAGCGCTACGAGTCGGAACGTACGATTCAGCGCGAGTACTTTCGTCCAACGACGTGACCCGCGAAGTGGCGTGAGCATCTCTTGACCTCGACGACGCCGACGCCCGATCGTTCGTCGACGGAAGTCTCCTTCCGGCCCCTGGCAATTACAAGCGCCACCGTTGACCTCATCGTCTTCGGGATGATCTCATCACTCTTCGGACCTTTACTTGTCACGCTGGCGCATCGATTCCATCTGTCGATCGCTGCTGCCGGCGTCGTGTTGAGCGTCTATTTCATTGGCGCATTCTTCGGCGTACCCATCGGTTGGTTCGCCATGAGACGTTTCACGGGAGCCGCGGTACTGTCGGCCACGCTGTTGATCACGGCGCTCGGTGCGGGCGGTGCCGCTCTTTCTACGAACTGGGCCGCGTTTCTCGCGTCCGTGTTCCTGCTCGGTTTGGGCTTCGGTGGCGTCGACTTCTCCCTGATTTCACTTCTCGTTCGAACGAAAACGAGTGGTCGCGGCCGTCGACTGAGCGTCACCAACGCCGGTTACGGTCTCGGAGCGGTCATCGGACCACTTCTGGTGGTCCTGGTTCGTCCGCACAACTATCGCGTCCTCTACATCGCGATCGCCATTTCGGTCATCGTGCTCACCTCGGGCAATCGCGGACTGATAGCGCCGCCGCTGTCGGTCGAACATCGACGAAGTGACTTCGTGGTGAACCGAACGAAGCGCCGGTCGATTCTGGGGACGTTCATCGTCGCTTACATCTTCTATGTCGCCACCGAGACGACTACGGCCGGTTGGATCGCGACGCACCTGCACCGCATTGGATATTCCGCATCTCTCGGGAGTGTCATCACTGCAGGATTCTGGCTCGGCCTTGCGATTGGTCGAGTTCTTGCCGGTCCCCTGGGCCGTCGACACGCGGATCACCGACTGGTACTCGGAGGTTTGGCTTCGGCCGTGGTCTTCTGTCTGATCGCGCTCGTGACCGGCGCCGCGCCCTACGTCTATCCGTTCGTCGGACTGTCGATCGCTTTGGTGTATCCGATGGGGCTGGTCTGGTACTCCAGCCTCTGTCCGCACGACGATGACGGCGTCGCGCTGCTCATCCTTTGCATGATGGCCGGTGGTGTCATTTGGACCAGCTATCGAAAGTCTCATGGTCTCGTCCTTCGGAATCCACGTCGTCCCGATCGTCCTGGCGAGCTTCGCCGGGCTCACGATGGTGACCTTCGCGAGTGCTTTGCGCTTCCGAGAGCCCAAAGTTTGACGAGATAGCCCCGGTTTGCCGAACTGTAGGTCCTGGTCAAGGTGTAGTTTCCAAAACCTTTACCGTACCACTTGACAAACGTGTTATAACGATATATCGTTATAGTATGAATTACAACAAAGGAGAATCAATGAATCACGAATTCCACGATCACAAACACGGTGAGCGCTCCGAGCGCGACCGTGGACCTCGAGGAAACGGACGCGGTCGCGGACGTAGCCCCGGGGGTCACCGCGGCGGACCATTCGGTCGAGGTGACGAAATGTTTCGAGGTGGCTTCCCGCGTGGACGTCAACGTCTGCGTCGAGGCGACGTTCGAGCGGCCGTCTTGGTCTTGCTCGACGAATCACCGCGCAACGGCTACCAGATCATTCAAGAGTTGAGCGAGCGCTCCAACGGAGCGTGGCGTCCGAGCCCGGGATCGGTCTATCCGATTCTGCAGCAGCTCGAAGACGAGGGTCTCGTCGAGATCTCTTCAACGGTGTCCGGTAAGACGTATGTCTTGACGGCCACGGGCAAAGCTCTGGTCGAAAAGGACCGCGCCACGCTCGGCAAGCCGTGGGAGACCGCGGCCGCCGACGTCAGCGACGCCACATCCGACTTGTACTTGAACCTTCGACAGGTCGTCCACGCGGTACGCCAGGTCGGCATGGCCGGCTCCGAAGAGCAGACGCGAAAGGCGGCGACCATCCTGGCCGACGCTCGACGTTCGATCTACCGCTTGTTGGCTGAAGACGAGTCGTAAACCACACAGCAACCATTGGGCCCGCGCTCTCGAGTTACGTTCTCGAGGGCGCGGGCTTTTTTGTGTCACGAAACCCCGCTGGATGCAACAAGGTCATCCGCAATACTGAGGTGATGACCGAATCAAGTAAGTGGCACGCCGAAACACTTGCCGTCGTCGCCGGTCGAGCACCGTCCCCGGGCGGTCCCTTCAACGTCCCACCAACGTTCGCGTCCACCTACCGCGACGGCGGCGAAATTGGCTACGGCCGCTGGGGTAATCCCACCTGGAGCGCATTCGAAGAGACACTGGGCGAACTCGAAGGTGGCCACTGCGTGTCGTTCGCCTCGGGACTGGCCGCCGTGTCGGCTCTGCTCGCGTCACTAGCCATCGGCACGACGGTCGTCTATCCAAGTGGCGGTTACAACGGGACGCGTGCGCTCCTCGAGCGACTGGAGAAAGAAGGCCGTCTCAGTACGCGCGCGATCGACGTCGTCAACACCACCGAAGTCCTCGACGCGATGGAGGGCGCCGACATGCTGTGGCTCGAGTCGCCGACGAATCCATTACTCGGAGTTGCTGACTTGCCGACCATACTGCGCGCCGCTCGCGACACCGGGATCGACGCCGTCGTCGACAACACGTTTGCGACGCCGATATTGCAACAGCCGTTGTCGCTCGGGGCGAGCGCGGTGGTGCATTCAGCGACGAAGTACATCGGCGGTCACTCCGATTTACTCATGGGAGCGGTCATTGTCGCTGAAGAAAGTCGCCGTGACGAACTGATCGAGTGGCGTACGATGCGGGGCGCGGTTCCCGGAGTAATGGAGGCGTTTCTCGCACTGCGCGGACTTCGCACACTTCCTGTTCGCTTCGCCCGGCAACAACGCAGCGCGGCCGAGCTCGCCGAACGTCTCGACGACCATCGGCACGTTGAACGCGTGCGTTATCCCGGACTGATCTCGGATCCCGGGTTCGAACGGGCAAGCTCGCAGATGGGAGGATTCGGCGCCATGCTCTCGTTTGAAGTGAAAGATGCCGACAGCGCAGACCGGGTCGTCGAATCGCTGCGACTCATCGTCGGCGGCACAAGTCTGGGTGGTGTCGAAACCACGATCGACCGACGATCACGTTGGAAGGGCGAGGAAAATGTGCCCGAGGGATTGCTCCGACTGAGCGTCGGCTTGGAGCACCCGGTTGACCTTTGGGCCGATCTCGACGACGCACTGAACAGCGTGTTCGCCCACTCCTAGCCTCGTCGAGACCAGCTCGACACTGCGCGTTGGGGCACCGGTTCTCACCAGCACCGACGTGTCGTGAAGGTATAACCTGCGCAAGATGACAAGCATCTTGGCGCTCGATCCGGCGTGGACAGCAACTGAACCAAGCGGCGTCGCGCTCGTGCAGCATGTCAAAGATCGCTGGAAGTGCGTCGGTGTGAGTCCGAGTTACGAGCAGTTCGTGCAACTCGGGAACGGCATTCCCGTCGACTGGTCGAAGTCACCGAGCGCCGGTCGACCCGATGTCGACGCGTTGATGGGCGCGGCACGCACCCTGCTCGGCGGCGAGGCAGTCGACGTCGTGACCATCGACATGCCCATCGCCCTCACGGCGATTCACAAGCGTCGAGAGGCCGACAGCGCGGTTTCGAAGATCTTCGGATCCAAAGGCTGCAGCACCCATTCGCCCAGCGACGCTCGGCCCGGTGATTTGGGACGCCAACTGACCGACCGTTTCAACGAGCTTGGCTACCCGGTCGCCACCACGGAGACTCCCGTGGGCAAGACCCATGTATTGGCCGAAATCTATCCGCATCCCGCTCTTTTGCACTTATTGGGCAAGGATTTTCGGATTAAATACAAGATCGGTCGAGCGAACGAGTATTGGCCAGAAAAGACCCCCGCCGACCGTCGACGACGGATCGTCAAGAACTGGCGCAAGATCCTCGAGGAACTCTCTCTGACGATCAACAAACTCGACCTTCCGCTGCCCGCCAAAACCGATCTCGACGACTATCCCTCGACGTCGTTGAAGCGATTCGAGGACGCTCTTGACGCTCTCGTGGGTGCCTGGGTGGGCATCAAATATCTCGAAGGCGACTGCACGGCCTACGGCGACGAAACCGCCGCGATCTGGATTCCTCCGAAGTCTTCGTAACCTCGGAATCAGCTTCTCGTTCTGAAAAGTCGAGTTCAGAGAGTGTCGCCCGTCCCCAACCGTCCCTATGAAATGCCATAATGCCGTGGCGCACGTAACGGCTACGGGAACAATCGCAAGGTCGGGGGTACACCCGTCCGAAAGGGTTTGACATGACTGAACGGCTCAAGGTAGGTGTCGTCGGATGCGGCGTGATCGCCCAGGTGATGCACCTTCCGCACCTTGCCGAACTTCGGGACCGCTACGAAATCGCGGCCCTGTGCGATATCTCCGAACCGACCGCGCGTGCCTGCGCCGAGATCTACGGCGTCGAGAAAGTCTTCACCTCCTGGCAGGACCTCGTGAACGAGCATCTCGACGTCGTGATGGTGCTCACTTCAGGTAGTCATGCGCCTATTGCCGTCGCGGCGGCGAAGGCCGGCTCGAACGTTTTCGTGGAAAAGCCACTCTGTATCTCCCTTTCCGAAGGTGAGGAGCTGCTCGCAGCGGTTCGAAAGGCTGGCGTGCGCTTCATGGTCGGCACGATGAAGCGTTACGATCCGGCGTACGAACGCCTCTTGGAGTTCTTACCAATCGACGACCTTCGACTCGTCTCGGTGACCACTCTTGAATCGCCGTTTCAGCCTTACGTCCAGGCCTATCCGCTCATTCCGATGACGCCACCGGATCCAGCGGTGCTCGCCGCACTGAAGGCCGAGGACGCGGAGCGACTGCTCGCGGCGTTACCCGACGTCGATGAGGAGACGCGATTTTGCTACCGGTGGATTCTGCTCGACAGTCTGATACACGAGCTCAACATGCTGCGAGGCGCCCTCGGCGAACCAGACGTAGTTCACCACGCGAGATTGGGTCGCACGGTGTGTGAGATCAGCTTCGGCTTCGGTCCCGCTGAAGTCCACTTCTCGTGGGTCGATCTACCCGGCATTGCGCAGTACAAGCAAGAACTTGCCTTCTATGCTCCCGACCAACGCGTCACCTTGACGCTCCCCTCGCCGTACCTGCGCGCAATGCCGAGTCTTTTAACTATCGAAGGCGGTGACGACGGTTCGCCGCATTCGTGGCGTACCAACGAGACGCTTTCGTATGAAGAGGCTTTCAAACTCGAACTGATTGAATTCGAATCAGCCATCCGGGTCGGTCGTGATCCTCGGACAAATATCATCGACGGCCTCCACGACATTGCGTTGTGTCACAGCATCGCGATGGCCCATATCTCTGGCCAACCTGTGAAGACGCCCAGCGCATTACCCGCGTGGGCTGTTTGAGGACCTCACGGACTCAGATTCGTACGCCGATCGAGTGCCGACGAAGTGTGTCAAGTTCTTGTTTCACTAGCCTCTGAACATGAAAACAAACTCGATTGTCGTATGCGAAGGCGATCAAACCGGTCAAGAACTGCTCGAACAAGCCCTTCGTGTACTCGAACCGTCGGTGCTGGGATTCGACGTCGATCTGGTGCGCTTTGACCTCTCCTTGGAGAAGCGACGTTTGACCAACAATCAGGTAGTTCATGACGCCGCCTCGGCAATGGTCGAAACCGGTCTCGGATTGAAAGCCGCCACCATCACGCCAACCGAGATCGGCAGCGTGGGTTCACCAAACCGGATCCTGCGCGAAGGTATCGACGGCAAGGTCATCGTGCGTACCGGTCGTCGAATCCCCGGTGTCGCTCCCGTAGTGTCCCTCTCGCACCCCGTGGTCGTCGTGCGAATGGCCGTGGGCGACGCCTATGGCGCAGCCGAGGGTCGCGAGGGCGAACCCGGTTCCCCTGGTGAATCGGCGTGGCGCACTGAACGCATCGACCGGAGGACCTGCCAATCGGTGGCCGAGTTCGCGTTCGTCACCGCAGCCTCGATGAACGGACTCGTCTACGGAGGACCGAAATGGACGGTCTCTGCCATCTACGAGGGAATGCTCAAAGAAGAGATGGACCGGGCCGCGAGCCGTCATCCCGACGTCGACTACCACCCGATGCTCATTGACGCCGCGTACGCCGGACTCATGACGGAGCAATGGGACCGTGGTGTTGTCATTCCCACATTGAACCGAGACGGCGACTGCATGAGTGACCTGGTCCTAGCGATGTTCGGTTCGATCGCGGGTGCTGAATCGGTGCTGCTGGCTTTGGACGATGATCTGAACCCGACAACGGCGATGGCCGAGGCTCCTCACGGCACGGCGCCTTCGCTCGAAGGGAAGAACGTGGCTAACCCGATGGCGATGTTGTTGGCGTGCGCCGCCGTGCTTGATCACGCCGGCATCCAAGGCGACGACCGAGCGACCGAGGCGGCACACGAGTTGCGAAACGCCACACTTTCCGCGGCCATGGACGGCGTGCGCACCTTTGACCTGAACGGAACCGCTTCGACGTCCGAAGTCGTCGACGAAGTGGTCGCACGGATGCGAAATCGCTGAGCCCATCGAGTGCCGGCGGTTTGGATCAGTCAACTGCCCCAAACGAGAGTGGCATCGAATCGACGTATACGGTGAAGGAATCGAGAATGTGGTGACAGGCGATTTTGGGACGAAGGTCAAGGTTTTCCTTGCGTCATCGTGGTCTCGATGTCCGTGATTCCCACCGACCCATCGATCGACGTCCTCGCCGATAAGACGGTCGCGAACGCGCGCGAACTCATCAACGAGGCCGAGCGTCTGCGCGACCGGTCGGAAAACGCCAATCGACGACGGTTCTCACGGCTCTTTCGCGACCCACGGGCCCTCGAGGTCACGATCACGTTGACCGACGAGGTGATGCGAATCGACTCGGTCAAGAGTTCGGTAAACATCTTCCGACGTGCCGCGGCCAAGGCCTCCGTCGAAGGATTCGGCCTAGTGAACGCGGCCGGACTGAAGTTCCTCGCCGCGAGTTCACGACTGGCGCCCGCACCAGTGATCAAGGCCGTCGCCCGCCAGATTCGTCACTTGTCAAGGGACCTGATCCTCCCCTACGAAGAGGCTCCTCTTCAGAAACATCTCGAGCGACGACGACGCGACGACATTGCGCTCAACATCAATGTCTTGGGCGAAGCCGTGTTGGGCGAACACGAGGCCGAGGAACGACTCGAACGAGTACTCGAAATGATTCGACGACCGGCGATCAATTACATCTCGGTGAAGCTGTCCTCCGTCGTAAGCCAGATCATCACGATCGACCGGATTGGTTCGCTCGATCGCGTGGCGACCAAGATGCGACGACTCTATCGAGAGGCCGAATCGCACGGCACCTTCGTCAATCTTGACATGGAGGAGTACCGCGACCTCGAACTCACGATGACGGCGTTCAAGAAGGTCCTGACTGAACCGGAGTTCGACAACATCGACGCCGGCATCGTGTTGCAGGCCTACCTGCCGGAATCGCACGCCGCCTTCGCCGACTTGGTCGAATTCTCGAAGCTGCGTCACGCAACGACGGGCGGCACCATCAAGGTCAGATTGGTAAAGGGCGCGAACTTGGCCATGGAGACCACCGAAGCCGAACTCCACGGCTGGCCCGCTGCACCGTACCGAACGAAAGCCGACGTCGACGCCAGCTACGCCCGACTCATCGATGCCGCGCTGCGACCTGAACACGCCGAGGCCGTCCGAGTGGGTATTGCCAGCCACAATCTCTTTCACCTCTCGTGGGCGCTCGCCGTCGCTTCTTCGCGCGGCGTTGAGGCACAGGTGGATGTTGAAATGTTGGAAGGAATGGCGAACTCCGAGTCATTGGCCATCGCCAAAACAGGCCAACGAGTGCTGCTCTACGCTCCCGTCACCCAACGCGACGATTTCGCGTCGGCCGTTGCGTACCTCGTGCGTCGCCTGGACGAAAACACGTCTGACGAGAACTACTTGAAGGCGGCGTTCGACATCGCCACCGACGAAGCGCGATTTGAAGAGCAGCGGGACCGATTCACAAGGTCGGTGCACGAGCGCCACGCGCTCTCAACAGCGTCACTTCGAAACGTTCCGGTTATGACGTCTGATTCGTCGAACTTCTCCAATGTCGTGAACTTCGATCCGACGTCATCGAAGGCCTTCGAGGAGATCACCTCGGCCTTCTCGAAGATCCGAGAGGTTCCCGATCGTCAGATCCCTCTGGTCATCGGGGGCAAGGACATCGTCTCGAACGAGTTCATGATTGGCCATGATCCCAGCGCCGACGCCGAGCCCTGGTATCGCTACTCGGTGGCCGACGCCGAGCAGGTTGACGAGGCGGTGCGCTGCGCAGCGGTCGCTCGCGAAAGTTGGGCGGGTCTTTCCATTGAGGAACGTCGTCGCATCCTCTACGCGTGCGCGAACGTCATGGAGGACGAACGAGTCACGTCCACCGCGGTGATGGCTCGAGACGGCGGTAAGACCGAGGCCGAGGCCGAACCTGAAGTGAGCGAAGGTATTGACTTCGCGCGGTTCTACGCATCGTCGGCCGCGAACTTCGAGGACTCCTCGCCCCTCGGCACGGTCCTCGTGGTCCCTCCGTGGAACTTTCCCTACGCGATTCCCGCTGGAGGGGTCTGTGCCGCACTCGCCGCCGGCAACGCCGTCATCTTGAAACCGGCGCCCGAGACCGTCGCGACGGCGTGGGAACTGGTGCAACAACTCTGGGCCGGCGGAGTACCGCGCGACGTCTTGCAGTTCGTGCCGACGCGCGACGATGAGAACGGTCGTCGGCTGGTCACCCACGAAGGCGTGGACGCCGTGATCTTGACCGGAGCGTTCGATACGGCTCTTATGTTCACGACGTGGCGACCCGACATCACCCTGCTCGCCGAAACCAGCGGCAAGAACGCCATGCTGATCAGCGCGTGCGCCGACATTGACGTCGCGGTAAAGGACCTGGTGCAGTCGGCGTTCGGTCACGCCGGTCAGAAGTGCAGCGCGGCTAGTCTGGCGATCGTCGTGCGCGACGTCTACGACGACCCCGCGTTTCTTCGTCAACTTTCCGACGCCGTTCGAAGCCTGCGCGTTGGCCCCAGTTGGGATCTCTCGACCTCAATGGGACCGATCATTCGAAGCGCCGAACCGCCTCTGGAACGCGCGCTTCATCATCTGGACCCGGGCGAGAGTTGGCTGCTGCAACCTCATCCACTCGATGCCGCTGGGCTGCAGTGGAGTCCCGGAGTGAAACTTGGCGTGCGCTCCGGTTCTTGGAGTCATCAACACGAGTGGTTCGGTCCGGTGCTGGGCGTGATGGTCGCCCCCGACTTCGCGACCGCGATCAGGTGGCAGAATCGCACCGATTTCGGACTCACCGCGGGACTCCAGTCGTTGGACGAGAAAGAGTGTGAACTCTGGATGGACCGAGTCGAAGCCGGGAATCTCTACATCAACCGAGGAACGACCGGTGCCATAGTGAACCGACAACCGTTTGGTGGTTGGCGGCGAAGCAGCGTCGGCCCGACAGCGAAGGCGGGCGGCGACCACTACGTTCAAGCACTCCGACATTGGGCACCACTCACCGATGTCACTTCATCGATGGCGCTCGCCCATACGTGGTGGAACTCGACCGGCAGCCAAGCGATCGACCGAACCGGTTTGAAGGTCGAGAAGAACTTTCACCGCTACCGTCACTACGCCAAACCGATTTGCGTTCGAGTTGACGGCACCTTCGATGAGTCGCAACGATCGCTCATCGACATGATCGTGCGTGAAGCTCGTGTGCGCGTCACCTTCAGCGCAAACCAACCCGTCGACCACGCGCCCGAAGCGGTGATCGAATCGTCGGAGACTTTGGCCTCGCGAGCTGATTCCATGAGTCGAGTGCGCTGGCTCTCATCCGAGGAAGCGCCCGTGGTTGCAATTCTCGAGCACGGGGTGACGGTCGATCGTCGAGCTTTGATCCAACGCGGCGACATTGAGATGGCCCGTTGGCTACACGAGCAGAGTGTTGCGATCACCCATCATCGCTATGGCAATGTGAACGCCGGACCGAAGCCGAACTGCGAGGGATTGGGATCCTCAGTGCTCGAGGGCTAGGTCCTCAAGACGCCGATGGTGAACCTTCGACACGATCGTCGGATGGTCGCTGCTGGTCATCGCTTTGAGCAGCGCCGCGATGCTCGCCGTCGCGAAGTTGATCCGGTTGTCGGCGACACCGAAGGGAATGACGAGCAGATCGCCGTGGGCCATCGCCCCGCAGGTGTAGACGACGTTGGGCACGTAGCCGTCTTGCTCTTCCTCGGACGCGGTCAGGAGAGGTTCCTTTAGGGCCGCGATCATCTTGGTGGGATCGTCAATATCCAGCAACACCGCCCCGATGCTGTAGGTACGCATGGGACCCACCGCGTGGGTCAGGACCAGCCAACCGGCGCTCGTCTCGATCGGTGAGCCGCAGTTGCCGAGTTGGACGACTTCCCAGTCCCACTCAGGCATTTGGAAGGTGACGGCACGGCCCCAGTGGCCGAGGGTGTCGGAGAAGCAGACGGCGTTGGTCTCACGGTCATATCGCGTAAGAGCGGCGTACTGCCCGTTGACGCGGCGCGGGAAGAGCGCCAGTCCCTTGTTGGGCGCCGCCGCTCCGACGACGGGCGAGGCGTCAAAGGAGATGAAGTCGTCCGTTCGCAGTAGCTGCTGAGAGATATGGACGCCGTCGAATGCGGTGTACGTCGCGAGGTACGTCGTCGATCCGTCGGTCTCGGTGAAATGGACGAACCGGGCGTCTTCCATTCCGTGGGCCTCAGCCGACATGACCGGCCACAGGACACGCTCTGATAGGTCGACGTCGGAGTCGAAGTGGACGCCGTAACTGCAGGCCGCGATCGACCGATGGTGGCGGGCGATCGTGTGCGCGTCTTGGCGGGTGTCGAACTCCGATATCAAAATCTCGAGTCGGGCCTCGAGCTCCTCGATGGAGAACACGATCGGCAACTCGTCCAAGACGTAGGCGGCGCTCTCGCCGTCTTGACCCATCGCCTTCAGTCGTGCGTGAAAGACGTCACGGTGGAAGATGCCATCGCGCGCCGTTCCGATCATCGGGAAGGGACCGCGCGGATCGACGGTGATCTCACCATCGGCACTCACCACGCCGGTGCGAAAACCGATGCTCGACCGATGTCCCTCGCCGACGCCGCGATAACTCATGATGAACCGCACTCCGCCCTCGGCAACGCCCGACTGATCGGGGTGCACCACCATGCTCGGGTTGCACACGGCGGCGGCTTCGAGCGAGTACTCGTGGGTGAAAGCCGCTCCCAGAAGCAGCCAACGCTCTTCGCTCAGGTCCTCCTTCGGATCCAGGCGATTGCTCACGCGCTCGGCGTGTTGGCTGAAGACCGCGACGATGTCGCGGTGACGACCGGCGAATCGCTGGATGACTTCCTTCAGTCGTCGACGGACGTCAGCTTCCGGCAACGCCAGCATTCGCTTCACGACACTCGACGCGCGTGACTCGGCTCCGCCCAGTTCTTGACCGGCCACGAAGAGCAGCGCCACGACCCGTGACGAGTCGGGAACGATATGGACATCGGAGCGTGACGCGAGGTTTGTTTTATTCATGTAGAGATAGTTTGGTGCGCGAAGGCCTGTTGACGGGTTGATACCAGGGCCAAAGTTGATTCAGCCCCTTGATTCTGGTTGGCGATCTCTGGATGTAGTCCGTCGAAACCGCCCCCCGTATCGGGATCCCACATCATCACTTTCGCGTCATTGTCGGCGTCAAACCAGGCATTGGCCATCTGAATACCTTCGAACCATCGAGGTGAGTCGTCGACCGTGATGGCCCTCGCGCAGGCGTCGGCCATGGTGGCAACCTCGATGGGCTGCTGATCGAAGCCGGGCCCAGTGTCCCCGGGGCCAGATCCGCCGACGGGCGTGACCGAGAGATGTCCGTCTCGAGTCTCTCGCGCCAGAAGCCATGCGAGCAATACCAGTCCCCTTGAGACGAGCTCAGGACGCTCCAGCGCGACGCCCGTCGCGATCATCGCATCAGGCAGCAAAGCGTTGGCGTAGTACAGGCGAGGTTCGGGCCACGGCCACTCGGCGTCGTCACTCTTGAGCAACGCCATTGCGTCGGCGGCGTCAACGAGAAGTGAGCGGGCCGCCACATTCTTCGGGTCGAGTCCGATGACCGCCGCGGCGCCGAGCGCGGCGAAGGCCATCGCCCGTGGATACTGGGAGCGTTGCTGCGCGCCGCGCTCGAACAGCGAGAGCGCGGGTGCGGCAATCGAGAACTGCATGCTCGCAGCCGCCGTGCCGAGTCCCCAAAGGCTTCGACCCCAGCAGTCTTCCGTTGACCCTTCACTGGTCCAGGTTCCATCGGCGGCCCGGCGGTTCCGACACTCGCCGTGGGGTCCCATTGCGTCACCGACGAAGGCGAGCGAACCTTGGGCCAGGGACCGGACTGACGCGTTCGGATTCGGTTCACGAGCGGCAACGACCAAGACTCGCGCGACATCATCCACGCAGTAACCATGCTCGCGTCGTGGTGTGGTGTGCTCCGCGTGCTCGAACGTCCCGAAGCGATCGGTCAGTGCGACCAAGTGGTCGAATCGTGGTCTGTCGGTCATCGGTTCGCTGACAGCTGCGCTCGATTGTCGAGCAACTCTTCGCCGAGGAGCGCGTAACGAGAGGCGATGTAGGGCCACGCCAGTTCCGGTGCTAGTCGTCGGGCCTCGCTCGCCATCGCAGAGACCATACCCGGCGTCGTCAACACGGTTCGAATTGCCTCGGCTAAAGCCTCGGGGTCGTGGCGCGGTACGACGACGCCAGCCCCACTCGAGAGAAGTTCGACCGCGTGCGGGAACGCCGTCGCGATGACGGGACGACCGGCGGCGATCGCGTCGACCAGGACGCCCGAGGTCACCTGATCCGGCGAGTCGTAGGGCAGGATCACCATCGTCGACTCGCTGATCAATTGGGCGAGCGACGCGAGCGATCGGTACTCGGGGTCAAACACCACATCGACGCGACGATCCTTGGCGCGTTGGACCAGCATGTCGCGATAGACGTCACCTTCGAACTCGTGCACCTTCGGATGCGTATTACCCGCCACGACGTAGATCGGCTTCGGCCGAATGTCGTCAACCATCGCCATGGCGTCAATCGCCCATTCGATGCCTTTACCGGGTCCCAGCAGTCCCCACGTGAGCAGTCGCGGTCGCTCCTTTGAATCTTCGAGGCGCACCGCGCTCGAGACCGCCGCGCCGTGCGGGATCACCGAAACCTTGCGGGCGTCCACGTCGAAGCTCGAACACAGTCGTACGCGACCTGCTTCGGTCATCACGACCACGGCGTCCGCGGCGCGAACCACGGCTTCGAGCACGGAGCGTTGATGAGGCGTCGGATGCTCCAAGACCGTGTGCGCGACGACAATCGTCGGGCGTTCGATACCCTCGAGGACTTCGACGATCGACTCGCCGTCGGGTCCGTCGTAGATCCCGTATTCGTGTTGCACGATGACGACGTCGGCGCGATTGAGCGCATCCATGGCGTCGAGTGTCTCGTGTCCTTCGCGATCATTGAGTTCGGCGACCACGATCTTGGCCGGCGCTTCACCGTCGGCGCCGACGCGCACAATGCCCACGTCGTCGCCGTATTCGTAAAGTCCACCGGAAAGCGCGGCCGCGAAGGTCGCGATGCCACACTGCGTCGGCGGGTAGGTGGACACCATCGCGTAGCTACGAGTCACATGGTCATTCACTGGCCCGTCCTCAAACACGTGCGACTCCTTCGCGCCAATGATCGTCGACACAGCGACGTTGGTCCGAAATGTTCGGCGAGTAGCGGAATCGTGTCACTTGTCTCCTCTCATCTACGCGTGCGCCGCAGGCTCTCGTCATCTCGATTGACTCGACATTCGCATCTGCATCTGCGAGAGGCGAACAGTTGTCAAAGTCACCGAATCGGTTCGGCGATTCAATCGACCGTCGGGTCCGACATCGGTCTCGGATGAGTTGGCAGCCTGTTTGACTTCCTCTCCCAACCTACCGGTGTCGAGGGTCCCTTGGTCCCGGGGACGCTCCCGCGCTCGTGAACACTTGGTGAATTCAATCACCAGTTTGCGGTCGCGATAGACCTACCGATTGGCCCTGCGACCAGTGGATACGCGCCCGGTGATGTTCTCAGAACCGGTCAGTCTGGTGGCGATCAGAATCGGGATAAACATCAAGACGACGACCATCGTCACGACCACGTTCACTTCCGGCAGTTGCTGACCAAGTCGAATGGCGCCGAGGATCCAAATGGGCAAGGTGTTCTGGGCGCCCGCCGTGAACGTCGTGACGATGACCTCGTCGAAGCTGAGTGCAAAGGCCAGGAGTGCCCCCGACACGAGTGCCGTGGCGATGGTCGGCAGTGTGACCAATCGGAAGGTCTGGAACGTGCTGGCGCCTAAGTCGGCCGAGGCCTCGAGCAACGTGTTCGAGGTCCGTCGCAGGCGGGCGATCACGTTGTTGTAGATGACGACGATGCAAAACGTGGTGTGGCCAATGATGATCGTCCATATCGACAACGAGATGCCGGCCCACTGGAACGCCGAGTGCAACGCCACGCCGGTGATGATGCCCGGCAGCGCGAGGGGCAAGATCAACAACAGCGATATCGAGTCGCGACCGAAGAATCGGGCTTTATGGACGCCGAACGCGGCCAGCGTTCCAAGTAGCAGCGCCAATATCGTCGCCACGACCGCCGCCTTGATCGACAGGATGAAGGCCGAACGGACCTGCGGATCGTGCCACGCCACGGAGTACCACGTCAGTGTCCAGTGCTGAATCGGCCACGTCTCGATGTTCGACTTGTCGAAGCCGAAGATCACGATCGTGAGAATGGGCGCGAAGAGGAAGAACAACACGGCGGCCACCCAGAGCCAGAGTCCAAAGCGCGAGAGTCGTGAGTGCCTCATAACGCCTCGAACGCCCCGAGCCGACGTGCCACGGCCAGATAGATGATCATCACCGCGATAGGTATCGTCGAGAGTGCCGCAGCCAGAGGAAGATTGCCGCCCGTGAGCAGGTTGTCGTAGATGGCATTGCCGATCAACGTCGAGTTCGATCCTCCGATCAAAAGCGGCGTGACGTAGTCACCCAAGGTCAAGGAAAACGTGAAGATCGATCCGGCGAGAAGTCCGGGCAGGGCCAGAGGAAGGATCACGCGGCGAAAGGTGGACCACGACGAACCACCGAGATCGGCCGACGCGTCAAGAAGTGACGTCGGGATCTTCTCGAGCGCGCCATAGATCGGCACGATCATGTACGGAAGCCAGATGTAGCAAAAGGCGATCCACATCGCTCCGTTGGTGAAGCCGAGATTGGGGGCGGGCAGTCCCAGCTTGGCGAAGGTCCAATTCAGCGCACCACCTTTCTCGAGAATCGAGATCCAGGCAAAGACCTTGGCGAGATAACTCGCCCATAACGGAAGCAACACCGCGCCCAGCAAAATGCGCTGCGTCCGGCGAGTGGCGACCCGGGCCATTACGTAGGCGAAGGGAAAGGCGACGATGGCGTCAGTGATCGTGACCAGCGCGGCGAGCAGGACGGTGCGCTCGATGATGGACACGTACGCGCCCGACGTGATCTGCGCGAAGTTCGCGCCCGTGAATTGATGCTGGATCTCTCCCGTGAAACTGTTCACGCTCCAAAACGAGGTGATCAGCATCAACACGAGCGAACTGATGTAAATCACCAGGAACCACAACAGAGGAGGCGACAGCAAGAAGGCGGTTCGCCAACGTGATCGCGCCAATGCCGAAGAGTGGAGGGCGCGAGGCCCTCCACTCTTCGTCGTATCGTCGACCGAAGTCGTCATCCCGTTATTTGAGTCCAAGCATTCGTCCACTCGCTATAGGGCACGCAGTCCTGTTTGCCGTTGTCACAGGTCGACAGTGGCGTCTTCCAGAACTTGATGGACTTGAAGTAGGCGTCCGGCTTGTCCGCGTGATATCCCGCGCACGATCCGGCTGACAGGCTGTTCATGATGGGACAGGCCAGCGAGTTGGCCGGCGTCTCGCCGAAGCTGATGGCCTGTTCGGCCTGCACTCGCGGCGTCGAGACCCACTTCATCCACATGTAGGCGCAGTTGGGGTCCGGCGCCTTGGTGGCGAGCATCCAGGTGTCGGCCCATCCGGTGGCGCCTTCCTTCGGAATCTCGTCCGCCACGGCGGCCTTATCGCCCTTCAGCGTGTTGGTCTGGTACGGCCAGGCGGCGCCCGCGACGACGGTCTTGCTGTTGAAGAGGTTGATCTCTTCGCTCGCGGCGTTCCAGTAGGCCTTGATCAGCGGCTTCTGCTGCTCCAATAACGCAACGGTGGCGTTGAACTGCGTCTGGGTCAATTCGTACGGATCGGTGATGCCGAGCGAAGGCTTGGCGGTCTCTAAGTACAGCGCCGCGTCGGCAATCTGGATCGGGTTGTTGGGAACCGTGATCTTGCCCGAGTACTTCTTGCTGTAGATCACGCCCCAGCTCGCCGGTGGCGTCTTAAAGACCTTGGTGGAGTACAGCAACACGTTCGGACCGAACTGCAGACTCACTCCGAAGTGCACTCCCTTGATCGTGTTGAACGAGGGTGCCTTCAGGAATGGCCGGAACTCGCTCCACGAAGGAATCAAACTCATGTTGACGGGCTTCACGTCACCGCCGTAGATCAGTCGAAGGTCAGCGTCACCCGAAGCCGACACCAGGTCGTATTGCCCGCCACCGCCGTTGGCCATGAGCGACACCATCTCGCCTGAGGTGTTGGCGTACTGCGCGTGCACCATGCAGCCGGTGGCCGTTTGAAATGGCTTCACCCACTGTGGCTGGGCGTAGCCGGACCACGCGATGAGGTTCAGCTTCCCTTCGCCCTTACCGATGCTCGTCTGCGGTTTCATGCCCGCCGTCGGCGCCGTCAGACCTGACGCCCCGGCTCCTATTGGCGCGCTGGCCACGCCGAGCGCGACCATGGACAACGCCGCGACGCACATCGATGATCGACGCAAAACTCCCTTAAATCCAACATGTTTCATGGTTCCCCCTGGTCATGGTGTTGTGAAGGTCAGACTAGTTCGCTGACGAGTTCGAAGGCGTCCTCGGGTCGCCAACTGACGAGCACGCGATCACCCGCCGCGACGACTAATGAATCGCTCACGCTGTCATCGTTCGTGCGCACCACGACCATGTCGTCGCCACTTTCGAGGTGCACGTAGACGCGCGTCACCATGCCCAGATACACCACATCAGTGACGGTCGCCGTTTCGGCCCGCGCGCCATCAGGTACTGCGCTCGAAATTGAATGCAACCGGAGCCGCTCGGGCCGAAGTAACTGCGTTCGGCCGTCACGAACGATCACGTTCGACGTGCCGATGAATCCGGCGACGAAGGTCGACGAAGGTAGCTGGTAGATCTCCCTCGGCGACCCGATCTGTTCGATCACGCCCAGATTCATGATGGCGATTCGGTCACTCATCGCCATCGCTTCTTCCTGGTCGTGCGTGACGTAGAGAAAGGTGATGCCGATTCGACGTTGGATGGCCTTCAGTTCGGTCTGCATCTCTTGGCGCAACTTCAGGTCGAGCGCGCCCAGTGGTTCGTCCAGCAACAAGACACTCGGCTCATTGACGATCGCTCGAGCCAGCGCGACTCGCTGACGTTGACCGCCGGAGAGCTGCGCCGGGCGTCGCTCGCTGAATCCTTCGAGTCGTACCATCGCCAGGGCCGCATCGGCTCGACGGCGGCGCTCCTCGCGTTTCGTGCCGGCAACGCGAAGTCCGTACTCGACGTTCGTGACGACATCCATGTGCGGGAAGAGTGCGTAGTCCTGAAAGACGGTGTTGACCGGTCGCAGGTGAGCGGGGCGCTGCGTCACATCCACACCGTGCAACAAAATTGCCCCCTCATCGGGCGTCTCGAAACCGGCCACCATTCGCAAGAGCGTGGTCTTTCCCGAACCCGAAGGGCCGAGCATCGTGAAGAATTCGCCATCACGGATCTCAAGGTTGATGTCGTGCAGTACGGCAGTTCCGCCAAAGGACTTGGCGACGCCTCGAATATCAATCGCCGATTCGTTACTCATAGCTCCCCTCGTCTCGAGCGACTGTCCGGATATCACGGTACTCGTGAACGAAGGGGCGAGTGGGTGGCCGCGACTCTAACGTTCGATGCAAGGTCCAGGTTCAGGGATGCGTCAAGATGGTTGGTCCGGTACGCTCCGTGCGTTGCCGGAAACGACGCCAAAGGAGTGACGATGGCAAAGGTCACTGCGTTTCACACCACGGGCATTGAGGACGTGGACGAACTCATCTTTCACAATCAGTCCGAGTGCCCAATCGGCAAGGTGCTTCTAAAGACAGGTACTTCGGCCCCCGGCCAGGGCTACTACCGAACACTTTGTCGCAAGTGCAAGAACATTGAACAGGGCTGGGACAGCACTATTCCGTTCTAAGGTGTCATCTCTGGCTACCGGCGATCCCGTCCTTGGTCACTTCGGTTCAACGTTGTCGAACACCCCCTCAACTTGCGCTTCTTTATAATGAACTGAACTCGTGAATGAACGAAGCGACTTCCCGTACACCGAATAGCGTCGAGCCCGAGACAAGGAAACTGGAGTCATACCGTGAAGTCGAGACGCACTGCACTCCTCGTTGCACCGCTGATTCTCGTGCTGCTCGCGCTGCCAGCCGGGGCCACGCCCGCGGTGCCGCAGTGGCACGCGGCAAAAGTGGTCAGCCTTCCCTCGGGTGCGACGGCGCTCCCCAATGGCTTCTTGCCCGCCCTCTCGTGTCCCACAGCGGGGAACTGCGAAGCAGGAGGCTCCTACCTCGACGCCAAAGCGAGTGTCCAAGGACTCGTGTTGAATGAAGTGAACGCAACGTGGAAGGCTCCGACTCGACTGCTTCCACCCCCGCAATCGGCCGGTAATCCCAATGTCGTGATCAACTCACTCTCGTGCGCGTCGGCCGGCAACTGCGCTGCGGCCGGAGGATTCAACGACACGAAGAGCAACGGGCAAAGTTTCGTTGCCAATGAGGTGGGTGGCGTGTGGAAGCAAGCGCAGAAAGTGAGCTTGCCGTCGAACGCCGGGACCTCGCTCCAGAACAGCCAGATTCATTCGGTGGAGTGCTGGTCAGCCGGCAACTGCAGCGCGATCGGTACGTACTTCGACAACACACTGCCCCTGGCCTACGCGCAGGGTTTTGAAGTGAATGAAGTGCGAGGCGTCTGGGGACAAGCTCGAACGATGTTGCTGCCTTCTGACGCCAACGTCGATCCCCTCGTCAACGTCAATCAAGTGGCCTGCGTAGGCGCCGGCAACTGTGTCGCGGTCGGTTCGTACATCACGAAGGAGAACGCGACCGTCGCTCTCATGGTCCCCGAAGTCAACGGGGCGTGGAAGCGAGCCGTCGCTCTGATTCCTCCCGGCGACGCGAGTGCCTACCCGAGCGCCGCCTTGAGCGAGGTGACGTGTGTCTCGCCCGGCAACTGCACGGCGATCGGCACGTACACCGACGTGGCCGGCGACAGTGAAGGCTTGATCGCTTCCGAGACCCACGGCACCTGGGCTCGGGCCCTCGCCATGGTGATGCCCAGCGGAGCGGCCGCTAATCCTCACACCTTCTTCTTCGGCTACGGCGGACTCGACTGTCCATCGATCGGGAACTGCAGTGCCGGAGGACAGTACCTGGTCGGCACGAGTACCTATGAGGGATTCCTGATCAACGAGGTGCACGGCACGTGGCAGAGCGCTACCGAGTTGGGTTTGCCGTCGGGTGCGCTCATGGGCGGAAGGAATGGTGGCGTCGTCGCGGTCTCGTGTCGATCGGTCGGCAACTGCAGCGCCGGCGCCGCGTACGAAGACGGTACGAGTAATTACCAGGCCCTGGTCGTCAACGAAGTGGCGGGTCGGTGGCGTGTCGGTCAAAAGATAACGCTGCCGACCGGCGACAACACGGTTGGTATCGACGGCGGCGTCTACGGACTCAACTGTCACGCGACGGGACCGTGCACCGCGACCGGTAGCTACCTGAAGACGTCCACCGTCTACGAGGGATTCACCGTCACGACCAGTTGATCACCCGCGAAACGGGCGCGGGTTTGACGCGAGTTTCGGCACCCGCATGCGAGCGATCACGCTGCCCGGCGACGGATGACAGTACTGCGCAATACCGAGGTCACCGGCGACCGACAAGAACATGAACGCGTCTTCGCGCGAGAATCCCCACTCGTCGACCAACAGTTTGGAGGCTTCCTCACAGGCGTGTTGGAGAGCTTCGTCCAAATCGCCGACCGACGTGCCGTGGGTGAAGAACGCATCGGACGTCTCGGTGATGGGCCAACCTCCCGCTTTGCCTTTGATCACGTCGACCTTTATGACCCCGATGCCGCCTATCTCGACACCGGTCCCCGAGATCTCGCCGTCACCCATCGACGCGTGCATGTCGCCGATCGCCAACTGCGCGCCGCTCTGAAAGACCGGCAGGTGGACCGTCGCACCGATCCCGTTCACGTGGTCATCCATGTTGCCGCCATGACGATCGGCGTAAAACGTTGACACGTCGCCCGACTCCGGTGACACGCCGATGACACCGAACATGGGACGCACGGGGAACGACACGCGATCGTTCATGGTGACCATGCCGTCGATCACTTTGAAGATCCGCGTCGCGGGAGAACGCACTGAATCAATGAGTTGTCCCCACTCCGGGATGCACATGGCGGCACCCTGTTCGTTTGGTCGGATGTCGAGCAACGTCACCGACAACGTGTCGCCCGGTTCGGCCCCGCGCACGCCGATCGGTCCCGTCGCGCTGTTCACGCGAGTGAGATCGAGTTTCTCGAGGGTGTCAGCTTCGCTTTGCACCTGGCCGGTGAAGCAGTCCCACGTCTCTATCTCAATGATCGTGCCGGGATCGACGGTGACGATGGGCTGACGTTGGGCGTCAAAGGACCATACGTGCTCGTCGCGGCTGATTCTCTCCGCAGTACTCAACATTTCGTCTCCATTCTCTGATGTCGTCAAGAGTAAATCACCGCGATTCAGTGCCGAAAACCCGACAAAGCGCGCCGTCGAGAAGGTTTCATCCGATGAACACCTCGTGATAGCACGTGCTTCACCTTGCGGTAACCCTAACTATTTACGTTGACTACGTGGCACGTCGGCGATCATCAACTCCCCCTTTGAAATCGAGCCGTGCCGCAATTCGCCTCCGCCCACAGGGAGTTCGACGTGAGCGTGGCTGACGTCGAGAGCCGTAGCGTGATTCTCGTCGTTGAAGACGAAGAGAGTTACCAGGACGCCCTGAACATCGGACTGACGATCGAGGGCTTCGTGGTCGTCGGCGCCACCAACATCGCCCAGGCCCGTCAACTCATGTTGTCGGCCAAACCGGATCTGGTGTTGCTCGACATCATGCTGCCCGACGGATCCGGAATCGACTACTGCCGGGAACTCTACGATTCGACGCGTACGCCGGTCATCATGGTGACCGCGCGCTCGAGCGAAGTGGACGTCGTCCTGGGTCTTGAGATCGGCGCCGCCGATTACGTGACGAAGCCCTTTCGACTCCGCGAACTCATCGCGCGCATTCGCGCCGTGCTTCGCCGACCACTCACCAACTCTGACGAGGAGATCGTCACGTTCGGCGACCTGCGAATCGATTTCGTGCGCCGCACGGTCATTCGTCGCGGTGAAGAAATCGAACTCAGCCGCAAGGAGTTCGATCTCCTGGCGCTGTTCGCGTCGCGACTCGGTCAAGTCGTGACTCGAGAAGTGTGTCTCGACACCTTGTGGTGGGGACTGGAGTTGTCCGACACGCGCACGTTGGACACCCACGTCAAGCGACTACGACAGAAGATCGAGAATGACCCCGCCAACCCCCGCCATCTCATCACGATTCGCGGAGTAGGTTTTCGGCTCGACCCCTAAAGTGCCTTCATGCAACGAGGCGACTTGGCACCGGACTTCACCCTGAAGGACCAGGACGGCAACGAGCGAACACTCTCGACGATGCTGCTCGACGGCCGGGTGGTTCTGTTCTTCTATCCCGCCGCGATGACCAAAGGCTGCACAAAGGAGTCGTGCCACTTCCGTGATTTAGGAAGCGAGTTCGCTACGCTCGGCGCGCAACGACTCGGCATCTCAATGGACAGTGTCGAGAAGCAGGCCGAGTTTACGAAAAAGAACGACCTGGATTATCCGCTGCTCGCCGACGAGGATGGCGCTGTCGCCAAACTCTACGGTGTGAAGCGATCCATGGACCTCTTGAAAGTGAAACGCACGACGTTCGTCATCGGCCGAGACCGTCGCATCACCGAGATCATCAACAGTGAGGTGAGCATGAACGCGCACGCCGACAAGTCTCTTGACGCCCTGCGGCGCACGAACGCCTAACTGGCGATAATCGCCGGCGCGGGGTCGTGCAGGAAGCGGCCAATGTGCGACAAGACCGCCGAAGCCATCGCGCCGTCGACCTGGCGGTGATCAAAGGCCATCGCTAATTCGACGACCTGGCGCACCACGACTTGGTCATCGACCACCCACGGCGCTTTCGCGATCTGTCCGACGGCGAGGATCGCTCCGGTTCCCGGCGGCAGAATGGGAATGGCGGCGTCCACGCCAAACGGTCCGACGTTCGTGATGCTCAACGTCGTGCCGATCATTTCGTTCGGTGTCGTAGTTCCCTGACGAGCTTTATCGACGAGAACCGTCAGGGCCGATGCCATACCGATCAAATCCAGCTGATCAGCGCCCTTTATGTTCGGAACGATAAGCCCGCGAGGTGTGTCGGCCGCGATGCCGAGATTCACCGTCCGACGGACAATGACCTCATTGGCGTCGTCGTCGAAACTGGAGTTGATGCCGGGAAAGTGACGGGCGGCGTCGCACACCGCGAGAGCGATGATCGTCAAAGGCGAAAGTCGAACGCCGGCCAGGTTGGGCTGCTGCTTCAACGACGTCACTAGGTCCATGGTGCGGGTGGCATCCACACGAACCCACACCGCCGCGCGCGGTTGGGTGAACGCGCTGTGCACCATCGCCTCGGCCATCGATCGAAGCACGCCCTTCACGGGTATGCGCTCCTCCTTGGGGCCCGTCGACCATGACTCAAGTTCACGGCCCACGAATCGTGACGTCGTGTTCGGCCCGGTGATCGGGGCGCTCACGCGCGACGGACTCGCCGCGCCACCGCCATTGAGGGCCTGTTCGACATCCTCACGCGTTATCAGCCCGTCACGACCGGTGCCGGTCAAGGACGCAATATCAAGTCCGTGTTGCTTCGCATAGAGACGAACGGGCGGTGTCGAACGCGGCGCGAGCGATGACGCTGTCGTAACCACCGTCGCGGCAGGTGCCGGCGCCGGAGCCGACGCTGCGGCTGCGGGTGTGGCCGGCGCGGGCTTCGATCCACCCTGACGTCGGTGCTTTCTCGTGGCGACACCGTCTTCATTGGCGACGCCGTAGCCGATCAAGACGGCCTCGCGACCTTCGCCCACCGAGCCCTCCTGCTTTTCCGAAGGTTCCGGAGCCGGCGTTGGTTCACTCGCCGCAACCTGCGCGGGCGCGGCGCCGCCGGATCCTCCGACGTCGAAGGTGATGAGTGGCTTGTGGACTTCCATGACGTCGCCCGGCTTGCCGTGTAGCGCAACGACCGTTCCGGCATAGGGACTCGGCAGTTCCACCGTCGCCTTGGCGGTCTCGATGTCAACCAGTGGCTGGTTCAAGGTCACGACGTCGCCGACGTTGACCTTCCATTCCACGATCTCGGCTTCGACCAAACCTTCGCCGACGTCGGGCAGAAGGAAAATTTCTTCGCTCAACTCTCGAATCCCATCACTCGGTCGACCGCGTCAAGGATCCGATCGACCGTCGGTCGATAGTCCTCTTCGATTCGCGTTGGGGGATACGGCACGTGATACCCACTTACGCGGATTCCCGGCGCCTTCAAGGAGTAGAAGCAGCGCTGCGTCAACTCGGCGATCACTTCGGATCCGACCGAGGCAGTGTGCGGTGACTCTTGGACCACGACGACCCGTCCGGTCTTCTCGACCGACTTCGCCATGAGCTCGATGTCGAGCGGCGCGATGGAACGCGCGTCGATAACTTCGAGGGACGTGCCTTCGACGGCCGCCGTTTCGGCCGCGCGCAGAATGGTCTTCATCGAGGCGCCGTAGCCAATGACCGTGACGTCGGTACCTTCACGACGAAGTGCCGCATCGAAGAGACCGGCCGGCGGATTCTCGAGGTCGACTTCGCCCTTCTCCCAGTAGCGACTCTTGGGTTCACAGAAGATGATGGGGTCGTCATGCTCGATCGACTGCTGGATCATCCAATAGGCGTCATTGGGTGTCGAACACGAGACGACTCGAAGACCTGCGGTCTGGGCGAAGTAGGGCTCCGGGCTCTCCGAGTGATGTTCGATCGCGCCGATACCGCCCTGGAATGGAATTCGGATGACCATCATCATCTTGTAGGCGCCGTCCGAACGCTTGCTTAGCTTGGCGACCTGCGAGACGATCTGATCGAACGCCGGATAGACGAAGCCGTCGAATTGGATCTCGCACACAGTTCGGTAGCCGCGTATTGCCAGTCCGACCGCGGTGCCGACGATGGCTGATTCGGCCAACGGCGAGTCCACGACTCGATCTTCACCGAAGTCCTTCTGCAGTCCGTCGGTGATGCGAAAGACGCCCCCGAGGTGGCCGATGTCTTCGCCCATCAAGAGGACCTTGGGGTCCTTTTCCATCGCGCGGCGAAGTCCCTCGTTGAGGGCCTTGGCCATGGTCATCGTGGTGGTAGCCATTAGAGCTCTCCTCCGGAGATTCCGAGGTCGATCATCTCTCGGCGACCTTCTTCAATCAAAGGGTGCGGTGCGGCGTACACGTTGTCGAACATCGTGATCGGATCGGGACGGGCCATGGCGAGCACGTCCTCACGTAACTTGAGGGCCATGGCGTCGGCCTCGGCCGCGACGTCCTCGAAATCCGAGACCTTCACCTTGTACTCGCGCGCCAAGAGCGCCTTCACGCGCTCGATAGGGTCGCGGTGCTTCCACACTTCGACTTCGGCGTCGATACGGTACCGAGTTGGGTCGTCCGAAGTCGTGTGGGCGCCGATGCGGTAGGTATAGGCCTCGATCAACGTCGGACCACCACCCACGCGAGCGGCGTCCAAGGCGCGCTTGGAGACCTCGTAGACCGCGAGCACGTCATTACCGTCGACACGCACGCCGGGGAATCCGAAGCCGTGCGCGCGGTGATAGAGCGGAATCTTCGACTGCACCGTGGACGGCGTCGAGATTCCCCATTGGTTGTTCTGGCAGAAGAAGACGACCGGAGCGTTGAAGGACGCCGCCCACACGAAGGCTTCCAACACGTCACCCTGGCTGGAGGCGCCGTCGCCAAAAAAGGCCATCGCCGCCTCTTCGGCACCGTCGCGCTGGATACCCATGGCGTAGCCGACGGCGTGCAGCGTCTGACTTCCCAACACCACCGAGGGCACCGAGTGGCGATACTTATACGGATCCCATCCTCCGTTACTGACGGCTCGAAAGAGTCGCAGCATGTTTTCCGGCGGTACCCCGCGACACCAGGCAATGCCGTGTTCACGGTAGGTGGGGAACGTGAAGTCCATCGGTTGGAGGGCTCTGCCCGCGCCTATTTGGGCGGCCTCTTGTCCCTGGACCGGCGCCCAGAGCGCGAGTTGACCCTGACGTTGCAACGACGTCGACTCGTTGTCCAATCGACGGATGATGACCATGTCGCGATAGAAGCTGAAAATCTCGTCACCGTTGAGGGTGGACTCGTATTCGGAGTTCTCGACGCGCTCGCCTTCGGGCGTCAGCAACTGAACTAATTCATCGTCGATCATCGACACTCCTTACGGCACTACCCCCGAATCACACTATCGCCGTACGCTTAGCGGGTGCCCCGGCTGCTCGTCGACATAAGTCCGCTGCGCACCAACCGAGAGTTCCGATTTCTTTACGCCGGCCAGTTGATCTCGCTGCTCGGAAGTAATTTGACCGTCGTCGCGGTGCCGTATCAGGTCTATTCCCAAACTCATTCCAGTCTCTGGGTCGGACTGGCGAGTCTCATCCAACTGCCATTCCTGATCACCGGCGCACTCTGGGGCGGCGCCATGGGCGACCGGGTCGACAAGCGAGTGTTGATGGTCCTGAGCGCGGTGGTCTTGGGTCTCACGAGCGCCGGTCTGGCGATCAACGCACACGTTCACGACCGCCACTTGGTCGTGCTCTTGCTCCTCGCCGCCCTCTCAGCGGGATTCGCCGGCTTCTCGGGACCACTTCGCACCGCCGCCATTCCCAAACTGGTGAAACCGGAACAACTGGTGGCCGCGTACTCGCTCAACCAGGTGGCCTTCAACGCGGCCGTGGTTATCGGTCCGGCCGTCGCCGGTGTGCTCATTGCCAGTGTCGGGCTGTACTCCTGTTACGCCATCGACGCCACGACCTTCGGCGTGCTGACGCTGCTCACGCTGCCCCTGTCGGCCATGCCGGCGGCAGCTGAACACGCCGGCACCGCCATGTTCCGAGCTATCGGCGACGGATTCCGTTACGTTCGCTCGCACGCGGTCGTCCAGGCGGTCTACCTGGTTGACCTCAACGCGATGGTCTTCGGACTGCCCCGCGCGCTCTTCCCCGCGGTGGCGCTGACGCTCTATCACGGCGGTCCGAAGACGCTCGGCTTGCTCTACGCGGCGCCGGGCGCCGGAGCGCTTCTGATGGCCATCGTCACGGGTTGGATCGTACACGTGCGGCGCCAGGGCCGTTTGGTCGCGTTGGTCGTGATCGCCTGGGGCGTGGCGATGGCCGTCTTCGGACTGGTCCACGTGGTGTTCGTCGGTCTGATCTGTCTCGGCGTCGCCGGCGCCATGGACGTGATCTCGACGGTACTTCGCAACACCATCTTGCAAAACGCGATCACCGACGAGTTCCGGAGTCGGGTCTCATCGATCCAGATGGCCGTCGTCACGGGCGGTCCGCGTCTCGGTGATGTCGAGTCGGGCGTCGTCGCGAACTTCACCTCGACAGAGTTCTCGATCGTGTCGGGCGGCATCGCCTGCATCGTCGGCGTCCTCGTCCTGATGCGTTGGCGTCCGACGTTCTGGAATCGAGAAGTGCTTTAGGTCGAGCGCACCGGTATCGACATATGACGAGCATTGGTGACCGCGGCCAGTTGTCCGCACGCCGCGTCGATCGATCGACCGCGAGTGTTGCGCACGGTGGCGTTGATGCCAAGTTCAATGAGGCCTTCGCGAAAGTCATGCACTCGCTGGCCGGACGAACCGCGCACCAAATAACCCGGCGTCGGATTGAGCGGGATGAGGTTGACGTGGGCACGAAGCGACGAGGCGTAGCGCGCCAACTCGTCGATGTCGCTGTCACGGTCGTTGACGCCGTCGATGAGTGCCCACTCGAAACTCAGTCGACGACCCGTCGTGTGCACCCAGAACTCGCACGCCTCGTGCAGTCGTTCGAGGGGATATCGGCGATTGAGCGGCACCAACGAGCTGCGATCCTCGTTATTCGCCGAGTGGAGACTGACGGCCAAGGTGAGCGGAAGACCCGTCTTGGCCATACGCTCGATCGCGGGCGCCACCCCAACCGTCGACACGGTGATGTGTCGTGCCGAGAGTCCGCGGTACTCGTGGAGCCGCTTCACCACCTCCATCGTCACCAGATAGTTCGCCAACGGTTCACCCATGCCCATGAAGACCACGTTCGACAGGCGCCGAGGGGCCGCCGCGCGCTGCGCGAACATCACCTGTTCAAGGACTTCGCCCGCACTCAGGTGTCGAGTAAAGCCGGCCTGCCCCGTCGCACAGAACGTGCAGCCCATCGCGCAACCGGCCTGGGAGGAAACGCACACGGTCACGCGGTCTTCGTAGCCCATGAGAACGGTCTCGATTGTCGCGCCATCGAAGAGACGAAAGACCCACTTGCGAGTGGCCCCGAGGTCGCTCGCGACGTCGTTGACGACCTCGAGACTCGCAGGGAAACGCTCAACCAATTGAGCTCGCAGGGCCTTCGGGATCGTGGTGATCCCCTCGAGCGCCTGGCCCTCGCTCCAAAGACCGTGCCACACCTGATCGACCCGGTAGCGAGGCTCGCCCTCGAAGAGCTCGGCGAGCTCTTCCTTGGTGGACTCATAGATCGACGGCATCCCTCAACGCTAGGCCCGAGCAGGTGGCGTTCGACTCGATTCGCTCAACCTGGGCCGTTGCATTCGAATCTCTGCTTGACTCATTATCGGCCCAGCCAGGCGCAACCAGACACAGGAGCATCCATGGAACTCAACAACACTTCGGCCGTCGTCACCGGCGGTGCCTCGGGACTCGGCGAAGCCACCGCCCGCGAGCTCAGCCGCCGCGGCGTCAAAGTCGTCCTCGCGGACCTCAATGACGACGGTGGAGCGGCAGTCGCCAAGGACATTGGCGGAGCGTACGTGCACTGCGACGTCACGAACACCGAACAGGTCATCGAGGCCATCGAAGCCGCGAAGGCGATGGCGCCACTATGGAGCGTCGTGAACTGCGCGGGCATCGGCTGGGCGACACGCACTATCGGCAAGGACGGCGAATACTCCTCGGCCCATGACCTCGATCTCTATCGCAAGGTCATCGAGATCAATTTGATCGGCACGTTCAACGTCTGCCGATTGGCCGCGACCGCCATGAGTGCCAACACCCCCGACGTCGACAACATGCGCGGCGCGATCGTCAACACCGCGTCGGTCGCCGCCGAAGATGGACAGATCGGACAGGTCGCGTACTCCTCATCCAAAGGCGGCGTCGTCGGGCTCACGTTGCCGCTGGCTCGTGACCTCGCGGTCGTCGGCATCCGGGCGAACTGCATCCTTCCGGGTCTGATCGACACGCCGATCTACGGCACGGGTCCCCAGTCCGATGAGTTCAAGGCCCGTCTGGGCGCGGGCGTCCTTTTCCCGAAGCGTCTCGGGTACGCCGCAGAATTCGCGACCCTCGCCGCTGAACTGCTGGCCAATAGTTACATGAACGCCGAGTCGATTCGTCTGGACGCGGGCATCCGGATGCAACCGAAATAAGGTCTCCTCCCCCAACCGATTCGCGTCGCCAAATTCGAAGGCACGGGTCTAAATCATCTACTAGTCTTTGCCAAGCCCGGGCGAATTCTCGAGCCGTTAACTATGTTTCAGGGGGTTTTATGGCCAAGCATGAAGATGCACTGATTGTCATCCAGTTGTCGCGGTGGAGCACCGAGATAAATCTTTCTGGTGCGATGAAAGAAATTTTCGCCGATGGCTTCGACGCCAGTAATGGTGCAGCCGACAACGACTCCGTGCGTACGGTGCTGCACTTTGGTGAGACAGTGGCATCACTCGTCAAGCACCATGTTCTGGACTGGGACCTAATTTCGGACCTGTTCGACATCACTGGTATGTGGACTCAGGTCAAGGCCAGCGCGGAGTACGAGCGCAACCGCCACAGCGAACCTCGCCTGTACGAGCACTTCGAAGCCTTAGCGACGCGTTCGTAAGAGCGCAGATTCGTCCCACGCATCAACTCGTGTGACATCGGGACGGACACGTCGAACGTGACGTCGTGGTTCGGCGATGCCTCGGCTCGAGTGTCGGATTACTGAGCGACGGGTCTGGACTTTTGACCAAGTCTGTCGTCGCGCGCGCCTTTCAACGATACTTTTGACCGCCACGGTGATCGAGCTAAAGGAGACCGCGTGGGCGTAATCAGCGAGGAACTTCAATCGTCGAAGAAGGCGATGGCTGATGTCTTCACCAATCGCGCCATGCGAAAGGTCTTCTCGGCTTTCAGTGCCTCGCTGATCGGTGATGGAGTATTTGCGCTGAGCGCCCTGGTCTTCGCGTACCGAAACGGAGGACCCACCGCCGTCGGTGGCTTGGCGGTCGCGCGCTACGTGGCCATAGCGAGCACCGCGCCTTTCACCTCGACCCTGGCTGATCGCTACGACCGGCGCTACGTGATGATCGCTTCTGACCTCGTACGACTCTTGTTGGTCTCGGCAGCCGCAGTGACCGCGGGACTCCACGCATCGAGGTGGTACGTCTTTCTCTTGGTCGTCCTCGTCGGTATTCCCGGTACGGCGTTTCGCCCGGCCCAGGCATCGATCATTCCGCTGCTCGCACGCACCCACGATGAGGTCGCCGGTGCAAACGTGGTCTCGAGCACGATTGAGAGCGTGGGATTCTTCGCCGGTCCCGCTCTCGCAGGATTCTTGCTCGCGTTCGCGAATGTGCCATTGGCCTTTGCCTTTGACGCGTTGACCTTCGTGTGGTCCGCGCTCTTCATTGCGACCGTGCGTTATCCCACCGATAGATCGCCGGAGCTCGATGCTATTGGGTCGAGCTCCGCGACACACGATGAGGAAAAGGCCGAGAGCTTCATGTCGCGGGCGGCCCAAGGCTTCAAGCTCATCTTGGGCAACCGTGACGTGAGCACGCTGGTCACCTTGTACATCTTGCAGTGCGTCGTCGCCGGGGCGTCGGCGGTCTTCACCGTGGCGATCGCCTTGCAGTTGCTCCACATCGGCAGTTCCGGTTTGGGACTGATGGAGTCGACGATCGGCATCGGTGGGCTCTTCGGTGGCTTCATTGCCCTCATGCTCGTCGAGCGAGCCCGTCTGGCGACGAATTTCGGATTCGGCGTGATGATATGGGCGGCACCCTTAATCCTCATTGCGGCCCTTCCGAGCCTCGCCTCAGCATTCATCGCCATGGGCCTTATCGGTGCGGCGAACTCACTTGTCGACGTAAACGCGATAACCGTTTTGCAACACGTGGTGCCCAATGAGAAATTGGGACGGGTGCTCGGCGCCCTCGAAGCTGGGGAGGTCGGGGGAATGGCCTTGGGTTCGCTGGCGATGACCGTGCTCATCAATGTCACCGGACTTCGCGATGGACTCGCGCTCATTGGAGGTTTCGTCACGATGGCGGTGATACCGGGACTGCCGACGATGAGGCGGATAGACCGCGAGGTCTTCGCTGAAGGTCTCACGCATCGTCCCAAGAGCGCGCACGGCCATCTGCACTTTCACAACCACCGGCTTCGACACACTCGATAGGTCCCGCGGTTTGCGAGTGATACGGCGCTCTCCAGCTCACGTACCTCGTTCACATCCCTTTGAGCCGAAGGCTCGGTTAATTCGGCAGCGTGCAGTCTCCCGACACAGCTGAGTTGTCGTATCCGGCGGCACCCGGACCCGCGGGGACTCCTCCGCCAATACCGGACGCGGCGCCAGTCGTGCCCAGCCAACCGAAGTTCCCATTCACGTTGGCGAAGGCTCCATGACAGGCACCGCTTGAACTTGGGGCCGCGGAGGCGGGTCCGTCGGCCAGCGCGATAGCGGGCGACGACAGTAGAGAGCTGACTGAGACTGCGAGAAGCACTGCCTTGATTCTTTTCATAATCCTCCTGAAGATTGTCGAATACGAACCGGAATCCCTTGTTCGAGACCGCGCATCCACCTCTGAATGCGCGTCGCACCTATGTAAAGCGGGTTTCAAGCGCGTCCGAACCGCACCATACCAATGATCAGTGATTTGAATGTCAACACTGAATCAAGTCTCGCCATCAGAGAACCCAATCTCCTGGTGGGTTCCGTCGCACAGCGGTTTATTGGATGACTGTCCGCACCGGCAAAGAGTGACCCGGTTACGGACCTCCAGCGAACGCCCGTCGGACATTGTCACTTCGATCCCCCCCGTGACCCAATAGGGACCGTCTTTGATCACCCCAATCTCAACCGGGAGATCGGACTCGTGCGCACCGTCGGCCAATTCGTAGACCAGTCGCCCGGACGGACACGACGCAACGCGGTGCATCAGTTCGAATCGGACATCGGTGTCCTCGGACTTTTCGACCATGTTCCACACGTCGTCGCTGTGACTGTGACAGAAGCCCGCGCTGACACACAGTGGTTCATCGTCAGTCAGGGTGATCTGCGGGCTCGTAAATCTCTTGCGACGTCCCGCGCTGGGCGCGGTCGACGCCGTCTCGGTCCCGTCGAAGTCCACTCGCGCGTGGGTCCCGTCACAGAAAGGCTTGTGTGACGAATGTCCGCAACGACACAGACGGTACGAGCCGTCGGCCGGCACCGTCGCGTCGCGTCGCCAGATCATCGGCTCGTCCCATTCAGACATGACTTTCGACTTTCGCACCAGCTGTGGTGCGCCGCTCACGACGTAGGGTCCGTTTCGCCGGACATTGATCACCACTGCCTCGCTCACCACGACCGCCGTCGGCGCTACATCTTCGACGTAACTGAAAACGGGGCCGGCATTCGTCGACCCGTCCTCGCTCGGCATCTGCACCATCTCTCGAGCTCGGTCGCGCAACTCCATCATCTGGGAGATCGCGTCGTTGAGCTTCAGCGGCTCGCCGTTGAAAGCGCGTTCAAGTTGGCGCAGCATCTCGGAGTACAGACCGGCGAACTCCTCTGCCTTTTGACGAGCCGGACTCCCGGCTGAGTAATTGGCGAGTCGCGAGTTGTCAATGACCGGGTACACGCTGTCCCAGTCGACCTCGATCTCGTCGCCCGTCGGTCCCGACTGCGGAGTGTCGCCTCTTTGATAGAGACGACCCTTCACCAATTGATCGAAGCGAAAGTAGTGCGCCACTTCGTCGCGCTCGGGGTGGAACATGTCGCGGTCGCCATCCCAGATCTCGGCGTGCTTGAGCCCTTCGCCCTGCTCCTCAATCTCGTCAACGGCGACACGCGCCGACTCGAGGTCATACACCGGCAGGACACGTCCGCCGGCGTACCACGCCAACGTCTCGGGTGTGATCTGGCGATCAGGGTCACCGCAAAAGACGGCGTCCTCCCCCAGTGACGCGCACAGATCTTCCAGCGCGTCCTCGATGGCGCAGTAGAACTGCCCGATGGTCTCGAAGTGATCCAACTCCGCCGGTGCGTCACTCTCTTCGGGTCGCTCGATCCTCATGAATGTCGCCAAGGTCTCTGGCGAGAACTTCGACAACGAGATCTGGAACGACGCATCGCTCAAAGGCAAGGGCGCCGGGTAACTGGGCACGAAGTCCGCGTTGGCGACCTTCGGTGATCCACCTACGGCGTTCAGGAGATTGGCCGCCAGCGCCAGGTGCAACATCTCTTCGACGTACACCGATTGCAAGATCGCAATGGCGTCCTCGTTGGTTCCGGGGACGATCGAATAGTAGGCGTACAAGTACGGCGGCAGCGTCGCATGCTCGAGCGCCACTGCGCCTTGGAGATGTCGACGAAGGTCCTCCAGGGTCTCAATCTTTGGCCTGCCCATTCACGCCCGCCTCTCCGGCGCCGCATGAGCACCGAGCATGAAGATAGCGGCAAGTCGTCGCCTGTGCACTCGGATCGTGGAACGAACACCGTCCTTCGTTTCAATAACGACTAACAGCCCTCGATCAAAACGTGAAGACGCGTCGTACGGCCGGCGACGATGACGACGTGACGCCGTACCTGGAGTGCCTCGGCGAGATAGTGCCCGGGCTTGGCCCGTAGGGCGAAGCGGGCGACCATCAAGAACTTCCCGTCGTCATATGGAGTAGCTATCGGACCATCCGGTATCAAGTACACCTTGAGACCTTCTCGCTGGATGACGACGCCACCCTTCAGCAGCAGGGCGTACGACGGTGCAGGCGTGAGGAGGATCCGATCCGGAGGAATAAAGGGAATCGTCGTCGTACTCGAGGCTCCAGGCACGGTCGTCGGTACGGGGAGCGTCGTTGTGGGCACCGCGGGGATGCACAGCTCGAGTCGTCCCGCTATCACGCCGGTTCGTATGGACGTGGCGCCGACCGGCACCGCCAAGGTCACGGTGGCGATCACCGTTAGCGCAACGAAGGAGGCCACACGGCAACCACGAAGTACGCGTCGCATGTTCCACCCTTGCTGAGCCGCCCTCGAGCCCGTAGGAAATGATGCCACGCGCGAGGCGCGCGCGCTCGAGCACGCGCCGGGACGTATCAGCGATGACCGCAGGCTTGTTTGTTCGTGGCCCTCAGGTTTCATCTTGCGGTTGACACCCTTGCCCTTCTGAAAAGGGCTTTAGGCGTCGCCTGCTAGATCTCTCGCGCCTCGGCGACGTTGTCGAATCGGGCGAACTCGCCGCGCCAGGTGAGATGCGTGGTGCGGGTAGGTCCGTTGCGGTTCTTGCCGACGATGATCTCAGCCTCGGCCTTCTTGTCGTTCGCCACCTCTCCGTACTGTTCCGGGCGGAAGATGAAGAGCACCACGTCGGCGTCTTGCTCCAGTGATCCCGACTCGCGAAGGTCCGACATCATCGGACGCTTGTCCGAACGTTCTTCGAGCTTTCTCGACAGCTGGGAAAGGGCAATGACGGGACATTGCAGTTCGCGAGCCAAGATCTTGAGTGACCGACTCATCTCAGAGACTTCCACCTGACGATTCTCGGCTCGTCCGCGCGAACTCATGAGCTGCAAGTAGTCGATGATGACGACACCGAGGTCACCGTTTTGTTGACGAATGCGACGCGCCCTCGCCCGAACGTCCATGACCGTGAGCGCGGGGTTGTCGTCGATGAAGACCTTGGCCGACTGCAAGTACCCGAACGCTTCGTGTGCGCGGTTCCAGTCGGCGTCGCTGAGGTCGCCGGTACGCAACTTTGATGAGTCGATGCGAGCGGTCGACGCGAGGATCCTCTCGGCCAACTCTTGACGGCTCATCTCCAACGAGAAGAACAGCGCAGGACGCTTGACCACCGCGCCAACGTGAATCAACACGCCCAGGGCGAAGGCGGTCTTGCCGGTGCCAGGCCGCGCTCCCACGATCGTCATGCTGCTCGGTTGCAGCCCCTGAAGGATCTGGTCGAGGGATTTGTAGCCAGTCTCAAGACCGTTGATCCGGCCGCGGGTTTCGCCCCGCTCCTCAAGGATGTCGGCCTCGCTCAGCAACAAGCGCTGCAGCGGCGAGACCGTGTCGGTCCGGCCGGCATCACCGATGGCATTGATCTTGCGTTCGGCTTCGTCGATCAATCCGACGACGTCCTCGGTGGCGATATAGGCGTCATCGACGATCTCGCCGGCAACCGAGATGAGGCGACGCTGCTGGGCCTTCTCGCGAACCAGCTCGGCATAGTGTTGCGCGTTCGCGGCCGACGGCGTGTTCATCTGGAGTGATGAAAGCAGCGCCAGTTCAACGGCGATCGCGCCGCGCTCTTGCAACTTCGCTTGCACGGTCACGTAGTCGACCGGCTCGCCAGCGTTCGCCAGCGCGATGATCGAACTGAAGATCTGTCCGAGGAGTGGTCGATAGAAGTCTTCGGCCTGGACAGTTTCGTACGCGACGCTCACGGCCTCTTGGGACAACAGCATCGCGCCGATCAAACTCTCCTCGGCTTCGATCGCGCTCGGAGGTATGCGAGCACCGTTCGGTGCCTGTCGCGTACGTTCCGATTCAATCTGCGTCATAAGTCCTCAATGGTCGCGGTTGTTGGTTGTTTGCAACAAGAAGCACAACGTGGGGAAATGTCTGTGTACAAATCACGCGAATCTGATGATTTCATCTCACTGTGACATACGCCGCATTACGCAGCGCACGCCGAGACGAACGTCTCGGCGTGCGGGCAATTCAAAGACTGATAAGTTACTTGGCCGTGATCTCCACGTTGATCGTGGCTTCGACACCGTCGAAGAGTTCGGCGGTCACTGTCGCGGTGCCCACTTCTTTCAAATGCTCAGTCATGTGGATGGCGTGACGATCGAGTGAGATGCCCGTCGCCGTTCGCAGCGCGTTCACGACGTCGGCTTCCGTGACTGAACCGAACAGGCGGCCATTCGCACTGGCACGAGCCGCGATGCTGAGCGTCTGGGCTTCGATGACCGTGCGCTGAGCTTCGGCCGCCTCTCGACTCGCCGCGTCGCGCAGGTCGCGGGACTTGCGCATCGACGTGGCTTGGGATTCGGTGTTGGTGCTGGCTTTCATGGCGGCACCGGTCGGCAACAAGAAATTACGCGCGTAGCCCGACTTCACTTCGACGATGTCGCCACGACGACCCACGCCGCGGACGTCACTTCGGAGCAGGACTTTCATTCGGCCACCTCCTCGACAAGTACTGCTGCGGCAGTGGACGCGTCCTCGGCGTACTCGAGGATCTCTTCGGCCTCGACGTCCGGGGCTTCGACATTCACACTCGCGGGCGCCGACGAACGGTCATTGTCCCGCGGTGCACGTGGTCCACGGTCGTCGCGGTTGCCGCGGCCCCCGCGTCGCTCGGTCACGGTGCGCTGCGTGTACGGCAGGAGCGCCAACTCGCGAGCCGTCTTGATGGCGTCGGTGACGTCACGTTGGTGCTGTTGACAGTTACCCGAGACTTTTCGTCCGCGAATCTTGCCGCGGTCCGAGATGTACTTGCGCAGTTGCGCCAAGTCCTTGTAGTCGACGGTGCCGACGCCGTGCTGACAGAAGGAGCAGGGCTTCTTCTTGGCGCCACGACGCGTGTCGATCTTTGGTGCGCGCTTCGGCGGCTTGGGATTATTAATACGGGGCATTAGAAGGGCTCCTCATCAAAGGCGTAACCGCTGGGTTCGTTGGTGCGAGGTGCGGCGGCTGGTCGCTCCCCGGACTGGAAGTTGCTGCCCTCGGCGCGAGGGGTGCGCGTGACGACGGCCGTCGCCCACTTGAGGCTCGGTCCGATCTCGTCAGCGTTGATCTCCACGATCGAGCGCTTGTCGCCGTTCTCGGTCTCCCAGGAACGCTGCTCGAGGCGACCGCTCACGATGACGCGAGCGCCCTTGGTGAGGGAGTTCGCGGCGTTCTCGGCCATGGCGCCGTAGCCCACGACCTCGAAGTAGCTGACGCGCTCTTCCCACTCCTGGGTCTGACGGTTCTGCCAGCGGCGATTGACGGCGATGGAAAGCTTCAGCGCCGCCTGTCCGCTATTGAGGAACTTGAGTTCGGGGTCGCGGGTGACGTTCCCTACGACGGTGATTGCGTTATCGGCCATTATCTCTCTCCTTGAATTCTCAAGCGTCCGAACTTACGCCTGCGCCGTGACACGGGCGCTGGGACGTTCATGACGGCGAAGAATCTTGAAACGCAGGACTTCATCCGAAAGGGTCAGAATCCGGTTGAGCTCGTCGACGGTTGTCGACTCACCGGTGAATTCCACCAAGACGTAGTAGCCCTCTTTGCGCTTGTTGATCTCGTAGGCCAAGGGACGCTTGCCCCAACGGTCGATGGCTCCGGGTGTTCCCCCGTGAGTTCGAATGGTTTCGAGAGCCCGGTCAAGGGCGATTTGGATCGTCTGGGCGTCGACGGCAGTGTCGAACACGATCATGGTTTCATAGGGCCTCATGGCCATTTTCCTTTCCCTCTGGTCCGACTAGGTCGGGCTCTGCGGAAAACAGAGCAGGGTATGTGGTACTTCCCCACGCATGTGGGAACGACAATGCTAGTCGACTAAGGCGAAAATGGCTAGTCGACGCTGGTTGCTTATCACTCTGTGCGGGCGTCTTCGGGCCGGGTGACCCGGTCGAGCAGCGGCAGTGTGGAAGCCATGATCGCGAGTGCCCCGACCAGACCGCCCAACACGATGAGGTAGTACACCGGGCTGGGTGGCCGCAGGGTCAAACCCAACTGTGACCTCAAGAACAGATCGGAGGCGACGAGTCCCGTAAGTGCCGACACGAGCGAGATGACCAGCAAGGGTCCGGCGGTCTCCAACGCGACCATGCGTTGCAGGACGCCCAGTGGCACGCCACTCAGACGTAACAGACTGAAGGGACGTCGGCGCTCACTGATCCCGGCGGCCATGGCGATGGTCAGGCTGCATCCCGCGATCAACAGACTGGCCAGGATGACCACTTCGCTCGAGGTCTCCAGCTCGCTCAAGAGCTGCGAGGACTGGGCGTTGACCTCGCCGAAGAGACTCGCCGAGGTGTTGTAGGGAAAGGCGCGATCGAGAGTGGTCTCGACACGATTGATCACGGCCGTGGAACCATCAGTCGCGACAGCGATCACCTGCACCGGCAAACCGCTCGGATCCGTGGCGAGCTGGGCACTCGGCCAGACGGTCGACGCGGTGGCGGTCACGGACTTCGTCAACTGCACGAACGCGATGTCATCGCCGAGCTTGGCGTACGTCGCGCCCGGCTGACACTTACCGAGGGCGGGGGTGGTGGCGAGCGACGCGCACGTCGCCACACCGTACTGAATGTCGCCGCCCAGACCGTTGACGTCGGGCACCGGTCCATCGCTACTCATACCCGTCGGCGCCACGTAGATCGTGGTCTCGCCCGTCACCCCACGGATCGATCTCAACGATGATTCGAGTGAGGTCGGCAGATGACGGATATCGCCCGTGAAGCTGAACGCGAATTGATCGACCACGGTCTTGCTCGCGAGCGAGCCGGTACTCGTCGTGCCGTGGTCGGCCAAAATCGTCGAGATGACGCCCACCGAGACGCTAGTCACGAAAATGGCCAGAATGAGTCCGCTGACAGCACGAAACGAGCCGCGCGGATTATCCGAAAGGCGTCGGCCCGCGAGTAACGCCGACACCCGACTCGTGCGCTTCGCTAGCGCTTTCGAACCCGCCATGGTGAGCCACGGGCCTGCAAGCACCAGCCCCAGCATGATCAAGAAGAACCCGAGCAGGTACGCCTCGGTTTGAGCACCCGAACTGGTCGGTCGTCTCACGGACTCGAAATACGCGAGCTCGGCGATTCCCGCCAGGAGCGGGATCACGCGGTACCAGCGCGGCGGTCGGGGCGTCACTCGACGCGACACGCCGAGGGGTGACACCTGCACCCTTCGCAGCGCGATTCGCGCGGCCACGGCCGCAGCGAACGGCACACCGATGAGTACGACGAGTACGTCGAAGAGCCCGATTCGGAGGTCGCCCGCTTGAAGCGGATGTCCCGTAAAAGGAACGTGGACCAGCGCCGGCACGGTGAGGAAATACAGTCCAAACCCGATCACGACACCAGCGATCGCCGCGACGAGGGCCTCGATGGTGGCGACCACCGCGACCTGTCGCATCGTCGCGCCGGCGAGGCGTATGGCGGCGAAACGCTGCTCGCGCCGCGCCGCGGAAAGTCGCATGGCGCTGCCGACGAAGATCAAGACGGGGAAGAGCAGCACGAGCGACAGTACGCCGAGGATTATCTGAAGGCCGGTCGTCCCCGCGGTGTCGGGGCCACCGTTGTTCGAAGTCTTCACGAAACTATTGATCTTCCCCGCGCCATTGGCGGCGGACAAGGTGCGTGCGCTTTGCCCCAACACGATGACGAGATCGTTCGGCGACGGTAGCGCCGAGTTGGCGATGAGTCCGATCTGGCGACCACCAAAGCGGTCCCCCAACTCGCTCGAGGGTGTGCTCTTCAGCAATGCCGACAACGCCGGTGACGAATAGAACTCGCCCGGTCCGGGGAGTTGTGGTATTCCCGGCGGGACCACGGGGTGCGCGCCAACGGGAGCCGTGTCAACTCGCACGATGAGTTGGTTCTCAAATTGACTCGAGGTGACGAGCCACCAGATGGTATGGCTGTTCGTCGCAGTGGGAGGAGTTCCTCGGCCAGCGAAGTTCGGTTGACCGTTGCCGAAGCGCGGACTCGTCGCCATCCACGCCCCTCGCGAATTCTGCGTGCCGAGTCCATTGATCGTGGCCATTGTCAGAAGCAACATGGCCACACCCACCGACACTGCCAGGGCCATGACGACGAGTCGGACGAGTGACTCCTTGCCTCCGCGCGTGCTGAGTCGAAGACCGAAACGAATCATGATGCCGGTGAGTTCGCCGCGAGCGAACTCACTTGACCGTCACGGACGATCACTTCGCGATCGGCGTAGGCCGCGACCCGCGGTTCGTGGGTCACCAGTACGACCGTGGTCCCGTCTTCTCGCGCCGCGCTGACCAGGAGTTCCATCACTAGTTCGCCCGTCAAGGAGTCGAGCGAGCCGGTCGGTTCATCGGCGAACAACACTTTTGGATGTGCGACGAGTCCTCGCGCGAGCGCCACCCGTTGGGCTTGACCGCCCGAGAGTTCCCCCGAGCGACGGCGTTCCAGGCCCTCGATTCCGAGGCGCTCGAACCACTCACGCGCACGGACCAGTGCCTCGTTACGACGAAGACCGCCGAGAAGTAAGGGGAGGGCGACGTTTTCCTCGGCGCTCAATTCCGGCACCAACTGACCGAACTGAAACACGAAGCCGAACTTCTCTCGACGCAGGGCACTGCGCTCGTGCTCGGGATAGGTGTCGATGCGCTCACCCGATAGGCGGATCTCCCCGTGTTTTGGTACGAGGATGCCAGCCAGGCAGTGCAGCAACGTGGACTTGCCCGAGCCGCTGGGACCCATAACCGCGAGGACCTCACCTTCGCGGATCGACACGCTGGCCTTTCGTAGCGCCGGGGTCTGTCCAAAGTCGAACTCGACGTCGCGGGCCTCCATCAGCACGTCTTTGGTGTCTATGTTGATTGGCGTCGTCACGAGACTCACGAGGTCACCGCCTTTGTCAGTAGGGGAAGTCGCGCTGCGGTCATGTCGATCCAGCGAAGGTCGGCTTCGAGGTGGAAGAGTCCGTGATCGGCGAGCAACACGTCGATCAGACTGTCGCCTCGCTTCATTTCGGTCAGCTCACGCATGCGCTGCAAGTGAGCGGCACGCTGTATGTCGAGGTACCGCTCGGCCGAGCGACCCAGCATCAGGGCCAGCACTACCTTCGCGAACAGCACCGTTTGGAGGTGCGGTTCCGGTTCGATCGGCTCACCGAGCCAGGTTTCGAACTCGTGCTTCCCGTCGGGCGTGATCGAATAGCGCTTGCGGTCGGGGCCGTCGCCGGCCTCGATCTCTCCCGGTTCGATTTTGCCATCTCGAGTTAGACGAGCCAGCGTCGCGTACACCTGGCCAAACGGCAACGGCTTCGAACGACCGAAATACAGGTCGTAGTCGCGCTTCAGGTCATACCCATGGCTGGGTTCGCGTTCTAATAAGCCAAGAAGGGTCAAAGGAACACTCATGACCACGAGAATACACTGAGGGTATACACCGCGCAAGTAGAAAACGAGATTATTTAAATGACAAAGTGGTGCGCACGAAATTGACGAGTGGATGACCTGGTCATCCGCGTTTTCGCAAGTGACACTGAGAAACTTGCCGTCGACCCCGCGCCGACCTCTCTTTTAGTCGAGTAGCCCTTCGGGGTTCGGATACGCCTCGTCCTCATTGGGAAAGTCACCACTTCGAACGTCTTCGGCGAAGTGCCGAAGCGCCTCGACGATCTCGGGCCCCAACTTGGCGTACTGGCGCACGAACTTGGCGGGCTGACGATTGGTAAGACCGAGGATGTCATGGAAGACGAGAACCTGGCCGTCGGTGTCAGGGCCGGCGCCGATGCCGATGGTGGGAATGTCCAGCGCGTCGGTGACCTTGGTTCCCACCACACTCGGTACGCCTTCGATCACGATCGCAAAGACACCCTCATCCTGCAAGAGCTGCGCGTCCTCGATCAAGAGCTTGGCGCTCTCCATCGTCTTCGCCTGGACCTTGAATCCGCCAAAGGCCATCACGCTCTGGGGCGTGAGTCCGAGGTGACCCATGACCGGAATCTGCGCGTCGAGCAATGCGCGAACCACGCCCTGACGGACTCGTCCACCTTCGAGTTTCACACTGTTGGCGCCAGCGCGAATGAGCTTCGCCGCGTTGCGAACGCTTTCCCCCAAGTCGACGTGGTAGCTCATCCATGGCATGTCGGCCACGACGTGCACTTCGGGCTTGGCGGCTGCGACCGCGCGAACGTGATGCGACATGTCGTCGATCGAGAGGTGCAACGTGGTCTCTTGGCCGAGCACGACGTTGGCCAACGAGTCCCCCACCAGGATCAGATCGACGCCCGCGGCGCTGGCGAATCGCGCCCCGGGCTCGTCGTAGGCGGTAACCATGACCAGGGGATTCGCCCCGTTTCGACGCTTTCGTAGCCGTATTGCCGGCGCACTCAGCATTACTCTCCGACCTCTTGGCGCTCGATCGCGTTGACCCGGCGAACGCGACCACCCCCGGCCGACCACTTTCGCACGAGGTGGTGGAACGAACATCCGATGCACACTTCGACCGCGTAACACTGCACCGGATCTTCGCGTCGCTCGAGCTTGAGCAACTCGGCGCGCGACGAAGGGCAGGTGCCACCCGACGGCAAGCGCGCGCCAAAGACGTAGGTCACCTCAACCAGTTCGACGTCGCTGCAGACCGGACACGTCTCACCGGTTTTTCGCCCGAGGTTCTTCGCTGCGCGCAGCAGTTCCGGATGAGCATCGCAGACGTCTTCGTAGCGAATGATGCCCGCGGCGACCTTGGCCAAGAGTGCGTGACGCACGAGTCCGAACTCGACCACCGCCCCATTCGCGGTACTCGTTCGGAAGCGCTTATCCATTAGGGGTGACCTTACACACCTTTGTTTCATTGGTAAATGACACCACTGTACGTTCGATATATCGAAGTGATACTATGTTTCGCGTGTTAGACATTGCCATCCTAGGTCTGCTCATGGACCGCGATCACCACGGGTACGAGATACGCACACAACTGCGTGACCGACTCGGGGTTTGGGCGAATGTTTCCTTCGGTTCGATCTATCCCGCCCTCGCGCGTTTGGAGCGACAGGGCTGTGTCGAGGCGGTGACGTCGAGTGAAACGCGTCTCACCGCGCTCTCGACGGGTTCGCTCTCGGGCGAGCGTGCCTCGCTTCGTTCACTTCGCACCACGTCGGGCATCGGTCGTCGCGGCCGCAAGGTGTACCGAATCACCGAGCGAGGTCGTCGTGACTTCGTCTCGATGCTCGCCGATCCGGCAACCCTGGATGACGGAAAGAACTTCTCACTTCGCATGGCGCTCGCCAAGTACCTGAACCCGAATGCTCGGATCGGTCTGCTCGAGCGTCGTCGCGGTGATCTGGTTGCTCGCCTGGCCGAGGTCCGCGCCGGTGCGAACAACGAACAGCTCGACCCTTATGCACGTGGCGTCATGGAACATGCCGCCCAGGGCGTCGAGTTGGACCTCGCGTGGATCGACTCTCTGTTGTCCACCGAACGAAGTAATAAAGAGTCCTTCGCGCACGACGCGAAGTAAGAAAGGAGAGCCATGGAGAAGATTCGCGTGGCCATTGCGGGCGTCGGAAACTGCGCCAGTTCACTCATCCAGGGCGTCACCTACTACCGAGACGCCAATCCCGCTGACGACGTGCCTGGTCTCATGCACGTCGTGCTCGGGGGCTATCACGTCAGCGACATCGAGTTCGTCGCGGCCTTTGACGTCGACGCCTCCAAGGTCGGCAACGACCTCGGCAAGGCCATCGAAGGCGGCCAAAACAACACCATCAAGTTCGCCGACGTCCCCACCTTGGGCGTCACCGTCCAGCGCGGTCCGACCATGGACGGGCTCAACAAGTACTACCGCGCCGCGATCGAAGAGTCGCCCTTTGAGCCCGTCGACGTGGTTCGCTCGCTGCGCGAATCGCGCGCCGAGGTGTTGGTGTCATACCTTCCCGTCGGATCCGAAGACGCCCAGCGCTTCTACGCCCAGTGCGCACTCGACGCCGGAGTCGCTTTCGTGAACGCCATCCCCGTGTTCATCGCCTCGGACCCCGTGTGGGCCCAGAAGTTCATCGACGCTAAGTTGCCGATCATCGGTGACGACATCAAGAGCCAACTCGGTGCGACCATCGTCCACCGCGTGTTGGCGCGCCTGTTCGAAGACCGTGGCCTCACCCTGGATCACACCTACCAGCTGAACGTCGGCGGCAACATGGACTTCAAGAACATGCTCGAGCGCGAGCGTCTCGAGTCCAAGAAGATCTCGAAGACCCAAGCGGTCACGTCGCAGTTGGAGATCTCCAACATGGACCCCGACGACGTCCACATCGGACCGAGCGACCACGTGCCGTGGCTGCACGACCGCAAGTGGGCCTACATCCGCATGGAGGGTCGCAACTTTGGCGACGTGCCGCTGAACGTCGAACTCAAGCTCGAAGTGTGGGACTCGCCCAACTCCGCTGGCGTCATCATCGACGCCGTGCGCTGCGCGAAGATCGCGCTGGACCGAGGCATCGGCGGTCCGATCATCGGACCATCGGCGTACTTCATGAAGTCGCCGCCGATTCAGTTCCACGACGACGTCGCACACGACATGGTTGAAGACTTCGCCGATCGGGGCGCAGAGAACCCGGTCTGGCCGTAGTCGACCTCACATTGGCGGTTCACGACTAATCGGTCCCAACAGCGCCGAACAGCTATTTCTCCTGCTCGGCCCACCATTCGCGTAGGCGAACCTCGGCCTCGTTCGGCGTGATCTCGCCTTCGTCGAGGCGAATCTCCATGAGAAACTCAAGCGCGCCCCCGACGGCCTGGCTTGGGGGAATGTTGAGAATCTCCATTACAGCCACGCCGTCAAGGGCCGGGCGAAGTCGCTCGAGGTCTTCGCGCTCACGCAGTTCGGCGATTCGGACTTCCAGTTCGTCCATGCGTTGCGCGAGTGCCTCGGCCTTTCGGGTGTTGCGTGTGGTGCAGTCACAGCGCGTGAGCTCGTTCAACTCATCAAGGAGTGGTCCGGCGTCGCGCACGTAACGGCGCACCGCCTTGTCCGACCATCCCAGCTTGTAGGTGTGAAAGCGCAGGTGCAGTTCGACCAGGGCACTGACGTCGTCGATCATCTCTTGGGAATAACGCAGGGCCGTCATGCGCTTGCGCGTCAACTTGGCGCCGACGACCTCATGGAACCGAAACGTCACGCCGTCGTCGCCAAAAGCGCGCGTCGCCGGTTTGCCGATGTCGTGAAAGAGCGCGGCCAAGCGCAGAACCAATGAAGGCGACGTCTTGTCGACGACCGCCCAGGTGTGCGCCAGCACGTCCTTGTGACGATGGATCGGGTCTTGTTCCAGTTGCAACGTAGGCAGTTCCGGGAAGAAATACCCGGCCAGACCCGTACGCACAATGAAGTCCAGGCCCACCGACGGCGCATCACTCACCATCAATAGATCGAGCTCGCCTCGGATCCGTTCCGGCGAGACCTTGATAAGTCGATCGGCCATCTTGATCGTCGCCGCTTCGATCGCCGGGTCGATCACGAGTGAGAATCGCGCGGCGAATCGCGCGGCGCGCAACATCCGCAGGGGATCGTCACTGAAGAGGATCTCGGGATCGATCGGCGTGCGCAACACTCGATTGTGAAGGTCGTTGAAGCCGTCGTAGTAATCGAAGAGGGTTTGGACGCCAGGCGTCGCGGCCTCCAAGGCCACCACGTCGAGGGCGAGAGCGTTGATGGTGAAATCACGCCGACTCAGATCGGCCTCCAGCGAGTCACCCCATTTCACGGCTGGTTTGCGTGAGTGGTCGACGTACGCCTCAGATCGAAAGGTGGTGATTTCAATCTTGATACCGCTGTCGCGCAACAACCCGCCAATCGTGCCGAATTCCCGGCCCTGTTCCCACAAGGTGGAACACAGCGGCGTCATCAGCTTGACGATGTCATCGGGACGCGCATTGGTAGTGAAGTCGATCTCGAAGTTTTCGTCGCGTTCCTCACCGAGGATCGCGTCACGAACCGAGCCGCCGACGGCGTAGAGGGAGAAGCCCGCGTCGGCGAAGGCGCGAGCCACGGGACTCGACAAAAGTGCCAATTCACTCAGTCGGTCGTGGACTTGATCGAAGGAAGTCACTGCGAACGAGGGTACTTGTCACCCGAGTTCACAGCCGCACGAAGGTAGCCTCTAACTGGATGTTCCACCGTTTTTCAACCTGGTGGCGGGCACTCAGCGTCGTACTCCTCTGCCTCGCAACGATGGCGTGGCCCACGGCCGCGCACGCTGGGACGACGCCCTCCTTCACGCTCCTCCACCAAGATCCCGTGGCCACCGTCTCGTCCGACGGCACGTCGCATTTCGCCCTGACGATCTCGATCTCACCGCACGGAGCGAAGTCACGAGCCCGGGTGACTCTTTATCCGCGTGTCATCGACAGGTCCCAACTCACCCCCATCGTCGCCGGAACCGGCACGACGCAAAAGTCACTAGGCACGACCAGCACTTTTGGGTTGAAGTGCGAGGTCCACGGTTCCTACAAGTTCACCGTGGAGATGTACGTGCGGCGGCCGAGCAGCGAGCGCGCGAATTGCTCGCCGACACCGCGTCTGCGCTTCCCCTGTCCGGCTTTGCGATGTGACGGGGTCTATCCCCTTCGCATCGAAGTGATGACCGACGGAGCGACATCGATTCAGTGGTCGCTTCTCGCCGTGCAGTCCACGACCGTCGAACAACAGCTCCGCGTCGACCTTGTCGAGACCATGGATCCGAACGCTCTGCTGCACTCCAAGCGTTCGATCGCGGTGCTGCACCTACTCGCGAAACATCCGTCGTCGGCTATCACTCTCGGCGCTGACTACCGCACGCTCGACACACTTGCGAGTCAGGGTTCCAAAAGCGCACTCTTTCGCTCGGCACTTCGAAAGGCACTCGTGAGTCCGCTGCACGAGGCGGTGGACGCGCCACCAGCCAACATCGACTTCGGTGGTCTCTGGGCCCACGGCTTCGGCGACGAGGTGCGCCACCAACTCTCACTCTCGGCCACGCTCTTGAAGCATTTGACGGGTCGGACCGTCGCTACTCCGGTATTGCTGAACAGCGCGCCGTCCATCCAGAGTTTGACGACTCTCAAACAGATCGGCGTGAACGACGTGGTTCTCCCGGAAGCGGATCTCACGGTGCCTCCGTCGACCACCCTCAACTGGGGAGCGCCGTTCCATGTCACGCGCGCTGGCACACTCACGGCGCTGAGCACCGACGGTCCCCTCTCCACTTTGTTCGCTGACTCCTCCATCAGCACGGGCCGACGTGCGGCACTCACCTTGGGAACGTTGGCGTTCCTCCATTTCGAGGCGCCGAACGCTCCTTCGCCGCGCACCGTCGTTATCGTCGCGCCAATTGCCGGGAGCCCCGTTTCCCTTTTGAAAGACGTCTTCAACGGCTTCGCGAGTAATCCCTTCATCACACTCGCCACCCTTTCCCCCGGGTTCGACACCACGCTCGTCGGCACCAATGGCGCGCCGGCGACCCGATCGGTCACCGATCCCGCCACCGACCCGCAGTGGTCAACACACAACGTCACGTCGCTGCGCGGACTGGTCGTCGACGTGAATTCGTACGCGGTGGCGCTGCGCTCGACGAACATCGGCAACGATCTCACGGTCGCGATGGAGGCGTCCGAGATCGTGGGAACCCCCAGTGCGCGACAATCAGCGATCGACGCCGCCACCACGGCGCTCAGGGGTCAGTTGAGCGGATTCTCCGTTGATCCCAGCACGATCACGCTCGCCGGGTCGGGCACATCGATTCCGATCACCCTGACCAATCACGCGCCCTACACGGTGATGGCTCACGTCCATCTCGTGACCGACCAGATCACCTTCCCCCGGGGCAACGTCGTGCCTATTTCGCTTAACGCCCCGACCAAATCCGTGCGCGTCGCGACGTCGAAAGATTCGGGCAATAGCCTGACACTCCAGGTCATCGTGACCACACCGAATAACCATCTGGTACTCGCGCGCGCGGCCATTCAGGTCCGCATCGCCAGTACCTCGGTCGTTGGTTACCTCTTGACGATCGCGTCGCTGCTCGTCTTGGCGTGGTGGTGGCTGCGTACGTACCGAAAACGTCCTAAGGGCCGTCACGCCCGATGAGCACGACCTCGACGCACGGTTCGCGCGTCGTCTCCATGGCGACGGGCACGTTGGTCTCACGACTCACGGGGCTCTTCCGGGTGCTGGTACTGGCGTGGGTCCTCGGCTTCACGCCGATCGCCGACTCCTTCAACCTGGCCAACACCGTGCCGAACATGCTCTTCGACCTCGTCCTCGGCGGTGTCGCGGGCGCCACGTTCATCCCGGTCTTCGTCGAACGTCTCGCCCTTGACGGCGAACGACGGGCTTGGAGGTCCATCTCCAGTGTGGTTACCGGCGCCCTGATCGTCTTAGCCGTCGCGTCGCTCGTCGCGTGGCTCTGTGCGCCGTGGATCATCGACGGCTTCACCGCCTTTCGACACTCCACCACGACCGAGTCGGTCATGGTGCTCGATCAGCAGCGTGCCGTGGCGACCGACCTCTTGCGATGGTTCGTTCCGCAGATCTTCTTCTACGGGGTCATCGGTATCGCCACCTCGCTACTCAACATCCGACATCGATTCGGCGTCGCGGCGTGGGTGCCCGTCGCCAACAACATCGTGTGCATCGGAGTGCTGGTCTGGTTCCACCTCGTCGATCCAACTCCGGTGCTGGCGACCTTGGGCGGCACGCACGACCTCATGTGGTTAGGACTCGGCACGACGCTCGGCGTCGCGGTCCAGTTCCTCTTTCTGCTCCCGTCGCTCTTTCGCAGCGAACTGTGGCGACTCTCATTTCGCCTCAATCTGAAGGATCCGGCGCTTCGCGCGGTCGGTCGCCTCGGCAGCTGGACCCTGCTCGTCGTGCTACTCAACCAGCTGTCGCTCTTCATCGTGCTGGCCTTCGCCTTTGGCATTGGCGGTGACGGACCGGTGAGCGCGTACACCTACGGCTGGTCGTTCATGCAGATGCCCTACGCCGTGGTGGTCGTCTCGGTCCTCGGCGTCTTGACCCCGCAACTCGCCGGCCTGGCCACCGCCGAGGACTACGAGGCCCTCAGCGAACGGCTCCGCTTCGGGCTGCGACAATCACTGGTCATCATCATTCCGTGCACGCTCGTGCTCTTGGTGCTCGCCCAGCCGATCGTGGCGATCTTGCTCAATCACGTCAACGCGCAACACAACATCGCCGCGGGCACCGTCCTCGCGGTGCTCGCCGCGGGACTCCCGGGCTTCACCGTCTTTCAACTCTGCGTGCGCGGACTGCAGTCGATGCAACGAGCGCGCGAGGTGTTCTATCTCTATGCGCTCCAGAACGTCGCGACCATCGTGTTGTGCGTGGCCATCGGTCGCCACTCAATCGCCGGGTTGACCGCGAGCGTCTCCATCGCCTACAGCGCTGCGGCCGTCGTCGCGCTCGCGGTGCTCGCGAGTCACCGCGTCAACATCACGTCGGTCATCTGGTCGCGCCACGTCCGGCGCAGCCTCAGCGCGTCGCTCGTCGCGGCACTGGCCATGGCCCTGGCCTATTCGGCCCCCACCTGGAACCGCGGCGCCGCTCTGGTGGCCCGCTTCTCGCTCGCTCTGCTCGCCGGACTTTGCGCCTACACCGTCGTCGTCATGATCCTCCAGCGCCGCCTCGCGCGCGTCGGGAAAGATGTAAGGCTGAACTAGTTCAAGGGGGACCATGGCTCGAATCCGCGTAGTGACCGACAGTGCGTGCGACATTCCAGAAGAGATCGCGCGTCGCCTCGACATCGACATCGTCTCCTTGAGCATCCGTTTCGGCGACGAAGAGTTCACCGACCGCGTCGACCTCTCGCCAGAAGAGTTCTGGGCCAAGTGCAAGGCCAGCAAGACGTTGCCCGAGACCTCGGCGCCCTCCCCCGGCGCCTTTCGCGCCGCGTACGAACGAGCCCGGGCCGACGGCTGCGACGGTGTCATCGTGCTCACGTTGTCGGCGTTGCTGTCGGGGACGAATCAATCAGCGGTGACCGGCATAGGTGAGTTAACCGATCCCTTCCCGGTTCGCGTGATCGACACGAAAGCCGTGTCGATGGCCGAGGGTCTACTCGTCATCGACGTCGCCGAGTTGGCGGCAACCGGGGCGGACCTCGATCAATTGGTCGCCCACGCCGAGTCAATGGTCGACAAGGTTGGCGTCGTGGCCATGCTCGACACGCTCGAGCACCTCATAAAAGGTGGGCGCGTCGGTGGAGCGCGTGCGCTGCTCGGTCAAGTGCTCTCCATCAAACCGTTGCTCGAACTCAAAGACGGCGTGGTCGCCGAGGCCGGTCGCTCACGAACGCGTTCGAAGGCGTTGGTGGCCATCGTCGAGGTCACGAAGACCCACGCGCCGCTGAAGCGCCTCGCTCTGGTCCATGGCGCGTCCACCGAGGTGGCCAATCTGCAAGCCCTGGCGGCTGGCATCGCCACGAAGAATCCGATCATCGTCACCGACATGGGTCCGGTCGTCGGCACGCACGGCGGCCCTGGGATCATCGGACTCTGTTGGATGGAGGCGGCGCCGGCCACTCCACCACTAAGTTGAACCCGTGAACGACGCGAAGAAACCACTCGACGGTGACCTTGTCGACAAGTTGCTCTTCCGGTTCGACCACGTCCTCGACATAGTCCACGACCGCGTCCTTCGACCGATTCTCTTGGCCGGTCGAGCTCTCGCATTCGGCTTGATCATCCTGTTCGCGAGTCTTTTCCTGGTTGGCGCTTTGCTCATCGGTCTGATCCGTTTGATCGACGTTTACTGTTTCGCGGGTCGTGAATACCTCACCTACGTCTCGGTTGGAATCATCTCTCTGGTCGCGGGACTCATCATCTGGCGCAAGCGTCGTCCGCTCAACCTGAGGAAGTAATGCCCGAACATACTCGTGTCTTGATAATCGGCTCGGGCCCCGCTGGGCTCACCGCGGCCATCTACAGTGCCCGCGCCCAGCTCAGCCCCATCGTGATCGAAGGTGAGCCCTCGTCGACGACCGATCAGCCGGGCGGGCAATTGATGCTCACGACCGACGTCGAGAACTATCCCGGTTTTCCCGAGGCGGTTACTGGCCCCGAGTTGATGGCCCTCATGCGAGCCCAGGCCCTGCGCTTCGGAGCTGACCTTCGCGTCAATAAGGTGCAGGTGCTCGACACCGTTTCGCGTCCGTTTCGAGCCTGGCTCACTGACGACGATGAGCCGAGCATCACCGCCGACACCGTGATCCTCGCGACCGGAGCGCGCTCGATGATGATGAACGTACCCGGTGAAGAGCGACTACTCAGTCACGGTCTCTCGACCTGTGCGACGTGCGACGGTTTCTTCTTTCGCGGTCAAGATATCGCCGTCGTCGGTGGTGGTGACTCGGCCATGGAAGAGGCACTGTTTCTCACGCGCTTCGCGTCCTCAGTAACGGTCGTGCATCGACGCGACGCTCTTCGCGCTTCCAAGATCATGCAGGAGCGCGCATTCGCGCACGAGAAGATTCGCTTCGCGTGGAACACCAAAGTGACCGAGGTGCTCGGCGACGACAAGGTCAGTGGACTGGCCGTGCAAGACACGGTGACCGGCGAAGCCCGCGTCCTTGACGTGACAGGGGTCTTCGTGGCGATCGGTCACATCCCGAACACGACGTTGGTGATGGGTCAAGTCGACCTCGAAGAAAATGGCTACGTGCGCACCGGCCTCGGTTCATTCACGAACATCGACGGCCTCTTCGCCGCCGGTGACGTGCAAGATCACGTCTATCGCCAGGCGGTCACGTCGGCCGGATCGGGTTGCATCGCCGCTATCGACGCCGAACGTTGGCTCGAAGCACAAGGTCAATAAGTCGTAGCCACCATATAAAGTGGTCACCTGGCGCGCGAAGGCGCCACCTTTGGAGGTTCTTATGAGCGAGCAGATCACGACCCTGACCGACGCGACGTTTGACGAAGTCATCGGCGCTTCCGAGAAGCCAATCCTGGTCGACTTCTGGGCTGAATGGTGTGGTCCGTGCAAGATGATCGCCCCGATCCTCGACGAGTTCGCCGTCGAACAGGCGGATAACTTCACCATTGGCAAGCTCGACGTCGACGTCAACGTGGCGACCGCTACCAAGTTCTCGGTGATGAGTATCCCGACCCTCTTGCTGTTCAAGGACGGTGAGGTCGTGGCCCGACTCGTGGGCGCCAAGCCCAAGGGCGCGATGCTTCAAGAGATCTCCGCGAACCTGTAGTTCACACTGTCGAACTTCGACTCGCTCCAGCTCGGTGACACGGGGCCGCGCGTACGCGAGTTACACGAACGCCTGGCTTCGCTCGGACACGTCTCGACTAGCGACGCTCAAGAGACATTCGGTGATGGCACCGTCGCTCTCGTCGAGGCGTTTCAGCGCTCGCGGGGACTCCCGATCTCCGGTGCGGTCGACGACATCACCTGGGAACGATTGATCGAGGCCGGCTGGCGTCTCGGACATCGGCTCTTGTATTTCACGGAGCCGAACTTGCGCGGTGACGACGTCGCCGAATTACAAGTACGACTCGCGCAGTTCGGTTTTAATCCCGGTCGCATCGACGGGATCTTTGGAGTCTTCACGCAAGAAGCGTTGAGTGACTTTCAGCGCAACTGCGCCCTCGACGTCAGCGGCACACTCACGCGCGCCACGCTGGTGGAACTCGTGCGCATGTCCTCGACCCATACGACGCGGAGTCTTGTCACCGAGGCTCGCGATCGCGCAGAATTCAACGAGTCGCTATCGGGGCCGTTAGTCATCTCCGGTCAAAGTCCCCTCGCTCCCCTGCTGGCACGAGCCTGCTCGCGCGACTTGAAGGTTGAGATACTGGGCGACGAGAGTCCAGAGTTCGTCGCGGACTTCGCCAACGTCAACGACGCAGCGTTCGTCATCTCGCTCCAAACCCTCAAGCACATTGACGGGATACACCTTCATTACTGGGCGAGCTACCGCTCACACTCACGACGTGGGGAGCAGATCGCGAGCCAGGTCGCCTCGGCCTTCGCTCACAATGCCAACCTGCCGAGAGTCGAAGTTACCGGCATGGCGCTACCAATTTTGAGAGAAACAAAGATGATCACGCTCCATATCGAACACGGCGTCGACAGCAATGAGACCTTGAACGCGCTCGCGGAGGTGATTTCGACCGTTTTGGGTGAAGTTATCCACAGGTCAGCGTAGAAATATAGGCCGTTCTGGGGGATTTATAAGGCTAAATCCCTTTGTTTAAAGCAAAACCTGAGAAACCCACAACTTCATCCACAAGTTGGGGATAACTTCAACTTGAGGTTTAGATTTAGGGTTGAACGTTACTTTGGATTCGAGATCGCAATGTAGATCCGTTCGAGGTCGTCCAAGTCCGCAAAGTCAATGATTATGCGGCCGTTGCGACCTTTCAGGTCGACGTGGACCCGGGTATCTAGGTAGTCCTCCAATAGATGTTCCAGCTCCGCGACACTGGCATCCGGCACCGGTCGGAGTCTCGCCGTGCCGATTCCCGGCTTTACCGCAGGCTCCGGCTCAACAACGGCCTTAGGTTCGAGGAACGTCTTGACGGCCTCTTCGGTCGCTCGCACTGACATCTCGTTCTTGATCACGCGGGCCACCATGGTGGCCTGTGCACTGGGGTCCGAGATGGCCAGGAGTGAGCGAGCGTGTCCGGCGCTGATCAACGACGTCGCGAGCGCCGACTGAGCTGCCTCACCCAATTGCAGAAGTCGTAACGTGTTCGTAATATTTGCTCGACTCTTACCAACTCGCTGGGCAACTTGTTCGTGGGTGAGATCGAACTCGTCAATCAACTGCTGGTACGCAGCCGCCTCTTCAAGGGGATGCAGGTCGACGCGATGGAGATTCTCGACGACCGCCTGTTCTAGAGAGAGTCGGTCATTCACATCAGTCTGCACAAGTACCGGCATGAATTCGAGTTCCGCGAGGATAGCTGCGCGCCAGCGTCGCTCCCCCGCGATGAGTTCATATTGACCCTCTTCGCCGTCGACCGGCCGCACGATCACCGGCTGCAATACGCCGAGCTCCTTGACTGACGACGCGAGCGCCACCAGGCTCTCATCGTTGATCGCCTTACGTGGTTGGTAGGGGTTAGGCCGAATCGATTGAACCGGTACTCGACGGAGCGGTCCTTGAGACTGGTCAATGGTGGTCGTGACGGTCGTCACGTCTTCGCTCTCGGGGATGAGGGCGCCGAGTCCCTTGCCCAAACCTGGTTTCCTAGCCATTCATGATCTCCTCTGCTAAAGCGCGATACGCCTGAGCGCCTTTTGATGTTGGGTCGAAAACGGTAATTGGCTGACCAAATGATGGGGCCTCTGCCAGCCTGACGGTGCGGGGGATAACGGTTCGACAAAGTTCCTTCTCGAAGTGTCGTTTCACTTCTTTCGCCACGTCACCCGAAAGCGTAATTCTGGAGTCGTACATCGTCAAAACGACTGTCGATATCCGCAAGGACGGGTTGAGATTGCGTTGCACCAGGTCAACGATGCGCTGGAGCTGGGTCAAACCTTCTAGCGCATAGAACTCCGTTTGAACGGGGACCAAAATCTCGGTGGCAGCCGCAAATGCGTTAATAGTGATAAGTCCGAGCGACGGGGGACAGTCGATGAAAATGTAGTCGAAATCCCCTTCCACAGAGGTCAAGGCACGCTTTAGGCGCAGTTCTCGCGAAATCACCGACGTCAGCTCCTGCTCCACGCCGGCCAAATCGAGCGTCGCGGGAGCCACGAAGAGCTTGTTATAACCAGTCGGCTCGACGATGTCGACCATTGGAACATCGTTCAAAAGGACGTCGTAGACGGATCGTTCGAATTGACGACCATCAACGCCCAGTCCGGTCGTGGCGTTTCCCTGGGGATCCAAGTCGACTATCAGGACGCGATTGTCCCTCTCGGCCAATGCGGCACCTAATGAGATTGTTGTTGTGGTCTTGCCGACCCCGCCCTTTTGGTTGGCTACAGCAAAAATCCTCATTGTGTTGGCATCCGCCATTAGCCTCTTCCCGACCTAAGGAATCCCGACACTGCGTCGATCAACAGCCATTCAACTCGGTTTTCGGCAATCCGTCAAGTACCGATGTTTCACGTGAAACATCCGGGCCGAGAGCACCGAGAATGTTTCACGTGAAACACTCCCCAGGCCCTAAATGCCATTGATGTAAGTAAAACAGCCGAAACTCGAAAGCGACGGCACTTCAGTCACGTCGAGATGTTTCACGTGAAACATCAAAATAGGGGTCTCTTTCGTGGTGTCCCGATTGCTCGCGGGTGCTCCAATGGCGTCGAATGCGTCTTCTCGAGCACTTGGTAGGCCGCTCCGTGCCGCACTCGGCCGATCGCACGCAAACCCAGACTTTCCAGAACATGGTCATTCCAGCGAGTTGGGTCGGAGTCCTCAGGTGGTTCCGAGACAATCATGAGCCCTCCAACGCGAAGGAACTGCGCTCCACATTCAGCCGTTACGGCCGGGGGACCGAAGGATCGAGCGGTCACCAGATCAAAAGCCTCGACTAATTCGGGTATTCTCGCCGTTTCTTCCACCCTTCCCGTGATGACGCTCCCGCTCTCGGGAGCTCCCGACCACTCCAACACCTCAACGAGGAAATTCGCCCGCTTAACCATGGAATCGGTGAAAACTGCGTGGCACCTCCATCGGTCCAGGAGAAAGAGACCCGGTAATCCGCCGCCGCTTCCGAGATCGAGGAAAGACTCGGGTGGAGACGCATTTCTCTCTTCCCAACACAGCGCAAAGCCCAGCGAGTGTGTAAAGTGCGGTTCGATGGCATTTGGGCCCAAAAAACCCCGCGCCCTCGATTCCTCGAGAACGCGGGGCAGCCAGTCTGTGTTCACCGGCCAATTATGACGGCGCCACCACCACAAAGCGGCGAGGGTCGTCCCCTTCAGATCGTGTCACGACGTTGGGATTCTCAGACAAGGCATCATGTACGGCTTTTCGGTCCGCAGCCGACATTGGCTCGAGGGCACGCTCTTCGCCGGTCTCGATCACTTCTGTAGCAACTTGTTGGGCAAAACGGCCCAGCGCCGCCACGCGGCGTTCGCGGTACTGTGCAACGTCAACGAGAATCCGGTCGGTTCGGCCGGGACTCTTCGCCTGGACCACTGTTCGCGTCACTTCTTGCAGGGCCTGAAGGGTGACGCCCCTTGGTCCAACAAGAACACCCAATTCCGTGGGCGGATTCGCGTTGATCGACAGCTCAACGGTTTCCTCGTCAATCTCCTTGACATTGATCTCGGCCAGGATATTCATCGACGCCAATAGGCCCGCGAGGAACTCCTTCGCTATTGATCCCTGTTCGGCCAGCGATATTCCTTCGGCCATGGTTTCCTCCTTTGATGGACTCTTTGCAGTTCGTGGCTCACTCGCCGCAGCGTTCGTGTGGCGTCGAGCACCGCTTCGTTCTCGGTCTCTACGTGGTTCGGATTCGCTTCGGGGTGCACGAGGCTTCTCGTTGCGTGGCCCCGCAGTACGGGGACGGTCGTCGCGCCCTCCGGGACGACGCGAGCGCTTTGGTCGTGGTCCGCTCGGGCGAACGCGGGCTCGCACGCGAGCTTCACCTCGAACGCGTCCGAACAAACCCGCCTTGGGCTCTTCGATTACTTCGACTTCTGCGTCATCGCGATGGACGCCAAGGTGGGCGAGGGCTCGGTCTGTCGCTTCTTCGATTGATTTTCCAGTGGTTTCTACCCAATCCATGGGTTAACGCGCCTTTCTCTTCCGCTTCGCTTTGGAGCGGGATTGCACTTGCGGCTTAACAGTTGAAGGTTTGGTGGTCGGCCGCTTTTGGGGTTGAGGCTTGCTCGGATCCGGTATATTCGTCGGCGCCTTTGGCTTCGTCGCATTCGTCGGATTCGCGCCAGGAATCTCTTCGACCTGAGGACGGTTCGCGCCGTCCTTGTGTTCCTCTTCGATCTCAGCACGGTGCGTTGACTTCTGCACGCCCTGTTTCGTGGGGTCTGACACGCCAGTGACGAACATTAGATGTTGAGTTAATATACGGATGGCTGTAGAAATAATCATATACAAGACAACCGCGGCCGGGATGATCATGTAGATGTATGCGAAAATGAGCGGCAGGAATCGTTGCATCGCGAGTTGCTGGGAAGGCATCGCCTGGCCCGTTTTACGGTTGCGATTGTTCAACTGAGCCATCTGGAAGTACTGCAGACCCACCGCAGCCAAGACGAAGGCGACGAAGGGGAGCTGCGCCAGGAACGAACTGTGCGTGCTGAAAAGCTTCAAGTTCAAGTCCATACCGAAGGCCTTGATCTGACCGCCCGAGTGAACGAGGTCGATGTACATCTTCGAGTGAGTCGGGATGTAGCGCGGAGACGACACCAGTTTTCCGTGCTTCATTACCTGGTTGGCGAGGCCTTTGATGACGCCATAGAGCATGATGAGGAACGGCGTCTGGAGCAGCATCGGCAGGCATCCGCCCAGGGGATTAACCCCCTCTTCCTTGTAGAGACGCATCATCTCTTCATTGAGCAGTTGACGGTTCTCCGGACCTTTGTACTTCTGTTGGAGCTTCTTCAACTCTGGTTGAAGCCTTTGCATCGCGATCATCGACTTCGTGCTCTTAATCGTGAGGGGCGTCAAGACGCCCATGATCAAGACCGTTAGCAGCGCGATCGCTACGGCGTAGTTCGGGACCAGACCGTAGAAGAAGGCCAGGATTCGTCCCAATAAGTCATAGATCGGCTGGAAAATTTTGCCAATGTCATGGGCAAAAGACTTCATTGCTGAGCGCTCCTAGCTTGGTGCGGTGCGGGGACCAGGTCCACCCCGTGAGGACCGAGTGGCCGACAGCGTAGTAATCGACGTATCGCGAGAGCACTTCCGCGAAGTGCGCCGTGCACTTCGACGGCTTCAGCGGCGTAGTTCGAACACGACGGGTAGAAACGACACGCTGAGACTCGGCCCGCCGTCAATCGTTGGTAGATCGTGATGGCCTTAATGAGCGTTCGCGCTATGGGCGTGACCTCAGAGGGCGCCGGCCCGGTTGAGTGATTCACGAAGGTGGTGTTGGAGTTCTTCATAGGTGAGATTTCCTGTCTCGTTACTGCACCTGATCAGGTATTTACCAGGTTTAGGTTGGGGGTCGAGTCCATCGAAGAGTGCGCGCAAACGTCGGCGGATTCGGTTACGAGCGACGGCATTGCCGACCTTTCGACTGATCGCGTAGGCCACGGCCACTGGAGCGTCAGGAGACTCCGCAACGAAACTGATTCGAAGTGAGCCACTCTGTCCCCGTCCAGTAGGTGTGGCGAACAAGGCGAACTGCCGTCGGGTGCGAACCCGATCGGGCACGTTGCGCTTAGACCGTCAGCTGGTGACGGCCCTTGTTGCGGCGGGCTTTCAGGACGGCGCGACCGGCGCGGGTGCGCATGCGCGCACGAAAACCGTGCGTTTTAGCCCTTTTGCGCTGGTTGGGCTGATAGGTACGCTTCACAAAATCCTCTTCTCAAATGTCTCAAGACGCTTCGCGGTGCCCCCTGGGGGTCGCTGGCGTGATACTGGGAGCAATCTTACCTGACGGGGCAGGGGCCCCCGGCACGACGTTTCAAATAGGTGTATGGTGACTCTCCCGACGGGCATAACGCGAGCTCCAAGGAGCTGTGCCCTGTGGATAATGTGAAGTTTGACCTGTGGAGGAAGCGCGTGCAAGCTGGCGAGGAGATCTGGGTAGCTCTCCGAGACTCCTTACGTGGCAACGCTTCTGAGGCAGTTTGGGCCGCGGGACTTAACACACTGCGCCTTGTGGATTACCACGATAATCAAATTGTGATTGGTGCGCCCAATCAGATTCAGTTGCTGCGAGTTCAACAGCGCTATCTTCCGTTCATCACCGAGCAGGCGCAGTTGTTGATTGGTCCTGAAGTGCAGGTGTCGCTCACTATCACCGATCCCGCGAACGAGAACGACGTCGCCACGTCTGATGACGAGCCAGAAGAGACACCCAGTACCGTCGCGTTCGCACCCAGCGTTGACCGGCCGGCGCGACTCGATCCGCGAATGACGTTCGACTCGTTCGTTCCCGGTTCGTCGAATCGCCTGGCATTCGCCGCCGCGCAGTCCGTGGCTGAAACACCTGGTCGTGCGTACAATCCGCTGATGATTTACGGCAACTCCGGTCTGGGTAAGACGCACCTTCTTCACGCCATTGGCAACTACGTGCAAGAGAACTATCCCGGTCGCAAAGTCCTCTACGTCTCCACTGAGACGTTTCTGAACGACTTCATTCGTGCGATCCAGACTCGGACGCAACTCGCGTTGCACGAGCGGTACCGCGAGAACGACGTGCTCTTGATCGACGACATCCAGTTCATGGAGACGCGCGGCGAGACATTCCACGAAGAGATCTTCCACACCTACAACGCGCTCCACGGTGAGGGTAAGCAGATCGTCTTGACGTCAGACCGATCGCCGCGCGACCTCGCGGGACTACAAGAGCGGTTCCGCAGTCGCCTGCTCCAGGGACTCGTGACCGAGATCGACCAGCCCGACCTGGAAACCCGAATCGCCATCCTTCGTTCGAAGTCCGAACGTGAGGGCATCGCCCTTCCCAACGACGTCGCCGAGTGGATCGCCCACCGCGTGCGCGACAACATCCGAGAGTTGGAAGGCTCCATCACGATGCTGCGAGCTTTCGCCAACCTGCGCCAAGAACCGATCTCACTGGAGCTCGCCAAGGCCCACCTCACGAACCTGGGTCAGGAACAGGTCATCCTCAAGCCGGAAACAATCCTGTCGGTCGTGGCTGATTTCTACGGTCTTTCGGTCGAAGACGTTCGAGGTTTGAAGAGGTTGCGACCGTTGGTTCATGCGCGACACATTGCGATGTACCTGATTCGCGATCTGCTCAACAACTACTCCTATCCCATGATCGCCAGAATCTTCGATGGTCGAAACCACACGACGGTCATCAGCGGTGTCGAAAAGATCAAGGAGCAGATCACGGTTAATCCTGAAGTGCTCGCCCAGGTCAATCAACTCAAGCGTCGACTCCAGGGGGAGAGCAGGGAATAGTTTGTGCGCAACTTAGGGCTGACCCTGTTGATTTCACGTTGACAACCGACACGCCGTGCACATCACTTCAAGGTTGAGTGCGCAAGGTTGAAAGAGTTAACCACAACGGTGTGCGTAGACCACCTCCACCAAAAGGTGCTTTAATCAGGGTTGTTATCGAGTACTCCACATATCCACAGACCTACTACTACTAAGACTTCTACACATATAAAAAACACACCGTAATCTCAGTAGGAACGAAAGGCAGGCGAATGAAGTTCAAGTCAGAGCGCGACATTCTCGTTGAAGCACTCAGTGCGGCGAGCCGTGTCGTGGCCACGCGTCTTATCGGCGCTTCGTCGGGCGTCCTGCTCTCACTCAGCGGAAACCAGCTCGTCGTCACGGGTACCGATCTCGACATCACGGTGCGCACGACCGTCGACGTCATTGGGATCGAAGACGGATCTTCGGTCGTCCCCGCGCGACTCATTGTCGATGCCGTGCGATCGCTCGAGGCTGGCGCGGTCACCATTGCCAGCACCGAAGAGACCGTAGAAGTGTCGTTGGCGCGCGCAAAGTTCTCACTGCGAACCTTCTCCGTCGTGGATTACCCAAAACTCCCCCCAGTCACCGGACCATTGACTTCTATTGCGGCGACCGATCTCATCGCCGGGCTAAATCAGGTGGTGAGGGCCGCCGCGAATGACGACGCGCGACCTCTGCTGACCGGTGTGTTATTCACGACGGACAACGGAGTGCTACGACTCATCGCAACCGACTCCTATCGTCTCGCCGTTCGTGACGTGCCCGAAGTCGAAAGTATTGGTGGTTCACACGACCTCCTAGTCCCGGCCAGAGCCCTGCAAGAGCTCCAGCGCGCGGCAGCGTCACTTGACGGTGACGCCACGATCGGAGTCACCCTGACTGACGCCGAGATCTGCTTCGTGGTCGGTGGCACGAGTATCGCGTCGCGTTTGATCGACGGAAACTACCCCTCGGTCCTGCAGTTGATCCCGGCGAGCTACCCCAACCAATTGCGGGTCGCCAAGGACACACTGCTCACCTCGTTGAAGCGAGCGAAGTTGTTGGCCAAGGACTCGACCTCCTCGGTGCGACTCACGATGAAGGACCATTCGGTTGAGATTCGCACGCAGAGCCACGACGCGGGTGATGTCGAGGACAATGTCGACGCGGATTACGGCGGCGAAGAGATGACGATTGCGTTCAACCCAAGTTTCCTGATCGACGGGATCGAAGCAGTTCCCGGCGACGAAGTCGTGCTCGAGATGTCGGACTCGGTCCGACCCGCAATGGTGCACGGCGTTGAGGACACGCGATTCCGCTACCTTCTCATGCCGGTGCGCGTTCAGTAGACAGGGTCGAACGTCGTGGGTCTCCACGAGTTACGTCTGCGGAACTTCCGACTCTTCGAAGAACTCACCTTCGAACCTGACACCGAGGCGATCACCGTCTTGTTGTCGCCGAACGGAACGGGCAAGACAACGGTGCTCGAGGCTGTCTACGCCCTGGCAACCGCGTCGTCATTTCGGACTGGCTCGGCCAGTGATCTGATCCGTAGCGGCGAGAGTGCCAGCGAAGTACACGGGGTGCTGTTCCACCGCGAACGACGCGTGCAGGTCGATCTCACGCTGACTCGCGGCACGCGAAACACCACGAAGCGCATGCTCGTGAACGGCCAGCGACCGAAGTCACGCGCCGACGTCGCTGAAGCCTTACCGCTGACAATTTTCACCCCCGAGGGCGTCGACGTCGTGCGACAAGGTCCCGAGAATCGGCGCGAGTTCTTGACGAATCTACTGACGGACGTCGACCTCACGACCGGAGACGTCATCGAACGTTTCACGCGAATACTGAGTCAACGCAACGCGCTCCTGCGCCAACTCCAAGGCGAGAGACCGACGTCATTACAACAAGGTGAGCTCGACGTGTGGACGAGAGATTTCTGCAACGTCAGCGAAGAGCTCGTCGCGCTGCGAAAGAAGTTGCTCGACGACGTCGCGCCATTAGTGGCGAACTACTATCACGAGCTCGCCGAAGATGACTCGATCGTCGTCGTCGCCTACGAGCAATCGTGGAGTGGTGACCTGGAGCGTGCACTGAATGACGCCTTTGATGACGATCGTTTTCGCGGTCACACGACAATCGGACCACAACGTGACGACATCGCCTTGACACTCGATGGTCGCGACACACGACGACAAGCATCCCAAGGAGAGCAGCGTTCGTTGGCGTTGGCGATTCGACTCGCCGGTCACGAGTTGGTGCAGAAACGACGCGGCGTCGACCCACTTTTGTTGCTCGACGACGTCTTCAGTGAACTCGATCCACACCGGAGTGACCGACTGCTAAACCTACTCCCAACAGGACAAACACTCGTAACGACCGCATCGTCATTGCCAGCCGGCATGAGTCCGGCCGCGGTCATCGACCTCACAACGTTGACCCGATGAAAGCACGCGACGAACAACCGGCAACGCTGGGCGAGCTACTCAACACACTCGCCGGTCGACTGCGCAAAGTCGACCTGCGCGACATCGACGAGATACGAACTCTGTGGCCGACCATCGTCGAACCAGTGATCGCCGAACACTGTCGACCCGAGTTCGTGAAGAACGGCGTGTTGCTCGTCAGCGTTCCCTCGGGCGCATTCGCGCAACGTGTCATGAGCGACGCGACGACGATTCTCGAGGGTTTTTCGTCGCTCGGCGAACGGGCTCCCAAGAGTCTTCGAACGGTGCTCGCAACGCCCTAAAAATGGGGCAAATAACTGGTCCAAATCGACCTTCAAACGACTGAAGGTTACATCGTGTCGGGTAGGATAGAACAGTCGAAAAATTGACTTCGACCGCGCGAAATGCGCCCAAATTTTGTCACCGAAAGGAAGCCTTCGTGGCCCAAAAGACCAAGGGAACTGGCACCGGCTACGACGCCAAAGACATCACAGTTCTCGAAGGCTTGGAACCCGTGAGGGTCCGACCAGGTATGTACATCGGATCAACCGGTCCCTCGGGACTGCACCATCTCATTCGCGAGCTGGTCGACAACGCCGTGGACGAAGCAATGGCCGGAGCGGCCACCCGAATCGACGTGACCATCCTCGCCAACGGCAGCTGTCGTGTCAGCGACGACGGCCGCGGCATCCCCGTCGAAGATCATCCCCAATACCCCGGTAAGTCGGCGGCGGAGATCGTCTACACGACGCTGCACGCCGGTGGAAAGTTCGGTGGGGCGGGCTACAAGGTGTCCGGGGGCCTTCATGGAGTCGGCGCTTCGATCGTCAACGCGCTCTCGACTGAACTGATCCTCGAAATTGACCGTAACGGCGAGCACTATCAAATGACGTTCAAAGACGGCGGCAGGCCGCAAGGGAAGTTGAAGGTCACCGGTCCAGCGCCCCGCGGTCGTACTGGAACCACGATCACCTTCACGCCCGATCCCACGATCTTCGACGACGTCGAGTTTCGTGCGCAGACGATCACTGAACGTCTGCAGATCATGGCGTTCTTGAATCGCGGTCTCGAAATCCGTTTCGTCGACGAGCGTGCCGGACGTCAGATGAAGGAGACGTACAAGTACAACGGTGGCATCGTCGACTACGTGCGACACCTCAATAACACGAAAGAGTCACTCTTTCGAAAAGTCGGTTTCTACGAGCAGTCCGAACTGACACAGGAAGTGGAGATCGCGTTCCAGTGGAACACGGGCTACTACGAAAGCATTCACTCGTTCGCGAACGGCATCGCCACGATTGAAGGCGGGATGCACGAAGAGGGTTTTCGAAAAGCCATTACTAATGTCGTCAATCGCTACGCGCGCAAACGCAATCTGCTGAAGGAAAAGGACGAGAACCTTGCCGGCGAGGACATCCGTGAAGGCCTAACGGCCATCGTCTCAGTCCGATTGGCCGAACCTCAGTTCGAAGGTCAGACGAAAGGCAAGCTGGGCAACGTCTCAATTCGATCATTGGTGGAGCGCGCGACGAACGAGAAGCTCGCGGACTGGCTCGAAGAGAACCCCAAAGAGGGCGGGCAGATCGTCGCGAAGTCGGTCCAAGCGTCGCGAGCTCGTCAAGCGGCTCGTCACGCGCGTGACCTCACGCGACGAAAGAGCGCGCTCGACGGCGCTGGACTTCCCGGCAAGCTCGTTGACTGTTCGTCGAACGAACCGCGCGAGTGTGAACTCTTCATCGTCGAGGGCAACTCGGCCGGAGGATCGGCGAAGGACGCGCGCGATCCGCGTATCCAGGCGATCTTGCCGATTCGCGGCAAGATCCTCAACGTCGAAAAGGCGCGTTCCGACAAAATCTTGAAGAACACGGAGATTCAGGCCTTGATCTCGGCGATCGGCGCCGGCGTCGAGGCCGACTTCGACGTCACGAAAATTCGTTACGACAAGATCATCTTGCTGGCTGACGCCGACGTCGACGGCAGTCATATTCGTACGCTCCTGCTCACGTTCTTCTTCCGACAGATGACGGAGTTGGTGAACGAGGGTCACGTGTACGTTGGTCAACCACCGCTGTATTCGACGCTCGTCGGCAAAGAGAAGGCGTACCTGCACGACGACGTCGCGAAGGCGACGTTCCTCGCTGAACACCCGGATCACAAGAACGACTTTCAACGTCTCAAGGGACTGGGCGAAATGGACTTCGACGAGCTTCGCGACACGACGATGGACCCGACCAAGCGCGCTCTGTTGCAGATCACCGTGGAACAGGCTGCTCTCGCCGACGAGGTGTGTTCGATCCTCATGGGAGACGATGTCCCTCAGCGACGACACTTCATTCAGACCAACGCGAAAGACGTTCGCTTCCTAGACATCTAGGCGGAGAGGCACATGGCACGTACAACCGATAATTCCGGCGGAGGAACACCGCCACCCGAGGACGAAGTCGTCGGTTACATCGAGCCGATTGAAATCAATCTCGAGATGGAGCGTTCGTTCCTCGAGTACTCGATGTCGGTCATCGTCTCGCGCGCGTTGCCCGACGTACGAGACGGCCTCAAGCCGGTTCACCGACGAATCCTCTATTCCATGTTCGACCAGGGTCTTCGACCCGATCGGCCCTACGCCAAGTGCGCGAAGGTCGTGGGCGAGGTCATGGGAACGTACCACCCTCACGGCGACTCGGCGATCTATGACGCGTTGGTCCGAATGGTGCAGGACTTCTCGATGCGCCACCCGCTCGTCAGTGGCCACGGCAACTTTGGTGGCACCGGCCCCGACGAAGGTGCGGCCGCCATGCGCTACACGGAGTGTCGACTGGCTCCGCTAGCCCTCGAACTACTCGATTCGATCGACGAAGAGACCGTCGACTTCGAGGCGAACTACGACAACTCAACTCAACAGCCGACGGTCTTACCGGCTCGCTTTCCGAACCTTTTGGTGAACGGTTCGCAGGGTATTGCCGTCGGTATGGCCACGAAGATCCCGCCGCACAACTTGGGCGAGGTCATCGACGCCACGCTTCATCTCCTCGCGAACCCCGAGGCGAACCCCGATGACCTCATGGCCTTCGTGAAGGGACCTGACTTTCCGACCGGCGCCCAGATACTCGGGCGCCAGGGCATCCTCGACGCCTATCACAGCGGTCGCGGATCGATCAAGATGCGCGCCGTCGCCGAGATCGAAGAGACCAACCGGGACGTTCGCATCGTCGTCACCGAGTTCCCCTATGAGGTGTCGGTGGAGTCGATCGAAGAGAAGATCTACGACCTGGTGAAGAACGGCGATATCGACGGCATCTCGGCCGTGCAGAACGACTCGGCCGGTCGCAAAGCGCGACTAGTCGTGAAGTTGAAGCGCGACGCCAACGCGAACGTCGTACTCAACAAGCTCTACAAGAACACGTCACTGCAGACGACCTTCGCGGTCAACTTGCTGGCTTTGGTGGACGGCGTCCCACGCACCCTGAACTTGGCACAAGCGTTGACGCATTACATCGCGCACCAGGTCGAGGTACTCACTCGACGTACGCAGTTCCGACTGCGCAAGGCCGAAGCCCGCGCGCACATCGTCGAAGGTCTGCTGAAGGCCATCGACATGTTGGATCTCGTCATCGCCGCGATTCGCGGGTCCGATGACCGCGGAGCTGCCCGCATCGCGTTGATGGCCGCCCCCTTCGAATTCTCGGAGGAACAGGCCAATCACATCCTGGACATGACCCTCGGACGCCTCACTCGACTTGGTCGCACCGAACTCGAAGACGAGATGGCGAAGTTGCGCGAGACCATCGCCGAACTTCAGTCAATTCTCGCGAGCGACGTGAAGCTGCGCGGTGTGATCGCCTCGGAGATGACCGCCATCCGCGACAAGTACGCGAATGACCGCCTCACACAAATCGTGAACGACCCAGGTGAACTCGGCATGGAAGACCTCATCAACGATGAGGACATCGTCATCACCATGACTCAGGCCGGGTACGTGAAATCGGTCGCCGCTGATGCGTTCCGCGTGCAGGGCCGAGGTGGTCGTGGTGTGCAAGGGGCGAAGTTGCGCGACGAGGACTTCGTGCAACAGATCGTGCACACGACGACCCACGCGTATCTCTTGTTGTTCTCGAACCGGGGCCGGGTGTTTCGACTCCGCGGCCACGAGATCCCGATGAAGGAGCGCACCGCCAAGGGCACCGCCATCGTCAACCTCTTGAACCTGCAACCGAACGAGTCGATTCAGGCGATCGTGACGACGGACGATTTCCCGAAGGACAAATTCTTGGTGTTCGCAACCGCGAACGGCACCGTCAAAAAGACGGCCTTCAGCGAGTACGACAAATCGCGTCGTGAGGGTTGGATTGCCATCAATCTGCGCGAGGGCGACGAAGTGGTGCGTGTCGTGGCGACGAGTGGCGACGAAGACCTCATGGTCGTGACCTATCGAGGCATGGCGATTCGATTCCAAGAGGCCGAAGTGCGCGAAGTGGGGCGCGACTCGATGGGCGTGCGCGGCATCAAACTGCGAGGCGACGACAAGGCGATCTCACTCGACGTCGTACGTGAGGACGCCGACCTCTTCGTCGTTACCGACACCGGTTTCGGCAAGCGCGTCAAAGTCGAGCGATTCAATCGCCAAGGCCGTGGGGGACAGGGTGTGCGCGCAATCAAATTGACGGCGGCGCGAGGTTTCCTGGTCGCGGCCTTCATGACACGCCTTGATGACGAAGTCATGCTGGCCTCCACCGGCGGCGTACTCATTCGAACACCGGTGCGCGAGGTCTCCTCGCAGGGACGCGACGCCACGGGCGTGCGAGTGATGAACCTCGACGAGGGTCACTCCGTGGCCACGGCGGCATTGGTGCCGGCCGAAGACGAGGTCTAAGCCGCTCGTCGGTCCCAGGCTCTGCGCAGTACTTCGAGGATCTCATCGGAGCCTTGCGCACCCGCCACCATGAACTTCGAGTCCACTAAGAAGCACGGCACTCCGGAGATGCCAAGATCCTGAGCGGCCGCTTCGTCGGACCGCACCTCTTCGATCAGCGCGTCGCCGTCCCACAAGGAGCCGACATCACTGACACCAACCTCGCCAGCCAACGTACTCAGTTCCTCGTGATCGCTCACCAATGCGCCTTCGGTGAAATAGGCACGAAATAAACGTTCGCTCATTTCGTCACCCAGTCCCTGAGTGGAAGCAAGGGCGATGACCCGGTGTGCGTCGAAGGTGTTCGTCGGCCGTGCGATGTCGAGGGACCACGTCATCCCGAGCCCCGCAGCGTTGCTCTCGAGTCGCTGGTGGAGAGCGTGGACCTGCGACACGGGAATCGCGTACTTGTGGGCGACGAGTTCGACAAGCGGCTGGTCGTAGGAGAGCTTCGCGCCCGGATCCAGTTCGAACGCACGGTGGCGAATCGTCACCTGATCGCGATGATCGAATCGTTCGAGCGCCTGGTGGAGTTGACGTGTGCCGAGGTAACAGAAGGGACACACCACGTCGCTCCAGAGATCGATGACGAAGCTTTCACCCATGACCAAATGGTCGCACAAGGGGCGAGGCCGTGCGTATCGGGCGAAGCGTTGGTCGCTCGAACGGGGACCTCTCGGCCGACGGGTTTGCGAAGAGCCGTATCATTGATGGCATGACCCCGCATTCGACAGTGATTTCGCCACGCGCCACTACGCCTGCGCGACCCTCGCTGCAGCGGATGAGTCGCTAGGGCGCAAAATGCTCATAGTTCGAGATTTAGGAATAGAGATAGGTGCTCGGCGCATTCTCGACCCCGTCTCCTTCACGGTTGGTAACGCCGAAAAGGTCGGCATCGTCGGGCGAAACGGCGCGGGTAAGTCGACGTTGATGTCGATTCTGCTCGGCGAGCACCCCGAACACTTGCGCATCGAAGGATCGGTCGCACACCAAGGGACCATGAGTCACCTACCCCAAGAACCAGTGGCCGGCGGCCTGGGCGTCGAACCGATCGGACTCTCGCACGTGCTGTCGGCCCGGGGGCTCGACCAACTCGACGCCGATATGCAATACGCCCGACACGAGTTGGCGGCCAACCCGACCGACGAGACCATCGAGCGCTTCACGGCCCTCGAAGAGAAGTTTCGCGAGCTTGGTGGCTATGAGGCTGAATCAGAAGTCTCGCGTCTCGCGGCTGGCTTGGGGCTGAAGGAAGATCTTCTCTTGGAGGACCTCGATTCACTTTCCGGTGGTCAACGACGCCGCGTGGATCTGATGCGCGTGCTGTACGAAGAGCCAACGACCATGGTCCTGGACGAACCGACGAACCACCTCGACAAGGCGGCGAAGCGCTGGCTGTTCGAGGAACTGGACCGCTTTCGAGGAACGGTCTTGGTCATCAGTCACGACCTGCCCCTGTTGGACAAGTCCATCGACCGCGTCCTGGCACTTCGCGAGGGTCAGTTGCGCGAGTACAAGGGCAACTACACGAAGTTCCTGCAGCTCGAAGAAGAGCGGCGACTGAGCGAGGAGAAACTAGCTTCGCACCAGGACGAACAGATCGACCGACTCTCGAAATTGGCCGACTCGATGCGTGGTCAGACCGAGAAGCGCGCCCGTCTCGCCAAGGTCCTCGACCGCAAGGTCGAGAAACTCCAGGACAATCGCGTGGAGGAAACGAAGAAGGAACGCAAGGTCACCTTCAAGTTGCCCATTCCTCCGCGCAGCGGCGACGTTCCGATGACGGTTGAACACGTAGCCGTGACCTACGGTTCGCTCAAAGTGCTGAAGGACGTGAACTTCATCACGCGCCGCGGCGACCGAATCGTCATCGTGGGTCGCAACGGCGCCGGCAAGTCCTCGATGCTTCGATGTCTCGCCGGAACACAGAAGGCTCAAAAGGGACTCGTGAAGTTCGGCGCCAACGTGACCGTCGGCTACTTCGCGCAGGAGAACGAACAACTCGACTTCAGCAAGACGGTCTTAGGCAACCTCGAGAACGCAACCGTGGTCACCGAAGTACAGCGACGTTCCCTGCTGGGTGCCTTTGGTCTCAAGGGCTCGGCCGCACATCAGATGCCCGGCACGCTTTCTGGTGGGGAGCGCGCCAAATTGGCGCTGGCGATACTCGCGTCGTCGGACGCCAATCTGCTGTTGTTGGACGAACCGACGAACAACCTGGACCCCGCGAGCGTGGTCGCGCTCGGCGACATGATGCACAAGTGGAAGGGCACCATCGTGGCGGTAAGCCACGAACGAGGATTCGTCGAAACACTCGAGCCGACGCACGCGGTCTTGCTCCCGGAGGAGTATTTCGACCTCTGGAACGACGACTACATGGATCTCATCGAACAGCGATAGTACGCGCGATTAGGTAATTGAGCCCGCGAGTTAGGGTGCGCTATGCGTGACGTCGAAACTCCCAGATCTCGCCGAAGCACTCGACGAGAGAACGGGATCGACCGTGTGCTTCTCGCCTGAAGGGGATTTGATCGGCGGTCTCGTCGTCAGCGCTATCGGCGTGGACGCCTGTTTGCACTTGCGTGGTCGACCGGAGTACCGAGTGATCGCTACGTTTCCGATCCTTTTGGGTCTGCATCAGATCGACGAGACCTTCGTGTGGTGGCAACTCCAGGGCCACACACCGCACGCAGTGGGCGTGGTCGCGATGTGGATCTATCTTCTGTTCGCCTTCGTCGTCCTGCCGACGCTCGTGCCATTGATGGTTCTGCGCCTCGAACCACGAGGGCGACGTCGAGTGATTGCGCCGTTTCTGGCATTGGGTGTCGTCACGTCGGTCGTGTTGCTCGAGGCGATGTTGAGCGGACACCCCAGCGCGAAGCTCGGTTCGTACCACGTGGCCTATTCCATCGGGCTCCAACACGGCGTGGTGATCATCGGTTTCTACATCCTCGCCACGTGCGGGTCGATGCTCGCTTCGGGGCTGCGCAATGTCGTGTGGTTCGGAGCGCTGAACCTCATCGCGGTCATCGTGCTCGCGCGACTGTGTGCCAATGGCTTTGCTTCGCTGTGGTGTTTCTATGCGGCGTTGGCGAGCGGCGCCATCGCACTGCATCTGCGAATTGCCACGGTCCACAAAATACCGATCGCGGCTTAGCCGCGAAGTCGATCCCCGAGTCGAGTCCGCACCTCGGGCCATTCCGAAGGAAGGATCGAATACAACGCCGAGTTACGGGTACGACCCTCTTCGCCATCGACTTGAGAGGCCTGCCAATTGCGAAGTACGCCTTCGAAGCGGCCCCCGATACGTTCGATCGCTCGCCGCGAGCGCTCGTTACGTTCATCGGTCTTGAGATCCACCCGGCGTACTTGCCACAGGTCGAAGGCATGGGTCAGCATGAGTAGCTTCGCTTCGGTGTTCGCTGCCGTACGTTGCGCCGCTGCGGTCAGAAATGTTCCGCCGATCTCAGCGGCGTCAGGGTAGTCGCGTTCGAAGTACCAGCGCAGCGAGAGGAACCTCGTCATGCCGATGATCTCGGACGTGTCACTTTGTCGCGTCGCGAACGGCACGCCGCCTCGCTGATCACGCTCGGCGAGCTGTCGACGAACCAGCGTCGCCATCGCGTCGGTCGTGTCCGGCACGATCGACCACCCGAACGTCGCACGATCACCCGAGGCGGCACGGACCAGACCCGGCACGTCATCCATGCAAAGCGGTGTCAGTGTTACGTGGTGACCGCTGAGTGTGACGGAGAGCGAACTCATCGCCCAACACTACGAGGGCGTCAGAAGGTGTCGGCGGCGCCTACTGTCTATGGTTCAGCGATAGTGACGAGGGAGGGGAGCGCGTGTACGTAATCGAGTACATCGTCGGAGTGTTCATCGTGCTCGTGACCATCGTGAGCGTCCTGTTCATCTTGGTCCTGCCTCGACAGCCTCAGGGCCTCGAGAAGTTGACGGTGGTCGTGAACAAGAGCGTGCACTATTCGTTCTTGGCTCTCTCACGCTTTGCCAGTTCCTACGAAGCGAAGGACTCGATACTCGCCCCTACGGCCCCGGTCGCCCTCATCGCTCAACTGTTGTTCTGGGCCGCCAGCTTGATCGTCGGCTTCGGTTTGATGCTCATGCACACCACGCATTCGATCTCGCACGGACTTAGCCAAGCGTTCACCGCGCTCTTCACGGTAGGAGCCATACACACCGGTGGACCGGCCAACGTCACTCTCGATATCACCGCCGGTGCAACCTGGGTCGTGATCGTCGCCCTCCAGATCGCCTATCTGCCGTCGCTCTACAGCTCGTTCAGTCGTCGCGAGGCACTGGTGACGATGCTCGAGAGCCGCGCCGGCATACCGGCCTGGGGACCGGAACTGCTGGCCCGCCATCAACTGGTGGGAATCAACGATGCCTTGCCCCAGCTGTATGCGGACTGGGAGCTCTGGGCGGCTGAGGTGACCGAGAGTCATACGACGTATCCCGTGTTGCTTCTCTTCCGTTCACCGGAGCCGTGGTTCAACTGGATCATCGGACTGTTGGCGGTTCTGGACGCCGGGGCGATGCAATTGGCGCTCTGTCCGACGACTGCCCCGAGCCAAACTCGTCTGTGCCTGCGGATGGGCTTCACGCTCTTCAATCGCATTGCGCGCTCGTTGGGCTATCCGGTTGACGACGACCCCGATCCCGATGGCGAGATCACGTTGACCTACGAAGAGTTCGCCAGTGCCGTCGAGAAGCTGGTGCTGGTCGGATTCCCGGTCGAGCGCAGCCCGGAAGACGCCTGGCCGCACTTTCGGGGCTGGAGGATCAACTACGAGAGTTCGGCCTACCGGCTGGCCGACGCCTTCACCGCGCCGTTGGCGCCCTGGTCTGGTGTACGCCGGCACCTGCCCGCCGGCGTGGTGGAACCGAAGCGACCGCCACATCGTGCACCGACCAAAGTCGCCAATTTTGTGGACTCTCGACCCGAAGTCGTGAACCCTCCACGCGTGCACCAGACGCGTGCGTGGATGCCGACTCGTCGGAAACCTGAATAAACGATTCTCGAGCGAGCTCGTGTGGTCAGTAGATGTTGGGTCCACCGGGACGAATGCCTCCGGATGACGCATTCGATAGGTCGATGTAGGTCGGATCGACCGCGATCACTGACCACGTCCCGGTGTAGGACGAACCGATCCCCCCGATGACGTTGCCCGTGTAGTTGTAGATCGGCAACATCCACACTGATCCGTCGGTCAATTCATACGTCTGGTACGTGACGGACTCGGCGTCGAGAGTGACGGCAACGATCGGAATCGTGGTCGTTGTCGTGTTAGTGGCGTCGGTCGTTGACGGCGAGCTCGACGAAGCGTTGGGCGGAGCTGGCGGCGACGTCGACGACTGGCTACCGCTCGGCTGACCCGAAGAGCCATTGGCCGCGAACTCTGACTGCTGTTGCGCTTCAAGCACTCCGACACCGGCAGCCGGGCTTTGGAGCGGGTAGTTGACCGATGGCATCACGCTGAAGGCCGGACCGCTTGCGGACACGACAGCGTTGTTCTGATCGACAGTGAAGGAGAAGTACTGGTCGGTCATCTGTCCGTCGACCGTGACGCTGTAGGACGCTTGCTCATCGTTGGTAGTGACCGAGGGCTGACCAGGAGAACTCATGACGTTGTTCGATGTCGAGAACTGGGGATCGCTGACCTGGAAGTCGTAGCCCAACCGCTCGAGGTAGGTCTGCACGTCGGCTTCGACTGTCGACTGGCTGGGCATAGCCACGGTCGTGCCGTCCGAGGTCGTCGTCGAGGCCGCCTGCGGAATCGCGACGGCGTAGGACCACTGCGGCACTGTGTCGTAGGTCTGGTATTCCACGTAATTCCCCGAAGGATCGGTCACGGTGAAGTCATGACCGTTGTTTTGGGTGTCGACGGGAGTGCCCGACACGTCAAAGATCGTGGCGACTCGTGCGGCTTCGGCCGACGCACTTGTGGGGAGTTGTAATTCGTAGGCCGCGCCCGTACCGGCAGTGGTGGAGAGGTCCGGTCCCACGCTGAAGTTGAACTCCTGGAGAATGCGCATTGGAAGTGCAGTGCTGAAACCCGCCGTGGCCTTCGGGACTAGGGACCCGTGGTGCGGGGACGAAGAAGGGGCTTCCAGTGAGAAGACGGCGAGTGAAGGTGCGGCACCCTCCAGTGCGGCGATGCCGCCGACGGTGAGGGCCGCGGCGAGTGCGACCGAGCTGGCCATTCGGATCTGGAAGCTCCGCAGGACGTGACGACGTGCACGTGGCGCTTGGGTCATGATGCGCGAGATCATCGCGTTCGTATCTGGATGTTGATAGCTGTTCGCCGCGGCCGGATCCGCCGCGCGCAAACGATCTTCAAATTCGTTCATGTAAGCTCCTCCGCCTGCATAACTAGTTCTTGTCGCGAGGTCCGCGAGAATTTCAGAGGACTTGCGCCGCCGCAAAGTGCTCGCGAAAACGGGCCTGTGCTCTGGTGAGGCGCACCGCTGCCGCGTTCGTGGTGATCGACAGGCAGATACCCAAGGCGTGAGTGTCCAAACCGTCCCAGGCGTTCAACATCAGTACTTCACGGTCGTCGTCATTTAGCGCGGCGAGGGCCTCGCGCACGCTGATGTCCGCGATCACGAGGTCCTCAGCCGAAGGGTCGTTGGGGGCGTGGGGGAGCGTGGATTCGAAGTTCGTGCGTCGGTACTGGCTCCGACGTGCGTTGCGCAGCACGTTGCGAGCGACGCCGATCATCCATGGCAGTTCGGCTTCGTCGGGCACGCCATCGAGTCGGCGCCACACCACGAGCAGCGTCTCTTCGACGAGGTCATCGAGGTCGGCCGCCGTCAGCGGATAAAGGCGTCGCCGGATGTAGTTGCCGATGGCCGCACTGTGGTCGTAGACAAGCCGACGGAATCGATCATCTTGAGGCGAACCCATACACCGCCTCTGTCCGATCAAGACCGAAATTTACCGCCGTGACGAAGAACTTCGGGACGATGGTGGATCTCACACGTTGGTTCGCACGAGCATGGCCTCTTGCTCGCGCGTGAGCCACCACGACGGGGCCTCACGGTCGTCCCACCACTCGAGGACGTCCTCGACGCTCTCGCTCAAGTCTCGAAACGTGAGTCCCGCGGCGACAGCCTTCGCGGGGTCGACGGCAAGTGCGTTCTCACTGTTCGATCCCGACCACAGGGGGAATCTCGTATCGAGGTGATGACTCTTGATGTGGCGCGGGGAGATCTCGTAGAGACGAGTGTCGTTCGGTGAGACCTGTTGACTGATTTCCTCGATCACGTCATAGAAGCGCCCTGGCGGGTAGGGACCGGCGACGTGAAAGGCGCCGAGTGTCGAGTTGGTCGCAATCGTGACGACGAATTCGCCGAGGTCGCGGGCGTCGATGTACTGGAGCGCGTTGTCACGGGGCCCGGGCACAGCAACGTTGCCGCCCCGAAGCATGCGTGTGACCCAGTAAGGAAACCGAAGTGTGGCGTCGTGGCTGCCGATGACAAAGGTCGGACGCACTATCGAGAGCCGGTCCCCGAAGTGCTGCTCGGCAGAACGTTCGCAGGCGGCCTTCAGCGGTCCGTAGGTTTCGGCGCTCACTTCGGCGTCCGGCGCCAGGGTGGTGTCATTCCAAAGCGTCGCCGTTTCTTCGGTCGCTCCTTCTTTCGGCGGGTCCTCGTAGGCCGACACCGAGGAGATCTGAATATGGTGTCCGCCGCGATCGCCGAGTGCACTGGCGAGGACGTCGACATCGACCGGTCGGTACGCGATGGCGTCCACCGTGACGTCGAACGTGAGACCCTCCAGCGCTGACATATCACCCTTGCGGTCGCCGATCAATCGGGTGACCGACTCAGGCAAGTCGCTCGGCGTCTGGCCGCGATTGATGACGGTGACATCGTTACCGGCGTTCAGTGCCGCCCATGCAATCGCTCGCCCAACGAACGACGTTCCACCGACAATGAGAATGCGCATGCCTGTTCCTTCCTCGCGATACCCGTCATGCTACGAGGGAACTCAATAATCGCGCAGCACTATTCGTGGTGGCGACGGTTGGCGTCGCGACCACGGCAACCGTCAATGATTAGTTGAGGTGGCGCTCGCTGGCCCAGTGCGACAGCTGGTAACGACTCGAGAGTTGCAATTTGCGAAGCACGGACGAGACGTGGCTCTCGACCGTCTTGGTTGAGATGGTCAACTCCTTGGCGATGTCCTTATAGGAATAGCCGCGAGCGATGAGCCGCAGCACCTGGCGTTCTCGAGTCGTCAACTGATCGAGGTCGGGATCGCTGACGACGACGGGCTGATCGTTGGCACCGGTGCTGAAAGCGTCGAGGACGAATCCGGCCAGCCGCGGCGAGAACACGACGTCACCGGCTGCGATCCGGTAGATCGCATCCACCAGGTCCGGACCGGAGATATTCTTCGTGACGTAGCCACGAGCGCCGGCGCGGATGACGCTGATGACGTCCACCGAGGCGTCGGAGACCGAGAGAGCGAGAAACTTCGTCGTCGTGTTGTGTTCCATGACCGCGCGCAGTACCGCCTGACCTCCTCCGTCGGGCATGTGCACGTCGAGCAGCACGACGTCGGGCGAACGCTCAAGGATCATTTCGGTGGCGGCTTCGACTTCGTCGGCTTCGCCCACGATGTCAACCGAACTCGCGATCTCGGCACGGATCCCTGAGCGCACCAGTTCGTGGTCGTCGACGAGGAAGACCCGCGGTTTCGCAGAATCGGTCACAATGCCCGCGGCATCACGAGTTGTACTTCAGTACCCGAACCCACTTCGGTGTTGATGAATGCTTCGCCACCGAGTTGGCTCATCCTTTGGCGAATAGACAGAGCGATTCCTTGGCGGTCGGCGGGGATGGCGTCGAGATCGAATCCGACCCCGCGATCGCGCACGAAGATCGAAATCGAGGCGGGCTCGACCTCGGTGAAGATTGAGACGCTTTCGGCCTGCGACCACTTCGCTGCATTGATCGCGGCCTCGCGCGCGGCGGCCGTGAAGGTCGACACGCGGTCGTCGGGGACGCAGTCCCCGACCGTGACCAGTTCCACACGTACGCCGTAGTCGTTCTCGACATCGTGTTCGATCGCGCCTATGAGTCCCACGAACGAAGTGGGTGCATTGGTGAGCGTCTCGGGACTGAAGAGCCACTGTCGAAGTTCGCGTTCTTGATTTCGGGCAAGACGCATGACGTCGCCCTCGTTGGCTGCGGAGCGCTCAATGAGCGTCAAGGTCTGGAGCACCGAGTCATGCAAGTGCGCAGCCATGTTCGCGCGCTCTTCGATGCGAACGCGTTCGCGTCGCTCACTCGTGAGCTCTCGCACGTTCTGCAGCCACCAAGGGGCGAAAAGTATGCCCACGCCGAACACCAACACGGCGGTGCCAAAGAGTGCGGACGCCGTCGATCCCCAGAAGCCGCCAATCCGGTCGAGTTCGTGGAGTCCGAAGAAGACCAAAGCGGCACCGATGAGGAGTCGCAAGATCACCACTTTTCGACTCTTCGAGAATGCAGTGCCGATCACTGGGGCCGAGTTGAAGAATTCCGAAAGGTGGCTCCGCTCGTCGCTCGAGGCACCTCGCCACACGGCAAAGGCGGCGAAACCGCTCAAGAGCAGTGGCCATCCGAACCCGCCCGTCGTGCGCGAACCCGTGGTCAGCAAGGCGATGATCAAGACGATCGTGGCGATGAAGCCGATCAGCACGACCTGCGCCTCGTGGCGATCCTGGAAGATCTGCTGAATGATCGAGTGCTCTTCGCCGGAGCGGGTGAGAACGAGCCAGAACGTCATGTAGAGCAGGATGCCCAGTCCGAAGATCAACGTGAGCAAGGCGAAGATGACTCGGATGTTGCGTTCCTTGATGCCGAGGCGCGTGGCGAATCCTCCGCAGACGCCGCCGAGGATGGCGTTGTCACGACCTCGTCGCAAGGGCCGAAGTGGTGTGCCGACGACGGCGTGACTCGAGGTGGTGACGGACATTCGGTACTCCCTTCTGCGTAAACGAGACTTTGTCGTCGCTATTAATTCTTGCACGGAGTTCTCTCTTTGTATCTAAGGGGAAACCCTGAACGATGGTGCGCCCTGAGGGTTCATCCCCATAGTCCTTGATCAGCGGGGGCCGTACATTTGAACCATGGATGAACAGCCCGAACACATCGAACCAATGACGCCGGAGCCCGAAGAGCCGAAGCCGACCAGTCTGCGTCGAAGCACCAAGCGCCGGATGATCGGTGGCGTGGCCGGTGGTATCGGTGAACGCTTCGACATCGACCCCAACATCGTTCGGGTCGTCTTCGTCGTGCTCACGGTCCTTTACGGACTGGGCGCCGCGATCTATCTCGCGATGTGGGTATTGATTCCCCAATCTGGCCGTCCCGCCGACGACGCCGAAGAGTCAGGTGACGCGCCCCCCGCGACCAACCTGCGTCTCTTGCGCTATGTGCTGTTAGCCGGCGTCGTCGTCGTGGCGGTCATTGTGCTTTCGACGATTGGCGGAGCGCCAAAAGTGGGCGGTGGCTTTGGCGTCCTTTGGCTGATCTTCCTCGCCGTCTTGGCGGTACTCTCGCTTCGTTCCTCGGCGCGCCAGCACATGCTGCGACGCTTTATCGCTCTGGTCCTCCTTTCATTCTTGACCGTCGTCATCCTTCTCACCGGGGCGTTCTTGAGTTTCCTCGCCTCGACCGGCGTGTCGATGACGGGGGGTACCGGTGAACGCATAATTCAGCCCAGCGACGTGGGCCAGGTGCAACGCACCTACCGCACGATGTTTGGCAGCATGACCGTCGATCTACGTCAGGTCCATTTCAACGCGTCACCGACGTCGGTCACGGCGAGCGTGGCCGCCGGCGTTTTGACCATAGACGTGCCAACGAACGCCATTGTCTATCTCAAGACCCGCGTCGGGATCGGCTCGGTCGAGTACTGGGGACCCTACGGCTACTGGAACCAGCCGTTCAGTGCCATTCCCTCGTCCCTTAAATCCGTCGTGAGTCAACAGCGTGCCCCGCATCTGATTCTGGACGCTCAGGTCGGAGTCGGAAAGATCCGTCTGCGCCGCGGTTCGACTTGCAACCGATCTCTCTATTCGTGCGCTCAGCCGTAATCTCGACCACACACTTCTCCCAATTGGTACTTGGAGCCGTCGCCGCACGCATCTGAAGTCCGAGGAAACGACAAGGATGTTCGGGTGAGACCTGACACGACCACATCGATTGAAACCACCACCATCGGCGAGGCGTGGATCGCCGTCGCTCGTCTGATCATGGAGAGCGGTACCGCGAGCACGTATGACGGACTCGCGATGCGCGAAGTGCTCATGACCACGATCGTGGTGGATTCGCCACGAACGAGCGATGACATCGTCGAGCGCTACGCCGATCCGGAACGGCTGGCGTGGATGCGCGCCAACTTCAATGACTTCAGCGAGGTGAGCGAACTCGGCGACGCCGACAGTTACGCCACTCGGCTTCACAACTACGCCGGTTCCGGTCGTGACCAACTGCGCTGGGTGAGTGATCGACTCCGAGGCGATCCGCTCAGTCGATCGGCCGCGATCACGACCTTTCAGCCGCTGAGCGACACGTCCTACATCCCGTGCGTCAGCCTGTTGGATTTCTACCTTGTCGACGACTCACTGCACCTGGTGGTCTACGCCCACAGCATCGATTTCGGTGCCAAGGGCTACGCCAATCTGTTGGAGCTCGCGGCCATCCAGCATCAGGTGGCCACCGAGCTCGATCAGAGCGTCGGTTCACTCACGATGATCGTCAAGTCGGCCCACGTCTATGACAGTGACGCCGCCTTCATGGATACAGTTCTCGAGAGCACCTCGGGTTAAATCCACTTCGGGCGTTTAACTCGCCTCGCGCGCCACCTTCAAAGCGGTTGACCACCAGACCAACTCATTGGTCATCATCACGAGGCGTTCGTCGAGGGACTCGAAGAGATCCGGTGAAAACTCTTCGGCCGTCATGGCCGCCATCATGACGGCGCCGAGGATGTGGACCGCGTGTCGCAGGGGGGCCATTTCGAACTCGACGCTTACTAAACGAAGCTGTTCGATGGCCCTGGCACCGCCGACGTTGCCGTAGCCGACGAACGTCATGGGCTTCTTGTTGAACTCGGGAAAGACGTAGTCCATCGCGTTCTTCAATGACGCCGGATAACCGTGGTTGTACTCGCTGGTGAGGGCGATGAAGCCGTCGGCCGAGTCGAAGCGGCGACCGAGAGCGCCGACCGCCTCGTTGGGGTAGTCACGCTGGGTCCTGATCGGTGACATCGGGCTGTTGAAGAGCGGCAGTGGGTGATCGCGTAAGTCCAGGACGTCAAGTTCGAAGTCGTCTCGCCCCGAGAGTCGATCGACGAGCCACGCGAGTGGTTTGTCGGCGAAGCGGTTCGGCCTCGTTGATCCAACAATGATCTGTAATCGGAGCGACATTAGAAGCCGGGAAAGACGCGTCGAAGTTCGTCGAGGTGGGTGCGATCGATGCCGGCGGGCGTGTGTTTCTCGTCGAGGCGACCATAGGTGAGTCTGATGAAGGCCTCGGCTGGTAGTTCCAGGTCGACGACGTCCATGTCATCGACCTCGTTGAGGGTCACGGCGTCACCGCTCTGTCGCAACTCGAGGTTGTGCGAAGGCTCGGTCGTTCGAATGTGCAGCGTGTGCACGCGTTCGGTCGGTTTTGCTCCGAAGCGCATGAGGAGTTGCAGATTGTCGAAGAGAAATGGCACGGCCTCGGGCTGCAGGGTCGCGTGAGTATCGAACGCCTCTTCGATGTCCCAGGTGTGCAGCACGTGTTCTCCGAGTCGGAGTCGAACCGCTTGATCGAAGTCAAGGCGCCACGGCCCCAGGTTCCGGTAGAAGCGCTGCCTCTCCTCGGGTGTCAACTCTTGCATTCGGGTGAGGAGTGCCTGGTCGGCGTCGAGGGAGTCGGTGACCATGGCGTGCGGCGTCTTCGCGTTCCAGACGTCCCATACGGATTGGTTGAACTCAGACGGTGTCTCTCGGTCGTTGAGCGAGTCGTCGATGTTGCGCTTCGAGATGACCGCCGCGGAGCCAATGTGGCTCATGACCTGGGCCACTGTCCACTCCGTGGGGTGGGCCGAGGCGACGTACTGCTCTTCGCTCATCGGCTCCATCATCGATCGCAAGTGATTGACGGAGAGTTCTAAGGCGTCGAGGGCGCTAGTCATGGTGTTCTACTTTCGGAGTCGGACCAACCAGGGAGGATTACGTTTCCACCACGACTGTACGGTCGAGGTCGCGTACGTCATTCACCCCGGTGAGTCCGAGGGTCACCATCATCTCGGACTGGATTATCCGCAAGATGTGTTCCACGCCTCGCTGGCCGCGAGCCGCCACGGCGTACGCCCAGGGCCGTCCGATCATGCAGGCACGCGCTCCCATGGACATCGCCTTCACGACGTCGAGGCCGCTGCGAATACCCCCGTCCATCAAGACCTCGCACTCGCCGCCTACGGCGTCGGCGATGCCAGGGAGCGAGCGAATGCTCGAGGGTACGTCGTCGAGTTGACGCCCACCGTGGTTCGAGACGATCACGGCGTCGGCCCCACGGTCCACTGCCTGACGGGCGTCGTCGGGGTCGAGGATGCCCTTCAGTGCGATCTTGCCGCGCCAATGTTGGCGCAACCACGCGAGGTCGTCCCAGGTCACGCTGGGATCGAACTGTCCTGCGACCCAGGCCTGGAAGTCGCCCGGCACGCTCGCATCAGGCAGCGCCTTTTCCAGGTTGCCAAAGGTGAGGGGTCGTCCACCGAGGGCGACGTCGCGCACCCACCTGGTGTGCGTGAAGAGATCGGCACCTCGTCGAAGGCGCTGCGCGCGAGGGATATTGCCGCTGATCCCGTTTCGCGCATCGCGGTAACGCTGACCGACGACGGGCAGGTCAACGGTGAGGACCAACGTCGCGCACCCGACCGCCTGGGCCCGGGCCATCAGATCTTCGGCATAACTGCGGTCTTTCATGACGTAGAGCTGGAACCAGATGGGGCGTGAGATCGAAGCGGCGACCTCCTCGAGGCCGCAGATCGACAACGTCGACTCACAGAATGCAATCCCGGCGCGCTCGGCCGCCTTCGCCGCCTGCACCTCAGCGCGACGGGCGAACATTCCGCCAAAGCCAACCGGGGCGAGTATGACCGGCAGTGCGATCTCCTCGCCTAAGACCGTCGTGGCGAGTGAACGCGTCGAGACATCGCGCAGTACCCGTTGGCGGAATTGGATTGACCGCAGATCGTCGCGGTTGGCGGCCAGCGTGACTTCGCCGAAGGCTCCACCGTCGATGTAGTCGAAGATCTGGCGGGGGAGTCGTCGTCGCGCGAGTTCGCGGTAGTCGTCAATCGAGGCCGGTGCGAGATTGAGACTGTGGTCGCGTTTGTTCTGGGGCACATCTCATTATGCAGCGAGTGCTCTCCCTCGACAGTTGACGTGTCGCGAGGACTGCGCCATGCTCTTCGAATGTTTGAAACGCCTAGCGAACTCGCGTCACTCGACGCACTCTTGGATCAGTCCTTCGAACAGGCCGGCTCTCATCTGACGGGAATCATCTCGCCCGATCGACGTCTCTCGGCCGCCGATCTCGCGCGATATCTAACAGGCGTGCGTCATCTGGTCGTTGCGACCGTGACCGCGCACGGCGAGCCACGTTGCTCGGCGGTCGACGGACTCTTCCTCCATGGTCGGTTTTGGTTTACCTCGAGCGCGGATTCGTTCAAGGCTGTCCACTTGGAACATCGACCGTCGTTGAGTGCCGCTCACGTCATCGGTGACGACGTGGGCGTCTTCATTCACGGCCACGCCCGCGTCGTCCGAGGCGGACCCGGCGAGGCCGACGAGCTACGACCTTTCTGGATCGACATTTACAAGTCATCACCAGAAGACTGGGTCTCCACGCCGGGCGACGCTCGCTACTTCGAGATCGAACCGTCGTCGATGTTCTCCTACGCCTTCTCCCGTGAGCGCTTCGAGGCGATGTGCGAGCGCGGCGAGTCGCCTGCGCCCTGATAACGGCACCATCGAACTATCTTTCGCGCCGAAAAACACCCCAAATAGTCCGACCCCAACGTTTCAACAACTCGTGGTTTCGGCTGGCAAAATGGCCAAACGATGCGAGTGCTCCTCTGTTCGACGGGCTTGGCGGGGCACTTCAACCCGTTGCTGCCCTTCGTGACGGCCGCAAAGGAACGCGGGGACGAACTCTTCATGGTCGTCCCGCCGAGCCTCGCCCAGGAGGTGAACGCGTTGGGCGTCGCGCACTACATCAGCGATCCACCCGACCCGGAGAAGTCCAAAGAGTTGTGGCGTCGAGCCGCGCGACTGCCCCACTCCTCGGCGGCTCGGCTCTTGGACGGCGAGTTCTTCGGTCGACTGTCAACCCACGCGATGCTTGCCACCGTCGACGCTGCCTGCGAGGCCTTTGAACCGGATCTGATACTTCGCGAGCCCTGCGCGTACGCCGGCGCGGTGGTGGCCCAACAACGTTCGATCGACCACGCCCAAGTCGCGATCTCCACGGCGCGAACCGAATGGAGCGTCATCGGTCTCGTTGCATCGATTGTCGAGGACTTCGCTCCGGGCATGGAGAAGGTCCTGCGTGAGACCCGCTATCTCTCTCGGCTCCCGACCAGCCTCGACCCTTCGCCGTTCCCCCACACCCTTCGCTACCGCGAAAACCCGATTCCCGAGACAACTCAACCCGGACGGTGGGCCAAGGGCGCAGGGCCCTTGATTTACCTCACTTTGGGGACGGTCACCGGCGGTCTCGACATCGGTGAATCAGCTTTTCGCTGGGTTATCGAGGCGGTATCGGACCTCGATGCCCGAGTCCTGGTCACCACCGGCAAGGTCTTCAATCCCGAGGTGCTCGGCCCAGTCCCTTCCAACGTGGTCGTCGAGACCTGGGTCCCCCAGGCCTCGGTATTCCCGTTCGCCGCGATGGTGTTGTGCCACGGCGGCTCCGGCACGACCTACGGAGCCTTGGCGGCCGGCTTGCCGATCGTCGCGGTGCCGATGTTCGCCGACCAACGAACGAATGCGCAACTTATCGCGGTGGCGGGTGCCGGCATCGCCGTGGGCGTTGGGTCAAAAGCGGAACCCGGCTTTCGCGCGATTGCGTCGAGCGACGTCCCGCGCATTCGTACAGCGGTGCTTGAGGTCCTCGCGAACTCTTCGTACCCGATCGCGGCGCAAAAAGTGGCCCAAGAGATCAGTGCGACGGGTTCGGCGAGCGACTGTTTGGACGAACTTTTCGCCGGTTGAGCCCTTCAACGGTCGCCTTGTTGGCGGTTCTCCCAAAATGGTGAGTGCACCCAAAAAGTGACAAGTTTTGTGATTAGTTTTAACAACTTTTCACAGCAAAAGCCTTTAAATCAGCGGAATCACGGCGCGTTTTGTCATTCTGGCGACTTTTTCGAGGTCACGGCCCCTAAAATGGCATGTCCTTCGTCGAAGCACCCGTGACGCAGCCTTTGTGTCACACGGCGGAAGGTCTTGAACCGTGGACCACGAGTCCTGAGCGGTCCACCAAGTGCCGTCGAGGGCGGTCTACACAAAATAGGCGGAGGCTTATCAATGTTACAAGCGCGCAAACGATTGAAACGCGTCCAGAACTATTCGAGAAGTTTGATCCCGGTGGGTGTCTTGACGCTCATCATTTCTCTTTCAGTTGTCCCGTCAGCGTCGCCCGCGTCGACGCTCAGCCATAAACCGATTCGCGCATTGATGGCGATGACGATCAAATCGTCAGCGTCGCATCACGGCTCCCCGAAATCCTCAGCGGTGCGCCACGCCGGCGCTCGACGCGGCGGGCCGGCTGTCGTCGCGGAGCTGACGGACTTCACGAATCACCCGACTCCGAGCGACGGCTACGTAGTCAGCCTTATTCATCAGGACTTTCCCGTAAGCGCCTGGCACGATGCCGAGGCCGTGGCGTGGTGCGAGTCCAAATTTAGAACGACCGACATCGGTTTTGACAGTAACGGGACGCACGACCGCGGCCTTTTCCAATTGAACGATGGCGGCACCGAGCAGTACCTCATGGCGATGATCGGTGAAAACCCCAAGAATTTGAATCTGGCCTTCAACCCCGTGCTCAACGTCCGGGCGGCCGCGCTCCTCTACCGACGAGACGGCTGGAGCCAGTGGTCCTGCGAGACGGCAATCTAACCTCGCTCGCCTAAGCGAGCCAGACGCGCCAAGAAACGAAGCTTCAGTTGGCGCGTCGTCAGCGAAAGTGGTGTCGGCTGGTCGCGCAGGTGGATGTAGCCGGTGGGTTGCGTGAACGGCGCCCAGGCACTGGACGTATAGCCCGCGCTATAGCTGGCGTAGTTGTCTGACACCAGAAACACTGTGTGATTTGCCCAGCTGACGCGCGCGACGTAGGCAACATGACCCATTCCAGGTCCGTCGTACCAGGCAATCGATCCGACGGCGGGGATCTGGTTGGTGTCGGACGCCAACGTCACACCCCACTGATCGGCGTAGCCCCACGCCTCGCCAGGATCGGCCAGTCCGTTGTGCGCGAGCATCCATGCGGCGAAGAGCGTGCAGTTGTGGGGCGGAGTGCCGATGCCACCCTTGGTGTCGCTGCCGTAATACTTGGCGGCCCAACTGTTGTTCATGGTGGTGGCGTTGTAGCCATCGATGGTGCAGGCGTAACCCGTGCTCTTGCAACCTGACGCCGCAGTCGCCGTGGTGGTGTCGACGATGAAGACGCCCAGGACGAACGAGGCGGCAAGGCCCAGGCGAAGAAGAACCGACGTTGACGCGACGCGGGACGTTCGGGTCCGCAATCGTTCAGTGTTTGCCAAGGTTCCCCCGCCTATGTGCCTCCGGAAACCGTAGCATCGACCACTTTTTGCTTCAAAAGAAGGCGAAACGCCCTTGAATCCAGGGAAAAGCCGCAGCTAAACAATCCAAGCGGTGGGTGGACGCACCATGTACGTGGTCGGAAGTCCCCGGTGACACGATGACGTCGTCGCGGCGACGAAACAGTAAATCCCTTCGCAATCGACAGTTCGCGCTTGTGTGTCACAGGTGTCCCGCAATAATTGAAAAATGTCAATTCCCAGCGGAACGGTGACGCTTCTCTTTTCGGACATCGAAGGTTCGACAAAGCTCTGGGAGAACTCGTCGGAGGCGATGGCCGAGGCGCTCGAGCGCCATGACCAACTGTTGCGTCGGGCCATGGACGAGCATCACGGTTACGTCTTCAAGACCATCGGCGACGCCTTCTGCGTCGCCTTCGAAACGTGCCACGACGCCCTTCGCGCCGCCCTGGCGACCCAACATGCCTTGATGCGCGAATCGTGGCCGTCCGAGGCCGAGATCCGAGTGCGTCTGGCTCTTCACACGGGGGTCTGTCAAGAACGCGACGGCGATTATTTCGGGCCGACCGTGAACCGCACGGCTCGACTCATGGCTATTGCTCACGGCGGCCAGGTTCTCGTGTCGGGCGTCAGTGCCGAACTTCTCACCGACTTTCCGGCCGATGAGGCCATGCTCCGCGATTTGGGTCAGCACCGTCTTCGCGACTTGGGCCGTCCCGAGCACGTATGGCAACTCCAGTCGCCATTGATCCCATCGGAGTTCCCGCCGCTGCAGTCCCTTGATAACCCAGAACTTCCCAACAACCTCCCTGAACTGCTGTCGTCATTCGTTGGTCGCGACGAAGAGCTTGCAGAAGTACGAGCGTTATTAGGCGAACACCGACTGGTCGTCTTGACCGGGGCCGGCGGCTCGGGAAAGACACGACTGGCGATGCAGGCCGCCGCGGAGCTCTTGGACGGCGACGGCGAAGGTGTCTGGTTGGTCGAATTGGCCTCGGTGAACGACGAAGGATTGGTACCGAACGCCGTGGCGTCCGCCATGGGGATTCAAGAGATGTTGGATGTCGCACCATTTGAGACGTTGGTCAGCACCCTGAGTAACCAAAACGTGCTGCTCATCCTCGACAACTGCGAACATTTGATCGGCGCCTGTTCGAAGTTCGCCGATGAAGTCGTACGGAACTGCCCGCGCGTGCGCATCCTCGCGACGTCTCGCGAGCCGCTCGGAGTGGAAGGAGAACGCGTCTACCGCGTCCCGTCCATGTCGTTACCTGACGACGAGGCCGAGACGCTGGCTGACATAGGTAACTCCGACGCCGTGTCACTCTTCATTGGTCGAGCCCGCGAGGTCGAGTACCTGATCCATGACAGCGACGTCGCACTCGTCGCCTCGATATGCAAACGCCTCGACGGCATTCCGCTGGCCCTCGAGTTGGCGGCCGCACGCCTGTCGGCCATGTCCCTCTCGCAACTCAACGAACTTCTCGATCAGCGTTTTCGACTGCTCACCGGCGGGAGCCGCAATGTCATGGCTCGTCAGCAGACCCTCCAAGCGCTCGTCGACTGGTCCTACGGTTTGCTCAGTCCCGCCGAGCGCAGCGTGTTGTGTCGACTGTCGGTCTTCGTCGGAGGTTTCACGCTCGAGGCGGCGGAGTCGGTGTGCTCCAATGAGCTGGTCGACGAGTTCGACGTGGCGAACGTCCTGCACTCGTTAGTCGCCAAGAGCCTGGTCGTCGCCGACCGCGGTCTCGGTTCGGTTCGGTTCCGACTCCTCGAGACGATCCGCCAATACAGCGCGCAGAAGTTGCTCGACACCGAGGGCGACGAGGTCGCCTTGGCCGTGCACGATCGACACGCCGACTTCTTTATCGCGCTGGCGGTCAATGGCGATCGGGGTGCGGAACACTTTGAGAAGAACAGGTCCCTCGACGTGGAAGCCGAGAATCTGCGCGCCATGCTCTCGCACTGTGCGGCGTCGCCTACGAGAACCGAGGACATCATGTCCGTGTTCGTCTCCTTGGTGTGGTACTTCGTGTCGCGACCCTCATACGACCTGGTGCCGTATTTAGCAGATGCCGTGAAGCGCCATGGCGAGTCGGATACGTCGCTCTTCGCGAATGCACTCATCACCTTGGGCCAATTAGAGATGTCGTTCTCGCTGCTGGACGACGCGAAGGTCGCCGCGGCCGCCACTGTGGTGGAGCGAGGACTGGAGATCGCCCGTGCCCGCGGCGAGCTTGCGTTGCAATCGCGCGCGTTGGGGATAATGGCGATGAACGCCGCACGTCGCAATGAGGTGGACCTCGCGGCCGAACTGACTCAACAGTCCATTGCCGCGGCGAGAGAGTCTGGCCAACCGGTGGAGCTTGGGATCGCTCTCTTCTCGGCCCTGGGCGGGCGAATCGGCGACGCGCTCTTCACCGAAGATGACGTCACGCGGATCATCGACGAGGTTCGCACCATCTGGAGCGATATTGGCTACGGCGCGGGTCTGGCTGCCGTCAGTTCACGCGTGGCGCACGGGGCTCTGGTGCGCGGGGACATCGAAATGGCGACGAGAGAGTGGCGGCACGTGCTTGAAGTCCTGGAAGAGAGCGGCGCACTGTGGTGGGCGAGAAATGCGAGAGTGAATCTGGCCATCGTGCTGGCCGGGTCGGGGAAGTACGACGAAGCTGGTCCACTGCTGCGTCAGAGTTTGCGCGAGGCGCGCCGCTCGGGATTCCGCCAAGACGTGGGCCCCTTGATCGAGCTCGTCGGATCACAGGCACTGATCGAAGGCGACGCCGTTCGTGGCGCGCGCCTGTTCGGCGCCGGCCGGGCGCTCAACGTGCACGGACTCGATATTGGAACGCTCAGTCCCAACACCCAGTTCGAGGACGATTTCGAACGCGCGTTGGAGTCGAGTTTTCGTGCCGAGCTCGGCGATGAGGGGTTTGAGGCCCAATACGCGCTTGGCGCCGAACTCTCGGTCAGTGCGGCGACCGAACTCGCGCTCGAGCGATCACGTACTTCGCTTCGCGAAAGTGACCAAGTCGGCAACTGAATGTGACGCGTCGCCGCGTTGAGCGAACTCGTTACGCTGATGCATAATTCATGGCAACAACAGGAGAGATCATGGACAGCGAAAACCAGTGCCCGGTTTCAGACGGATTCGACGCGACGCCTTCAGGGCGACACGCCCACCAAGACTGGTGGCCTAATCAGCTGAAGCTCGGTCCACTCGAGCGAAGGCCCGTCGTGGGCAATCCGCTCGGCGCGACGTTCGACTACGCCAAGGAGTTTGAGAGCTTGGACCTCGATGCCGTGAAGAAAGACGTGTTGGCATTGATGACGACGTCCCAAGAGTGGTGGCCCGCGGACTACGGCCACTACGGACCGTTCTTCATCCGAATGGCGTGGCACAGCGCTGGCACCTACCGCATTCACGACGGACGAGGTGGTGGCGCGTCAGGGACGCAGCGCTTCGCTCCGCTCGACAGTTGGCCCGACAACGTCAATCTCGACAAGGCGCGCCGTTTGCTCTGGCCGATCAAGCAGAAGTACGGTCGCAAAATTTCCTGGGCCGACCTGATGATCCTGGCCGGTACCTTGGCCCTCGAATCGATGGGTCTCACGACCTACGGTTTCGCCGGCGGTCGCGAAGACGTCTTCGAGGGCGACGAGGACATCTACTGGGGCCCCGAAGATGTCTGGTTAGGTGACGAGCGTTACAGCGGCGATCGCGATCTCCAAAAGCCGCTCGGCGCGGTCCAGATGGGACTCATCTACGTGAACCCCGAAGGACCCAATGGCACGCCCGATCCTCTCGCGTCGGCGATCGACATTCGAGAGACGTTCGGACGCATGGCCATGAACGACGAGGAGACCGTGGCGCTCATCGCTGGCGGTCACACCTTCGGCAAGACCCACGGCGCGGCCGACGCGGAGAAGTACGTGGGCGACGAGCCAGAAGCTGCTCCCCTGGCCGAGCAGGGACTCGGTTGGAAGAGCAGCTACGGCACTGGTTCCGGAGGCGACGCGATTTCCAGCGGACTGGAAGGCGCTTGGACGCCGAGTCCGACGAAATGGGACAACAGTTTCTTCGACACGCTCTTCGGACATGAGTGGGTGCAGACCAAGAGTCCGGCCGGCGCGACGCAGTGGGTTCCAAAGGACGGTGCCGGCAACAACGAGGTGCCTGACGCCCACGATTCGGCTAAGCGACACGCGCCGGTCATGCTCACTTCGGACCTCGCGCTGCGGATGGATCCGATTTATGCACCGATCTCCAAGCGCTTCCACGAGAATCCCGATGAATTCGAGCTCGCGTTCGCCAAAGCTTGGTACAAACTGACCCACCGTGACATGGGACCGCGCACGCGCCTTCTCGGTCCGTGGGTACCTTCGGAGACTCAGCTATGGCAGGACCCGGTTCCCGAAGCCACCGGCGATGTGATCAACGCCGCTCAGATCGCCGAGCTGAAGGAGAAGATCCTCGGCTCGGGGCTCACCGTGGCTCAGTTGGTCGCCACGGCGTGGGCTTCGGCCGCGACGTTCCGCGGCACGGACAAGCGTGGGGGAGCCAATGGCGCTCGAATTCGCCTCGAGCCCCAGAAGGATTGGGAAGTCAACGACTCGGCCGAAGTGACGATGGTGCTGCGGACCCTGGAAGGAATCCAAAGCGAATTCAACGCGGCTAATGGGGCGTCGGTCTCTTTGGCGGACCTCATCGTGCTCGGCGGCTGTGCCGCGGTCGAGCGCTCGGCGAAGGACGCCGGTTACGACGTCCAGGTGCCCTTTGCACCCGGTCGTAGCGACGCGGTTCAAGAGAATACCGATGTTGAATCCTTCGCCGTGCTGGAGCCGACGTTTGACGGATTCCGCAACTATCTGCGCGAAGGCCAACGCCGAAGCGCCGAGGAGCTGCTGGTGGAACGCGCCGAAAGGCTCAAGCTGAGTGCTCCGGAGATGACGGTCTTGGTGGGAGGCATGCGAGTTCTGAACGCGAATTACAGGGGTTCGGAACTTGGTGTCTTCACGAATCGACCTGGGACGCTTACAGCCGATTTCTTCACCAACCTGCTCGACATGGGCACGAAGTGGGAAGCGACGTCGTCAAACGAAGAGACGTTCGAAGGTCGCGACCGTCGCACGAATGACCTGAAATGGAAGGGCACTCGTGTTGACATCGTCTTTGGTTCCAACTCGCAGCTGCGCGCGATCGCCGAGGTCTACGCGAGTGACGATGGTCAGGAGAAATTCGTCCTCGACTTCATCGCGGCTTGGAGCAAGGTCATGAACCTCGATCGCTTTGACCTTCACTGATTCGCCCTAGAGGATTGACCTCAACAACGTTGAATTATTCGTAGGAGTTGTTGGCGCCGCGTAGGGTGTCGTGCTCGACGATGTGATCGCGCTTGCGTTCGGCGATCTCCCTCTCTTCAGCCCGCTCGATCTGCACCAAGTGATCGTCAGCTGAGGGCGTCGAAAGAATAAGTTCGTCCAGCTTCAATTGGAGAGCCGTCTGTTGTCGATCCTGTGTGTGCTTTACGGCGAACAACAACATGATGACGATGGCGTTGGCCACCGTCGAGAACCCCATCTGCCACCTAGCGGGGAATCCCATGATCGCGAGCGAGATTATGAACGCGACGAGAACGATTGAAATCGCGGCAGCGGTGGCGACGTGCGAAATCAGTTCATCGAGTCGCTGAAAGGCGCGACTGGTCCGTTGACGAAGTGCGGAGTCGGACATGATGCTCCTAAGAGAGTTTGAGGGAGATGGCGAGGATTCTCGCTCTCACGAGAAAGTGAGAAATGAAATAACTTCCAATAGAACTTATCCGTGTCGCGTAATTAATTGACCTCAACTTTTGAATTCACTTAATCAATCGTGAGTTTCTTCTGTGAGCCGACGATTGGCTTTTAAGGTCGTTATGTCGGGAACTTTCTTGTTCCGGCGTGCGCAATTCTGCGCGAAACAACACTTACATCAAAGGAGATGTCATGGGTTTACCGGGAATGGTTTTAAGTGCGATCTCAGCAGTTGCGGGTGCGATCATGTACTGGGCCGTCACTGCGCAGAGCTCGGCTGTTGTGCAACAACACGGATTCAGGTTGTCGACGCTAGGTGTCATCTTGATGATCGCCGGAGCAGTTGGATTCGTTATTTCACTCATCGTGTTCATGGCGTCGCGTCGCAGTCCAGCGGCGCCTTCGCGTTCACTCGATAGAGAAGTTGTCGATTCGTCTGGGCGCAAGACCGAGGTGCACGAACGCCAGAATTAGGCGCGCGACTGCAACAGCTCGGATTAACAAGTCATTTTCATCGGCCCCACACTAGTACGTACGACGTAGTAGTGTGGGGCCGTGAGAAAAAATGGCCATGAATTACGTCGCCCCAACGACCCGCCGCTTCTGCTCTTAACGAGCCTCGCTGCAGGCCCGAAACACGGCTACGCGTTACTCAAGGATGTCGAGGAGTTCGCCGGCGTTACGTTAAGCCCCGGGACTCTCTACGGCGCCATCACGCGGCTCGAGGAGTTGGGACTCATTGAACCGCTGGCGGGCGATGAACGCCGCCGACCGTATCGCATAACGACGAACGGCGCGCAGGTGCTGCAAGACGTGACACGAGAAATGCGCCGCCTGGCCGACGTAGGAATCGCGCGACTGCGACTCGCGCCCGGAGGTGCGCAGTGAAGCGGCGCGACGATCTGCGTCGATTGCTTCGGTGGTACCCCGCGAGTTGGCGCGCGCGCTATGGCGACGAGTTCCTTGCGTTGGTGGAGGACCGCCTTCACGAAACGCCACTTACGCTGCGACTGCGGTCTTCGATCGCGGTCGCCGGTGTACGAGAACGGTGCTACGGATCTGGTCTCATCGGCGCGCGAAGTGCTCCACTGACTCAGCGTCGGACTGGTTCGCTCATGGTGCTGGTCGCGTGGTCGATCATGATTATCGGGGGTGCCAGTCTCGCGAAGATGGCCGAACACTTTGCTGCGGTGCTACCGACCTCGTCTCGTAGTACCGCAACGCTCGCCTACGGCGCGGTCGGCGTTGCAGGCATCGTGGGTACGGCTTTCGTGCTGCTCGGCGCGATCGTCGCTCTCCCAGGATTCTTGCGGCTTCTTCGGTCAGATGGGTGGTCTCAGGTTCGCCAAAAGTTTTCGAAATCGCTCATCTCCTCGGCGGTATTGATAGTCGCAGTCATTGGCATGGCTGCCTGGGCCCACCAATTGAACGTCTCGCAGCGAAACGGCGGGGATGGTCTTTACTCAGCTGCGTTCATGGTGTTCGCTGCCGTCGTGGTGATCACTATTGGTCTATGGACCGTCGCGACTGTGGCAGTTGCGTCGAGAATCGACTTCACACCTCGCGAACTGCTTTTCGAGTCATACTGCGCACTCGGCGTGTGCCTTTCTTCGGTTGTGGTCGTAGCCGCAACGACGGCGTGGTGGATTCAGATGTCCCAGCACGCGCCGTGGTTCCTCGATGGCACTTTGACTGGCGTGTCGGGATCACCGTGGTCCGCTCGCGTGGTCGTGACAGCGCTCGTGATGGCGGTCGCGACCGCGGTCGCGTTGTGGGGCGCACTTCGAGTCGCCATGACGTACCGCCCGGATCGAGTGCACGCACGATAGAAGGCAGCTGCGTGTGCCAACATCCTTAGCGTTAACGCAGGTTGGGGATGTCGCTCGCAGCGCTCACGTCGACACTCAGATGAGCAATGACGTCACGCGCCGTGTAGCTCTGTCGATCGGCAAGTAGGTCACGGATGTCATTGATGGAGTCGCCGCTCGTGACAATCGGCGGTTCTCGATGCCCGTCGGCACGGTACTGACCGAGCCCGCACGTGGACATCAATCCGTTGCAAAGACACGTCGTGTCGTCGGTCGCCTCGAGCGCACCGCCTTTTCTAATGAAGGCGTCGACCGGCTCGGCGGTACAGCGATAGCCCAGAGAGCCATTGGGCTTGAGGTACGCCTCGCGCAGATATCCCAAGTCACACTTTCTCGTGCGTTCGGCGTAGACGGTAGCGTCAGCAACCGTTCCAGAGACCGCTGCGACTTTGAACGGGTATCCCGTCGATGATGCGTGTAACGACGTCCTCACGCTCAGCGTTCCAGTTCTAATCTCATCGAGTACGCGACGACGCAAGTCCGAATCCATGCCCGATTCGTCGCAGTACGCAAAGAGGGTTCCTACTTGGACGCCGCTTGCGCCGAGGGAAAACGCATCGCGCACGTCATCAGCCGATGTGACGCCTCCGCCAATCCAATAGGGCTTTCCCAGAGCGCTCAGTACCCCGAAGTCGACCATGTCGCGCTCCCCATATTGAGGATTGCCTTCGTCGTCGACCTCGAAGGCGCCGCGAGGCGGCGCGTTGTGTCCTCCGGCGGTTGGTCGCTCGACGACGAAACCGTCAACCGGGCCGTTACTGCGCTTGACGAGCGCCGTGGCGAGCACGTGTGACGAAATAATGCCCACGAAGCTCGGTCGTTGGAGTGAGTGCGACGGTAGGTACGGAGTGGGATCGAAGTGGAGTGAGCTCACGGGGTCGTCACTCGACGCACCCGTGACGTTGTGGGGAAGAGTGACGGGCTCACATCGTGAGAGCTGTTCGAGGACTCCCGGAATATGGGTGGGAACTCCGGCGCCCATCAAGACGTAGTCGACGCCGGCGAGAATCGCGCCATAGAGCGTGGCGGCGGTCGGAAGCTGGACCTTGGTGAGCAGATTGATGCCGACGATGCCGCGATGACCCATTTTGGCAAGCGTCACCTCTATGAACGACGCCAACACAATGGCGTCGATAGCGCGACCCTTGCTTTCCAATGTCAGGGCCGGGAGGCTCCGGTACGGCGTAGAACCCGTTCGGCGGATCGATCCGTATTTGGCCACGATGTCGTTGACGACGCTTTGTGCCGGGAAAGAGTCGAGGGCGAGCTGCAACTCGTCGTCGATGCCGTGATCTTGAAGTCGACGAACGAACACATTGTCGATGGCCGTGCCAGAGACGACGCCGAGCTGTCCCATGCTTGCGACCTCTCGAGCGAGCGGCCAACCGGAAATTGCGATGCCCATGCCCCCCTGAATCAGCCAGGGGAGTGCTTCTTTCGGAGACTCGGCCTTAGTCAAGTGCCGGCTCAATGAGCCGTCGGTACTTCGTCGCAACGCGCACCTTTCGAGCCTAGTTCCGCAGTTGTCGGCGACTTCGAGGTCGCTGGTCGTTCCCGACGAGCGACACCACCCACGCGAAACAGGCTTCAGCGAGTCGACAACGCGATCAAAGTTCGCAACGCTCCAAGCGAATAGAGTCGCCCCAGAACCAGTCGAGGCCGTTACGTCAGACCAACGATCCGGCGCCCGAGAAGAGGTCCGAATGGAGAGCAGCCCCGAAGGCTGGTACAAGGATCCTTACGGGAGGATGCCGTTTCGTTGGTGGGATGGCCACAAGTGGTCCCCATACGCCCGGGCCGATGAGGTTCAGTGGGATCCGATTGACGTGGATCGAAGCACCACGCAAAAGTTGCCGGGGCTGCCGACGATGGGCGTCGCCCTCTCCGGTTTCGCCGTCGCCGTGGGGCTGTCGTATTTGGTGCTGTCGCAGCTTCGTTCCCACGGCAAGCCCGGTGGTCTTTCGACCGAGTTGGTCCTTACCGAAGTTGCCTTGTGGGTGCCGATGATCGTCGCGTGTTGGATTGTCTCTCGACGACGTGGCGAGGGTTCGTTTTCGAAAGACTTTGGACTTCGCTGGCGACCCTTGGATATCGGCCTCGGTGTCGCCGGATCAATTGCGGCGCGTTCGACGGAATCGATCGCCTTGTTGCCGATCATCATCTTGCAACCTCACTTTCGGGTCCCGGAGGTATCTGAGTTCCAGCGCTTCACCACAGGCGTGTCGGGGTGGATTGTGTTGGCTCTCGTCACCTGCGTGGGAGCGCCGATCGTCGAAGAACTTTTCTTTCGAGGATTAATTCAAACCCGACTCGTGAGCCGCTACGGGCCGGTCGTTGGCATCGGCGTCACGTCGGTACTCTTCGGCGCGGCGCACCTCATTGGATGGGCCGGTCCGATCTCGTTGGTGTACGCGCTTGCGATCGCGGGAGCGGGAGTGGCGCTCGGCACGATGCGTCACCTCACTGGCCGATTGGGCACCTCGATGATGACCCACGGTTTCTTCAACGCTCAGGCGTTACTCATTCTCGCGTTGGTGCACACACCGACACTTGGGTTTAAGTAAGGACGACTAGATCGACGGGGAGAGGTCGGTGACCAGCTGCGCATAATCAGTGTCGAACGCGGTTCCCAATGTATGCAGCTGGCTCGTCTGGGCTGGAGTGATCGTGTTCCCATTGGCGGACATGAGGTTCAGTTGCGTATAGAAGGCCGCGGTGCTGTTGAGCAGGCGCACGGCGTCGGCGTGGGCGGAGGCTGGAAATGAAATCAGCGACACCATTTGCTCAAAGCCCAAGAAGTCATTGGCCGCGGCGCGGTAGTACTGCTGGAGACAGGCGTTCTGTCCGAGCGTGCAACTGGCGCTCTGGGTTGTCGCGGCGTTCAATTCGCCCACGACGACGTTGTTGGCACTCTCCAGCGCCGTCAAGCTCCCCGCGTTGTGGAGCAACTTCACGTCGATTACGCCGTACGCGGCGTATCCCAGCACTCCGACGGTGATGAAGACCACGAGGATCCTCTTTGAAGCTCGGCTCAGGACCAATCGAGCCGTTCGTGGAGGCTCTGAATTCATCGTTGATTCATCGGATGAGAATATCGTCGGTGTCCCGGTAGGCGCGCCAGGGGCAAGCGAAGATTCCACCTCGGGGACACCTTCGGGAATCGCTGCTGTCACCGCGTCATCGGAAGTTTCGGCGGCGACGGGTGAGGCCGGTGCGGCGGACTCGGCAGCTGGCGGCATTGAGAGTTCCGGAGATGTCGCATCGGCGGACATTTGGGGCGGCTGTTCGGTTTCGAGCGCCTTCTCACCAAAGAGCTCGCCGGGGTACTTTCCGGTGAGCATCAAGGCGTACGCGGACGTTCGAGCCTGAAACCGCAGTACTGCGGCGATCGCCCCAAAAAGTGAAAGGGGCATTTCGCCTTTGACCAACACGATGAGCCAGATGAAGATGGAACAAATTGAGAGTCCGACTGTGACTACGCCTTGGACAAGGCCCGCCGGGACCAGCAGGATGTAGCGAAAGAGCACAGCCCAACGACGAACCTTGGTGATGGGGATCATCACGTTGACACCGAAATCGGCCTTCGCCGAAAATGGTGGATAGGCGTCGTTCATTAGGAAGGCGTACGAGTTCGCCCGAGTTTGGCGAACAATGAGGTTGGAGAGGTATTGGGCGATAGCGAAGGGGAGCCGTCCCAGTACAAGTGCGCAGAACCACCCAATGATGATGAGGAAGAAGCCCCAGACGCTCAGCACAAAGAGCCAAATGTCAATTGGAATCGCCAGAATGAGACGGAACCCGATCTTCCAGCGACTCTGGCGCTCCGGTGCCCCGAATCCCGCTTGGACGAGTGCGTACTTGGCCACGTTCCCCCCTCGATGATGAGCGAACGTATCCTGACACAGGGTCATCGCCGATGCTCGGTCCTCGGCATTCCTCTGACTTGGCTCGTGCGTACGAAGTTTTGAGCCGCGATTGTGATGGCGTTGGGACCATTTTGACGTTTCTCGGTCACATTGTGTTTAGGCACTTTCAACACTGACGCAGGGGCATCCGATGACAACGACACCTACACCTCTCACACCTTCGACGCCGAAGCAACCTGAGCGAAATCGCGAGAACTCAACTATCGACATTGGTGAGGACGCGGCGCTCGTACGATTGCTCACCCATTCGCAGCCGGAGTCGGACCTTCTCGTCTCAGAGCCATTAACGAACCTTTCTGTGGACCGCGGCGAGTCGTCCGCAACGACGAGTGGGATGCACACGAGTTACGAAGTACCGCCGATGCCAACGGTGGTGCGTCGCTACCTGACTGTGCGCTGGAAGTTCGCTATCGCGGTCATCGTTGCGTCGCTGTGGACCGGAGCGTCGATATGGATCTCGGCGCCGTGGGTGACGGGGCTCGCTACCCACGTCACGATCGGGCCGGCGATACTCATCGTCTCGCTGCTCGCCTTCATACCCGGGTTCGTCATGGCATTCCTCATGGCCGGTCTTGCCTTCGACCGACAGCCGCCCTTGCGCGTTATCTCGCCGCGCGAGCCGGTCACCGTACTCATCGCTGCGCGAAACGAAGAGTCCGCGATTGGTGACACGGTGCGATCGCTTGCTCAACAGGACTACGAAGGTCCCCTGCGCGTGATCGTGATCGACAACTGTTCAACCGATCGCACGAGTGAGGTCGCACGCGCGACCGCCGAGGAGATCGGATTCGAGATCGAGATCCTGAGCGAAACGACACCTGGCAAGAGCCACGCGCTGAATCTCGGATTGGCCAACGTCACGAGCGACCTCGTGATAACCGTCGACGCCGATACGCTCTTGCAGCGTTCTGCGCTCCGGCTCCTTATTTCTCGCCTCATGTCGTCGCCACCCGAGGTGAGCGCCGTGGCAGGTGCGGTGCTGGTTCGCAACAGCCGCAGTACGTTCTGGAGCCGCCTGCAGACATGGGACTACTTCTTGGGCATCGCGTCGGTGAAACGGATGCAAGGACTCTTTCAGAACACCCTGGTGGCCCAGGGCGCCTTCAGTCTGTATCGCAGCGACGCGGTGCGCGACGCTGGCGGATGGCCCGACGCCATTGGTGAGGACATTGTCTTGACCTGGAAGATGATGAATAACGGAGCGCATGTTTTTTTCGAGCCGTTGGCCGTTGCATTTACCAGCGCCCCCGAGACGCTTGGGGTGTTGGCGCGCCAGCGCTCACGCTGGGCCCGCGGAATGATCGAGGGACTGCGGTCGGTGCCTCCGTGGCGGCATCAAAACGGTTACGCCAAGGTCCTCACGGGTTTCAACCTCTTGATTCCTCTCCTCGACACCGCATATATCTTCTTGTGGCTTCCCGGTCTCGTTCTGGCGTGTTTCGGAATCTTCTGGTTCGTCGGGCCCATGACCGTCGCGGTGTTGCCCATGACATTGATCGTGTACGGAATCCTCTTCCACTATCAGAATCGCCGGGTGTTTCAACCCCTCGGATTGCGAGTGCGCCGAAACATTGTCGGCTTGCTCTTCTTCGTGGTCATCTACCAGGGGTTCATGTCGATGTTCTCGGTCATCGGTTACGCCCAGGAGTTCACGCGGCGAGCTCGTCGCTGGAAGTAACACAACCTCCGATTTTTTGGTGGGCGAGGGGGGACTTGAACCCCCACATCCTTTCGAATACAGGCACCTGAAGCCTGCGCGTCTGCCAATTTCGCCACTCGCCCGAGACCTTGCAACATTACTCGACTCGCTCAACGCCTCTCACGACGTCGAATGCTCCGAGTCGCCGGTACAGTTGGTGTTGCTATGGTCCTGAAGAGCGTTGAAAGTCGCCTCGAGCGGATCTTTGAAAAGACGTTCTCACGTACTTTCAAGAGCACGCTGCAGCCGATCGAGATCGGTTCGCGAATCGTCCGCGAAGTGGACTTGACGCGTCGTCTTTCGAGTCAGGGTCCCATCTCGCCGAACCAGATTCGAGTGTGGCTGGGACCGGTTGACGCCGCGAGGTTCGAGGGCTTCCAAAAAGCGCTGGTGAGTGAGCTCGAAGAGACCGTTCGCCAGCACGCGGTAAGTGAGGGTTTCAGCTTCGTCGGACCCGTCAAGGTAGAAGTCTTCATAGACGACGACATAAAGCCCGGTAATCTCGAGGTGAAGACCGAGTTCCTGGGCGGCGAAAGCCAGCCGCGCTTGATCACCGATGACGGGAGGTCCTTCAACTTGGGTGATCGGCCCTTGGTGATCGGACGGAGCCCCGAGGTGGAGATCATCATCAACGATTCCAACGTGTCTCGCCGCCACGCCGAGGTCTGGCGCACGGGTGAAGGTGTCGCGATTCGTGATCTGCAGTCAACCAATGGAACGTTTGTGAACGGCCACCGCGTCACTGCCGTCTCACTATCGCCGCGTGACGACGTCACGATTGGCTCGCTCCACTTTCGGATTGAGCTCGCTTGAGTCTTATCGGGACGACGAACTACGCGGCAATCGTTCGGCCGCTTCAAGTGCTGGTCATGGTCGTCGCGGTTCTGTTCTTTCTTCGGATCACCCGGGTCGCCGCGCTCCAAGCGCGACCGATCGATTACCAGAAACGAACGCGTCAACGTCGCACGAGCACACTCGCACTCGAGTTCGTTGAACCTACTGATCGAACAGGTGAACGAATCGACGTTGATAGTGCGATGACCATCGGACGAAGCGCCGAATGCGATCTCAGCTTGTCCGACTCGTTTCTTTCATCGCGCCATGCGCGGCTCGCGAACGATGAGGGCGACCTCACGATCGAAGATCTCGGATCGACGAATGGCACATACGTGAACCAAGAGCTGGTCGACGGTCGAGTGCATTTGGAACGAGGCGACATCGTGCAAGTCGGCGGCGTCCTCTTTGAGGTGGTTCGTTGACGCATTGGCGTCACGCCGAGGCGACCGACACTGGGCTGGTACGTCAATCGAACCAGGACGCGGTGTACGTCGACGACTCGCTGGCCATTGTGGCCGATGGAATGGGGGGCCACGCGGCCGGAGAAGTCGCCTCCGAGATGACGATCGAGTTGCTGCGAGCTGGATTCGTCGAGGATCAAACCGTGGAGGGCCTCTATAACGCGATCAACGCAGCCAATATCACGGTATTGAATGACGCGCGCGAGAACCCCAGTCACTTCGGTATGGGGACAACCGTCATCGCTTTGGGTCTCACCGTTGACGACGACGGTGTTCGCTCGCCGACGCTCTGTCACGTCGGTGACTCCAGGGCCTACCAACTGCGCGACGGTGCGCTGCGCCAACTCACCGACGACCACAGTGTGGCCGAGGAGTGGGTGCGCATGGGACGACTAACGCCGGAGGAAGCGGCGGTGCATCCACGACGACACCAACTCACACGCGGCGTGGGCGTTGAAGAGACCATCGCGGTCGATGTGATGTCGTTACATGCACTGGCCGGCGACCGACTGCTGCTCTGCAGTGACGGACTGTCGAACGAACTCGACAGCGACACATTGGCGCGACTTTCGAGTGAACCGTTCACGCTCGAAGAGGCCGTAGTCCAATTAGTGGAGGCCGCCAAAGTGGCGGGAGGGCGCGACAACATCACCGCGGTGCTGTTGGAGTTCGACGAGGTCTCGGAGACCTCGACGCCGATCAAGCGCACGATCTCCTCGGTGACACCGCCTGTCGCTCGTACCACCGCGCATACAACGAGCAAACGACGAAAGCACCGTCGTCTATCGTGGCGCACTCCCGCCGCACTTCTCTTGTTCGCCGGAGTAGTCGCGGGAGCCTATTTCATCGTGCACTGGTACGCCTACTCGACGTATTACTTGGGTAACGATGGTGGATACGTCGCGGTGTATCAAGGACAACCCGGCGGCGTCCTGTGGTTCAAACCGATGAAGATTTACGACACGCACTACAAGGTCTCGACACTTCAAGCCATCGATCAGGCGCAACTGGCGCAGACGATTTCCGAGCCGACGCTCAGCGCCGCACGCAACTACGCGGCGTATCTTTGTAGTCAACCGTCAAAGTGCTCGACGCCGAGTACGACGACAACTACCCCAAGGACTACCACCACATTGAAGAAGGGTTGATCGATGTCACGACGCCTTCGGATACTGGCCACCATCATCCTCGTGCTGTTCGCAGTGGTCGTCGCACAGTCGGCGAATATTCAGTTCTTTCGAGCCAAGTCGCTGAACGCGAGCGTTGAGAATCCGCGCAACTTGAACCCGTCCGGTAAGTTTCCCCGGGGCAACATCTATGCGGCGAACGGCGCGGTGCTGGCGTACTCGCAGAAGCAGAACAATCCCGATTTCCCCTATCGGCGGGTCTATCCAATGGGTTCATTGACCTCCGGCGTGGTCGGCTACGCCTCGGCGTGGTACGGCGTGGGCGGCATCGAAGAGCAGTACAACGGATTCCTGGCTTCCCATCAGCAGCCACCCCAGAGTTTTGAACAACTGCTCGCGCCCACAAGTGCCGCGGACTCGGTGACCTTGACGCTGGTGCCGGCGTTGCAGGCGATTGCGCGCACGGCAATGAAGGGAATCGACGGGGCTGCCGTGGCGCTCAATCCCAAGACGGGCGCGGTGTTGGTCATGTACTCCAATCCCAACTACAACCCGGTTCCGTTGACTTCACCGGACATCAAAATCGAAACCGCCGCGAGGCATCTCTATTTCAAGCCCGATGGCAACGGGTTTGAGCCGCTCGGCAACGTAGCGACTGGCGGGACCTTTCCGCCGGGCTCGACCTTCAAAGTCATCACGACCGCGGCCGCCGTCGTGAGCAAACCCGCCGACCTCACCAAGTCCTTCAATAGTGACCGCAACGGCGGTGCGTGTACGACCTTGCCGGATTCGAACTTGCTTCTTTGCAACAGCGGCGGCTCACCCTGCGGTGGCGATGTCACCCAAATGTTGCCGCCGTCGTGCGACCCGGGGTACGCGCTGCTCGGTATCGACCTCGGTGCTGATTACATGTTCAAAGCGGCGACGTCATTCGGCTACGACTCTGTTCCGCCCCTCGATCTACCTGGCACCGCATCGAGTTACTTCCCGACGGCCAATTCCTTTAGTAACAACATCCCCGGGTTGGCCTATTCCGCGATCGGCCAAGAGAACGTGCGAGCTACGGCGTTGCAGGACGCACTTGTGGCCGCCGCCGTCGGCAATAACGGCGTCGAGATGACGCCGCATCTTCTGAGCTACATCACTGGTCCGAACGGCAAGATCGTCGAACGTTACAAGGATTCAGTGTGGAAGACCCCGTTGAAGCCGTCCCAGGCGCATTTCATCGTTCCTCTAATGCAGGCCGTTGTGGCAAGCAGCGTTGGCACGGCCTACGGGGTGGGCTTCCCACCCCAGGACGACGTCGCGGCGAAGACCGGCACCGCTCAAACGGGCAACGCGAAGAAGAACACCGACGACTGGTTGATTGCCTTCGCTCCAGCAACCGATCCCACCATCGCTATCGCAGTCGTCGTACCGTTCCAACCAACTCAGAATTTCGGTGCGACGGTGGCCGGACCCATTGTCAAGTGTCTCGTTGAGGGGTATTTTGCAATGCAGTCGCATAAGAATCCGAAGGTCGCAACAGCAGGATGCTAAGCGTTATGAAAAATTCCCCAAATGCAGAGAGCGTAGGCTAGGCGCCATATGGAGCCTGTGAATGACCCTCGCATGTATTCAGGTCGTTATCAGGTAACGCACCTGATTGCCCGAGGTGGCATGGCCATCGTGTACCGGGCCCAGGACGTTCTGCTCAACCGACCGGTGGCGCTCAAAACGCTCTACCCAGAGCTCAGCGCCAATCCCTTGTTCGTGGAGGGTTTCCGGCGCGAAGCCCAGGCGGCGGCGAACCTCTCGCACCCGAACATCGTGCCGGTGTTCGACTGGGGCGAGGACAACGGAACGTACTTCATCGTCATGGAATTGGTCGATGGAACGTCACTGGCCGACATGTTGCGCGGCGGGCGAACGCTCACGGCGTCGCACTCGGCTGGTCTGATCGCTCAGGTCGCTTCGGCACTTGGTTACGCGCATCGCAACGGCGTGGTGCACCGCGATGTAAAGCCGGGCAACATCTTGATCGCGAGTGACGGTCAAGTGAAGGTAACCGACTTCGGAATCGCCCAGGCGATGTCGGTCGATGATCAACTTGCTGAAGAAGGCTCGGTCATGGGTACCGCGACGTACTTCTCACCCGAGCAGGCTGAGGGTGCACCAGTCGATGGCCGCAGCGATATCTATTCACTCGGTGTCGTCCTTTACGAGATGCTCGCGGGACGACCACCGTTTATCGGCGATTCGCCGGTCGAGGTGTCGGCCCAACACGTGCACGGGACAGTGCCACCGCCGTCTGAGTTCAATTCCACGATTCCTCCTGATCTCCAAGCGATCGTGATGGAGGCGCTCGCGAAGTCGCCCGACCGGCGTTACCAATCGGCCGAGGATTTCCGATCAGATCTCACGCGCTTCACTGAAGGTCAACCCGTTCGAGCCGCGCAGCACGACGTCGCGTTCTTCGGCTTCGACGCCACTCGAGCTGTCTCCAAGGTCGCCCCCGGCGAACACACGCAAGCGGTGCCGATGATGAAGGGACCTCGAACGGACGTCCGGCGACGCCGGAACAACAGTGCGGGCATCATCGTCGTGGTCGTGTTGTTGCTTTTGGCGGCGGGAGGTGTGGCCTATTTCCTCACCCAGAAGAACACGCCGACGAGGACGGTGCCGGACATCGTGGGCAAGTCCGAAACAAACGCCAAGCTGCAGCTGCTTTCCAACGGGATACGGGTGCATCACGTGAGCGAGCAATATTCGCCGACGGTAAAGGATGGCGACGTCATCTCTTCCATACCTGTCGCCGGGACAGTGTTGAAGAAGGGTCAAGAGGTGAATTTGATTGTCAGTCTCGGCGTGCAGGCGACCCCCATCACCATTCCCAGCGTGAAAGGGTTATCGCTGGCGAGCGCCACCAGTGAACTCGCGTCCAAACCGTATTTCATGAACGTCAAGACCGGGTTTCTGAATACGGCGCCACCGAATACGACGCCGACCCCGGGCCTCGTGTTGTCGCAAGTACCGGCGGCGAGAGCTAAAGGACACCAAGGAGAGAAGATAACGATCTACGTACTGTCGCCCGCTGCGCAGTTTGCCGTTCCCTATCTCGTTGGCGATTCGACGATCCAAGCGTCTGGCGTGCTGGGTCAAGACGGTCTCACGTTGGCCCCAAACACGACAACGGCCTGTTCCAACACGGAGCCGATCGGCGACGTCGTCAGCACCACACCTGGGGTCGGGTCGTTAGTCAATGCAGGAGACCAGATCACGCTCACCACTTCAACGGGGTACTGCAAGATTCAAGTACCGAGCGTGATTGGTGAGACACAGAGCCAGGCGACGGCGACACTCAAGGGTGATCACTTCCAGGTACAGGTAAGCCCGACGGATCCGTCAACCTGCTCGCCGGATCAGGTGAACACCGTGACGAATGAGAGTCTGCCGATCTCGCACTACGTGCCGTACAACTCGAATATCACGATATCCATATGCGAGGCCTCGACTCAATCGTCCACGACGACGACTATTCCTACCACTACGACGTCGTAGTCGCGTTCAGTAGCATTAGGCCTCATGGCGAAGTCGACATCGAAATCGGGTAATCGCAAGACGGTCGGACGTTACGTCGCGCCCGAAGCTCGGGGCAAAGTCACCGCTCGTCGTCCAGTGAGCGACGATCACAGTCCCAAGTGGTACGGGTGGCTCATTGTCTCGCTGCTCGGTCTTGGCATGCTGACCATCATCCTGAACTATCTGGCGGTGCTGCCAGGCTCAGTGTCGTCGTGGTACCTCGTCGGCGGTCTCGTCGTGATGTTCGCCGGTTTTTACCTCGCGACGCGTTACAAATAACGAGTCGCTAGCCGACGCGCTCGATGATCGTGGCGTTGGCGAGTCCGCCTCCCTCGCACATCGTGAGCAGTCCGTAACGGCCACCGGTGCGCTCGAGTTCGTTCACCAACGTGGCGCACAACTTCGCGCCCGATGCGCCGAGTGGATGACCCAACGCAATCGCGCCACCGTTCACGTTCACCTTCGAAAGGTCGACGTCCAGTTCCTTTTGCCACGCGAGCACAACCGACGCGAACGCCTCGTTGATCTCGATGAGGTCGATGTCATCGAGTGTCAGACCCGCGCGCTCCAGCACCTTCTTCGTCGCCGGAATCGGGCCGGTAAGCATCGTGACGGGGTCGACTCCCGCGAGGGCGAAGGAGTGGAACCTGGCGCGCGGCGTGTAGCCAAGTTCCTTGGCCTTCTCCTCGCTCATGATCAACACGGCCGATGCGCCGTCGGTGATCTGGGACGAGTTTCCCGCCGTCACTTTGCCGTCCTCTTTGAAGGCTGGCTTCAAGTTGGCGAGCGTGGCGACTGAAGAGTCAGGTCGGATGCCTTCATCAGTACTCATGAGTTCGTCGGTGGCGTGGCCCTCGTCGTCACGAACGTAGACCGGGACGATCTCACGCTCGAAGCGGCCCTCGGCCGTTGCCTGTGCTGCACGTCGATGGCTCTCGGCCGAGAAGGCATCGAGGTCTTCTCGCGAGACGTCCCACTGGTCGGCGATCATCTCCGCGCCGATGCCTTGATTCTTGAGTCCACCTACTGGCTCGTAACGTGCGGCGACGCTTGGACCGAAGGGCCAACCCGAATCCTTGCCGATCGAGCTGCCCATCGTGACTCGTGACATCACTTCGACACCAGCGGCGATCACGATGTCGTAAGCACCGGACATGACGCCCTGTGCGGCGAAATGCAGCGCCTGTTGGGACGATCCGCACTGGCGGTCGATGGTCGTGGCCGGTACGGATTCGGGCCAACCGGCCGCCAGCACCGCGCTTCGCCCGACGTTGAACGCCTGCTCGCCGACCTGTGAGACGCAGCCCATGATGACGTCGTCCACGAGTGCGGGATCGAGATTATTGCGAGCGGCGATGGCCTTCAGAGCTTCGGCGGCCAGGTCGACGGCGTGCCAGTTCTTGAGTTTCCCGTTGCGCTTGCCCCCAGGCGTGCGCACGGCGTCCACGATTACTGCTGTCGGCATGGTCGAACCTCTCGTTAAGTGGGCAACGCCCTCGGCGCGAATCCTAATGGTGAGCGGTTATCGTCGCAGTCGTGAGCGAACGAAAGAGCATGGAGCGCTGGTTGGGCGACGGTGGAATGGCGATCATCGGCGCCATCGGTGGCGCCTTCGAGTGCTACGGCGTGGACGGCGAGGACCTCGGCTGGGTGAATGGATCGTTCAGCCCGACGCAGCTGGCATGCAATCCTCACGGTGCGGTGCAGGCAGGCGTGCACTCGGTGATCTTGGATGCCGCGATGAACTTTTGCATCAATGCCGCGCTCGTCGGTCGCGACCGTACCGAGGCGACGATCGAGATGACGACCGAACTCATGCGTCCGGCTCTTCTCGACAACCACTATGTGATCCGCGGCGACGTGGTTCGACTAACTCGTCAGATCGCCTACGCCGAGGCGACGATATCGAGTGACGACGCCAAATTGATCAGCCGATCGACGGGCACGTTCCTCGTGCACCGTTCGTCGTCTTAGATGTGTTCGGCCGGAATCTGACCGAGGCGCCCGGCTTCGTAGTCTTCGAAAGCCTGCTGTAGTTCGGCGCGCGTGTTCATGACGAACGGTCCGTAGGTCGCGACGGGCTCGCGAATCGGCTCGCCGCCGAGGATCAGCACTTCGAATGCCTGCGTGCGCGAGTCCTGGGACTCATTGGCCGAGAGCACCAGGAAGTCGCCGTCGATGTGCACGGCCATCTGTCCCACGCCAATCGCGTCGCGATCAAGACCGACGGTGCCGTCGCCGGCAAGTATGTAGGTGAGCGCGTTATACGCGGGATTCCAAGGCAATGAGAGCTGCGCACCTGGCAACAACGACACGTGGGAGATCGCGATCGGTGTGTGCGTCGAGCCCGGTCCGTCGATGCCGCCCAAGGAGCCGGCGATGACGCGGATGATCGCGTCGCCGTGTTCGTTGGTCAGCAGCGTCACCGATTCTGCTTCGATGTCCTGATAGCGCGGGTTGGTCATCTTCAACTTGGATGGCAAGTTCACCCAGAGCTGCACGCCGTGGAAGAGTCCGCCGGAGTCGATCAGTGCGTCCGGCGGTCGCTCGATGTGCAAGATGCCCGATCCGGCCGTCATCCACTGCGTCGCGCCGTTCTGGATCACGCCGCCGCCGCCAATGGAGTCTTGGTGCAAGAAGGTGCCGTCGATCATGTAGGTCACCGTCTCGAATCCGCGGTGCGGATGCCACGGCGTGCCCTTGGGTTCGCCCGGTCCGTAGTCGACTTCGCCCATCTGGTCCATGTGCACGAACGGGTCGAGGTCGGCCATGTCGATGCCGGCGAAGGCGCGACGTACCGGGAAGCCCTCGCCTTCGAGGGCGCGTGGCGCCATGGTGATCGACTTCACGCGACGTGGACGATCAGCCGTTTCGGGCCTGACGACCTTGGGAAGTTCTAACGGATTATCTACGGTGACGGCTGGCATGGGACCATATTAAAGACGAACTTCTCGTTTCTGACGCGACTCGGCGGCGGCAAGAAGCCCGACGCCAACGACGATAAGGGCCGTCAAAACCAGTGACACGTTGCCCGAGCCCCGGCCAAGGCCACCGACCAACTTCGGCTTGCCCATCCAGTCGGCGTAGGACGCGCCGAGGGGACGCGTGAGGACGTACGCGGTCCAGAACATCAGTACCGAGTTCATGCGAGCCAACCAGAATCCGAGGGCCGGCAGGATGATCAGCCCGGTGAAGAGGAGTCCTGAACTGAAGTAGCCCAGTTTCGCGGTGTAGGCCGTGAAATCACCGACCGCCGTGCCGAGGGCGAAGGCCACCGTGACCGCTGCCCAATAGAACAGCTCGCGGCGAGTCGTGGTGATGCTGTGAATGGACAGGGTGCCTTCGACGCGGTTCCAGATGACGAACACCGCGATCAGCACGAGTCCGAAGCCAACTGCCGAGACGGTGTAGGGAACCTTGAACTCGACGTGCACGACGTCGGCACACATCGTGCCAAAGACGCTGACCATCACCACCGCGCTCCAGTAGGTCACGGTCAGATAGGTCGGTGCCCGCAGTTGCCACCAGAGGACGACGGCGAAGACCGCCGCCGCGCACACCACCGCGAGACGCGGATCGAATCGGTTGACGAAGAAGTCCGAGGTGGCTTCGCCCATGGCGGTGGTGAGGATCTTCAGTCCCCAGAACGAAGGCGTGATCGTCGGCGGCACCTTGGTTGTGCGGAAGCGTCGGTCCAATCGGAAGGACATCGTTAGTCCTCCGCGAGCAGTTGTTCGAGAAACGTCGCGCGATCGATGGTGATGAATAGCGCGTTCGAACTCGCGACCAAGAGTTCGTCTGCGTGCAGCGTGGCCTCGACGAAATGTTTGCGTTCGTCTTTGCGTTGGAGCCACGCGCGCGCGATGATCGGTTCACCAAGCGGCGTCGGCGCGTGATAGGTGATGTCCAAGCGCGCGGTGAACGCCATCGCTCCGTGCAGCACGTTCATGAGGCCCATCACTTCGTCGAGCAATGCCGCGACCACGCCACCGTGCGCGCGTCCCGGTGCACCTTCGAAGGCCTTGCCGAGCGTCACTTGCATGCACGCGGTGTCACCTTCGCGCCAAAGTTGCGCGGCCAGACCCATTGGATTGGCGGTGCCTGAGACAAATGAGTCAGCGAAGAGTTGACGAGTGCCGATCTCCTCGATCGTCGGAATCGTGATCGGCGTCTCGGTACGCACGAACTCGCGCACCCGAACCGGTGCGTCACTGAACTGTTGGTGCAGCTCACGCAATTGCCGGCTGAGGGTGTCGAGTTGATCGTCGCTCAACGCGTGCTCGACGAAGGAGTGTCCCAGCGTGCGCATCAACGAAGCGGCCACGGTCCTGTGATCCTCGTTGGTCACTCGCCTGAGTAGTAGTGGTCAGCCACGCTCAATGCGCGGTCCAGTCGTTCGAGGCCATCGCGAGCCTCTTCCGCCGTGATGGTGCATGGCGGGACGACGTGAATGCGGTTGTAGTTGGTGAAAATAAGTAGTCCTTCATTGCGACTCGCGGTCACGATGTCGTTCATAGCCACAGAAGTCGTGCCGTATGGGGCGAGCGGTTCTTTGGTCGCGCGGTCGGTGACGAGCTCGAGAGCGAAGAACACGCCGAGACCGCGCACGTCGCCGATGATGCGGTGCTTGGCCGCGAGCGCTTCCAGCCCCGGTCGAAGTACCTCGTCACCAATACGCTTCGCGTTCTCGACGATGCCTTCGGTTTCCATCGCTTCGATGGTGGCGACTGCCGAGGCGCACGCGAGCGGGTGACCCGAGTAGGTGAGTCCGCCAGGGTAAACCCTTTCGTTGAACGATGCGCTGATCGCCTCGTTCAAGATGACGCCGCCCAGTGGCACGTAGCCCGAGTTGACACCCTTCGCGAAGACCACCAGATCCGGCTTCACGTTGTGTTGTTGGAAGGCAAACCACGAACCGGTGCGACCGAAACCGCACATCACTTCGTCGGCGATGTAGACGATCCCGTAACGATCACAGATCGTGCGTACCCCGGCCAGGAATCCCGCGGGCGGGACCATGATCCCCGCCGTGCCGGGAATCGTCTCGAGCACGATCGCCGCGATCGACGTCGGTCCCTCGAATCGAATCATCTCTTCGAGATTCTCCAACGCTCGCGCACATTCCTGGTCTTCGGTCATCGCGTGGAACGCCGAGCGGTAGAGGAACGGTCCGAAGAAGTGAAGCACGCCGGCCGAGCCCGTGTCATTGGGCCAGCGACGGGGGTCACCGGTCAGGTTGATCGAGGTCGCGGTGGCACCGTGGTAGCTGCGATAGGCCGACATGACTTTGTGTCGCCCGGTGAAGAGACGAGCCATGCGAACGGCGTGCTCCATCGCTTCGGTACCGCCGTTGGTGAAGAAAACCTTCGCGGCTCCCTCGAAGGACCGGTCCACGATGAGCTCGGCCGCGCGGTAACGCGAGACATAGCCGTGCTGCGGAGCGATGGTGCACAAGGTCTGCGCCTGTTCCTGGATCGCTCGCACGACCGAGGGGTGCTGGTGGCCAATGTTGGTGTTCACCAACTGGGAGGAGAGGTCCAGGTACGTCGTCCCGTCCTCGCCCGTGACGTAGACACCTTTGGCGTCTTTCACCATCAAAGGATTAATGCTCGCCTGCGCCGACCAGGAGTGGAAAACCGACGCCTTCTCTCGTTCACTGCTCGTTAGCGTCGACCGATCGATTGCCATGGCTGTCCTTTGCTCAATAAAGACGGTAACGCACGCGCTTGCGACGGATAAGCGACAAGGCCGTAGCCCCTAGATCTCGCCATCCCAGCGCGCCATCTCCGCGGCGAAGTCGTCCAGTCCCATCGGTCCAACCACGAGCGCGTGAGCGTGAAACGCCTTCAGGTCGAAGCGCGACCCCAGACGTTGTTTCGCGGCCTCTCGCGCTTCGAGCCAAAATCGCTCGCCGACCTTGTAGGAAATGGCTTGGGCCGGCAGTCCGAGGTAGCGGTTCACTTCCGAGACGGACATCGCGTGGTCTTGTATCGCCCAGTTCTCGAGCAGCGCGACGGCCATCTCGGCGGTCCAAGGTTTGTTCGAACAGTCGCCGAGGTCGCCCAAGACACCCATGTCCGCTGGAGCGTTCAGCTCGAGGTGCAGTCCGACGTCGACGACGATCCGCGCTGCCCGAAGCGCTTGGCCGGCGAGGTAGCCGAGTTCGTCCCCGAGATCAGAGAAGAACCCGAGTTCGTCCATCAGTCGTTCGGCGTAGAGGGCCCAGCCCTCGGCGTAGCCACTGGTGTTGCCGACGAGACGATGGAAGCGACTCTGGCGATCGGCCGAGAGAAGCGCCGTCGCGATTTGCAAGTGGTGGCCAGGGATCGATTCGTGGTACCACGTGGACGCCTCGCGCCACCACGTGAACTTGGTCTTGCCGAGGGTTGGAAACCACGTGGTGCCGGGGCGACTGAGGTCCTCACTCGGGTTGATGTAATACGGCGCCGCGGCCGAACCCTCAGGAGCGAGGCGAGCGTCGCAGAAACGAATGCGGTCGTCAATGTCGAAGTGCACGCCATCGAGTTCATCGGCCGTGCGCGCAGTGAACGCTTTGAGCATCGTCAACAGCGCGTCCGTGCCGTCGATCGCGCGCTTCGGGTCGTTGTCCAGCGCATCGGCGACGGCCACCAAGCTCGTGGCACCGGGCAATAGTTCGTTCGCAATCTCCCACATACGTGTGTTGATCCGTCGAAGTTCCTGGTATCCCCACTCGTAGAGTTCACGTAGATCGAGCGACGCTCCCGACCAGTAGGCCGACCAGCGCAAGTAACGCTCTTCCCCGCAGGCTTCTTTGGTCGAGGCTCTGGGAGCGAGATCGGAGCGTAACCAGGCGGCGAGTTCGGAAAACGCGGCTTCGGCATCGTGCGCGGCGGCACGCAGTCCTGAGGACTCGATGTCGACACCCGTCGCCTCGGCGGCGCGAGTGGCGAACTCACTAAAGGCACCAGCGGCGTGCACGTCGGCTTGATCGGCCACACCGAGGAAGTGACGCGAGGCGGGTAATTCATGTTCGGCGGCGGTGATGAGCAACGCGCCGCGCCAACTTTCCAAGCTGGTGCGAACATGTGTAAGTCGCCGAGCGACGTTCTTCGCGTTCTCAGGCGTGCTCAACGGCATAAGTTCGAACGCCTGACGGATCGCCGAGACCGGCGAAGCCAGGACGGAGAACGTGCGGCGCCATTCATCGTTCTCTTCGAGCGCGAGATTCGCCGAGAGCCGGTCCCGAATGACTGCCGCCGCGATCCGATCGACGTCGCTGTGCGCGTCGAGGGTCTCCAATGTTTGCAGATCGTTCACCGTCTGGGCTTGATCGCGACGTTGCTTAGCCACTGAGTAGTCCGGTAACAGGTGGTCGTACCCGGGAATGCCCGCTTCGGTCGCGAAGAGGGGATCGCTCTCGGCGAGTCGGTCGACGATCTCGCCGGCGAACGCGAAGATGGCTGACTGGGGGGTCTGGTCGGACATGACACATCCTTTGAGTCGTGAGATTTCCTGTCAGTGCGAATGTACACGGTTAATGAGAATCGTCACGCTGGTGTGTCGACGTCGAAGGGCACCGACGAAGTGCAAAAGGGCTCAGCCTTCGTCGAGCGCGACGAACCAGTGCTCGTCAATTTCGAGCGTGCACTGCGGGTCATCGGAACAGACGTGCGCGCCGTCGGCGCTCACGAGGGCCGTCCCGTGACAGTGCGAGAGATCCTTGTCACACGATGTACACACAATTTCCGGAATCGAATACAGCGGAGGGGACATGAATGCAAGTTAAAACACTGCTGTGACATCAACGTGGACACAAAAAGTCAACGGGACACGACAAAACAGAAGTTTTCTTTGAATCAATTGGCGACGGTGGTAAATTTGGAAGTTCTCTCGCAACAACGCAACGAGGAGCAGCGACATGGCAAGAGCCACGTGGTCAGGGTTTCTGAGTTTCGGTCTAGTAAGTGTTCCCGTCGGTCTCTACACGGCCACGTCCGATCAGACGATTCACTTCAACCAACTTCACAAGAACACCTCGCATCGTGTTCGCTACAAGAAGGTGGACGAGGAGACCGGCGAGGAACTTTCCACCGAGGACATAGTGAACGGCTACCCCCTTGGTGGTGGCGAATACGTCGTCGTCACGCGCGAAGAGATGGCCGAAGCCGCGCCGGGAAAGTCCGAGTTGATAGAGATTCAGGACTTCGTCGACTTGGAAGAAATCGATCCGATCTTTTTCCGCCAGTCGTACTATCTCGCGCCGAAGGGTAAAGGGTCGGACCGCGCCTACGCGCTCTTATTGCAAGCGATGCTCGAGACGAAGAAGGTCGGTATCGCGACGCTCGTCTTGCGCGACAAAGAGCACCTCGTCGCCGTTCGTCCCTCGGAGAAGGTTCTCATGCTGGAGACGATGTACTTCGAGGACGAGATTCGCGACCCCGAAGAGGAGCTCGACTCACTTCCGCCCGTCGGCGACGCCAACGTGCGTGAGCTCTCGATCGCGAAGAAGCTCGTCGAATCACTGACCGACGAGTGGGATCCCAGTCGATACAAGAACACGTATCGCCAGCGAGTCGAGGAGTTGGTCGAACAAAAGCGAGCGGGTCACGCCGTGGTCCACGGCGCAGAGGACAGGCCGAAGTCAAACGTCATCGACCTGATGTCCGCACTGCAGGCATCCATTGATCGATCTTCGAAGCGTCCTTCCAGGTCCGCCGCCAAGGCGACGTCGTCAACGAAGAGCGCGAGTATGAACGTAGCTGCACACCGCGAACAGCGTGGACTCGACGCCATGACCAAGCCCGAACTGCTGGAACGTGCGAAGAAGCTCAAAGCCGACGTGAATACGAAGATGACCAAGGCTGAACTCGTTCGAGCCGTGAGCGAAGCGAAGAACGCCAAGAAGAAATCAAGCTGACGGCTCCCATGGCTGGCGCCAAGCAGACTCGAGCGACGACGCCCGCGAAGTTGACCGCGTATCGGGCGAAACGAGATCCGAAGAAAACACCCGAGCCCATGGGCGCGACCAAGAAGTCCGTCACCAAGACGAAATCGAAATTGCCGACGTTCGTGATCCAAGAGCACCACGCGCGAGCGTTGCACTGGGACTTTCGCCTCGAACGTGACGGCGTGCTCGTGTCATGGGCTCTGCCGAAAGGTCTGCCGATGGACCCCGCCACCAATCACCTCGCCGTGCATGTGGAGGACCACCCCTTCGACTACGGAAAGTTCGAGGGCACCATCCCGAAGGGGGAGTACGGTGCCGGCCAGGTCACCATTTGGGATCACGGCACGTACGACACCATCAAGTGGCGTCCCAATGAAGTGATGGTGGTACTGCACGGGACGCGCGCTTCCGGTAAATACGTGCTCTTCCCAACCAATGACAAGAACTGGATGATCCACCGCATGGACCCGCCGCCGGAGAAGATCGATGAGATGCCCGAACACGTGCGGCCGATGTTGGCGCTGGCTGGAGAACTGCCGAAGAAGGACGCTGGTTGGGCGTACGAGTTCAAATGGGACGGGGTGCGTGCGTTGGTCTACGTGGACGCCGGACGAGTGCGAGCCTTCACGCGCAACGACAAGAGTCTCATGTCGACGTTTCCCGAGCTGCGCGACATAGGACTACACCTGGGTTCGCGTTCGGCGATCCTGGACGGAGAAATCGTCGCGCTCGACAAAGAGAATCGTCCGAGTTTCTCGACACTCACCAAACGACTCCACGTCATATCGAAGACCGAGATCGAGAAATTGAAGCGTTCGATCCCCGCGAGCTTCTTCGCGTTCGACGTCCTCTACCTCGAGGGCCACTCGCTCATGTCGCGCCCCTACGACGAACGGCGCGCCGCACTCGAGTCGCTCAAGTTGAACGGCGAGTCGTTCGCGACGCCGCCGTCGATCACGAATACCGCCGGATCGAAGGTGCTCGACATCTCACGTGAACGCGGTCTGGAAGGCGTCGTCATAAAACGGCGCGCGTCGCCATACTTGCCGGGATCGCGAGCCGGCGATTGGATCAAGGTGAAGAACTTCTTCACCCAAGAGGTGGTCATCGGGGGATGGACCGAAGGGAAGGGTGAACGCGACGGAAGTCTCGGCGCGCTCTTACTGGGCATACCGAATGACGGCGGACTCGATTACGTCGGCAAAGTTGGCACCGGTTTCAGCGCCGCCACCCGAAAGGAACTACTCGGCGAGTTGAAACCGCTCGCTCGAAAGTCAACACCTTTCTCGGCGCCGCTCAGTCGAGCCGAAACAACACTCGCGCACTTCGTTCGCCCGAGTTTGGTTGGTGAGGTGCGCTTCGCTGAGTGGACGCCCGACGGCAACTTGCGTCAGCCGTCCTGGCGAGGGCTGCGAACCGACAAGGGTCCGAAGGAAGTCGTTCGTGAGTCCTGACCGAGTTCTTACTGAGATCGACGGACGCGAACTTTCGCTCTCCAACCTCGACAAAGTGCTCTATCCCGACACGGGATTCACCAAAAGTCAGATGCTCGACTACTACGCGCGAATCGCGAATGTTATGTTGCCGCACCTTCGCGATCGACCGACGACTCTTCGCCGGTATCCCAACGGGGTGGACGGTATGTCATTCTTCGAAAAGCATGCCCCCGATCACCAGCCCGACTGGATCAAAACCATCGAGGTGCCGTCGAAGAGTGGCGAGCACGAACCGATCGCGTACACCGCGGTGAGCGATCGACCGACACTTCTGTGGGCGGCGAATCTTGCCGCGATTGAATTTCACGTGCCGCTGTGGCACGTGGCCAAGGGAAAGTCGATTCCGGCACCTCCGGACTATCTCGTATTCGACCTTGATCCGGGTCCCGGAACGACGATCGTTGAGTGTTGCCGCGTCGCGCAGTGGATCGCCGAACGGCTTGGTCGCAGCACACTGTTCGCCAAGACCAGTGGTTCGAAAGGACTTCAGCTCTACACAAACGTGCGGCGCACGACATGGGAGAAGGTGAACGAGCGCGCACACGAGATCGCTCAGGCGATTGAACGAGACCATTCAAATCTCGTGGTGTCGACGATGCGCAAAGATCTTCGCAACGGCAAAGTCCTCATCGACTGGAGCCAGAACACGGCGTCGAAGACGACAGTCTGCGTCTATTCGCTGCGGGCGCGTCCCGAAGAGACGGTGTCGACACCCGTCACGTGGGACGAAGTCGACGTGTGTGCGAAGACTGGCAATCCAGCGAAACTTCGTTTCGAGGCGAAGGAAGTGTTGAAACGAATCGACAAGTTTGGTGATTTGATGGCGCCACTTGTCACGGCCACGTCGCGCACAAAGAAGAAGTCGTAGCGGCCATGACCTACGCTAAGGGTCGCGCGGAGGTTCCCGGGCTCCCGGTTACTCTCGCGTCATGAGTTCGCTGCGAGTTCCCGGAGGAGTGGTCCATAAAATGCCGCCGGACTTGCGCGAAGCCTTGATCGCGAATCCAACGGCGCTGGAGGCGTGGCATGACATCACACCTCTGGCGCGAAACGAATTCATCTGCTGGGTAGAGGACGCGAAACAAAACTCGACCAGGAATCGTCGCATTCGTAGGACGAAGGAGGAATTGGAAGAGGGTCAACGTCGACCATGTTGCTGGCCCGGATGCTCACATCGCGAACGAACCGGCAAATAGTTTCGGAGCTAAGCGACTAATCACTTGTGGAGTTCGCACTGCATGAGAACGGGCCCCGTGGTTGGTCACGGCGTACTTTCTTCGAATTTCCGAATGAGGACTCCGATTCGTCGCAAGGCACTTCGCACCGGCCACTTTCGGCGATCGAATCCGAGAAGGAGCATCGATTCTCCGCCCATGAACGCGAGACCGACGAGGGTCGCGAATTCGTCGGCCGGGAAGGGCCCGAGCGGACCGAAGCGACGTTCGGCCTCTCGCGAAACCTCAATGATCAAATCGAGCCAACCTTGTAGGAGATCGCGGACTCGTTCGCCTATGGCCGGATCCGACCAGCCGGCAGCGACCATCTCCTGAAGCACCCGGACGAATCCAGATTCCAGGTCGTCTTCGAGATAGTCACACGCCTGCTCGTAGCGTCGCCAGAGCGGCTCATCAGCGGCGTACATCTGCGTTTGGCGTGCCAAACGACGCGCGTTTTCGGCGGCGAGCAACTCCATGATCAACCGCTGCTTGGAACCGAAGTGGTAGTGGACCTGACTCAGTGGCACCCCCGCGGTCTCCGCCACGGCCCTCGTCGACAGTCGTGCGAATCCGTCGGAAAGGAGGCGGCTGCGGGCGGCTTCGAGAATCGTGGCTCGAGTCAAACTCGAGGCGCGCGGCGTTTCTTCCGGGAACGTCGTTTCCGGTCGATCGACCGAGGTCACATTCGCAAGTCTAACGAAAAAGCCCTTGACCTTATTGGACTGTGGTGGTACTTTGCGCAATATTCGGTCGTTCGACCGAGAAGTCAATTACCCGCAGGAGGAATGATGACCACAACCCAAGCTCGCGACATCGACTTCGACAAACTGATGGCCTTTGTGTTTCGGGCGGTCGAAGAGGTCGGTGCCACGCTGAACACTGCTCTAGTCGTGATGGGCGACCGGCTGGGGCTCTATCGCGCTCTCGCCGACGCCGATGGGCTCACCTCTGAGGAGTTGGCGGAGCGCACCGGAACCGCCGAACGCTACGTGCGCGAATGGCTCAGCGCACAAGCCGCGGGCGGCTTCGTCGACTACGACCCGGCGACCAATCGATTCAGCCTCCCGATCGAGCACGCCGTAGCGCTCACCGACGAGAGTAGCCCCGCCTTCCTGCCCGGGATCTTTCAGATCGCACTCGGGTCGCTTCATGACTCACCCCGGGTCACCGAAGCGGCCAAGACCGGTGTCGGCATCAGTTGGGGTGATCATGTCGAAGACGTTCACGAAGGCTGCGAACGGTTCTTTCGGCCCGGCTACAACGCGAACTTGATCACCACGTGGTTGCCCGCCCTTGACGGAGTCGTCGAAAAGCTCCAGCGGGGCTCCTCCGTCGCCGACGTTGGGTGCGGACACGGCGCATCCACGATCCTCATGGCTCAGGCGTTCCCGGCATCGACGTTCGTTGGATCGGACTATCACAAAGGTTCGATCGAGACGGCCCGTGAACGTGCCGAGGCTGCTGGAGTCTCGGATCGAGTCCGATTCGATGGTGCAGCGGCGTCAGCGTTCAACGGCCAAAGCTACGACTTGGTCACCATGTTCGACTGCCTTCACGACATGGGCGATCCAGTAGGCGCTGCCCGCCACATTTTGGCGTCGCTCGCACCGGACGGCACCTGGATGATCGTCGAGCCGGCCGCCGGCGACAAGCTCGCCGACAACCTCAATCCCGTGGGGCGTGCCTACTATTCTTTCTCCACGCTGCTCTGCTGTCCGTCGTCCCTATCCCAAGAGGTCGGTCTGGCTCTCGGCGCTCAAGCGGGTGAAACGAAGATTCGCGAGGTGATCAGTGACGCTGGCTTCACTCGATTCCGAAGGGTGAGCGAGACGCCGTTCAACATCGTCTACGATGCGCGACCGTAAATCGTAGGCGACGCCGTGGTTGTGGTGGGGCTAGTAAGAATCGAACTTACGACCTCGTCATTATCAGTGACGCGCTCTAACCGACTGAGCTATAGCCCCGCAGGGGTACCAATCTAGCCGA